>Ga0209573_1003680_pt1 | contig 16318 bp, 10 predicted proteins | sample TNRBio252014_DNA_FD_185870 | JGI IMG/M metagenome (GOLD analysis project Ga0209573, IMG submission 185870) | Wastewater treatment Type I Accumulibacter community from EBPR Bioreactor in Madison, WI, USA - TNR Reactor_6/25/2014_ DNA (SPAdes)... | ecosystem: Engineered > Bioreactor > EBPR >...
ATCCCCGCACCACCGACCTGTACACCGCCCGCGCGCGCGCGCGCAACGTCCCCGCCTTGCTGCTCGTCTGCGCAGCGACGGCAGCGATGCTGCTGGGCGGCTGCAGCACGGCGCCAGTGGCAGGCACCGCTCCGGCAGGCACCGCCCACCCGGCGGCGCAATCGGGCTACTACTTCGCACTCGACGGCGAGCACCAGACGCAGGAAATGGTGCTGTTCGCACTCGGCCTGCTCGACACCGGCTACCGCTTCGGCGGGCGCAACCCGGATGCCGGACTCGACTGCAGCGGCATGGTGGCCTACATCGTCGAAAACATCAGCGGCCGTCGCCTGCCGCACAACGCCGCGCAGATCGCCGACCGCACACGGCCGATCGTTGTCGACGACCTCAAACCTGGCGACCTGGTGTTCTTCAACACGCTGAAGCGTCGCCACTCCCACATGGGCATCTACATCGGCGACGGGCGCTTCGTGCATGCGCCGAACAGCCGCGGGCGCGTGAGGGTGGAGCGTCTGGACAACCGCTATTTCGCGCAGCGCATCGACGGCGTGCGCACACTGCTGGCGAGCAACTGACGCGCAGCGCCCGCGCGCTGCTCTGGCGTCGCGGCATCGGCACAAGCGTTCGCGGCTTCCGCCGCTCCTACAGGGCCCCGCAGCCGCGGCGTTTTCCGTAGGAGCGTTCGCGGCTTCCGCCGCTCCTGCAGGGCCCCGCATCCGCGGCGTTTTCCGCAGGAGCGGCGGAAGCCGCGAACTTTTTGCATCGGCTCCCTACATCGGCGCTCACCGACACTTCCCCTAGGCTCAGCGCTGCGGAATCTGCACGTAGATCTCGCCCGGCCGGGTCAGGCCGAGTTCGAAGCGCGCGCGCTCCTCGATCGCCTCGTTGCCCGACTTGAGGTCATTCACCTCGGCCGCGAGGCTGGCGTTGCGCTGCTCGAGGCGCAGGTTCTCCTCGCGCTGCGCGTGCAGTTGGCGGTCAACCTCCCACACGCGCAGCCAGCCGCCTTTCCCCAGCCAGAGCGGGTACTGCAGCAGCACGACGAGCGCGATCAGGATAAGGATGGGCCAGCGCATTGGGAGAGTGGTGGGCGCATTCACGACGAAGGCCGGCGGGGTAAGCGCCGGCCTTGCACGGGGCTTCGGTTCAGCTCGAAGCAGCGATCAGCGCAGGTTGTAGAACGCGCGCTTGCCAGGATAGAAGGCGGTGTCGCCCAGATCTTCCTCGATGCGCAGCAACTGGTTGTACTTCGAGATGCGGTCCGAGCGGCTCAGCGAGCCGGTCTTGATCTGCATCGCGCGCAGGCCCACCGCGATGTCGGCGATGGTCGAGTCGTCGGTCTCGCCCGAACGATGCGAGATCACCGCGGTGTAGCCGGCGAGCTTTGCCATTTCGACCGCGGCGAAGGTCTCGGTCAGCGTGCCGATCTGGTTGATCTTGATCAGGATCGAGTTGGCCACGCCCTGCTCGATGCCCTGCTGCAGGATCTTGGTGTTGGTGACGAAGAGGTCGTCGCCCACCAGCTGCACGCGCTTGCCCAGACGCTCGGTGAGGATCTTCCAGCCGTTCCAGTCGCCCTCGGCCATGGCGTCCTCGATCGACACGATCGGGAACTTGTCGCACAGGGTCTCGAGGTAGTCGGTGAAGCCTTCGGCGGAGAGCGACAGGCCCTCGCCCTTCAGCTCGTACTTGCCGTCCTTGTAGAACTCGGAGGCAGCGCAGTCGAGCGCCAGCAGCACGTCCTGGCCGGGCACGTAGCCGGCGACGACGATGGCTTCCTGGATCAGGTTGAGCGCTTCTTCGGTGCCCGAGACGTTGGGGGCGAAGCCGCCCTCGTCGCCGACGGTGGTGGGGTAGCCCTTGGCGTCGACGATCTTCTTCAGGTGATGAAAGATCTCGGCGCCGCAGCGCAGGGCCTCGCGGAAGCTGCCCATGCTCACCGGCATGATCATGCATTCCTGGATGTCGAGGCTGTTGTTGGCGTGCTCGCCGCCGTTGATGACGTTCATCATCGGCACCGGCATCACCATCGGGCTGGAGCCGCCAAAGTAGCGGTAAAGCGGCAGGCCGGCCTCTTCAGCAGCGGCCTTGGCCACCGCCATCGACACCGCCAGCATGGCGTTGGCGCCCAGGCGCGACTTGTTCTCGGTGCCGTCGAGCTCGATCAGGGTGCGGTCGATGAAGGCCTGCTCTTCGGCGTCAAGGCCGATGATGGCCTCGGCGATCTCGGTGTTCACGTTCTCGACTGCGCGCAGCACGCCCTTGCCGAGGAAGCGCGACTTGTCGCCGTCACGCAGCTCGATCGCCTCGCGCGAGCCGGTGGAGGCACCCGAGGGCACGGCGGCGCGGCCCATCACGCCGGATTCCAGCAGCACGTCGGCTTCGACGGTGGGGTTGCCGCGGGAGTCGAGAATCTCGCGGGCGATCACATCAACGATTGCACTCATGTCTTGTCCTGTTGCAGTTACGGATGATTCGGGGCGATCACGCGGGGGCGTGACCCGTCGGGCAGAATGCTCGCGCCGCATGACCGCCGCGTGAGCGGCGATGCGCAATAGCGCTTATCAGTCCGTCAGGTGGCGCATCCCCGAAAAGCTTGATATCAGAGGGCCGTCTCGAGGAAGCCCTGGCGCTTGACCAGCGCATCGATGTCCTTGAGCGTGGTCAGCAGCGCCTTCATCTTCGGCAGCGGCCACGCATTGGGACCGTCGGACAGCGCCTTGGCGGGATCGGGGTGGGTCTCCATGAACAGACCCGCCACGCCGACCGCGACCGCGGCGCGCGCCAGCACCGGCACGAACTCGCGCTGGCCGCCCGAGGCGGTGCCCTGCCCGCCCGGCAACTGGACCGAGTGGGTGGCGTCGAACACCACCGGGCAGCCGGTGTCTCGCATGATCGCCAGCGAGCGCATGTCGGAGACGAGGTTGTTGTAGCCGAAGGACGCGCCGCGCTCACACACCATGATGGTGTCGGCGCCGCCGTTGGCTTCCTTCGCCTTGTCGGCGACGTTCTTCATGTCGCCAGGGGCGAGGAACTGGCCCTTCTTGATATTCACCGGCTTGCCGCTGGCCGCCACCGCGTGGATGAAGTCGGTCTGGCGGCACAGGAAGGCCGGGGTCTGCAGCACGTCGACCACCGAGGCCACGAGCGGGATTTCCTCGATCGAGTGTACGTCGGTCAGCACCGGCAGGCCGAGCTGCTTCTTCACCGCCTCGAGCATCTTGAGCCCGGCGTCCATGCCGTGGCCGCGAAAGCTCTTGCCCGAGCTGCGGTTGGCCTTGTCGTAGGAGGCCTTGAAGATATAGGGGATGCCCAGCTCGGCGCAGATTTCCTTCATCTGCCCGGCGATATCCAGACACATCTGCTCGGACTCGGCCACGCAGGGGCCGGAGATCAGGAAGACCGGCTTGTCGAGACCGACTTCGAAACCGCAGAGGTTCATGCTTCGCTCCTTGAGGCTGCAGCCTGCTTGTGCGCAATCGCCGCCTTGACGTAAGCAGTGAACAGCGGGTGACCCTTGCGCGGGTTGGAGGTGAATTCAGGGTGGAACTGGCAGCCGACGAACCAGGGATGCACGTCTGCAGGCAGCTCGACCATCTCGCACAGGTCGGTGACCGGCGCGCGGCCCGACACCACCAGACCCTTCTCTTCGAGCCTGGCGAGCAGGGTGTTGTTGACCTCGTAGCGGTGGCGGTGGCGCTCCATGACCTCGGCGGAACCGTAGATCGCGCGCGCCAGCGTACCTTCCTTCAACTGGCAGACCTGTCCGCCCAGGCGCATCGTGCCGCCGAGGTCCGATTCTTCGGTTCGCTTCTCGATCTTGCCGCTGCGATCCTTCCACTCGGTGATCAGGCCAATCACCGGGTACTTCGTGTCGCGGTCAAATTCGGTCGAATGCGCGCCGTCCATGCCGGCCACGTCGCGGGCAAACTCCACCACCGCGAGCTGCATGCCAAGGCAGATGCCCAGATACGGCACCTTGTTCTCGCGCGCATAACGGATGGCGGCGATCTTGCCTTCGGTGCCGCGCTTGCCAAAGCCGCCCGGCACCAGGATGGCGTCCATGGCCTTTAGCACGTCGCAGCCGTCGCGCTCGATGTCCTCCGAGTCGATGTAGTGGATCTTGACCTTCGACTCGGTGTGCATGCCCGCGTGGTTGAGCGACTCGATCAGCGACTTGTACGACTCGGTGAGATCGACGTACTTGCCGACAAAACCGATGTCGACCGCCTGCTTCGGATTCTCGAGCGCGTGGATCAGCTTCTCCCACACCGACAGGTCGGCCGAGCGGGCGAGGATGTCAAGCTTGTGGCAGACGATCTGGTCGAGCATCTGGTCGTGCAGTTGGCCCGGGATCTTGTAGATCGAGTCGGCGTCCAGGCACTCGATGACCGCCTCGGGCATCACGTTGCAGAACAGCGCGATCTTGCGCCGCTCGTCTTCCGGCACCGAACGGTCGGCGCGGCACAACAGGATGTCGGGCTGGATGCCGATCTCGCGCAGTTCCTTCACCGAGTGCTGGGTCGGCTTGGTCTTGAGCTCGCCGGCGGTCGGGATGTAGGGCAGCAGCGTGAGGTGGATGAAGCAGGTGCCGTGACGGCCGCCCTCGAAGCCCATCTGGCGGATAGCCTCGAGGAAGGGCAGCGATTCGATGTCGCCCACCGTGCCGCCGACCTCGACGATCGCCACGTCGGCGCCCTCGGCGCCACGGCGGACGTAGGTCTTGATCTCGTCGGTGATGTGCGGGATGACCTGCACGGTCTTGCCGAGGTACTCGCCGCGGCGCTCCTTCTTCAGCACCGACTCGTAGATCTGGCCGGTGGTGAAGTTGTTGCGCTTGCTCATCTTGGCGCTCGTGAAGCGCTCGTAATGGCCGAGGTCAAGGTCGGTTTCCGCACCGTCTTCGGTGACGAAGACTTCGCCGTGCTGGAACGGGCTCATGGTGCCCGGATCAACGTTGATGTACGGGTCCAGCTTGAGGTGCGTGACCTTGATGCCGCGGGACTCGAGGATCGCCCCCAAGGAGGCGGCGGCGATGCCCTTGCCCAGGGAGGACACGACACCGCCGGTAACGAAGACGTATTTGGTCATGGGTGCTGTACTGCGGGAAAGCGCGATGATAACCGATGCACCCGAGCCGCGTCAGCACTCCGCGGGCAGGTGCAGGGCAATCGCGTGAGGCGGACATCGAGCGAGGTTCGCGGCTTCCGCCGCGCCTGCAGGACCGCAGCGTCTGCACGATCCTGCAGGCGCGACGGCAGCCGCGGATGGACGAGAGATTGGCCAGGCCGATTCGCCGAGCTGCGGCCGCTGCGTTCGCGCCTTCCGGCGCTCCTACGGGGCCCGCCACGCCTCCACGCTTCTGTAAGAGCGGCGGCAGACGCGAACGCGGTGGTTGATCCACCGCGAATCCCGTGCGCCGGAGTTCGCGCCTGCCGCCCCACTGCGCTCCCGAAGCCGCCCTGCAGGAACGCCGGCAGGCGCGAAGGGCGTCGGGGTGGGCAAGACCGGCACCCGCGCGCAGCGGCTCACGCCATGCCGCGCAGCTCTCGCAGCAGCACTGACAGCATCGCCATGTCGATCACCGGTGCGACACGGATCTCGGCGAGCAGGTGCTGGTAGCGCTCGAGCGGTACCGCGGCACGTTCACGCCCGGCGCGCAGCACGCCCTCGGTATCCGCGCCCTCGGGCGCCTGACGCAGCGCCGCACTGGTCAGCGCACGCGCGAGCGAGGACAGGTCGCTGCGCAGTGCCCCCCGCGCCAGGCTCTGCCAGCGCGTATCCGCCGGCAGCGCGGAGATCTGGCGGCCGAGCCAGTGCAGATCGAGTTCGCCGCCGAGCGCGAAGTACACCCGCGCCACCGCCGCCTCGTCGCGCCGCTGCTCCACCGCCACCTCGACCAGATCGAGCGCCGAATAAAGTTCCTCCAGCGCCGCTACGCGCCGCGCGAGCGCCAGCGGAACGCCCTGCTCCACCCGGCGCGCCACGGCCGCGTCGAGTTCGGCGCGATAGGCCGGGGCGACGTAGTCGGCCAGCCCCTCGGCGAGCGCGGCGACTCCCGGCGAAAAATGCGCCAGCGTCGCCTCCAGGTCGACCAGCCACGGCCGGTGGCGCAGGAACCACAGCGTGCCGCGCTGCACCAGGCGGCCGGTCTCCTGGATCAGCTCGGTCTGCACCGCGTCGTCGATCAGGTTGTCGAGTGCCTCGATCTCGCGCCACAGCGCGACCAGCCCGAACACCTCGCGGGTCGCCATATAGGCGCGTACCACGTCGGCCGCCGAAGCGCCCAGTTCGGACTCGAGGCGGCTGACGAAGGTCGGGCCGACACGGTTGATCATGCTGTTGACCACATGGGTCGAGATGATCTCGCGGCGCAGCGGATGGGCCTGGATCTGCGCCGGGAAGCGCTCGCGCAGCGCCATCGGGAAGTAGCGCTCGAGCGCGGTGCGGATGTAGGGATCCTCGGGCACGTCGGAGGCGAGCACCTTGTCGTAGAGCTCGATCTTGCTGTAGGCGAGCAGCACCGCGAGTTCGGGGTTGGCGAGACCGACCCCGGCCGCCTTGCGCTCGGCGAGCGCCTCGTCGTCGGGCAGGTATTCGAGCTTGCGGTTGAGCCGGCCAGCGTGGGCGAGCCGGCGCATGAACTCGGTCTGCTCGTCGAGCAGCGCCACGGCGCGCGCGCGCGTCACCGAGAGGATCTGCGTCTGCGCGTAGTTGTCGCGCAGCACCAGCGCGGCGACCTCATCGGTCATGTCGGCGAGCAACTGGTTGCGCTGCTTGAGGGTCAGCTCGCCTTCGGCGATCACGCCGCCGAGCAGGATCTTGATGTTGACCTCGTGGTCCGAGCAATCCACTCCACCGGAGTTGTCGATCGCGTCGGTGTTGACCCGCCCGCCAGCGAGCGCGAACTCGATGCGGCCGAGCTGGGTCGCGCCCAGGTTTCCGCCCTCGCCGAACACCTTGCAGCGCAGCTCGCCGCCATTGACGCGCACCGCATCGTTGGCACGGTCGCCGACTGCAGCGTCGGTCTCGGTTGCCGCCTTGACATAGGTGCCGATGCCGCCGTTGTAGAGCAGATCGACCGGCGCGGTCAGGATGGCGTGGATCAGCTCGGTCGGGGTCAGGCTCGCGGCCTGGATGTCGAGCGCGGCACGGGCCTCGGGCGGGAGTGCGATCGACTTGGCGCTGCGCGGCCACACCCCGCCGCCCGGCGAGATCAGTGCGCGGTCGTAATCATCCCAGCTCGAGCGCGGCAGCGCGAAAATGCGCGCGCGCTCGTCCCACGAGCGCGCCGGATCGGGATCCGGGTCGATGAAGATATGGCGATGGTCGAAGGCCGCCACCAGGCGGATCTGCTTCGACAGCAGCATGCCGTTGCCGAACACGTCGCCCGACATGTCGCCGACGCCAACCACGGTGAACGGCGCCTCCTGGATGTTCGTGCCCATCTCGCGGAAGTGACGCTTGACCGCCTCCCACGCGCCGCGCGCGGTGATGGCCATCTTCTTGTGGTCATAGCCCACCGAGCCGCCGGAGGCGAAGGCATCACCGAGCCAGAAGCCGTACTCGGCCGAAACCTGGTTGGCGTAATCGGAGAAGCTCGCGGTGCCCTTGTCGGCCGCCACCACCAGGTACGGGTCGTCCTCATCGTGGCGCACCACGTCGGCTGGCGGCACCACCGCGCCCTGCACCAGGTTGTCGGTGAGGTCGAGCAGGCCGCGCAGGAAGTTGCGGTAGCAGGCGATGCCTTCGGCGAGCAGCGCCTCCCGCCCGCCCTCGGCAGGCGGGCACTTGACCACGAAACCGCCCTTGGAGCCCACCGGCACGATCACCGCGTTCTTGACGATCTGCGCCTTCACCAGGCCGAGGATTTCGGTGCGGAAATCCTCCATGCGGTCCGACCAGCGCAGGCCGCCACGCGCCACCTTGCCACCGCGCAGATGTACGCCCTCGAAGCGCGGCGAATGGACGAAGATCTCGAACATCGGCAAAGGCTGCGGCAGGTTGGGGATCTTCGCCGGCAGGAACTTGAACGACAGGTAAGACTTGGGCGCGCCATCGGCGCCGCGCTGGAACCAGTTGGTGCGCAGCGTGGCCCGGATGAGGGCGAGGAACTGGCGCAGGATGCGGTCTTCGTCGAGGTTGGCAACGTTGTTCAGTGCGGCCTCGATCGCCGCCTCCTGAGCGGCACACAAGGCGTCGCGCTCGCCGTCGAGCGCCGGGTCGAAGCGGGTACGGAAGAGCCGCAGCAGCGCGCGCGCCAGTTGCGGATAGGCGGCAAGCGTCTGCTCCATGTAGGCGAGGCTGAAGGTGAACGCGGCCTGGCGCATGTATCTTGCGTACGCGCGCAACACCGCCACCTCGCGCCACGACAAGCCCGCGAGCAGCACCAGGCGGTTGAAGTCGTCGGTCTCTGCATCGCCGCGCCAGGCGGCAAGAAAGGCGTCCTGGAAGAGCGGGCGGATCTCGTGGATGTTGAGGCTCTCGGCATCGGCGAACTGCAGGCCGAAGTCGTGCAACCACACCGTGTTGCCGTCCTGGCGCTCGATCTCGGAGGGACGTTCGTCCATCACCCGCACGCCCATCTTCTCCAGCATCGGCAGGCTCTGCGACAGCGGCACCGGCGCACCGAGGTGGTAGAGGCGCAGATTGAGCCGGCCGGCGCGCACCTCGAGTGGCACGTAGAGGTTGAGGCCGAGCGCGTCGGCGTCGGCGAGCGCCTCCATCTGCTCGATGTCGAACACCGCCATGCGCGCCGAGTAGTCCTCGCGATAGCCCGCCGGAAAGCCCTCGCCGTAGCGCCGCATCAGCGCCAGCCCGCGCTCCTCGCCAAATTGCTCGACCAGCGCCTGCTGCAGCGCGTCCTCCCAGCGCCGTGCGGCGCGGATCAGGCGCTGCTCGATCTCGCGCACGTCGAAGGCCGGGATGTCGCCATCGGGCGTGCGCACCGTGATCAGGATGCGCGCCAGTGCCGAATCCGAGAACTGCACGTCGAACTCGGCCGTCTTGCCGTTGAAGGCGTCCATCAGCACCGCCTGCATGCGCTCGCGCTGGTCGGTGTTGTAGTGCTCGCGCGGCACGTAGATCAGGCAGGAGACGAAGCGCGCGAACGGGTCGACGCGCACGAACAGCCGCGTGCGCAGGCGCTCGCCGAGGCGCAGGATGCCCATCGCGTGGGCATAGAGCTCGTCGGCGTCGATCTGGAACAGCTCGTCGCGCGGATAGCGCTCGAGCAGGGTCTGCAGCGCCTTGGCGGCGTGACCGCCGGGCAAGAGACTGGCGCGCTCGAACACCGCGTCCACCTTGTGCCGCAGCAGCGGGATCTGGCGCGGGCTCGCGCTGTAGGCGGTGGAGGCGAGCAGGCCGATGACGCGCCGCTCGCCGCTCACCTTGCCATCGGCGCCGAAGGTCTTGATGCCGATGAAGTCGAGATAGCCCGGACGATGCACCGTCGAGCGCGAGTTCGACTTGGTGACGGTGAGCAGGCGCGGCAGGTGCGCCTGCGCACGCAGCTGCGGCGGCAGGGCGGCGAACGAGCGCGACTGCCCGTCCTCCCCCTCGCCACGCAACAGGCCGAGCCCGGACTCGGGCACGATGCGCAACTCGTTGCCTTCGCCGCCTTCCACCAGCGCATAGTCGCGGCAGCCGAGCAGGACGAAATTGTCCGCGGCGAGCCAGTCGAGGAAGGCACGCACCTCCTGCGCCTCGCCGGCATCGATGCTCGCCGGAACTGCAGCCATCCCGGCGGTGATCTCGGCCAGGCGAGCGCGCATCGTCGACCAGTCGCCGACCGCGGCGCGCACATCGCCGAGCACATGCTCGATGCCTTCCTGCAGCGCTGCGAGATCGCCCGCATCGGTACGCCGGTCCACCTCCAGATGCATGATCGACTCGAAGCCGATCCCCGCCTCCTGCTCGTCATGCCCCGCCACGCGCACGAAGCTGCCGTCCGCGTCCCGCGCGACGTTCATGACCGGGTGGATGATCAGATGCAGGGTCAGGCCCTGGCGAGCGACCTCCATGGTGATCGAGTCGACCAGGAAGGGCATGTCTTCGCCGGCGATCTCGACGACCGTGTGCGGGCACTCCCAGCCGTGCTCGTCGAGGCGCGGGTTGAACACGCGCACCTTGCTGCCGGCCTTGCGGCGGGCGACGAAATGCCACTGGCTCAACACCGCACCGTAGAGATCGGCGACCGGCAGATCCTCGAGGTCTTCCGCAGCGACCTGGGCGAAAAAACGGCGCGCAAACTCGCACACGCCCTCCGCCTGCCCTGCGGGCAGGCGCCCGCGAATCTGTTCGATCACCGCGTCGACCTGCGTCGCCAGCCTGCCTGCTTCGCGTTTGTCCATCTCCAAGCTCCCGTGTGCGCGTTCGATGACACGGCGGGACGACCGGCAGGGCCCTGCGGACGGAGCGGCAAAGGCCCGGATCGGATCGCCGTGGAAGTGAACCGGCAGGCTAGAACGATGCAGCACGCATCGCCAGACTCGTTTTCCCTAGGGTGGCAGCGATCAATCGCCCCGGTGATGGCCTGGCACCGCCCACGGCGACGAATCCATCCAGCCTTCGAGGTCGCCCGCGGTCATCGGCCGGCCGATGAAGTAGCCTTGGGCGAGATCGCAACCGAGCACGCCCAGCCGGCGCAGGATGGCCTCGGTCTCGACACCTTCGGCGGTCACCGTCAAGCCCATGTCGTGGGCGAGTTCGACCGTCGACCGCACGATGATCTCGTCGGCAGGACTGGCGAGCAGGTTCATCACGAAGCTGCGGTCGATCTTGAGTTCCTGCACCGGCATCTGGCGCACGTAGGACAGCGACGAGTAACCGGTGCCGTAGTCGTCGATCGACAGCGCGCAGCCGGTCGCGCGCAGGCGCGCGAGGTTGGCAAGCGCCTTGGCCGGCTCGTCGAGCACGGCGCTCTCGGTGATCTCGAGCGTGATCCAGCACGCTGCGCAGCCGTGACGCGCGAGCATCGCCTCGAACGCCTCGGGCAGGTCGTGCTGCAGCAGGTCGCGCGCCGACAGGTTAACGCCGACGCACACCGCCCGCCCGGCACGGTTCCAGTCTGCGCACTGGCGGATCGCCCGCTCCAGCACCCACAGCGTGATGCGGCGGATATAACCGGTCTGCTCGGCGAAGGGGATGAAGGCCAGCGGCGGCACGAAACCGCGCTGCGGATGCACCCAGCGCACCAGCGCCTCGACGCTGAGCGCGGTGGAGGCGGCGAAGGCGTACTTGGGCTGGTAGTAGAGCACCAGCTCGTCGCGCTCGACCGCCTGGCGCAGCTCGGTGAGCAACGACAGGCGCGCAGCGCTGCGGTCGTGATGAGCCGGATCGTAGACACTGATCCCGCTGTTGCTGTGCTTGGCCTTGTACATCGCCACGTCGGCGCAGCGCAGCAATTCGCCGGCATCGCCGCAGTGCGCGGGAAAGAGCGCGATGCCGATGCTGGCGCGGACGTCGACGAGTTGCCCGTCGATGCTCATCGGCGCCTCGAGCGCGCCGGCGATGCGTCCCGCGACCACGCGCGCCGCGGCCTCGTCGGCCCCCGGCACGCGCAGCGCGAACTCGTCGCCGCCGAGGCGAGCCGCCCCGGCCTCGCCGCGATCCACCACGGCGGCCAGCTCGCGCCTGCGCACGCCAGCCTGCTGCAGCCGCGCGCCGACCTCGCGCAGCACGCGGTCGCCGAAGTCGTGGCCGAGTGCGTCGTTGATGTGCTTGAAGCGGTCGAGATCGAGGGTGAGCACGGCGAGCGGCACGCCTGCCGCGGTCGCGGCGGCGAGGCTGTCCTCGAGCGCCGCCATGAAGCGGACCCGGTTGGGCAGCCCGGTGAGACCGTCGCGGTAGGCGAGTTCGCTGATGCGCGCCTCGCGGCTGGCGATCGCATCGCTCATCAGCCCGAAGGCGTCGGCGAGGCGACCGATCTCGTCGCCACCGCCCGCGCGCACGAGCGGCGCCACGTAGTCGCCCGCCTCGATGCGATGGGCGAACTCCGCCAGCCGCGTCACCGGCAGCGCGATCGTGCGCCCCATCCACACGCTGGCGAGCAGCATCACGAGCGTCGCCGCCACCGATAGTCCGGCCCAGTCCCGGTACAGGCGGACCCAGGGTGCGAGCGCACGCTCGAGCGAAACGTGCAGAAAGGCCACCACCTGCTCGCGTGCACCGGCATCGACCACGTGATGCAGGCCGAGGTGTTCGGCGCCGCCAATGCGCACCGGCGCTGGCGCCACGCTGCCACTACCCGCAGCGCCAGCCCCTGCGCCCGCGCCGGCAACCGGGAACATCGCCGAGGTCCCCACCGCGAGCCGCAGCGGCGCACCGGGGGCCTGCATCAGCAGGTCGACCTCGAGGCCGGTGAGGCGCTTCAGGTCGTGCACGAAGGCCGCATCCACCGCGAACCCGATCACCACCCAGGCCACCGGCACGGGCGCCAGCACCGGCACCGCGACGAGCTGGTGGAGCACGCCATCGACCGGCTGGAAGGCGGTCGCCGCGCCCTGCCCGCGCGCACCGGCGAGCAGGCGCTGCAGGCCGGCATCCGCACCCTGGGTGCGCTCCGGGTGGGCGGCGACGAGGCGGCCATCGAGGCCGACCAGCATCATCAGGCCGGCGCCGATGCGCGAGCCGTGGTTGTCGAGCGCGGACACGATGGTGTCGCGATCGGCACTCGCCATCGCCTGGCGCAGGCCGTAGTCGGCCGCCAGCACGCGCGCCGCGAGCGTGAGCTGGGCGCTGCGCTGATCGAGCAGGCGGGCGAACACGCGCTCGCCGGTGTCGAGCTGGGTACGCACCTCGGCGAGCGCGCTGCTGCGGCCGATGCGCTCGAACATGAACAGCCCGCCCGCCTGCACCGCGAGCAGGATCAACGCCGTCCATGCGGCGATGCGCCACTGCAGCCTGCGAAAGCCAAAGCGCATCAGGGGCGTGCCCCGATCGTCAGCACCTGCCGGATTTCACCCTGCACCCGCAGGCTGCGCCGCTGCGGCTCGACCGACACGCCGGCCCAGCGCGGATGCCAGTACTCGAGGGTGTATTCGCCGTCGGGCAGCGGCCCGAGCCGCGCCGCGCCCGCGGCGTCGCTGACCCCGACCCAGGGCGTGTCCGACACCAGCACGTAGGCCACCATGTGGTCGTGGATGTTGCAGCCCATCACCACCACCCCCGGCTTGTCGAACACCACCGGCGCCGCCGGCTTGCCGATGTAGAGCTTGAGCTCGAAGGACTTCGCCGGCGAGAACGAATAGACGTGGTGGCGCACGGTGTCGAGGTTGGGAAACTCGACCGCCGAGCCCGTCGGCACCGTGCTCACCAGCGGGATGAAGCGCTTGTCCTGCTGCACGATCTCGGCGCGCGCCGGCCGCTGCGGCGCCGCCCCGGCCACCGGCACCAGCGCCACCGCCGCATGCTCGAGCGGCATCCCCGCATCGTCGCGCACCGCAAGGCTCAGCGACGCCGCGTCGGCGCGCGCCAGTGCCGCCACGCACAACACGGCGGCCAGCACAGCTCGCCAGGGTCTGACGCGCACTGCCAACTCGATCACGTTCTTCCGCCCGCAGGCTCGCTTATCTTCGGTCCCGCCCGCGGACGCGCGCCGCTCCCCCGCGCCACCGACGCCCCGATCGTTCCAGAGGAAATCCGATGCCATCCTTCGCCAACCGTCTCGCCGCCAGCCTCGTGCTCGCAGCCACCACCTTCGCCGCTACCGCCAGCCCGCTCGAGCGGATCCGGCTCTTTGCGGTCACCGAATCGCATCAGCTTATCGTCGTTTCCGCCGCTGAGCCGGGCAAAATCGCCCGCAGTGTGAAACTTGTCGGACTCGCCGCCGACGAGCGCATCCTCGGCATCGACTACCGCGTCGCCTATGGCACGCTGTACGCGCTCGGCAGCAGCGGACGGATGTTTACGGTGGATACCGAAACCGGCGCGCTGAGCCCGGTCGGCAGCGAGCGCTTCGCGATCGCACTCGACGGCGCGCACTTCGGCTTCGATTTCAACCCCGCCGCCGACCGCATCCGCATCGTCTCCGGGCGCGGCCAGAACCTGCGCGCCCACCCCGAAACCGGCGCGCTGGTCGATTTCAAGCCCGACCAGGACGGGCTGCAGCCCGACGGCGCGCTCGCCTATGACGCGGGCGACCCTCGCCACGGCCACGCCGCCGACATCGTCGCCGCCGGCTACACCTACAACACCGAGAACGAGAAGCTCACCACCAACTACGCGATCGACCGCGCCGCGGGCACGCTGGCGCGCCAGGGCGCGCTCGAGGGAACCGAGCCCGCGGTGTCGCCCAACAGCGGGCAGTTGCGCACGGTGGGCAGCCTCGGCGTGCGCGCCATCGTCGATGCCCACTTCGACATCGCGGACGTGACCAACACGGCACTCGCCGCGCTCGCCACCCGCGACCAGCCTGCGCCCACGCTGTACCGCATCGACCTCGCCAGCGGCCGGGCCGCAGCCATCGGCAAGATCGGCGAGGGCGAAGCGCTGCGCGGGCTGGCGATCGAGCCCTGAGCGCGGCCTCTGCAACAGCGGAGGCCGCGCCGCAATCAGCGGATGAAGTCGCGGTTGACCGCGCGGAACAGCTCGGTGCCACCGCGCTGCAGCCACTCGAAGGCGACCATCTCGCGCGACACGATCTCGATGCCGTGGCCGCGCATGCGCGCGAAGGCAAGGTCACGGTTGGCCGGGTCGCGCGAGCCGGCCGCCTCGGCGACGATGAAGACCTGCTTGCCGGCGCGGCGCAGGTCGAGCGCGGTCTGCTGCACGCAAACGTGGGCCTCGGTGCCGCACATGATCACCTGCTCGCGCGCGGCGACAGCGGTGCTCGCCAGGCAGCCGTCGGCCTGCGCCGAAAAGAACTGCTTGCCCACATACTGCGCGCCGGTGGTCGCCGCCCGCACCGCATCGACGGTGCCACCGATCTTCTCGGGGAAGTGCTCGGTGACCACCACCGGCACGCCGACGCGCTCGGCCACGCGCGCCAGCCACACGCAGTGATCGACCACCACGGCGTTATCGTGGATGAAGGGCGCAAGCTTCGCCTGCACGTCGATCACCAGCAGCACGGATTTTTCCGGGTTCATCAGCATGTTCTGTCTTCCTTTGAGCTCTTGAGTAACGCTACTGCACATTCTTGATCGTTGGTTCGCTTGCAGCCCCGCCTGTTACCCGATGCCGGCCCCTGGCCAGGCGCGCAAGGGTCGTCACTGCCGCAAAAGCTCGCGGCTTCCGCCGCTCCTGCATCCGACCCGAGCCGTGATGCGCCTGCAGGAGCGCCGGCAGGCGCGAATGCGGCGGCAGGCGCGAATGCGGCGGCAGGCGCGAATGCGCCGGCAGGCGCGAATGCGGCGGCAGGCGCGAATGCGCCGGCAGGCGCGAATGCGGCGGCGGAATGCTTACCGCGCCTGTCGGAGCCGCCGGGTTCGCGGCTTCCGCCGCTCCTACAGCGACACCGGGCGTGCGTCGGTTCCGCGGGGCGCCGGGCGTGCGTCGGTTCCGCGGGGCACCGGGCGTGCGTCGGTTCCGCGGGGCGCCGGGCGTGTGTCGGTTCCGCGGGGCGCCGGGCGTGCGTCGGTTCCGCGGGGCGCCGGGCGTGCGTCGGTTCCGCGGGGCGCCGGGCGCGCGTCGATCCCGCGGGGCGCCGGGCGTGTGTCGGTTCCGCGTGACGCCGGGTGCGCGTCGATCCCGCGGGGCGCCGGGCGCGCGTCGGTTCCGCGTGACGCCGGGTGCGCGTCGATCCCGCGGGGCGCCGGGCGTGCGTCGGTTCCGCGTGACGCCGGGCGTGCGTCGGTTCCGCGGGGCGCCGGGCGTGCGTCGGTTCCGCGTGACGCCGGGCGTGCGTCGGTTCCGCGGGGCGCCGGGCGTGTGTCGGTTCCGCGTGATGCCGGGCGCGCGCGGGTTTTGCGGGGCGCCCGGTGCGCACGGGTGTTGCGGGGGCCGCCCGGGCATGGGTTTTTGTAGGAGCGGCGGCAGCCGCGAGCTTTTGGTCGCGCGCCCGCCTCGCCCGGCGCCGCCCAGGCGCACGGGTCAGCCCTGCAGCTCGGCGCGGTCGCGAAAGTGCGCCAGCGCCTCGGGGTTGGCGAGCGCATCCTGGTTCTTCACCGCGCGCCCGTGCACCACGTTCCTCACCGCCAGTTCGACGATCTTGCCGCTCTTGGTGCGCGGGATGTCGGCCACCTGCAGCACCTTGGCCGGCACGTGGCGCGGCGTGGTGTTGTCGCGGATGGTCTGGCGGATGCGGCGCACCAGCTCGTCGTCGAGCGCGAGCCCCTCGCGCAGCTTCACGAACAGCACCACGCGCACGTCGTTGGGG
>Ga0209573_1003681_pt1 | contig 16318 bp, 15 predicted proteins | sample TNRBio252014_DNA_FD_185870 | JGI IMG/M metagenome (GOLD analysis project Ga0209573, IMG submission 185870) | Wastewater treatment Type I Accumulibacter community from EBPR Bioreactor in Madison, WI, USA - TNR Reactor_6/25/2014_ DNA (SPAdes)... | ecosystem: Engineered > Bioreactor > EBPR >...
GCGAACTGCAACCAATGGCGGCGGGCTGTCTCCTGCCAGGTCAGCCAACTCATGTTGAACGCTTTCGACGGCTTGGCGAAGCGACGCATCCGCTTGCCCGCCGTCCGCCAATGCGACATCAGCAGGCATCAGGCGGAAACGGCGCAAGCTTGTACGCGGCCGGCGCAGGTAATCGCGCAGCGACAACAGGGTGAAGCCCAACACAATGGGCGGCCACCACATCTGTGATCCCGGCAGCATGCTGGCAAAGACCGCGCCGAGCACCACCAAGGCAATCAAGCCGAAGAGAATGGCCGTAAAGCTGGGCAGGGCCAGCACGTTGAGCTTGGGCGCGTCTTTTGGGGCCGATGGCTCCCCTGCCGCTTGGCTCATGACGCGCCGCCTCCCTGCTGGCCAGCCAACAGCACCGCCAGCAGGCCGGCCCACACCACGGGCATCAACTGCTCAACCTGGGCGTCGCTCATACCGGACAGGCGCGCCTGCGCCGCTAACCACTGGCGCACCTGGTCTGGCTGCAATGTGGTCGCCGATGCGTCCGGCCTTTCGTGGTGCGTTAACTTCTCCCGCAGGCCATGCACCGTCCAGGCGCTAAAGGCAGCCATCAGGTTGGCTACGAAACCGGTGATCACAGGCAAGACCACCAGCAGCCATAGCTCAGCCTCGCCGATGCCCAGGCTCAGATCGCGCGCCTTGCCGGGATAGAGCAAGGCGCCGGCCGCGCGCACCTGATCCAAATACTCCTCGGCGACCAGATCGGCTAGATCAGCCTCCTCCGGCGCCAGAACCTGGGCGGCGTCGGCGGCCAGACGAGCGATCAGCGCGCTGGCGTCCTCATCTTGCAGGAAATCGAACTGGGCCATGGCGTGCTCCTCACGATGCTTTTTGGGCGGGTATGGCCGCCGGATCAGACGTCACCAGGCTGGCAAACTCACGGGCAAAGCGCTCGGCTTGGCGCGGGTCGAAGTCCAAATCCATGGCCGCTTGCAGCGCCGTCGAGCGGGCCGCCTCCGACCAGGCGTTGGACTGCTGCAAGCTGGCCATCTGGCTGGCGCTGAGGGCTTCGCCCAGCCGCCCGGTCGTCGCCCAAGTGGCAGCCAGCAGCTTGATCTCGTTGGGCAAGTCGCCGCTAGCGAAGCCCAGAGTAGCGCTTGTGCCAGGCGCTGCTCGAAGGTTAGGCCCCAGCTCCTGCAACTCGTCCAGTAGCAGCTCGGCCACGTCAGCCAGCGCCGGCAGTGAGTCCGGGAACAATACGGCGCCGATCTGCTGTGCAAGGCGCAGCGCCGCGCGGCGCAGGCGGCGCATGTAAGCCCCTGGCAGGAAGGACAGGTCGGGCTTCGGCACCGGCACGTGCATCGGCTCGACGATCAGGTCCTGCAACATGGCCACGTGCAGCTTCGTGCATTGATGGCAGTGCAACAGGTGGCGGTGCAGGGCGGGATATTGCTGTGCTGCCGGCTGGCCCAGCAGAGCGGCATTCACATAGCCGGGCAGATCCTGTTCGGCCTGCTCATGGCTGTAGCTGTCATCGCTCACCAGCGCATCGGCCAGGCGGCGCAGCGCATGATCGGGTGGAAGCTGGGTGCTGCGCAGCGCCTGGCCCAGGTGCTGCAACTGCTCGTCGCGTTGATCGGTCATAGGTCGGCGCTCACCGGCTTCAGGAAGGATAGATCGGGTCGGGGCGTAGGGGGTATTGTAGCACACGACGGCTCAGGCAGCAACGCCCACGTGATGGCCGCCCGCCGCCGGCAGCGTGGACAGGCCAGCAGATGGAGCGCCAGTGGCAGATCGGGGATCGCCCGGCTGGCAAAGGCCCGAGCGGCCCAGGTGTCCACTTCCGCGGCGGATGGGCAGGTCGATGCAACGGTTTGTTGCGGTTTCATGATTTCCCCTCCATTAAGCTTGAGCGCTGGGATGGCGTCAATTGCTGTAGCAGGAATTCGAGCAGCTCAGGACAGTGTTTGGGCAAGTCCTTTTTGGCCTGAAAGTACAGCAGGTAGACGGCGTTGGCAGTGATCTCCAGCGACTCGGCCACCTCGGTCACGGTCTGCTCTAGAAGCGTCAGCGCCACCAACACGTCTGCACGGCGCCTGTTTTTTTTCGGCATGCACTCGTAAATCATGCGGATGAGTTCCTCCTCAGCCGCATTCACGTCTGCTTCCAGAAAGGAGTCTGGCCCTGCAAGATCATCCATCCCGTCATCGTCGCCGTTGTCGCCAACTTTCCATGACAACTCCTGCTCGAATTGATCGAGCCTGCCTTTGCGCCGGTAGTAGTCGATCAACTCACGATGGATGATGACACTGACCCAGCCCAGAAATCCGTGAGGCTTCTCAACCCGGTGTAGATTCTGATGCACCTTCACCAGCACATCTTGCGCCACATCCTTCGCGTCCTGGACATTGCCAACACGGGCATAGACCCGTGTATAGATCCACTCATGGAGTTCGGTGAACGCGCGCTCTTGGCGATCACTGCTGCTATCCTGGCAGGCGGCGAGTAGGATGGGACAGTAGGCGTAGGTGACGGCGCGCTCCATTAATCGGTCATCGAAGACGTTAGCGCTGATGGAATCATGTACCTGATCGGCGAAAACCATCCAACTTGGAGCGCTGTTTTGGGCAACCAGATTCCAATTGCGATCGGCCAGGATGGCCGTTATTCGGTTAGTGAAGTGGCGTTTTTGCGACATGGCTTAATACGGCTTACGCGGCCTTACCTTGGTCAACGGCTTCTTAACTTACCAACATGGTGCCTGGTAAAAGTCTACTACAGCTCGAATGCGCCCCGGATCCAGGAAACGCACCTCATACGGCTTGCTATTGATGCGCGAACCCGTGAGCCAGATCGTGCAGTAGTCAGGTCATAGGCGGGTCTGCATTGCACGATGCGCACGGGCCAACGCCAATTGAGCACTGAGAGCAAAGGAACCTGAATAGCTAGGCTCAGGTCCTTACCAGAATGGCCGCAGAAACGGGCGTCCGGTCGCACCACATTTCCGCAACGGAAGCAGTCCATCGATCACTCCCGAGACTCGTGCATGGACCAATCGGCTACACGGTCCATTTGAAGATCAGGAGGAATCCTCACGCCCCTGGATTTCGCGTATGGCCTGTTGGCCCAGATACTCGCTGGGTCGAGGTTTTTCCGATGCAGCGTCTAGTCTCGACCATACTTCTTTGAAGGTGGTGTCCACTAAACGCGCTGCGGAGTGAATCGCATCAGGCACAAGTTTTTCCAGCATTGCTTACTCCAGAAACAGTGGAGACAAAAGGGCTGTGTTTGCAGCGATAACGGCCGGCTACAACTCGGACAGAACGAGCTTCAGGGCGGTTTTTGCGCTGCGCCGCAGTGGGGGCCAAAGCGCCCGGAACTGTTCATTGACCCTCAGCTGATGCAAATGCCAACTCGGAGTAATGCAATCCGGCATAGTCAGCCAACAACTGTAGTGCTGAGTCGAAGCGTGACAGGTCAAGCTGATCTGCCGAGACATCGATCAACAACTCCAAATCACCATCTGCATCAAGTGCAAATCTGGCTCCAGACAGATTGTGGTTCATGCGGGCGATCCGCTCGAACAGAACTCCGGGATAACCTTCCACAGGGCGTTGGATGTAGGGCACGATCACTAACCTCACGAAGCGATCACCAAATACATCCTGCATGAGCATGATAAACAACGGAAACCCGTGGTCTTGCCCATCGGGCAAAGGAGAGGTGAATCCAGTCAGAACTGCATCATCGTCCAATTGTTCGAATTCCCACTGGCGAGACAATAGGAATGCCTTTATCTGTGTTAGCATTGTCAAGCTCCTTTGGAGTTGAGCAGCAATTCCAAATTTGGTAGAGGATGGCTATCCTGACGACGCATCAACTTGAGCGAGGCATGAAAGCGAGCAACTGATTCTGGTGATCCAAGCAGATGACTGGCGTCCAAACTCGAAATCGATAGTGGTCACGAGGTGTCTGTCGAAGAATTGGAGCTGATTGGCGCTTGACTAAGTGGATGACGGCGGCTTGGTTGGTCTGTTCGGCTGGCGTAAGGCGCTGTCAGCACAGTCAGGCGGAAAATGGGCGCGGTTTGGCTAGGATTTGCGTCTGCGGCGCACACTTGGCTGGTCGAGTTCCAGTTGCACATACATAAAATTGAGTAGCTGGTCCCAGCTCGGGAAAAACATGTAACGAGTCAAAGCCTGTAGGTCGGTGAAAAAGGTCTTGCGCACGCGCAGATGAGTGCGTAAACGCTGGTAGACCTCATCAACGAAGTCCAACACCGTGTGAAAGAGAAAGGCCAACAAGTTGAGGAGGACGAGGATCATAGAGAGGTACTCGTCGCCGTGGCCGAAGTTGTGCTCCAAATGATAGCCGTAGTTCTTGAGCACATTGTTGTTCTCGTTTTCGATCTTCCAGCGGGACCGACCAGCAGCCACGATGGCTGGCACGTTGTGTGTTGTCAGCCGGAAATTCGTCGCAAAGGCATTGTGATAAAGCTGTTCGCCCGTCTCTTCATGCACGATGGTCAATTCACACCAGTTGACCCGCAGCGCATCGGCGCCCGCTCGCAGCGGAACGTCGTTGACGTAGCGATAGGTCCACACTTCATGCCCATTGCCCGTCCAATGGCGCTGGGTGAGCTGCTCGACTGCGCCCATCCGAGCCAGCAAAACCATCTCGGTGTAGAGCGCCGTGTGCGATTCAGGCTTACAAGTGAAGATGAAATTGAGCTTCTGACTTAACACCTGCTCACAGAAAGGCTGATTGCAGTACAAATCATCGCCCAGCAAGGTCACTTTATGCCCGGCTAGGTAAGGAGCGTTACGGGCCAGCCAGCGTTTTGCTGCATTGCGCTCGCAATCTTGTTTCACTTGCCCATCTTGCGGCTGGATGAACTCCGGCTCCAGGGCGATCACCCGCTTCTCGTCAGGAGCCACCAGCACCGGCGTGATGGCTGTATGCGAATAGTACTCGATCTCGTTGCGCACGGTGACCGTACAGCGCTTACAATGGGGCTTGCTTGAATGAAAGTACTGCGTTCCGTCCAACGCCACCAGCCGCTGACCGTCCAACCTGCGATAGGTCTGCAACTGCTCGCTTTCTTCCAGTAGGCTAAACACCTCCCAGAAGGGCGCTGATAGGTTCATCGGTGCAACGGGATCCAGTAGATTGCGGATCTGCGGATCGCTGGGTATCTTCTCAATCCCGAACAAACTGGCGGCGTTATTGCGTCGCTCACGCCCCTGCATGGCCTCTTGATGGGCCAAAAAGGAGGGCGACTGCATGAAAAACACGCTAAATGCTGCCATCGCCGCATCGCTCATGCTGTAGGTCGTGTTCTTCCCTTTACGCCCGTCTGGTAGCTGTGTAAATGTACGCTCCAGAATAGATAACAAGCGATTCAAGGTCACTGGTTTGGTCATGGCGGCTCTCCTTGCTCTGTGCCGCCATTCTACCACACTACTCCTTTCGCTTAAAAGTCATATTTGGAATTGCTGGGAGTTGAGATAACGTACTGGTTGTCGGTTCTTGCTCTCCATCCTGGCAAGCCTTTGCCGATCAATGAGTTTGCCAGTAGTTGGATTATGAAAGTCGTCACCGTGTCGTTTGATGTGCTCGCTAGGCGTCACAAACTCGATGTTGCGCGGATCACTTGCCCATTTAGGGCTGTGGCCGTTGACGCTTCGAATATGATGACCATGATAGCCCTTGAGCTTATCGCCTTTGCTCAGACTGCGGATCTCGCGATGGTTCCAGTCACGTGTGCCACTCCCAGTCGCCTTAACCAATTCGCTCTCCTGCTTCCACGCGTCGCGCACAGCTTTCTGACGTAAGGAGTTCAGCGATGGTGTGGACGCGTCGGAGGACGACTTTCCCTGAATGGAATGAATGCCTGTTTGCCCCAGTTTCTTTGATAGTGCGCCTTCCGTCTTGACGTCTTGAACTTTCGGTGCGTCCTTGCGATCTGAGATTTCTGAGGGCATCTTTTCTCTCCAGTGCATCTATGCGTCAGCTCTACGACATCGATTGCCAATACCTCAGGCTGACATGAAGCGACAGACAGATGCATCTCTGATGTGCCGGTCATAGAAGTCGATCCAACAATGCTGAACATGCATCGAGGAGAGGTTTCTTAGCATTCAGGCCTTGCCTCGGAAATAGAGTTCCTGCAATCCAAGAGGCAGCTTCAATCAGTCTGCCTTTCAACTCACAACACTATCCGCTAGCTGACAACATCTTAACAGCCCGCATGAACTCACGGCGCATATGCTCGTAAAACGGAAAATCCGTTTCGTGCGCAAAGTAGCAGTATGCAGCTTCGGCATTACCGGCTCGGCCTGCCGTATCCGCAGCCTCTAGGCCCACAGACGCGACACGCCGCCAGTTTTCTGGCCAATGAGCCTTTCCGGGATCATTTTCAAAGGCCAAGAACGCCGCCTGGAGCCGTCCTGCCAGGTCTGGTTGCCGGGTCACAGGCTCAATGGCCTCTCGATGCGCACATTGTTCGCCACAATACCGGCACCCGTCAAAGGGCAACAAGGCCGAAGGATATGCATCGTAGAAATGCCTCATGTGCGTCTTCACGGTGGCATCGGACAGGAAATCGTCGAACCCATTCTCACGCTTGTAGTCTGGCACCGTCATGAACGTAGCCTTCTCGAATCCGGTCATAAACACGCTTGCTTGGCCTACCTTAAGCTTACCAAGGAATCTTTCCTGTGCCTCATCCATCATCATAGATGAGGCCAACGCTTCGCGGTCTTGGCGGCCCGGCAGCATATGGCCGATCTTCAAATTTGTGTTCCGCACTGCATCAGGCGCCAATTTCTCCGGGCTTTGTTCGGCAATCAGAACGCCCTGGCCATAGGCCCGCATTTCCACAAGGAAATCGGTCATCGCGCGCACTGCGCGAGCTCGGGTGTCGGCCGACACCTCAGGATTGCCCGTAGCCGCCACGTTTTCCATGATTCGATGGGCTTCCTCTAGCAACACCAGATGCCGCATGCCGGACTCTGGCGTACCTGAACGCCGCGCCTGCACCTGCCGATATTCGCGCAACATGATCAGCAGAAACATCGTCGTCAAAGCTTTGGCATCATCGTTCAACGAATCCAGCTCCAGAACGACCGGCTGCCCAAACAAGACATCCAGCGGCACGGAGCGTCGACAGTTGAACATCCGACCCTTGCTTCCGCGTAAAAAACTGCCGATACGCCCCTTGACGGCCGCCCGAATGTTATCGCGCAGTTCACCTGAGTAACCTCGTCCTTCTGCTGCGCGGATGGCTGCGCGATAGAACTCAGACAGCGTGGGGAACAACCGCGTCACATCCGTAGGAATATCTAGCTCAGGGCCAGTGTCGGTGAGCGACCACCCGCGATCCGTGTAGACTACTTCCAGTGCTTCCTCGACGATGGTTGGCAGAACGCCGAACTGAGGCAATGCCGCATTGATCGCCACGTTGAGCGCCTCCAGATGTACCTCTAGCCGGACACCAGGCTGTAGCTCAAACGGGTTCAGCCGAAACGGGGCGGTTGTTTCATCGCCCAACGTAAACACCAGAACCTTCTCCGTACCCCTTTGGGTAACCAGGCCACGGTATTCCGTCTTGGCTGGCTCGATCACGAGAAACGGGATGTTGCGGGCAGCGAGCTGACTCAGCAGGTACAGACAAGTGTTGGTCTTGCCACTGCCAGGCAGACCGGCGACCAGCCCATGGCGCACCAGGTCCTTGACCTGCATCGTCACCGCACCGCCGCGTTGAAAGGCGCCTAGATGCAACTCCTCCGGCATGGCCTCAGCACGGCGCGCGCCGAGCTCAAAGTCAGGCACGGGCTGGCGCACTTCGATGCCCGGCACCCCGCCGCGCACGGCAGCAGGGAAACGAAACAGCGCCGCTGCGCCGCGTGCGTCAGCGAGATAGCGCAACCGCGCCAGGTTTGGGCTCCCCTGGGCCAATGTGTTTCCCCAAGAGTGCAAGACCAGGTCGTGCAATGTCGAGATGGTAGCGTCGGCGTCTCCCGCCTCACGGGGGTACGCGGTGTCAAACGCTGACACCAAACCATCGTCTGAGTGCGTCTGTCGGCGTGTCACAAGCGCTGCCCCTACCACCTGGGAGACTGACATTGCAGCAAAGGGATCCTCGCTGGCGACCTGTGCCAGAACGACAAAGGGTTGCGCAAGCCGACGCAATTGAGCCGCATAAATGCGAGCCACCAGGGTAGCTTGGGGGTCGGCCCAGCGCCCGCTGTTCTGCGGGTCGTAGGTCTGGCGCTGAAGATCTGAGATGGTTTGTGCTTTTGCCGCTGCGCTTGTCACTGCATGCGACTCCGCGTCCGTCAATCGCGTTGGTTCGATGTGCAGGTTGATCATGCACGGCGCCCGTTGGCGCAACAACGCCTCGAACGGTTGCAGGAAAGCTCCTACAGCTTCCCAGATGGGATAGACGACGTAGGCTTCAGCCTTGACCCAAGGAAAAAGGACGATGTCTTCGCGCTGTCGCAATTCCACAATCTGTGGGTGAGAGAAGGGACGCTGCAAGACTGACAGATCGGATTCAGACGCAAGCGGCGCCACCGGCAGCCCGAAGGTCTGCAGCAGGCGCGTCAAATCAGCCTCTAGCTCCGCGGCCGCGTCGCGCACGGTCCCGCCAGTCGCGTACAATCGTGCAAGGAGAGCGATCTCGATACCGGCGCGCTCAGGCCGATAGATAAAGCGGAGACTGAACGCCGCCGTCTGCCATCGCCACAGGTTGGCTACAAACTGCACCTGGCGTTCCAACCACTCGGCCAACCGCTCGGAGTCGGAGGATCCCACCAGAGTCTGATCCGCCAGGAAATCCGGCAGATAGGGGATGCGTACCCCCAGCACAGCGCGCTTAACCTGTGCCAGGCTGTCCTTGGAGTCTGACATGGCCGGCATCCCCCGGCCGTCAAGCGACGCCGGCGACCGTCCTGTTGACACGTAACCTTGCTCAGGAAAGATCTGTATGACTGGCATTTTGCGCCTCCAGTGAGTGCTAGATCACGCGAAACACGGGACGTTCCACAGCCGGGGGCATCAATACCCGACTTTCCAGGCCAAGCGAATCCAACGCCTCGCGCACGGTCTGCTCCACGGCCTTTTCCAAAGATGCCGTGTCGTCGAGATCGAACTCATTTGGCGACTGCCGCAGCGCAGCCAGGATGTCCCTGTCCGTCAGCCATTTGTACAGCGAGAAAACCACAAAAAAGCCGAGTGCCAGGTAGTTCAGAATATAGAATGGGCCAAGACAACACGTCAAACCGATTAAGGGTCGAAGATCGGGCACCTGCAGCCCCAGAAACCCTGCTGCTTGTGGGACACTATCGGCCATGTCGCCGTAAACAATGGTGTAAGCCGGAATGAACAGGGTCATCATGATAAGAAGAAGCACACGCCCAGCGCTAATTGGGCTCTTGGAGTAGGTGACTTGCGAGATGTAAAGATCCTGGCCAAAGCGAGCCAAATAGAGTCCCACGGTGCTCAACCTACGCCGAACCAGGAAAAACGGGCGCGAGTCTACCAGGAGGCCCCGGCGCACAAGGGTTGCTTCTTCTACCTCGGCGTCAGGGATGGTACGACGGGTGAAGCGCTCGATAACTACATCGCGCAACTCCTCCGCTTGTGCGCCCTTGTCGTTTAGCAGCCACGTGGCGTGGCGACCACGCGTGCCCCGGCCGGCGAAGGGCCCCCAGACGCTGAACGGGATGGTGCCAGCGTTGCCGATCTGGCCGATTTCTGGCTGCAATTCAGGCTCTGGCGATACTTCAGCCAGGTCAGTGTCGCGCGTTCTGGAAGAGGCAGAAAGCGCACCCGGCAGGGGATCCTGCATGACTGGCGTCGCAACGAGCCAAGCGCTACGCTCGTTCATCGAGGATTCGGAAAATCGACCGCCACAGGCCATGCAGTACGGGCCTGGACCTGGACTAGGATTGCCGCAGTTGCTGCACTTCATCTCAAGCCTCCTTCGGGAACGCTAACGTCTCGGGAGCGGGCGGCGACACCGGCTGCATATACGTGTACCGCGCTTCTGCGCCGAGCCACAATGAGGACAGAATACGGTCCCAACGTATCGTTTCTTGGGCCGTGGTCGGAAGATGAGAAACGCCATCCCACCCACAAGCGCCAAGCCAACGACGCCGATGACCAGGTACAACCAAGGAATGCCAACCAACAAGTTAGCCTTAGGACGTAAAATCACGTATGGTAGCTGTCCCGATACCAGTACAGAAGCTAAATCAAACGTAACGGAATCCTTGGTCTCTATGCCATTGCTCTCGATAATCTTACTGCCGTAGACAGTGAAGGGGAGGGCCAGGTTGTTTTCCTGGGCGCCGTGGATCACTTCATTCAGTTGCGCCCTCATCGTATCCATCGTGTCACCCTCTTGGGCCGGTACGGCGCCGGGGTTGAGGACTCCTTCGACCAGTTCGGTCAATTTGCCAATCGCCGCCTGCAGAATCTCACCACTGTTGGTGGTCACGGTCTCGAAGTCGAGGCCGTCAAGAATCAGTTTGAACAGCGGCGCTCCCAAGACCAGGGTTGCCTTGAGCGCCGGCTTGCCATCTGCATCCACAGCAGGCTGGATCTTGATGTAAGCGGCGAGAGGCGGTCTGTCGTATCCTTGCCCACTGAGTTCAAGAACATAGACGGCATCGCCATTTTGATCATCCTTGCCGCGACGCCATTTAGCCTGTGAACCGGTCGCCTGAAAATCTGCAACCTGTTGATCCAACTTCCTCTCGACCTCCGCCTCGCCGCGGCGTTCTAGCGATTCCGCAGACACCGTGATGGTCGAGACCACCCGGTAGCGATCGTGGCTGTAGAGCGTGAGGTCCGTTTGCACAGCGCCGCATGCGCTGGCAAGGCAAGCGATGCAAAGAAGTGCTAGCCATCTCAGGAAACGGTTCGACCGCATTGAATAATCCTCCTTTCCCGCGAATACGATCACCTAATGAGCGGCTGCGCTTCCTCTGCTAAGGTTGGCTGCGACGCCGCCAAACGCTCCACCTCCGGTACCGCCGGTGGCAGTTGCCGGGGTGACGACCATTCTCTGGCTGCTTTGAGAGCCAGGAGTAGCAGTTGTCGCGGGGGGTCTAGCCATGTTTTTTACGGCAGCGGGATTAAACTTTCCCGGCCCACTTCCTTGACCGGTCGAGCTGCCAGAGAATGAGCTTGTTCTGGAACCGTTGGCGGTACCGCCTGGCCTGTTGGAGGGCGAGGGCGTACCTGACGAGCCGGGCAAGCTACTCAGTCCGCCAGACGAGGAGTTGGAGTTGAGACTGCTCCCAGTGCTGCTCTGGTTGCCGGGGAGGGTGAACGCATTTGAGGGGCTGGGAATGCTGCTAGGACTACTAGAGAGTGTACTTGTCCTGAGCCCCGCGCCCGCAGTCTTGCTCAGGCTTTGGTTGGATATGCCGGGATGGGGACCTCCCGACATGGAGATTGAATTGCCATACACGGGCGGCACGGGCAGGAACCCCCATTCCTTGTTCGAGCTACCGGAAAATGAGCTTGTTTTGAGTCCTCCAGGCATGTTGCTCGGCCTGGCGTGACTTGAACTCGGACCTAACCCCTTGGCCATCGGGCCCAATGTGGGACTGGAAGGATTGGCGTAAAGACCTCTCGCAAACGTGCTCAGCCTGCCGTAGTTGGGACTCGTTGGCAAACCTATAGCCGTCTGACTGAAGGTTGAACTGGTGGGGACGGCGTGGAGGTTCCTGGCCATGTTACTCGGCCTGGGATAGTTGGGACTCGAGCCCAACTCCTTTGGCGTCTGCCTGATAGCGGGACTATGGGTGCTTGAATACAGGCCCTGGGACATGGCGCTCACCTTGGCGTGGCTTGGACCTGTAGGCAGATTCTGAGTTTTTCGCGCCACGCCAGCGTCCGAGAGGCTTGCATCGATACCCCTGGCCGTGCCACCTGCAGACCCTGTGGTCAGTCTGCTGACCGATCCCTGGGGTTGCGCTAGCATCTTTCCTCGTGCTACAGACCCTCCGCTGGATGCGCCAGCCGCCCATGACGCATGCCCCTGGGATCGGAGAATTTCGCCTATTTTGGTAACATTGGTGTAGCCAGCCATATCCTGGACGTGAGGAATGAAAGACCACGGTCTCCGCCACACGAACCCCACGGGGTCTATATGAGCCTCGACAACGTTCCCGCTCCAGTTCTTGAGGTGGAGTTGGGCTGCCGAGTCCTTCGATCGCGACTCCCAATTGGCACTCCATGAGGAAGTGGACCAGGTGGGGTTAGTAAAGTCGTCTCTGTCAAAGAGGTTTCGGCGGAGGCCTCCGAAGTCCTTGAACCGAAGTTGGATGCTACCTGCCGTCGGACCTTTGTTGCTCAATGGCTGTGCTGGCCCTTGAACCATCCTCCACAAATCCTTGCTTTGCATCTTGGAGTAAAGATTGAGTAGAGTGAGACGTCCGGCTTCGGTATTTCTAGGGTCCCTATACCAGTTCTCGAAGCCGGCTCCCCTCAATGCGTCTCGAACATTCCTGGGAAGCTTGTCCCATGTGGGAATAGAACTCGGACTGCCATAGCTGGATGGCAAAGATTTGACGTTTGCTTCCTGGCCGTGAGGGTTGCCAGACGGCAAACTCGTCCTATCTGGCACGGGCGTGCCAGTTGGGCCGGCGTAGTTTCTACTCGACCCCAGGCCTTTTGCCATCTCGCTGAGCGTAGGACTGGAAGGATTGACGTTGAGGCCCCTGGCAAACGTGCTCAGCTTGCTGTAGTCGGCAACCGCAGGCAAACCTATGGCCGTTTGGCTGAAGGTCGGACTGGCGGGGCCGGCCTGGAGGTTTCTGGCCGTGCTAGTCGGCCTGGGGTAGTTGGGACTCGAACCCTGCCCCTTGGCCATCTCGCTCGACGTGGGACTGGAAGGATTGGCAGAGAGGCCCCTGGCAAACGTGCTCAGCTTGCGGTAGTCTGCCGCCGCCGGCAAACCTATCGCCGTATGGCCGAACGTAGGATCTGGGGGACCGGGCCAAAAGTTGGCAGAGATGTTACTCGGCTTGCCGTACGTCAGGTTTGGACCCAGGCTCTTCGCTGTCCGGCCCCAAGCAGGACTAGAGGGGCTTACGTTGGATCCTCTGGCAGAAGTACTTCGGTGACTATTGTCGGGAGTCCGTGGCACGCTTTTGGTGGTGCCGCCTAGAGCACCAGAGAACGGGTATGCGCTGACACTGTTTGCCACAGCATCTGAAGTTTTCCGATCAAGCTGTGGTGTCACGGACATTGAGGAAATTGGAGCAGTCAATCTCGGCTTCTGCAACAAAATCATCAAACGCAAAGGCTGTTCACGCATCAATTGGTTGTAGTCTACCCACCTTTGCCCCAGTTGAGGATCAAGAACGAGAACGTTATTTTCTTTGACACCTGCGATGACGTACGCATGGCCTCTAGTCTCAAATGTCCCGTCCGGCCTGTTGACACGGAAGGTGCCTCCTACCCACAGAGGCCCATCGCGAAGGAGGCCTGTCAGACGCTGAAGGGTGAGGCTTTGTGCGTCTGACCGAAGCGACAAGATCTTGAAGTTGTGTGAGGCGGCAAACTGCAATATGTTGTCATCCGAACTGGGCAAACCACGCGCACCGTCTGCATGTGGCACTGAAAGTGTCGCGGAACCAGGCCCAACACTTTTTCCCAACATCATTGCTGCTGATGCAGCCCAGCAATCGTGGTTCCCTTGCTGCTTAATGTATGGCACTTTGTAGACTATCTCAGACATCTCGCGTTCCTCCGGTCCAATTAGCGACGGGGTGGGGAAAAGCGTAGGATTCAGGTTCAGACTTACTCTCTCGCTAGTGGCGGTCCGCCCATTGCGATTGCTGGCAAGCGCCTCGGCCCGCCGGGTCTACTATCAGTTTGAATACTACTGATGAGGCGGTCACACCATGGACATTCCACCTCCCATTCAAGGTCCGCGAATCCCTGCACACAACGCTGATCGGATACGGTCTCGGGATTACAGCCCAGGCAAAGCCCCTCCATAAACTGGGCCATGCTTTCGTCGACGATAGGTAACGATAGCCCTAGATCTGACCTTATCTGGGCGAGCATTGCGCTGGACACGCCTTCCGCCTGGAACTTGTCGATGAAATCGACGACGGCGGGCGACCAGGTGGTAACCGGTAGGCCAGTAACAAGGGCCGTCCAGGCTCGGATTGCTTCTTTCGGGAAGGTCTCCGAACCTGAAGCGCGCGCAATTTCATCCGCCAATGACTCGGCCATCCGGTCAACATGCGGCCTCAAGAGCTGCTGTATTGTGCCATCGCAGTCATGCAGGAGTTTCTTAGCAAGTCCGGCGAGGGCTGAATAGGCAGCGCCGGCTACTTGTTCGGGATAGCCAAGGCGTCTGAGCACGTCGCAGAATGTCGTCTTGTTCTCGCCCCTATCCGATGCCAATTCGTCGAGATCCAGCAATCCGAGCGCCGCTAGGCTGTCCATTGCGCGGCCCGGGCTGTCGCGTGTGATCAACTCACGTCCTATGCTGCCCTCGCGTCCAACGTACCACCATAAGATCTGGCGCACAAGCTCCCACCACCACTGTGGTTCATCGTAATAGACAGGCTCCCTTTGCGTGGCCAGGAGGGTCCCTAGCAGAAGCCTGGTAACGCGTGCCTCCGTGGTCAGATCTTTCAGATTCGAGTGCACGCTGGGCGGCTGTAGCTCGATCAATGACCCGAGCTGCGCAAGCGTAATCTGATCCGCGTCCTTGAGAGCCTCTCCCTGGAACTGGAGGCGGCGTAACAGTTGCTGCGCGTTGTAGCCGTAATCCGCGAGCTTGGCCGAGGGATCAAGATCGGCGAAATGTCGCACGCCGATTTCGGTGGCCACGATGGTGCGCAGGGCACTCTGAGTCGATGTAGGTTCCATCGGTTACCTCCTGAGATGGTCGCTGCATGGGCCTGCCATGTCAGCCGGCAGCGTGCTATCCTAAGTGTGCAGCACGTGAGCTGCTTGACCCAACTGGCTAATCACCGGTCTTTTGCTCCGTAGGATATTGCACTAAAGAGCGAATGCGAAGCGAGTATCCTGTCCATTCGTCACCGGCAACCATTTCCTCGCTCAACCAGTCAGGTCTCAACGATAGACGCGCGGTGGATAGCTCGGAGCCGGCCGCCGCGCTGACCTGGGTGTCACCGCTAGCAAGGCGTTCACAACTGCCAGGCCTGCCGTGGCTGCCCAGGCGACCCAGAAGCCCCAGGCCAGGCGAAGGTCGAAAACGGCGATCAGCAGGTTGGCAGCCATATCGCGCGGCAGGCTCAAGCGCATCAGCAGCGGCATGCCAATCACCATCAGCGCAGCCGCGATGGCGGCAGCGATCACCGTCGCCCAGTAGGCCAGTTGGGCCAGTTCATCCTGGCGCAACAAGCTCAGCACCAAGGCCAACAGGCCGAGCAAAGCTGCGCCCAATGGCAGCAAGATGATCACCCACAGGCGCCAGGAGATGAAGTCCAGCCGCAGAACATCCAGAGCGCTCAGCCTGGACTGCGCCTCCAGACTGGCCATGGCATCCGGTATCGGCTGGGGCGCAAAGCGTTGCAGCAAGGGCACCTCAAGTCCCACGCCTTGTTGCATCCATGCAGGCAAAGCAGTGGAGCCAGTCGTGAGCCATGGCAACAGAACAGCACTGACCAACACTATCAGTTCCAGAGCCATCATGATGCCTTTCATCACCTACATTCCTCACTGAATTCTGAGCGTCACAGCGCATTCGGGCCACTGCTTATTGAATTGTCTTTGCATGCACCAGAGATGGAGACGAATTATGTAGATGCCAACGGGCTGCGGTAGTGTCCAGCTTTTTGGCAGTACCTCGATCCTGCAATTATGGCACTATCCAGAACCTCACGAAACAGTGATCTGTCTGCGTAGTAACCGATATCGGATCCAGATAGGTTGCCTTCAACCATATCGTTACCGCCGTACGGTTACTGATAGTGCTGCCGCTGGGTAACGAACATGGTGAAGGTGACCAATTGTATAACTGCCCTGCCACTTCAGATCCACCGGTGCAGAACCGATTGGGTGGCCTATAGAGGGATTCATTTGGAGAAGCTACCGTAACATCGGGCGGCCTGCAATCAAAATCACCCCCGTCAGGGAGCCGCAGTTGAGGGTTTCCCGGATATACTGACCTTCCCTCATTGATGTTCGGATTGTTCTGATTAGACATTCATGCGCTGGGCGCACAACCGTTGATGAAAATGGAGTCGCGTGCTAAACTAAGGCCACTTGGTTGGCGCAGAGGTCGAAACAAACTTGGTGCCAAGAGCCTGAGGATTAGACGGAC
>Ga0209573_1003682_pt1 | contig 16316 bp, 13 predicted proteins | sample TNRBio252014_DNA_FD_185870 | JGI IMG/M metagenome (GOLD analysis project Ga0209573, IMG submission 185870) | Wastewater treatment Type I Accumulibacter community from EBPR Bioreactor in Madison, WI, USA - TNR Reactor_6/25/2014_ DNA (SPAdes)... | ecosystem: Engineered > Bioreactor > EBPR >...
AGGTTCGCCGTCGGCGGGAGGAATCCCGCGTTCAGTGCGAGGAGGGTCGCTGCGAGCCCGGCGGCGCCGGAGGCCCCCTGCGGGTGCCCGATCTGGCTCTTCACGCTGCTGCCGGGCGTCCCGTTCGCGTGAAGACCCAGGGCGATCCGCGTGGCGCGGGTCTCGATCCGGTCGTTCAGCTCGGTTCCCGTGCCGTGGTACTGGACGAAGCCGACTTCGGCGGGGGTGATCCCGGCATCCTCGAGCGCCTCGGTCATCGCGCGGGCCGGCTCCTCTCCCGACTCGTCGAGCCTCACGCGGTGGTAGGCGTCGCAGGTTGCGGCGTAGCCCAGGATCTCTCCGAGGATGCGGACCCCGCGCGCGCGGGCCCGCTCCATCTCCTCGAGGACGAAGAACCAGGCGCCCTCGCCGAGGACGAAGCCGTCGCGGCCGGCGTCGAAGGGGCGGCTCGCCGTCTCGGGCGCGTCCTGCCGCGACGAGGCGAGGATCTGCATGAGGCCGAAGCCGGTCATGATGCCGGGGGTGATCACGGCGTCCGCGCCCCCCGCCAGGACGAGGTCCCGCTCGCCGTACCGGATCGCCTTCGCGGCGTAGCCGATCGCGTCGGCCGAGGAGGTGCAGCCGGTGGAGACGACGTGCGACGGGCCCTTGAGGCCGAAGCGCATCGAGATCTCCGAGGAGAGGGTGCCGATGGTGCCGGTCGGGATCGCGTAGACCGAGGCCTTCTTCAGCTCGCCCCGGTAATAGTGGCCGTACATCTTCTCGAAGAACTCGACTGGGCCGCCCCCCGAGCCGAGGAGGACGGAGATCCGGCGCCGCTCCTCGAGCGAAAGCTGCTCCGCGTCGATGCCCGCGGATGCGAGCGCCTCTCCGGCCGCGGCGATCGCCATCGGGACGACGCGGGCGACGTGCCGGGCGTCCTTGGCGGGGATGTGGTCGGAGGGGTCGAAACCCTTCGCCTCGGCGGCGATCCTCACCGGGAGCAGTCCCGGGTCGAAGAGGGAGATGCGGCCTACACCGGAGCGACCCTCCCGAAGGCCCTCGAGGTAGGCCTCCGAGCCTGTGCCGAGAGGCGTCACGCAGCCGAGGCCTGTGATCGCGACGCGACGTCTCATGCGGCCGGAATCGCAGGTTTCAGGGGGAAAATCATGGGCTGCGATCGTAGCAGCCGGGTCCTGTCGGGATTTCCGTACAATGGACGCGGTGTCGGACAGCCGCTTCGAGTTCCGCGGCGACCTCTCGAAAACCCCGCTTCCCGAGGTCCTCCAGACGGTGCATCACTACCGTGTGCCCGGCGTGCTGCTCGTGCGCCGGGGCGAGCTGGAGAAGAAGATCTACCTCTGGAACGGCGACGTCATCTTTGCCACCTCGAGCGACCGGGAGGAGTCCCTCGGCAACGTGCTGCTCCGGTCCGGCGCGCTCACACGCGAACAGTTCGACGAATCGGTGAAGCGGCTCGTCGAGGCGCGGGCCGCCGAGGAGACCCGCCGGCACGGAGCGGTCCTCGTCGACATGGGGCTCCTGACGCAGGAGGCGCTGACCGCCTCCGTCATGCGACAGGTCCGCGACATCCTCTACTCGGTTTTCGACTGGGAGGAGGGCTCGGTGAGCTTCACGGTCGGCCGCTTCCGCACCGACGAGATCATCCAGCTCGACATCCCGACGCGGGCGGCGATCGTGGCGGGAGTGAAGGCGGTCCGCGATGCGCGGCGCCTCATCGCCCTGCTCGGTCCGTCCTGGACGGTGTTCGACCCCTGCTACGCCCCCGCGGAGATCGGCGACGTGGCGCTGGAGGCGGCCGAGATCCGGCTTCTCCAGCACGTCGACGGCACGAAGACCCTGCGCGAGCTCGTCGGGCTCGGTCCGTCCGACGCGAGCCACAACGCGAAGCTGCTGTACGCGTTTTTCGTCCTCAAGCTGATCAGCCGGCGCGACGTGACGAGCCGGACGTCCGTGAAGAAGATCCAGTGGAGCACGAGCGGCGGCGGCTACGCTCCGCCGACGTAAAAGGAAGGTCGAGCCCTCAATGCCTCTCTACGAATTTCGGTGCGAGTCGTGCGGACACGAGACGGAGACGATCCTCCTTTTCTCGGACCCCCTTCCGACGATCTGCGAGAAGTGCGGCGGCCCGCTGAAGAAGCTCCTCTCGGCCCCGGCGGTACAGTTCAAGGGGTCGGGTTTCTACCTGACCGACTACGGGCGGTCCGGCAGCGCGGCGGACACCGGCTCGAAGGACAAGGACACGGCGAGCGCCGCTGCGGAGACGAAACCCTCCGGCGAGGGGAAATCCTCTGGCGAGACGAAACCCTCCGGCGAGGGGAAGTCTTCCGGGGATGGAAAGTCCTCCGGCGAGGGGAAGTCTTCCGGCGAAGCGAAGACCGGGACCAGCGGCGGCGCTTCGGCCGGTTCGGGGGGCGATGCGAAGTCGGGGGGCTGACGCGATCGCGGCGCTCATCGCCGCCGCACTGGTCGTCGCCGCGCACCCTCTGCTGGCCACCGGAGGCGCACCGGCCCCCTCGCCGGGTGGCGTGTGGCTCCGCTACCCGCTTCCGGGCGCCGAGGTGAAGTCGCTCGTGGCCGAGCCGCGTACCCCGGGCGTCTTCTACGCGGGGACGGCCCTCGGGGGCGTCTACCGGTCGGCCGACGGCGGCCGGACCTGGAGCTCTCCGCCAGGAGGGGCGCCTTTCCCGGGCTACTCCGTCACCTCGCTCGTACCCGACCCCCAGCGCGTCGGGACCCTCTGGGCCGGGCTGACCGGCGTCGTCCGGGGCGGCCTCCTCGTCCGGTCCGACGACGGGGCCCGCTCGTGGGCCATCGTGAGGCGATGGGAAAGCCGCGCGGAAGCGAGGGCCGTCGCCGTCGCGCTCCTGAAGGGCCGAAAGGTCGTCGCCGTCGCAGGCGACACCGGGCTCGAGGTCTCGGAGGACGGCGGGATCACGTGGCGTTCTTCCCAGCCACCCCTCGACCCGGGAAGCGGCCTGGCCTTCCTCGCCTTCCATCCGCTGAAGCAGGGCGTTCTCTATACGGGCTCCTACCGTCATCCTTTCCGGTCGACGGATCTCGGCCGGTCGTGGAAGCGGATCGCCGGCGGGATGATCGAGGACACCCAGGTCTTCCACCTCGATTTCTCTCCGACCGACCCGGACGACGTCTGGGCGGCGACCTGCGGCTGGGTCTACCGGACCACCGACGGCGCCGGAACCTGGAAGCGTTACAAGGAAGGCCTTTCCGACCGCCGGACGCACGTCGTGGTGCGCGACCCGCGAAACCCTTCCCGGGTTCTCGCCGGCACGACCGGGGGACTCTTCGAGAGTCCGGACGAGGGGCGCAGCTTCCGCCGCATCTCCCGCGCGACGACGGTCGTCAACGCGCTCCTCTTCGACCCCTCGAATCCGGCCGTCCTCCTCGTGGCGACGGAGGCGGAGGGGGTCATGAGAAGCGAGGACGGCGGCGTGACGCTCTTCGAGTCGAACACGGGTCTCTCCGAGGCGCGCGTCCCGGCCGTGGCGGTCACCGCTTCCGGCGTCGTCGTCGTGGCCCGCGCCGCGGACGGGGGCAGCGGAGGTCTCTGGGCGCTCGATCCGGCGACGGGACAGGCGGAGCGGCTCGCGGCCGCACCCGCCGCAACGGTCCGCGCGCTCCTTTCGAGCGGTGACCGGCTCGTCGCCGGAACCCCCGACGGCCTCTGGCTCGCGCGGGCGCCGGGTCAGCCCTTCTCGCGCGTTCTCGACGTCGCGGTCCACGGCCTGGCTGCCGGGTCCGGCCGTCTCTTCGCGGCGACCGATTCCGGGGCGTTCGAATCACGCGACGGAGGCGGGACGTGGGCCCGCGTCGGCGCGTTGAAGGGGAGGGTCGACGCGGTTCTCTGGAGCCGCGCTCCCGGGAGCCGGGTCGAAGCGCTCGCCGTCCGCTCCGCGGGAAGGACCCTCTGGTGGAACGGACGGGATTTCGGTCTCGAGGCCCTGCGTGGGACCTCCCGTCCGCTGACCGGCGGTTTCGGCCGGCCGCGAGCCTCCGCCTACCGCCCTCCTGAGCCCATTGGTGTCGAGATCGAGGCCGACAAGGGGCGGCTCCTCTACAGGACGGCGGATGGCGGTCCCGACGTGGCTCTGGCGCTCCCGGAGCGGGGCCTCTTCGTCTCGGGCTGGGCGGGAGACCCGCGCCGCGCAGAGGGGCTCTATCTCGCCACGATCGGACGCGGTCTCTTCCGATTCGTCCCGGCGCCCTCCGGCGGTACCGCCGGGGATGGGTCGCTCAGCGCTCCGGCACGCTGAGGAAGGAGAGTCGCGCCCCGGGGACGACCCCGTGGCGCTTCGCGTCCCCCGCGGTCAGCTCCACGACCGTGTCGGCAGGGGCGCTGGAAGGGTAGCTCGGGCACGGATCGGCCTCGCACGGCGGCACGTTCTCGAGAACGTCGACGACCCTTCCGTCCTTCAGGGTGAAGACCATGTCCAGCGCGAAGTGGCAGTTCTTCATCCAGAAAGCCTGGGGCCGCGGAGCGTCGAAGAGGAAGACCATCCCGGTCCCGGGGGCGAGCGACTCGCGGAACATCAGCCCCTGCGCGACCTGCTCCGGGGTGCGAGCGATCTCGAGGGCGAACACGGCACCCGACGGGAGGACGACGCGCGGGCCGGCGGAAGGCGGCGTCTGCGAGGCCGACGGGGTCGCGCCCCGACCGCCGGTACAGGCCACCAGCAGGAGTGCCGCCAGGACGGCGACCCCCGTCCTCTCACGCTTCGTCGAGAGCCGGCCCGGGTTCGTCAAAGGGCTCCTCCTCCTCGTCGTGTCCGAGACCGTACTTCTTGGCGTAGTAGCGGAACGAGCGCTCCGACATTCCGACGAGCTTCGCTGCGTCCTTCCTCACGCCGTTCGCCCTCTCCAGCGCCTGCTGCATCAGCCGCTTTCCGATCCACTCGAGGTACGCCTCGAGGCGGAAGCTCTCGATCGGGAGATCGAACGGGCTCTGGAACGACTCGACCGGGACCCCCGCGGGCCGCAGGAAGCTCTCGGGAAGCGAGGCGGTCGTGATGATGGTCCCCGGTTCGAGGGCCACCGTCCGCTCGATCAGGTTCTCGAGCTCGCGGACGTTTCCGGGCCACGGGTGGGCCTCGAGGACGCGCATCGCCTCGGCCGAGATCTTCTTCTCCGGGATCTTCTGCTCCCTCGACACCGTCTTGAGGAAGTGCCGGACGAGGAGGGGGATGTCCTCCCGCCGATCCCTGAGAGGCGGGATCGGGAGGGGAATGACCGCGATCCGGTAGTAGAAGTCCTCCCGGAAGGTCTTCTCGGCCACCTTTCGGGCGAGGTCCTTGTTCGTCGCGCAGATGATCCGCACGTCGACCGGCTCCTCGACGTTCCCGCCGACGCGCCTCACGACCCGCTCCTGCAAGGCCCGGAGCAGCTTCACCTGCATGGTCACGGAGGTCTCGCCGATCTCGTCGAGGAAGAGGGTCCCCCCCTCGGCCTCCTGGAACAGCCCTTTCTTCTCCTTGACCGCGCCCGTGAAGGCCCCCTTCTCGTGCCCGAAGAGCTCCGACTCGAGCAGGTTCTCCGGCAGGGCCCCGCAGTTGATCGAGACGAACGCACGCGAAGCGCGGGGCGAGCTCCGGTGGATGGCCCGTGCGATGAGCTCCTTGCCCGTGCCCGAGTCGCCCGTGATCAGGACGGTGGAGGTCGTCCGTCCGATCCGCTCGATCATGTCGAAGACGGTGCGCATGCGGCGCGAGACCCCGATGAGGGTCCCGAGCGCGGGACGCTCCTCGACCCGGCTCCTCAGCGTGACGTTCTCGTCGGCGAGCCGCTTCCTCTCGAGCGCCTTCTCGACGACGTGCCTGAGCTCCTCCACGTCGAAGGGCTTCGAGATGTAGTCGTAGGCGCCCGCCTTCAGCGCCTCGATGGCCGTCTTCGTCGAGGTGTAGGCGGTGATCATGACGACGGGCGTCTCCGGGTTCGTCTCGCGGGTCCGCCGGAGGATGTCGAAGCCCGTTCCGTCGGGCATCCTCAGATCGGTCAGCACGAGGTCGGGGGCGGTCTCTTCCACGAGCCTCAGCCCCTCGGCGCACGTCCCGGCCGTCCTCACGGCGTACCCCTCCTTCTCGAAGACGATCGACAGCATTCCCGTGATGCCGGGCTCGTCGTCCACGAGGAGGATCAACGGGCCCGCGGGACCTCGGGGCTCGGTCGTCACGAGCCGGGCTCCTCTCCGGTCGGAAACGCCCCGGGACCGGTCGTCGCGGGTCCGGCGACGCCGCTGCGGGACGGCCCGGCGAGCGGGAGGGAGAGGGTGATCGCCGTGCCCTTGCCGGGAGCGCTCTTCACGCGGATCTTCCCTCCGTGCTCCTCGACGATACGGTACACGATCGCGAGCCCCAGGCCGGTGCCACCGGGGACGGTGTGGGCGAAGGGCGTGAAGAGGCGGTCCTGCTCCTCGCGCGGCATTCCCCGCCCTTCGTCGGCGACCGTGACGCTCCAGGAGCCGTCCGAAACGCGGGCCACGAGGTCGAGGGCGCCGCCGCCCGGCATCGCGGCCACGGCGTTTCGGAGGAGGTTCCAGAAGACCTGCCTCAGCTGCCCGGGGTCGGCCGTGAGGAGGACGGACTCGGGCTCGAGGTCGAGCGTGACGCGGTGCCCGGGCGTCACCTCGTCGCTGTGCGTCAGGAGCGTGACGACGTCCCGCAGGGCCGCGGCCGCGTCGACGGTCTCGACCGCCTGCTCGCGGGGGCGGACGTACTTGAGGAAGTCCTCGAGGATCGACGAGAGCCGGTGCGACTCCTGGACGACGATTTCCATCAGGCGGCGCTCGGAGGAGCCCGGAGGGGCGGTGGCGGAGAGGACCTGGACGGAGCCCGAGATCGAGGCGAGCGGGTTGCGGATCTCGTGGGCGATCGCGGCCGCCAGCTCGCCAACCGCGGCGAGCTTCTCCTTGAGCCGGACCTCGCCTTCGAGCTTCTTCAGCTCGGTCAGGTTCTGGAAGATCAGGATGCGGCCCGTGACCCGGCCGTCGCCGTCGCGCAGCGGCGTCACGGTGACGCCGAAGTAGAAACCGGGGCCGAGAGGCGTCTGGTTCCCCTCGAAGCGGAGGACCTCGCCCCCGGGGCTCTCCTCCGTCCGAAGGGCCTCCTCCGAGACGAGGCCGGTCTCGACGAGGGGCCGCCCGATCAGCTGCTCCGGCCGCCGCATCAGGAGCTCGCAGGCGGGCGGGTTGGCGAACGTGATCCTCCCTTCCGGGTCCGCGGTGACGACGCCGGAGGACATCGAGGAGAGGACCGAGGTGTGGAGGGCCTGCAGGCGCGAGACCTCCTCCCGGCGTCGCTCGGCGAGCAGCCGGGCATCCCTCAGCTTTTCCGAGGCGGCCGCCACGAGAAGCGCGGTCGCCGCGAAGGCGCCGACGTTCGTCACGACGTTGCCCGCGAGCTGCCCCCTCGTCCAGATGCGGGGCGGGAGCTCGTCGGTGCTCGGCGGAGGGAAGGCCCCGGAGTGCATCAGCTGGAGGAGCACCGCGTAGAAGACCGACGCGAGGCCGGCCGTCACGAGGCCTCCTCCCTTGCCGAAGAGGAGCGTTCCGGAGACGACGACGGCGAGGTAGAGGAACGTGAATCCGGAATCGGGGCCACCGGAGATCCAGACGAGTCCCGTCACCACGACGAGGTCCCCGAGGAGCTGGATCACGGCGTTCACCCCGGCGTCGAGCCGCCGAAGCGTGGTGAGCGCGAGGATCGAGGTGGAATAGGCGGCGGCCGCGAGGTAGTAGATCGGGTTGAGCGGCAGCCAGATGCTGAAGGTGAGCTGGATGAGGAGGGCGGAGAGGAGAAGGGTCGAGACGACGACCACCCGCATGCCGAGGAGGCCCCGGAGAGTTTCCGGGGCCGGACGCGGGACGGCGCGCACGACTTCGCTCACCTGGGAGAGATTGTAGCGGGCGGGTCCGCGGGCCGAACGCGCGACGGGCGCCCCGGAGGGCGCCCGTCAAGTTCATGTGGTTTCCGATCCCAGTGCCCCGTGGAGGGGAGGCGCCGAAGGCGCCGCGGGGAGGCTCGTGGCGAGCCTCCCCGATCCACTTCTACCCGATCTTGGAGATCAGGTCGAACATCGGCATGTACATCGCGACGACGATGGTGCCGATGATGGTGCCGAGCATGGCGATCATGATCGGCTCCATCAGCTTCATCAGCCCTTCGACGGCGTTGTCCACCTCTTCCTCGTAGAACTCCGCGATCTTCGAGAGCATGGCGTCGAGGGCGCCGGTCTGCTCGCCGACGCCGATCATCTGGACGACCATCGGCGGGAAGACCTTCGTCTCGGCGAGCGGCTCGGCGATGGTCCGGCCGGTCTCGACGGACTTGCGCACCATCATGATCGCGTCCTCGATGATGGCGTTCCCCGAGGTCTTCGCGGTGATCTCGAGGCCGTCGAGGATCGGGACACCGGAGGAGGTGAGGGTCGCGAACGTCCGGCAGAAGCGGGCCACGGCGATCTTCTTGAGGATGTCGCCGAGGACGGGCAGCTTGAGGAGGATCCCGTCGATGACCCGGCGCCCCTTGTAGGTCGCGTAGTAGCGCTTGAGGGCGAAGATGATCGCGGCGATGCCGGCGAGAATGAAGAGGAAGTAGCTGGCGAGGAAATTGGAAGCCTGGATGACGAGCCGCGTCGGAAGCGGGAGCTGGGCCCCGAGCCCCGCGAAGAGCGCGGCGAACGTCGGGATGACCTTCCAGAGGATGATCGCCACGACGAGGGCGGCGACGGTGAGCACCGAGACGGGATAGATGAGGGCCGTCTTGACCTGGCCCTTCAGCTTGACCGCCTTCTCGATGTAGGTCGAGAGCCGCCGCAGGATGGTGTCCAGGATGCCGCCCGCCTCGCCGGCGGCAATCATGTTGACGAAGAGGTCGTCGAACGCGCGCGGGTGCTTCCGGAGGGCGTCGGCGAGCGAGGAGCCCGACTCCACGTCCTGCCGGACGGCCAGGATGATCCGCTGGAAGGCCTTGTCGTCCTGCTGCGTCCCGAGGATCTCGAGGCACTGCACGAGGGGCAGGCCGGCGTCGATCATGACGGAGAACTGCCGCGTGAAGATGGCGAGCCTCTTGGCGGCCACCTTCCCGGCGCCGAACTTCGGAACGGCGAACTCCTTGCCGCGCTCCTTGACGGACGCGACCTCGATGGATCGCCTCCTCAGGTCGGCGATGACGAGGTCCTTCGAGTCGGCCGTCAGGACCCCTCCGGTCATGACGCCCTGGCGGGTCTTCCCCTTCCAGACGAACTGGGCCATATCTCTTCCTTCCGGTGGGCGTCAGGGCCGCCGGGCGGCGGCGCCGGCGGCCGAAGCCGCGGGCGGCGGCTGTCCCACGACGCCCACGCCGCGGGCGATCATCTCGGAAAGCTCGTCCGGCAGCGACGAGGTGGTCATCGCGAGCTCCTGCGTGATGACGCGGCGGTGGACGAGCGTGGCGAGCGCCTGGTTGAACGTCTGCATCCCGTACTTGTTCTGCCCGGTCTGCATCATCGAGTAGATCTGGTGGAGCTTGTCCTCGCGGATGAGGTTCCGGATTGCGGGCGTCGGGATGAGGATCTCCATCGCGAGGCAGCGCCCCTTCCCCGACGACTTCGGGAGGAGCGTCTGGCAGAGGATCCCCTCCAGGACGAACGAGAGCTGGGCCCGCACCTGCGACTGCTGGCTGGCGGGGAAGGCGTCGATGATCCGGTTCATCGTCTGGACGGCGCTGTTCGTGTGGAGGGTCGCGAACGTCAGGTGGCCCGTCTCGGCGATCCGGAGCGCGGCTTCCATCGTCTCGAGGTCGCGCATCTCGCCGACGAGGACGACGTCGGGGTCCTCGCGGAGGACCGCGCGGAGCGCATTCGGGAAGGAGTGGGTGTCGGCATGCAGCTCGCGCTGGTTCACGATGCAGCGCTTGTGCGTGTGGAGGAACTCGATCGGGTCCTCGATCGTGACGATGTGCTTGGCCTGCTCGCGGTTGACCTTGTCGACCATCGTGGCGAGCGTGGTCGACTTACCGGAGCCCGTGGGGCCGGTCACGAGGACGAGGCCCCTGGGCTTGTTGCAGAGCGCCTCGACGACGGTGGGGACGCCCAGCTCCTTGAAGCCGAGGATCTCGTAGGGGATCTGGCGGAAGACGGCCGAGACGGCACCGCGCTGCATGAAGACGTTCCCGCGGAACCGGGCCAGGCCCTTGACCCCGAAGGAGAGGTCCAGCTCGAGGTTCTCCTCGAAGCGGTGCTTCTGGACGTCGGTCAGGATCGAGTAGCAGAGCTGCTTGGTCTCGGGGACCGTGAGGGGGGGATAGTCCAGCGGCTGTATGTCGCCGTGGACCCGGACCATCGGCGGAGAATTCGTCGTGATGTGGAGGTCGGAGCCGCCGCGCTCGACGAGAGTCTTCAGAAGCTGGTGCAGCGTGACTGCCATCGGGTCCCCCTGTGACGAAGCTGTCCGGAATCATACCCCAGCGGAAGAGAGGCCCTTCCTACAGGACAGTCTCCCGGACGACTTCCTCGATCGTCGTGAGGCCGTCCTTGATCTTCGCCAGGCCGGAGCCGCGAAGGGTGACCATCCCTTCCTCGACGCCCTTCCTCTTGATCTCGAGCGACGAAGCGCCGGAGAGGATCATCTCCTTGATCTCCTCCGAGATCTCCAGGACCTCCACGAGGGCGACGCGCCCCTTCAGGCCGCTCCCGTTGCAGCGCTCGCACCCCTTGCCCTTCATGACCTGGACCGTCTTCGACTCCTCCGGGGTGAAGCCGAGCTGGATCAGCACCTGGGGCGGGACGTCGGTCGGGACCTTGCAGTTGGCGCAGACCCGCCGGATCAGGCGCTGGGCGGCGATCAGGACGACCGACGTGGCGACGAGGTACGGCTCGATGCCCATGTTCATGAGCCGGTTGATCGTCGAGGGGGCGTCGTTCGTATGGAGGGTGGAGAGGACGAGGTGGCCCGTCAGGGAGGCCTTGACGGCGATCTCGGCCGTCTCGAAGTCGCGGATCTCGCCGACCAGGATGATGTTCGGGTCCTGCCGCAGGAAGGACCGGAGGGCCGCGGCGAAGTTCAGGCCGATCGAGTCCTTCATCTGCACCTGGTTCACGCCGGGCAGGTTGAACTCGACCGGGTCCTCGGCCGTCATGATGTTCGTGTCGGGGGTGTTGATCCTCGAGAGGGCGGAGTAGAGGGTGTTCGTCTTCCCCGACCCCGTCGGACCGGTCACCAGGACCATCCCCCACGGGCGGAGGATCGCCTTCTCGAACTTCTGGAGGCTCGACCGCTCGAAGCCCAGCTTCGTCATGTCGAGCATCAGGTTGTCCTTGTCGAGGAGCCGGCAGACGATCTTCTCGCCGAAGAGGGTCGGCAGGACGCTGACGCGGTAGTCGAGCTCCTTCACCTTTCCCGCGAGCTTCATCTTGATCTTGATGCGCCCGTCCTGCGGCAGCCGCTTCTCGGCGATGTCGAGCTTGGCGAGGATCTTGATGCGCGAGGCGATCGCCTCCTTGAGCTTGCTCGGAGGGTTCATCACCTCCGCCAGCTGGCCGTCCACCCGGTAGCGGACCCGGTACTCCTTCTCGTAGGGCTCGATGTGGATGTCGGAGGCGCCACGCTTGATGGCGTCGGTCAGGATGATGTTGACGAGCCGGACGACGGGGGCCTCTTCGCCCTCTTCGACGAGCTTCTCGAGGTCGATGGCGTCCTGTTCCTCCTCGTCCACGACCTCGAGCGAGGTGTCGGAGGCGTCGACGGCCGACATCTCCTCCATGACCTTCTTCAGCTCGAGGGCGTGCGAGGCGCCGTAGTTCCTGTCGATCGCGTGCTGGAGGGCGATCTCCGACGCCACGACCGGCTCGACGTTGTAGCCGGTCATGAACTTCAGGTCGTCCATCGCGAAGACGTTCGTCGGGTCGGCCATCGCGATGGTGAGCGTGGCGCCCGTCTTGTTGACCGGCAGGATGTTGTACTTGCGCGCCACGTCCGCGGGGACCAGCTTCAGGACGTTCGGGTCGATCTCGAAGTGCGTCAGGTTGATCGACGGGACGCCGAACTGGGCCGAGAGCGTCTCCGTGATGTCGTCCTCGGTGACGAAGCCGAGCCGCACGAGCGTCTCGCCCAGCTTCACTCCCGATTCCTTCTGCTGCTTGAGCGCCTGCGCGAGCTGCTCGGCGTTGATGAGCTTCGCCTTCAGGAGAAGTTCTCCCAGTTTGACCGCCATGGGCGCAATGATAGTCGCTCGTCCGCCTTCCGGCGGACCCCCGTTTCAGCGGGCGGCCGGAACCGGGACCGGAGGGGGCGGCGGGGGGGCGGACGCGTCGCTTCCGACGCGGCTGAGGCGGGCCGTGACCGAGCCGATCGGGAGGATCGTCCGGGCCATGACCGGAAGCCGGCGGGCATCGTCGCTGAACCAGAGGAACAGCTTTCCCTTGTTCCGGTCTACGCTCGACGCCGACGCGGGGTCGTGCATCCGGGGCTGGACCTTGAAGGCGTCGAAGACGCCGAGCTCGGTCTCCACCTTCTCCCGGGCCAGGACGGCCACGACGAGGCGATAGACCTTTCCCCGGGAGTAGAGGTCGACGCGCGTCTCCTGCCCGGGGACGAGCGGCACCGTCCGCATGAAATAGAAGGAGGAGATCACGTCCTGGAAGCGCTCCGGGATCGGTCCGGTACCCCGGATCTCCTTCGTGTTCCGCCAGACGGCGACGCGGCGGGACAGGTCGAATTCCTCGACTTCGTCGGACACGTAGCGCCCTTCCCGCGCGTGCTTCTCGAATCTCACGGGGGAGAAGTCCCGGGCGTCGACCCACGTCTCGTAACGCGTGTCGACCGGGTAGAAGCGCGAGACGTAGTCGTTCGAGACGGCCGAAAGCCGGATCCGGTGGACGGGGACCCCGTCGGGGCTCGTTTCCCTAGACGTCACGAGCGTCATCTCGCCCCCCTCGATCTTCAGCCAGGAGACGGTGTAAACGAGCGTCTCTCCGGCTTCGAACGGGACGGCCGCGACCTTGTTCTTCGGAAGCTCCTCCCGCCCGAGGTTCGGCAGGACGTTCGCCGTGATGGAGGCCGTGAGCGGGCCGGCCAGTGCGAGCGCGAGGAGGGCGGACGCTGCGCGTCGCCCCCTACGGGGCGACCAGCCGCTCACGGAGGAGCGCAAGGGAAGCATCGAGAACGGCATTGAAGGTCAGGCCGGGAAGGCCGGGCACGCCGGCATTGTAGGCCCCGCTTTCGTCACGCAAGATCCGGACCCGCGGCCCGACGGGGCCGAATCTCGCCGGGTCGGTCGGCCCGTAGAGGGCGATCGTCGGGGTTCCTGCCGCGGCGGCCAGGTGCGTCGGGCCCGTGTCCGCGCCGACGAAGAGCGCGGCGTGCGCGGCGAGGCGGGCCGAAGCCGCAGGCGGACTCGGTGGAGCCAGTGACGCGGCTCCGCCCGAACCGGCGACGATCTGCACGGCGCGCTCCCGCTCACCCGGGCCCCACCGGACGACCGGCTCGAGCCCCTGCTCCGCGAGAGCCCTGCAGAAGGCCGCCGTTTCCCCGGCGCTCCACTCCTTGGTCCGCCGCGACGAGAACGGCTGGAGGAGCGCGAAGGGACGGGCGGTCCTCGCGGCGAGCCAGGCGTCCACTTCCGGTGCCGGTCGCGCGACGAGGTGCGAGACGTCGGGCGTTCGCGGGAAGCCGCTCCTGCCGAGGACGTGCTCCGCCAGGGCGAGCCCGCGGTCGACGACGTGCGTTCCCGCGGGGACGTCGACCCTCTCTCCCGTGACGAGCGCGTTCACCTTCTCGGTCGCGGTCCGGAACCCGAAACCGACCTTTCGCCGCGCCCGCGCGGCGAGCGTGACCCAGGCCGACTTCAGGAGCCCCTGCGCGTCGACGACGACGTCGGGCTCGAAGGCCCGCAGGGCGGAGAGGAAGGCCCGAAGCTCCCCGCGAGTCCCCGCGGAGAGGGGGCGCTTCCTCCAGGCCCGCGTCGTCGCGACGAGGACCTCGTCCACGTAGGGCGCCCCTTCGACGAGCTCGACGAGCGGTCCCTCCACCGCCCAGGCGAGACGGACCCCCTCTCCGCGCAGTGCCTTCGCGAGCGGGAGAGTGAATATGACGTCGCCGAAGGAGGAGAGTCGAACGAGGAGAATCTTCATCGTGGATTCGCTATTCTCTCCTCGTCATGGTGCTCGACGCTCCGGTCCTGGTGCTGAACCGGACGTTCGCCGCCCTCGCCCTCACGGACGCGCGACGCGGGTTCACCCTCTTCTACAAGGGGCACGTGAAGGCCGTCCTCCCCGACTTCACGACCTACGGCTGGGGGGAATGGTGTGACATCCCGGTCCAGCCCGGGGACGCGGACGTCGTCCGGACGCCCGGGATGGTCCTGAAGGTGCCGCGCGTCATCCAGCTCCTCTCCTGCGACCGTCCGCCCCGGTACGACGTGAAGTTCTCGCGCCACAACATCTACGTGCGTGACGGAACGCGATGCCAGTACTGCGGGAAGCGCTTCCAGACCTCGGAGCTGTCTCTGGACCACGTCGTCCCGCTCTCGAGGGGTGGCGTCTCCTCGTGGGAGAACGTCGTCTGCGCCTGCCTGAAGTGCAACGTGAGGAAGGGGAACCGCCTGCCCGACGAGGCCGGCATGGCCCTGCGCCGGACCCCGGCAAAGCCCAGGGCCTCGCCCCTGGGGCTGCTCGCCCCGAGCCGGATTCACCCGGCCTGGCGGAACTTCCTCGACGTGGCCTACTGGAACGTCGAGCTCGGCTAGACGAGTCTCCGGACGCCCCGGGCGCGGCATTCGGGACAGTCGGAGTGCACGGAATGGGGTAAAGAGCCCGCTGACCGAGTCCGTTCGCCTTGGGTCGATAGATGTTTAAGCGTATGTAGCTCAGTAATTTGGCCCTTGTTTCCATGCTCTCGGCCCGGACTGGCAGGAAGGTTGAACGAGGAGGGGCAGCCGGTGCGTGCCAGGACGGCCCCCCCCGGCTGTGGAGGAGAGCAGGAAGCAGACGCAGACTGACAGCCCGAGCTTCAGGAACCCCGGCCGAAAGACCGGGGTTCTTCAATTTGGTACGGGGGTCAGGAACGCCACCGGTCGTGGAGCCAGAGCCACTGCTCCGGCGCCGCCCGGACCTGGCTCTCGACGAGGGCCGTGACGAGAGCGGTGAGCTTCTCCACTCCGCGCTCTTTCGGCGGCAGCGTCGTCACGTCGAGCGGCTCGGAGTAGACGAGGCGATAGCGTCCGGGGGCGACCCTCAGGCAGACGACCGGGAGAAAGAGGGCTCCCGTTCTCCCGGCGAGGCGTGCGATCGAGGTCGTCGTCAGCGCGGGCCGGCCGAAGAACGGGACGGCGATGCCGTCGGGAGGCTGGGCCCGCTGGTCGGCCAGTATCCCGACGAGACCGCCCGAGCGAAGCGTCTTCAGGAGCGCACGCGCGGCGTTCCGCTTGCTCACGATGTGGCAACCCGCCTTCTCGCGCATCGCCGTCAGGCGCGCGTCGAGGAGGGGGTTGTCGAGCGGCCGGGCGACGATCGTCACGGGGAAGCCCTGGGCGCCCGTGGCGAGCGCGGCCCACTCCCAGTTGCCGAGGTGCGGCGTGGAGAAGAAGACCCCTCGTCCCGAGGCGGCCGCAGCCCGGGCGTGCTCGAGGCCGACGATCTCGATTCGGGAGAGAAGCCTCTCGATCGGCTCCGTCTCCGAGCGGAAGAGGTCCGCGGCTAGGCTGCCGAGGTGCCCGAAGACCTGCCGCGCGAGCCCGTCGACCTCGGCGGGGGACTTCTCCGGATAGGCGAGCGCGAGGTTGCGGGCGACGAGCCGCCGCCGGCGGCCGTCGACGAGTCGGTAGAGACGGGCGACACTCCGCCCGAGGCCGTCGGCGAGGCGAAGGGGAAGGGCGAGGAACAGGGCTCGGAGGACGACGTAGGCCGCCAGCTCGATCCGGTTCCGAACGGAGGTTCTCTTCGATGCCACGGCTAGAAGGGCCTCCTCGAAAGCAGGGAGAGGACCTCCGAAACGAAGGAAGGTTCGACGACCCGCGCCTCGACGGCCACGCGGAAGACCGGGGCGCGGAGCGCCGTGTCGAGCTTCACGGCGTCCTTCTCCGTCGTCACGACGGCGGTCGCTCCCGTCTCCTCGAGGGCCCTCTCGATCCGGCCGATCGTGGCGGGACCGTAGGGCTCGTGGTCGCGGAACGCGAGAAAATCCGCCGGGGTGACCCCGGCGGCGTCGAGCGTCGCGCGGAACGAGCCGGGGCGGGCGATGCCGGCGACGGCCACGGTCGTCCCGGCGGGAAGGTCCGCCGGGTCGACGCTCGTCCCCTCGCGGTCGCGGATGCCGAGGAGCACCGTCC
>Ga0209573_1003684_pt1 | contig 16310 bp, 15 predicted proteins | sample TNRBio252014_DNA_FD_185870 | JGI IMG/M metagenome (GOLD analysis project Ga0209573, IMG submission 185870) | Wastewater treatment Type I Accumulibacter community from EBPR Bioreactor in Madison, WI, USA - TNR Reactor_6/25/2014_ DNA (SPAdes)... | ecosystem: Engineered > Bioreactor > EBPR >...
ACACAAACAAACCGCCGCAAGCCCTTCAGGAGCCTGTTGAAAAAGGTGTCTGGAACTTTGAAGGCATCAGAAAATCTCTTAACAACCCGATGCCGGAGAGTTCCAGACACTTTTTTCAACGATCTGTCAGCCTTCCACTTCCTGATCGACCTCAATCAGCACGTCGTATGCTTCGTGACCACTTTCGGCCGCTCGAAGGCGTTCGATGGTACCGGGACGCTGGAGAATTCTTCCCAGCCGCGCCAGTGTCTGCAGATGTGTGACGGAATCCCGGGCCAGGACCAGAAAAAACAAATCTGTCAGTTTTCGATTCGGAGCGCCAAAGGGAATTCCGGAAAGTGTTCGGCCAAATGCGATCACCGGCTGTCCCAGCGCTTCCGGCAACGGATTGCGAGGGTGCGGGATCGCGACTCCATTTTCAAATCCCGTGGACATGACATCTTCACGCTCGCGGACGGCTTTCAGGATCGCCGCCGGGTCCCAGACCTGCCACGTTCGTCCAGCCACTTCAATCAGTGCCTGCAGTACGGCGGGCCGAGTTCCCGCGTCGAGTGGCACTTCGCAGGTTTCAGGATGCAGCAACGCCTGAATTGGACTTTGACTTCCCAGTTCTTCCGACTGCTGTGACTGCTCCAGTTGGGCCAGTCCGCTGTCATCCAGTCCGCGAATATCCTGTTCCAGCCAATGAGTAATCTCGATGGGATTGAACCGCCACTCACCACCGACTCGGCGCGCGGGAATGACGCCTCGATTGACCTGTTTCTCAATCTGTCGGCGGTCACGGCCCAGTTGAGCCACAAGTTCATCAAGCGTGAAGTAATCGCGGGACATGGTCGGAGAAAATCTGTCGGCGGAACGATGGTGGGAGCAATCGGAAGGCAGGAACGAGAATTTTTCGTCATTGATTCCGCAGGAATGTCCTGACGATATCCCGATCGCGGACCAGGAAAGCCCGGACTCATCGACCAGCAGGTCCCTGGAATCCATCATTATTCGAAGCAGAATTCGCGATGTCGATGGCTTTGAGCCAGACTGTGCCATGTTCGCAAAAAACGCAAAGATCTCAAAACTTCAACAGGAAGACGCAGGCACAAGATTCGTCACGTGATGTCATGGCGAAATGCGCAGTTTCCAGATGTGCGTGCTCCCTGCACTTCAGTCCGGCGGGACCCGATTCCTCAGCGCAAAAAAATGGGCACCGGCGTGATACCGGTGCCGCGAGGGGACGCATTAACACACTAACAGAAGGGAGAGAGAGGAGAGGAGAAATGAGGAGGGGATCAACAATGGCCTCATTGATTGAGGACCAGAGTGCTGCAGATCAGAGACGAATGTTTCTGATTGAGCATGATTCAAAACAGCAGTCAACAGGAATTCAAATTGCCGAAGGTGAGTCCGACAGTTGTCTTTGCGACCGCAGATGGCACTATTTTTCGCGGATGGAATCGGCCATCGAAATCGCCGGGCGATCCGACGCGGAACTGGTGATGGCCTGACTTCCGGTCTTTCGGGTCGCTCGCCATCCGGAGGATGATGCAACCGGCTTGGTGGCGATTGTCGGTGTGGAAACATCCTTTGTCAGGACAGCCGGAACGACTTCGGTTTCGGATCGCGGAGTTGATCGGCGAGTCGAATTGAAGGTGGGCATGGAATCGTCACGCAATGACCGTTCGAGGCCCGCCGGATTGACGTTATCCTTGTCATTCTCTGAACGACGGAATGAGCCGCCATTTGGTTCTTCATCGGCCGGGAAGGTGCCTTTGTCACGGAAGTTTGCATCCGGTTCCGGTGCCAGGGCTGAACGGGTCGCCGGTGCGCTTTCGATGATTGGGTACCCGAAGGCCATCTGAGTTCCGCCGATGTAAGGTCCAAACGCGGTGGCGGTACCGATCGGAACCGAACGGTAGGCCGTCTGAGGACGCATGACGGTGACTTCCTGTTTCTTCATGACCAGCTTCTGCACAGGAACGCGTTCCGATTTGCGTTCCGCGACCATTTTGGTTTCCTGCACGGTCACTCGGCGAGTCCCCTGCACTGCCACCTGTCGGGTCGTGGGGACCTGACAAGTCACCATGCTGGGCACGTACTGACGGGAGGTCGTGTAGTTCGGCATGAACGCCGTTCGCATCGAATACCCCGTGCGGTTCATCCATCCCAGGAAACCGGGACGCGGATCGACCTGGCACGGAGCACACTTGGCCACCGGATGGTAACTGGTCACCCAGCGTCCCATGTCTCGATTGACCGTGCGGATTTCGGTCACGTTCTGATAAGAGACGGTGGGAACTTCGACTTCGCGGCTCTGAGTGACTGGCCGATAGACGGTGACTTCTCGTTCTTCGTAGGCCGTTTCATAGGTTGGAACTTCGACCGTTTGTCGTTCCTGCCTGTAGGTCGTCACAGGGACGGTTTGATAGCAGGTTGTGGCAACCGGCTGGATCGGAGTGCAGTTTGCGATTGGGGCGGCAGCGATTGCTCCTCCACAGTCTCCACAGCCATTACCGAAAAACTGAGCCTGCGCGGTGTTTTGCAGTGACAGCACCAGCGCAGCAAGCGCGGCGCCAAAGGACGTTCTTCTGGACAACATGTGCTTCTTCCCTGAAGTAATGGTCACAGACTCGCGACAGCTCCATCGGAAACTGACGCGGGAGTTGAGGGGAGAACAGACTTTCAGGACGCTGACCGGAATGTCAGGGAACTGACCTTACCAACCGGGTACTGAAAATCTCTGAGGAGAGACGGGAGGTCGAAGAAGCATTCACTGCCTGTGTTTGTTTCCGTCGACCAGTTGTGGAACTGCAGAAAGTGGAAAGGAGTGACAGCCGTTTGGCCAAATCTGCCGAGGAACGTGCTGTGAGAGGTCAGAGATTTATCCCAACCCAAAAATTGGGTCAATACCTGTTAAAGTTTTGAAGACGATTCTTCGACAGTCCTGACGAAAACGCTGGCCCAGGCGTCCAACGAGTCACTTTCTCAGGCAGGATCAGCGGGTCTTTCGGGAGGACCGGCAGAAAATGCCGATCCTGAGCGAACGACAAGACCCTGATGAAGACGCAAAGCGGCAGCTTCGTTCGCTATTTCTTTCCGAGCGCTCGCTGTTGCCGGAAGAATTCCTGCAGCAGAGCCCGACAATCTTCCTGCATGACGCCTCCCAGGACGGCGGCCTGATGATTGAGGCGAATGTCAGACGTCAGCTGAAACAGCGTATGACAGGCTCCCGCCTTGGGATCGACTGTCCCATAGATCACCTGCGGAATTCTCGCCTGCACTATCGCTCCGGCACACATCGGGCACGGTTCCAGAGTCACATACAGGGTGCAGTCCAGCAACCGCCACGACTGCAGGACCTCGGCCGCCTGCGTCATCGCAATGATTTCAGCATGAGCCGTGGGATCTCGCAGCGTTTCCCGTTGATTGTGAGCCGCCGCGATCACTCGTTCCTGAAACACGATCACCGCTCCGACCGGAACTTCGCCCGCATCAAACGCCATGACAGCCTGATCCAGGGCCTGTTTCATCCAGTAGTCATGCGGCATCAGAGGATTGACCGGAAGTAAATCAGACACAGAAAACCTGCGCAGCAGTAAAAGGGAACGACCAACGAATGACGAGAGTTGCGGAACGCCTCCGAACCTGGCCCGTCCGAATTCTGAACCGCTCGGTGACAACTGTCGACTGTCCCTGACGGATTTGCACCGGACACGTCTGCAGTGGTCATACCGGACAAGGAATTGCACGCTCTGGTGGGATTGCGTTTGGACCATCGCTCGAAAAAGCCGGATTCGTGGCTTATGGCCTGTCCTCGTGGCCGAACCACCTGACCCAGCCGTCAATTCCCGCAGAATCTGCTGTTGTCGATGACGTTCGGAAAATTCGGCCTGTAACGGCATCCGACGACTCTTTGGATTTCCGGATCTGTGCCATTCGATATGAGGAAATGGATCATTGTTTCCGCTGCGCCGGCACTGCATGATTTCAGGAACTGCGCTGGAACGCGTTGAGGACTTTTATGGTGGCCCCTGCTGAATCGCTGGATAATACCGTACGGGATTTTCAGCGACTGAAAACAACGCTGCATCGCCAGATCGTGGATGTCATTGACTTCAGCAAAGCTGAAGCCATGACAGAAGCCGAACTGCGGACGCAGCTGCGATCACTGGCCGAATACCTCTGCAATCGGCAGGAAGTGAAGATCGACCATCGTCAGCGAGAGACGATGGTGGCTGAGATTATGGACGAAATCTACGGATTTGGTCCGATCGAATCCCTGATGGTGGATCCTCAGGTCACCGACATTCTGATTAACGGTCCGGATCGAGTTCTGGTGGAACGCAAAGGCGTTCTGGAATCCACAAACATTCGCTTTGCGGATTCCGATCATCTGATGCAGTTCATCCATCGACTGGTAGGACGCGCGGGACGGCGAATTGATGAATCCAGTCCGATCGTCGATGCTCGTCTGCCTGACGGTTCACGTTTCAATGCCGTAATTCCGCCACTGGCTCTGTGTGGCCCGACGGTTTCCATTCGTCGATTCGGCAACAAACGTCTGCAGATTGAAGACATGATTCGCTTCGGGTCGCTGGCCCCGGCGATGGCCGACTTTCTGATTCTGGCTGTCCAGGGTCGAATGAACATCATTGTCAGCGGAGGCACGGGTGCCGGTAAGACGACTCTGCTGAACTGTATCGGTCGCTTCATTCCGGATTCGCAGCGAGTTGTCACGATCGAAGAAACAGCGGAACTGAGCCTGCAGCAGCGGGATGTGATTCCCCTGGAAACTCGTCTGCCGAACATGGAAGGCAAAGGGGCCGTGACGCAACGGGATCTGCTCAGAAATGCCCTGCGAATGCGACCTGACCGCATCATCGTCGGCGAGTCGCGCGGGGGCGAAGTTCTGGACATGCTGCAGGCGATGAACACCGGCCACGATGGATCCATGAGTACGATCCATGCCAATGATACTCGCGAAGCACTGGATCGCCTGGAACTGATGATTGCTCTTTCTGGTGCCGACCTGCCAGCTCGAATTTCCCGCCAGTACATCGCCAATGCCGTCGACATTGTGATTCACGTCACTCGTCTGCACACCGGCGAACGTCGCATCACCCGCATTTCAGAAGTTGTGGGACTGAAGGACGGCGAATATCGGATGGACGATCTGTTTGTTTATCGCATTCATGGAAAGGGTCCTGATGGCAAACCTCAGGGCAGCTTTTTCGCTACGGGTTACGTCCCGGTGGCCCTGCGTCGGCTCTCACTGATCGGAGCCGACGTGGATCAGTACAAACCACTCTTTGAAGCGCGAGAACTGCGAATGGAATGACGGACGAAAGGGTTCCTTCGGGGACCAGGCGTGTCAACGGGCGGACTCGGCCGATTACGCTGACAGTTGCCTGGGCGGCATTTCACTTTGATTCGGTCTGTCACCGGTTGTCTTTTAAGAACATGTCATGATCGCTCCAAATCCCACTTTGTCGTCGCTGGAACGAAAGCCCGAATTTGCCGGGATCCTTCGTGAAGATCAGACGTTCGCGAAAGGTGATTCCGATGGCATTGGCGAATCGGTCAATGGCTGGTTCGATACGTTGATGCTGCAGTCCGGCATTCGCACCAGCCCGGGAATCTGGCTGGGGCTGTGTGTGCTGTCCGCCATCACTCTGGGTGGTTCCGCGTTTGTGGCCACTGAGCGTCCTGTTGTGACCACAATGGCAGCGATTACAGGAATGCTGTTGCCAATCCTGCTGGCCATGATGGCTCGATCGCGTCGTCAGAAAGCCATCATGGATCAATTACCCGGCATGGCCGAAGAACTGGCACGCAGCGCCCGATCCGGACGCAATCTGGAAAACGCATTCCGCATGGTGGCTGGTGATACACCGTCTCCACTGGGGGATGAACTGCGACTGAGCGCTCGACGAATGGAGATGGGAATCGACGTGGCCAGCGCCGTGCGCGATCTGGCTCATCGAACGGGTGTCAACACACTCACCATGTTTTCCTCTGCGCTGGCTGTGCATCAGGACACCGGCGGTGATTTGATTTCTGTGATGGAACGTCTGGCGACAGCCGTTCGCGACCGACTGCACTTTGTGTCACGCCAGCGAGCCGCCACGATCACCAGTCGACTTGGAACGATCCTGATGGTCGTCTTCGGGATGATCGCGTTCAGCTTCTACCTGTTCTACGACCCGGATTATCTCGACAAGCTTCTGAACTCAACGTTCGGTCGGCTGTCGCTCACGCTGGCGGTCAGCATGATGACGGTCGGTTGTTTCCTCGTGTATCGCATTCTGAATCGCAGTGCTCGGTTCTAATTGTCTTGTCTGAGACATTCTCTCGTTTAACCCGTGGCAGACAGGCCAGGACTTCGCCGGCCTGGCCTGTCGGCCACGGGTTAAACGTCAACTTGACGTGACCTCTCTGTTCCCACCCCGACGGGGGAGAAGATTCCATGTATTCTGTCTGGCTGCTGGTCGCTGCTGGCATTCTGGCCGCCGGTTTCGCGCTGAAGAATCTGGTGAAGCGACGAAGGGATCGTCGCTTAAAGCCATTTGCTTCAACCGAGACGCGGACAGGGTCGAGCGCTGATTCTGTTGCCAGCCACCAGGTCGACACGATCCACAGTGACCTGAAAAAAGTGGCTGAAGGCTCCGACAGGTCTGCTCATCAGTCTCAGGATTCTCTGACCGAACCGCTCTCGACTGCTTCAGCTGCGGGCGCCGAATTCTCACAGGTCGGTTCGAGCGACGGCCGCTATGGATCTCGGTTTACGTCGAATGAAACTGTGGTGGCCGTGCCGATGTTCTCGGCAGAGCGTAACGATCGCATGTCCACCTGGAATGACCGTCGGCTGTTTACGGATTTCAAGGGAATCCTGAACGAAGATGCCGATGCGATCCGTCTGCCAGCGCCTGAAGAACTGCCGATTCGCGATGACGACTTTGTGTTTGGTTCGATCACTCCCGCGATCGCTCAGCTTCTGCCGGAGACCGATGCCAGGCGAGATTCGCAGAGAAAGAATCTGATTGCTGCGGGCTACCATTCCCGTGCTTCGTGGCTGAACCTTGCTTCCATCCGCTTCGTCCTGTCGTTTCTGGCGATGGTGATTGTGGGCTTCTGGCTGATCGTTGCTCCACCCGCTCTGGAAATCTGGCTGATTGGGCTGCTGGTGGCCGCTCCTCTGTTTCTATGGGCCGTTCCGCCGCTGCTGGTGGCTTTCAAAGCGACCGAACGAAAGGATGATATTGAGCGTGGACTTCCGGACGTGCTGGACATGATGAACATGGGCGTCAGCCAGGGGCTGACAGTGCCTCAAAGCCTGAAACGTATCAGTCGCGAGATTAAAACGGTTCATCCTGCGCTCGCAGAAGAACTGCACATCGTGAATCAGCAGGCAGAAGTCGGAAGCCTGCCTCAGGCTCTCAAGAACCTCAGCCAGCGTATCGATTCGCCCGACATTGCTTCGTTCACGTCACTGCTGATTCAGTCCGAAGCGACCGGGACCAGCATTTCCAAAGCACTCACGGATTACAGCGACAGCATTCGAGCATCGCTGAAAGAGCGAGCTGATGCGCGAGCCAACGCGGCGTCATTTCAGTTGTTGTTTCCCGTCACGTTGCTGCTGATGCCTGCCGTGTTTCTGCTGCTGCTGGGACCCGCCATCGTGCAGATGACGGATTTCTTCAACAATCAGGGCGCCCAGCTTCAGCGTGACCGCGCCACGGCCGTCCGCAGTCTCGAACAGCAGCCACAACTGAACCAGAATCGAACCAACGTACCCGGCGGTGCGCTCAGTGGTGGCCAGCAGTAATTCAGAGTCGTTCCGGGGCTTCATTTGAACTTGTTCGTAGTCCCGCCTTCAGGCGGAATCTGGGCGGTCGTTTCGCAGATTACGGAAAGCGGGCGACGACTCGGATTGCTGACTCAATTGTTCAACTGACGTCTTTCCTCTGACAGCGTTTCAGTCCAGCTTCTGGAGACTTTCGGCCAGATGACGCATGGCCGGCTCGGCCATGCGGTTGAAGTAATCCCAGGTATGTCCGCCAGCTCGAGTTTCCAGATCGCGTTCATGCAGGATGCCGGACGATGACAGCTTCATCCCCAGTCGAGCGGCTCCGTCGAACCATTCCACATCGTCCGGATCACAGCAGTAGAACTGATGACGAGGCCACGCCAGCGGCTGCAGGTTCAGGACCACGGTGGCCTGGCGAGCGGATTCCGCATCCGGAAACATGGTGTCGAGTGGAATGCCGGAACCGCAGAGCTGATGAAAGTCGACTGTGGGCGAAATGGCCGCAACGACCGGAAACTTTGAGGCACTTCGGTAAGCCAGTTGCAGGACCCCCTGCCCTCCCATACTGACTCCCAGCAAGGCAATTCGCGGCGGTTCAATGCCGCTGCGAGACGTGATAAACGGCACAACACTGTCCAGCAGCCACTGCTGAGGAGTCAGCTCGACATGAAATTCAGAGCAGATCGTATTCAGCCACCAGCTGCGTGCTCCATCCGGACAGAATGCGGCGAGATGGTGCTTCTGAAACAGGCGGGTGAATATCGGATTTTCATTCAGCAGAACGCGACCGTGCCCGTGCAGAAACAGCACCGCACCTGCAGGAGGACTCTCGCCCTCGGGCAGAAACACATCACATCGGCGACCGTCGACAGATTCCGTCGTCCAGCGAGTCAGCAGAGCAGCCGTTTCGTCTGCGGTGGTCTCCGGATTTGTGCTGCGAGCGGAATCGGTTTGCGGCCCAAGCCATTGCTTAATCTTGTCGAACATGCGGTTGCGAAGTCTGTCACGGGAACGGTGAAGTCGGCGTCATTGAACCATTGACTTCGGGAATCGTCATTGCCGGGATCAACACACTGTAGGCTCGAAAAACCGGAATCAAAGCCCTACGCTGCCGCTCTCAATGTTTCGGTTCAAATCCGCAACGTTGCTCTCTGAAATGAGGCTCGCTGTGGCGCCAATTGAGTAGCCGAATTCGTGAGAATTCGGGGGGTTTAGGTACGCCGGTCGGAAGTCTCACGACTTCCGCTACAAAAGACGGCCTCATTTTCCTGATAAAAATCCTTAACGGCGTTGGGTCAAGTGGCTCTCAGCCCCTTGTCAGGTGAAATCCATGAATCGTGAAGAACTGCTGACGAATCTGCAACAGCTGCATCAGCAACTGACGGACGGCGGCACGCTGGATCCGGAAACCCGGGCGATGCTGGAAACCGTGACCAGCGACATCCGCCATGCACTCGATCAGGAAGCCCTGGCGGCAGACGGGGATGAGTCGCTGTCAGAACAAATTCGGCTGAAACTGATTGAGTTTAAAGCCCGGCATCCGAACCTGAGCGGGATCCTGGAGCGAATCACGGACGGCCTGGCCAGTATGGGAATCTGACTCACGATGGCAAGTTCTGATTACACGGTTGTGATTGGTCTGGAAGTCCACGTTCAGCTGAGGACTCAGTCAAAACTGTTCTGTGGATGTTCGACTCAGTTTCGTCCTGACGAACCGAATACTCAGACGTGCCCGGTGTGTCTGGGACTTCCGGGGTCGTTGCCCGTCATGAATCGGCAGGCGTTTGAGTTGTCGGTCCGCACCGCTCTGGCATTGAACTGCGAGATTGCTTCGGAAACTCGCTGGGATCGCAAGCAGTACTATTATCCGGACCTGCCGAAAGCCTATCAGATCAGTCAGTACGACCTGCCGTTCAGTTCCAGAGGCTGGCTGGAGATTGCCGCAGATGATTCCACGCAGCCGCCTCGGCGCATTCGCATCACCCGCGCGCATCTGGAAGAAGACGCCGGCAAGAATATTCATGATGAATCGGGTCGGGGAGCGGACAGTCGAGTTGATCTGAACCGAACGGGGACTCCGCTGCTGGAAATCGTCAGTGAACCTGATCTTCGCTCAGCCGCGGAAGCGCGACGGTATCTGGAAGACCTGCGACTGCTGCTGCTCTTCATTGGTGTGTCAGACTGCAACATGCAGGAAGGAAGTCTGCGGTGTGATGCCAACGTCAATCTGCATGTGCCACATGCAGATGGCCATCACACGGCCACTCCGATCGTCGAACTGAAGAACATGAACAGCTTTCGCAATGTCGAACTGGCGATCGAATATGAAGTTCGTCGTCAGTGGAAACAGTGGCAGAAAACCGGCCAGAAACTCGGTGATGTCCCCAAGCAGACTCGTGGCTGGGATGCCGTTCGCAACGAGACGTTTACTCAGCGGGAAAAGGAAGAGTCGTCGGACTATCGCTACTTTCCGGATCCTGACCTGCTGCCTGTGACGATGTCTCTGCAGCAGATTGAAGAAGCTCGAAAGGCACTGCCGGAAACGCCTGCTGGACGCCGTCAGCGGTTTGTCACTCAACTGGGTCTGTCAGATTATGATGCCGATGTAATCCTCGCTCAGGGACCGCAGCTGACCGAATGGTTCGAACGAGTGACCGCACTGTGTGGCGATGGAAAAATCGCTGCCAACTGGGTCACTCAGGATGTTCTTCGCGATCTGAATGCCGACGGACTGACCATTGAACAATTCCCGATCACTGCGGAGATCCTTGGGGAATTGCTCAGATTCGTAAAGTCGGATCGCATCACCACCAAAAGCGCGCGGGATGTTTATTCATCGCTGCGTGAAGTGAGTGCCGCAGGAGGCGCGATTGATTCAGCAGATGTCGCCGGGATCGTGAAGGAAAAAGGTCTGGAGATTGTCCGCGACACCGGAGCATTGACAGCGGCGATTCAAACTGTGATGGCAGCAAAGCCTGAAGCCGTTGCCGATTTTCGCGCGGGTAAGCAGAATGCCATTGGACCTCTGATCGGCATGATCATGAAGCAGGTTGCCGGAGCCGATCCAAAACAGGTCCGGGAAATGCTCATCGATGCAATCGGCTCACCAAAGTAGCCATCTCGCTCCGCCGAGATGAGCCTTCGCTCTTTCGGTTCCGTCCCTCCGTTGCCACTGCCAGAAAAGCTGCACCAGCAGCGTTTGCTGTGACGGCAACTCGAAGCAGCAACGAGCCCTGGCCAGCTCGATCCTGTTCCGACAACCTGAGTGAATAATAATCGTTGTTTATTCCGGAACGGGTTCGATCGTGGCCGTCATTGAGCCCTTGCAGCGCGGGATCAGCTTATCGCGTCCAAAGGCCAGGATCTGGTCTCGCTTCAGTTCCGCGTGCTCCATGGTTGTTGTCAGGCAGATGACCTTGCCGGAATTGTCCACTTCCGTGGCCAGCTGAAAGCCGCGTTCCGGTGTGTACCCGAACAGCTCCTTCAGCATTCGAATCACATATTCGTAGGAATGGTCATTGTCATCCCACAGAATGACGTGATAGCGAGGCTGCTGCTTTGGCTTCCTGTGATCTTCGGCCGCAACAATTTCGACCTGGTCAATCGGTTCAGCCACCACTGTCGACGATTCATCCTGGTCCATGATTACACTCGCTGACGAGAACGGCGAAACAGCCAGTCGTTTGTAGTCCCGCCTTCAGGCGGAATCTGCACGGTGTCGTGCGCAGCCTTCCACCTGACAGGCGATCTCACTCCCTGCCAGAGTCTGAGTCGATTTCATGATCGCACCGTGCGCACCGGTTTGCAAGCAGCGAACAACGTGGGCGGACTCATGTCATCCGAGCCGTGAAGCTCACCGGGATCAAGTGGCACTCAGTCCGTGGAGTCTGTCCCGATCCGCAAGGACCGTGAGCCGCAAGGCGCTAGCCGCGGGTAATTGGTCTTTTCTTCGACCCGACAGGCGATCTCATTCCCTGCGGAGTTTGAGTCGATTTCGTGATCGCACGGTGCACCCGTTTGCAGGCAGCGAACAACGTGAGCGGACCCATGTCATCCGAGCCGTGAGGCTCACCGGGGTCAAGGGGCTCTCAGCCCCTTGTGAGCCAGCAGGTCCCAGAGCCATTTTACAAATCGTTCTTCGATGGACGACGCAGTTGCTGTGACCTCACTGTGACTGAGTTGCTGATCGGACAGACCAGCCGCAGCGTTGGTGATGCAGGAAATCCCCAGCACCGGAATGCCTCGACCAGCTGCGTAAAGTGCTTCCGGAACGGTACTCATGCCCACAGCGTCAGCTCCGAGTTGGTGGAGCATTCGGATTTCAGCCGGCGTTTCGTAGCAGGGACCCGGCATCATTGCATACACACCTTCATGAATGGTGAGCGAAGTTGGAATGGACCGGGCAATGGTTCGCAGAGAAGCATCCCAGAGGAATCGACCCGCTTCGAAATCGTATGGTCCTGCGCTGCCGCCCTGCCCCCATTCCATCTGGAATGATCGGAATGGAAGTGATCTCAGGTGGTCACGAATCAGCATCAACCGGCCTGGTCGAAACCTGGGATGAATTCCGCCGGCTGCATTGGTGACGATCAGCGTTTGTATCCCCAGATCTATCAGCAACTGCGTACCAAATACAATGTGTGCGACGGGATGGCCTTCATAGTGATGTGCTCGTCCCTGCAGCATCACGACCGCCTGCCCATGGATGGATCCACCGATCAGTCGGCCGGTGTGGCCCGCCACCTGAGGCTGCGGCATGCCGGGAATGTCACGGTAAGCCACAAAGCCGCCGCCTTCCGCCAGCAGCCGATCGCCGGCGGCTCCCAGTCCTGATCCCAGAATGATGCCGATTCGCGGGCCGAGGAGCTGCGAGTCGCCAAAACAATGTCGGATCGCCGACAACGCGGCATTCCCGAGGACCTGCATGATGGCTGCTTGTTGAATTTTACTCGTTGTCCTGCGCGCACCACGCCCGCAGGATTTCAGGAAGCAAACAACGTGACGGGATTCCTGAGTGTGTTACTCAATACCACACGCGCACGTTGCCCACATGTTTTCAGGTAAGCGAACAACGTCAGCGACTTTCTCTCAGTGAGCCGTCAGGCTCCATTGGGACAAGGGCATTCCGCCTTTGTCAGGCTGAAAACTCGCGGATGCTGACTGCGAGCATTCTGTACGGGCGCCGGCGATGTGATGTCACTGCCGGTGAACGCAACATCTACCAGTGTCGTCACTCCGTGGCCCGAATCCACATGAACTCCTTTGCGGAACTGAATCCGCCACGTGAGTTTTGTCGAATCGTCGAGTTTCACGTTCTGAATGTCTGTGCTGCTCGCGAAACAGGCCTCCATCGACTCTCCCGGCGCCAGCACTTTCCCGGAATTCTGTCCGATGATCAGAAAGTTGCTGTCCAGCGACTGCAGGAAATTCAGAATCCGAATCGGCTCAGTGCCCGAGGCTTCATTCACCTGCAGAAAGGAATTTGCAATCGTCGACGGATCAGTTCCTGCCGGGGGCGAACGGTGTGACATCAGGCCACTGTCAAACGGCGGAAATGAATATTCGTCGGACAAGTTCTCAAATCGGACCCAAAGCTGCAGCACGGGAGAAGTCGTCAGAGTGTCCTCTGCTGTCCTGTTCAGGAATCCTTCAAACCGCAGAGGCTCGCGAGTAATCCGGAGCGGAGTAATGACCACATCACCAAATCGCTTCGATTCCCCTGGCTTCAGCAGATGACCTGTCGGCAGCTCGGTACCGTCCGGTACTTTCAAAAACTCATTCTGCCCCAGCGGGCGAAGATCCGGCAGACTTTCCAGCGCGTGCTTGGCTCGAAAACTCAGCCGCCCCGTCAGCAGGCAAAACAGCAACAACAGAGTCACAGCAATCGCATAACCAAGCAGGCCCGTCGGAAGTTTGGCACGAGTTCCGTTGGGCGGAGCGGCTTCCGTGGGGGCAGCAATTTCACTGTCACTGGCTGGTGGTGCGACTTGCCTGGTGACTTTGGCGATCACCGCCCCGGAATTCTGTTTCGTGACATCAGGTGCCGGCGAGGGAGGATTCGGAACAGGCCGTTCAATTCCAGCGGGTTTCGCAGCTGGCGGACTTACGTCATGGGAGTCTCTTGGCGTCTGCTCAATGTCCGGTACAGGCAGGGATGCCGGATCGGGAACCTGTGATTGAGGATTCGTCAGAAACGAAAAGTCACCGGGATGCCCGTCGGGCACGTTCTTTTTTGTCATAGTTCACAGCAGCGGCCGATTTCGTGGCGGCTTCGATCAGAGGCAACTGACTGATCGAAATCGTCGAGGATCATGGCCGTCTTCAAAGACGACGGATGTGGTGTTCGAGATCATCAGGGAATTTACCAGCACTCCCGGAGCGGTGCCAGAAAGTCGTCGATTCCCCGGCCACGGCCACGATGATTTGGCGAGTTCACTTGACGGTGTCCGCAGATCGCGAAGGGGGCACAACTCGTCAGCCGGAACGCGTTAGCGTCCGGTTTAAAGAATGGGCAAACACTCATCGTCGCATCTCATGAACCCGAATATCCAGCACTGATGGAGGATTGCCAGTACGTTCCCGAAGGCGTTTGGTCTGCCAGCTCCGAGGCCTGACAAGATTTGAAAAAGCCCGAATTTCGGCAATTCCGGCTGAGGTGCCGAACATCCCGGCAATTCACGCTGTCAGATGTTGGAAATGCCATTCCCACGTTTCAGCCGAATTCCCTGGGAAGCTGAAGACTCTTGCAACCCGGATCCCACCACGTTATTTTCCTCCCTCCGCAGAAAATCCGGCACGGCGCTTGCTTTGAGATTGAGCTTGCATCATTGCTGTGTGGACTGTGGAAAATCATTCCTCTGTAGCTCAGTTGGTAGAGCAGGCGGCTGTTAACCGCCGGGTCGTAGGTTCGAGTCCTACCGGAGGAGCTTTTTGAAACCAGCGAACTTTCGCTGACCGGGCAGTTTACAGAAAACGCCGAGAGTGTCCCTCAGGGCTTTATCGCCGCGGGCTTCCGCTGGGTGGTCGATCTCGATCTGGAAAAGTTCTTTGATCGAGTCAATCATGACATCCTGATGAGCCGGATTGCGAGACGTGTTCGCGATGTCCGCGTGCTGCAACTGATTCGCGCGTTTCTGAACGCGGGAGTGCTTGAGAACGGTCTGGTCACTGCGACCGATGAGGGTACGCCGCAAGGCGGTCCTCTTTCCCCATGGCTTTCCAACGTGATGCTCGATGATCTGGATCGTGAGCTGGAACGACGCGGCCTGAAATTCGCTCGCTATGCCGACGACTGCAACATCTACGTTCGCAGCCTTCGTGCGGGTCAGCGAGTGATGGCCAGTGTCAGCCGCTTCCTGACGGAACGGCTCCGGTTGACGGTGAACTCATCAAAGAGTGCAGTGGATCGTCCGTGGAATCGGAAGTTCCTCGGGTACAGTTTTACGAATCATCGGGCTCCCAAGCGTCGAATCGCCCCGAAGGCCCTTCAGCGTTTCAAAGACCGGATTCGTGAACTGACCGGGCGTACTCGCGGGATTGCTTTGGACGAGATGACCGGCCAGTTGAACAGTTATCTGCGAGGCTGGCTTGGCTATTTTGTGGCCCACACCGTTGCCGATCAGTTGCGCCTGCACCCGCCGGAAGACATCCGGATCGATGATCCCCTGGTGTTCTCCGTCGTGGAGTTCCGTCTTGTACTTCACCATCCCCAGGTACGTGGGGTTCGTCAGCAGCTTGTGCAGAGAGGTCTTCGTAAATGGCAGGCCACCGCGCCGGGTCTCTTTGCGGGTCGTCCACCTCTTGTTGCACCAGCCTCGCGCGTTGAGGATCTTCACCACATTCAGCAGTGTGCGATACTCCAGATACAGCTTGAAGATCTGCCGGACCTGAATGGCCTCAGTTTCGTTGACGACCAGTTTGGAACCGGGCTGCTCGACGTTAAGCACCTCCGTCTATGGCTGATGCTCGTTTTGTACGGTTCTGTCTCGATGGGCTAACGCATCCAGTCGGCGGGCAATTTCATCCGGGCCGATTTCGATCACCTCGCCGTTTTCCACGATAACGGCGGACTGGCCCAGACGTCGTTTGCGGTCCAGTGCTTCTCGGACGGCATCGCGAAGGCAGGCTTCGGCGTCATTGCAGAACTTTTCAAACTCTATCACGTTCATGGCTTCGCTGATTGCAGCAGTTGGTTGTATTGACCTTGATCCAGGACCACTCGAGTGCCCGCATTCTCCGTGAACACCCGAAAGGGAATCGCCGTGTCATTCCGAAACACGACCACAGAACTGCACTCGGAAGGATACTCGAACAGCAGGTTCCGGATACTGCGAAAGTACCGACGTCAGGTTCGGCGACTGTGGCGTGTTGCGCATCACGACCACACCACTGGACTTCAGCCCCCCTGAATGCTGCCACAACTTACCTGGACGAATTGGCTGACGCAGAGCATCCCTTCCGGACAAAGCGGCGTTGATGGTAAGCTGGTGTGATGACTCGTTCGTCTGAACCGCTG
>Ga0209573_1003686_pt1 | contig 16308 bp, 9 predicted proteins | sample TNRBio252014_DNA_FD_185870 | JGI IMG/M metagenome (GOLD analysis project Ga0209573, IMG submission 185870) | Wastewater treatment Type I Accumulibacter community from EBPR Bioreactor in Madison, WI, USA - TNR Reactor_6/25/2014_ DNA (SPAdes)... | ecosystem: Engineered > Bioreactor > EBPR >...
CCGAAACCAGGTGTTAAGTGGTGACAGGCCGGGCATTGACACAGTGGAGGTGAAGATCCAAAAACAATTACTTGAAATTTCACTACAGGAAGCTGAAGCATCGTTGGTGCAAAGCAGGACCATGTTAAATACATTTATATGGAATGTTGGTTTGGAGAATGCCGGGCTTTCGCCGGATGATATCCCTGAAGACAGAATAGATACGGTTGGAAATGTTACGTCAGATATTTCGCTGGAAACTTTGGTTGCGAATCATCCTGAATTGAGGCAATACAATTTAAAGTTGGATCAGATGGATGTGGAAAGAAGACTTAAAACAGATAAGTTAAAGCCCAATGTAGTGTTATCGTACAATCCGTTATTCGAGCCTGTGTCTGAATCTTTGGTTAATAATGTGACTTTTGAAAATTTTAAGTTTGGCGTATCTTTATATATGCCTTTGTATTTGAGAAAGGAAAGGGGAGATATAAGGTTAATCAATTCAAAGATGAATGAAGTTAAGATGATAAATCTGGATAAAACCACAAACATCATGGCAAAATACCAGGCTTATGTAGTGGAATATAATAATGTCAGGAGACAGTTGCAGATCCTTGAAGAGACAGTGATACTATACAGACAGATGTATGAAGCGGAAATACAGCTTTTTGAGATAGGAGAAAGCTCTTTATTTCTGGTCAATACCAGAGAACAGAATCTGATTCAGTCTGAAATCAAACGTTTGGAGCTCGAAATAAAGATGTACAAAGCTTATTTTGGCATTTTTTATGTTTCCGGCGCATTACCCGATTTTTTTAATTAATTTTTTTTAAAAAAATATTGAAGTCAACAGACTGAATAAAAAATGAAAATATATTTAAAAAAATATCATACAATATTTTTTACAAATATACTTTAATTTTTTGTTTGAAATATGAAAAAGACCCGTATCTTTGCGTCCCGTTCTGAAAACATCAACGGATGTTCTATAAAAAACGGGAAACAAATTTTTTTTGATTTTTTTTCAAATAAATTTGGTAGATAAGAAAAGAAGGTATACCTTTGCGGCCTCAAATAAAAAAAGGAATAGAGATATTCTTAGAATAGGAGAGGAAAAAAGGAAGAGCAGTCTTTTTTTTTGATAAAGAGAATAGAGAACAAGCAAGAATAAGTTCATTGACACGGATGGAGTAGTACAAAAGACTTTGGCTTTAAAGTTGAGAGATTTTAGAGATAAGAAGTTGACTAGTTAGGTAAGAAAAGAGATTTATTGAAGTTCTTTTAGAAGAGCTTAAGGATTATACTATGGAGAGTTTGATCCTGGCTCAGGATGAACGCTAGCGGGAGGCCTAATACATGCAAGTCGAGCGGTAGAGTACTTCGGTACTTGAGAGCGGCGCACGGGTGAGTAACGCGTACATGACCTACCTTCAAGTTCGGAATAGCCCTGGGAAACTGGGATTAATACCGGATGTGATAATAGATATAGAGATTTATTATTAAAGTTGAGGCGCTTGGAGATGGGTGTGCGTCTGATTAGCTAGTTGGTGAGGTAACGGCTCACCAAGGCGACGATCAGTAGGGGGCGTGAGAGCGTGACCCCCCACACGGGTACTGAGACACGGACCCGACTCCTACGGGAGGCAGCAGTAAGGAATATTGGTCAATGGGCGAAAGCCTGAACCAGCCATCCCGCGTGCAGGATGAAGGTCCTATGGATTGTAAACTGCTTTTATCAGGGAAGAAACGCCTTCATTTATGAGGGTCTGACGGTACCTGAGGAATAAGCACCGGCTAACTCCGTGCCAGCAGCCGCGGTAATACGGAGGGTGCGAGCGTTATCCGGAATCACTGGGTTTAAAGGGTGCGTAGGCGGGAAATTAAGTCAGTGGTGAAAGCCTGTCGCTTAACGATAGAATTGCCATTGATACTGATTTTCTTGAATTGGGTTGAGGTTAGCGGAATGTGACATGTAGCGGTGAAATGCATAGATATGTCATGGAACACCAATTGCGAAGGCAGCTAGCTGGGCCTTGATTGACGCTGAGGCACGAAAGCGTGGGTAGCGAACAGGATTAGATACCCTGGTAGTCCACGCCCTAAACGATGCTAACTCGATGTTTGGACGAAAGTTTGAGCATCCAAGGGAAACCGATAAGTTAGCCACCTGGGGAGTACGTCCGCAAGGATGAAACTCAAAGGAATTGACGGGGGTCCGCACAAGCGGTGGAGCATGTGGTTTAATTCGATGATACGCGAGGAACCTTACCTAGGCTAGAATGTGAGTGACCGTCCCTGAAAGGGGACTTTCCTTCGGGACACGAAACAAGGTGCTGCATGGTTGTCGTCAGCTCGTGCCGTGAGGTGTTGGGTTAAGTCCCGCAACGAGCGCAACCCCTATCGTTAGTTACCATCATTAAGTTGGGGACTCTAGCGAGACTGCCGGCGTAAGCCGCGAGGAAGGTGGGGATGACGTCAAATCATCATGGCCTTTATGCCTAGGGCGACACACGTGCTACAATGGCCGGCACAGAGGGCAGCGAGACCGCGAGGTGGAGCCAATCCCAGAAAGCCGGTCCCAGTTCGGATTGGAGTCTGCAACTCGACTCCATGAAGGTGGAATCGCTAGTAATCGCGCATCAGCCATGGCGCGGTGAATACGTTCCCGGACCTTGTACACACCGCCCGTCAAGCCATGGAAGCTGGGGGGACCTGAAGATGGTGACTTTACGGGGAGCTATCTAAGGTAAAACTAGTAACTGGGGCTAAGTCGTAACAAGGTAGCCGTACCGGAAGGTGTGGCTGGAATACCTCCATTTAAGAGTTACCTGACAAAAATAGTCAAAAGAAGGAAGAAAGAAGAATTTAGTACTAACTCCACCTGTTAATGGAATAAGAGAGAAAGGAGACAGAACCGGAAGCGGGGAAGTTTTAGAATTGAGAGACAGAAAGTACGAGGTCTTGGGAGAAGCCGGACAACGTAAATGAAACCAGAAAGATCATAAGCCGTTGCGGTAACGAAATAGAGTCTCGTAGCTCAGCTGGTTAGAGCACTACACTGATAATGTAGGGGTCGGCGGTTCAAGTCCGCCCGAGACTACAAAGAATCAGTGAGTACCGGGAAGACAAAAGAAGAACGGGGGATTAGCTCAGCTGGCTAGAGCGCTAGATTTGCATTCTAGAGGTCAAGGGTTCGACTCCCTTATCCTCCACATAAAAAGTCCCGATAATTATCGGGGAAGGTTTAGAGTTTAATGTTTAGAGTTTAATGTTTAAAGTTAACAAAAAGGCAATTTAACAACTTAACAACTCAACAACTTAACAGGAAGTAAAAAGTGTCAATCAAAGGGTTGATAAAAGATAAAAGGCTGATAGTACAAACACCCTGAAGACAAAGTGAACCGTAGCGTTTAGGGAGTCAGAAGGAAGAAGTGGTTGTAAGATTGGTAAAAAGTTCTTTGACAGGAGGGAAAGAGGTCATGAAGAGGAGATTCGCAAGGATTGAATTGGAATGACGAACACGAGAGTAAAAAAGAGTAGATTTAAGAAATTAAATAAGAATAGGAAGCGGAAATAGAGCGTATGGTGGATGCCTAGGCTCTCGGAGACGATGAAGGACGTGGTAAGCTGCGAAAAGCCATGGGGAGTTGCAAACGAGCGTTAATCCATGGATGTCCGAATGGGGGAACCCACGTGATTGAAGATCACGGATCCCGCAAGGGAGGAGAACCCGGGGAACTGAAACATCTAAGTACCCGGAGGAAAAGAGAACAATAGTGATTCTGTGAGTAGTGGCGAGCGAAAGCGGAGAAGCCCTGAAGCTATAGTCAGGCGAGTAGAAATACCTGGAAAGGTATACCGTAGAGGGTGAAAGTCCCGTAGACGAAGAGTGATTATAGTGATAATGAGTAAGGCGGAACCGGAGAAATTCTGTCTGAATATGCCAGCACCATCTGGTAAGGCTAAATACTACCGAGAGACCGATAGTGAACCAGTACTGTAAAGGAAAGGTGAAAAGAACCCCAAGAAGGGGAGTGAAAAGACCCTGAAACCATGCGCTTACAAGCGGTCGGAGTCCTGTTAAAGGGATGACGGCGTGCCTTTTGCATAATGAGCCTACGAGTTACTCCTCACTAGCGAGTTTAAGTACTTAAGGTACGGAGGCGCAGCGAAAGCGAGTCTGAATAGGGCGACAAGCTAGTGGGGGTAGACGCGAAACCTTGTGATCTACCCATGAGCAGGTTGAAGGTTGGATAGTATCCAATTGGAGGACCGAACTGGTAAACGTTGAAAAGTTTTCGGATGACTTGTGGGTAGGGGTGAAAGGCCAATCAAACTGGGAGATAGCTCGTACTCCCCGAAATGCATTTAGGTGCAGCGTCGGCGAGAGTGTGATGGAGGTAGAGCTACCGATAGGGCTAGGGGGCGTCACTGCCTACCAACCCCTGACGAACTCCGAATGCCATTACACTGCACCGGCAGTGAGGCCACGGGTGCTAAGGTCCGTGGCCGAGAGGGAAACAACCCAGACCAACAGCTAAGGTCCCCAAATAGTATCTAAGTTGAATAAACGATGTGAGAATGCTAAGACAGCTAGGATGTTGGCTTGGAAGCAGCCATTCATTTAAAGAGTGCGTAACAGCTCACTAGTCGAGCGTTCTTGCGCGGAAAATGATCGGGCATCAAGATACTTACCGAAGCTTTGGTCTCGTCGTGAGACGAGAGGTAGGGGAGCATTCTAATTTTGTTGAAGGTTAATGGTGATGTTAGCTGGAGAGATTAGAAAAGAAAATGTAGGCATAAGTAACGATAAGGAAGGTGAGATCCCTTCCCGCCGTAAGACTAAGGTTTCCTTGATCTATGCTAATCAGATCAGGGTTAGTCGGGACCTAAGGTGTAGCCGAAGGGCGAAGCCGATGGAAAACAGGTTAATATTCCTGTACCTGTGTATACTGCGATGGGGTGACGGAGAGGCGTAAGGAATGCGTACTGACGGAATAGTACGTTGAAGTGTGTAGGCGTTGATAGTGTAGGCAAATCCGCACTTGAGCTGAGGCACGATAGTATCCTGACCTGCTTGCGGGTTGGGAATAATTTCCCCAAGCGAACTTCCAAGAAAAACCTCTAAGCATCAGGTATATACAGCTCGTACCGTAAACCGACACAGGTAGTCGAGGAGAGTATCCTAAGGCGCTCGAGTGAATCATGGCTAAGGAACTAGGCAAAATGGCCTCGTAACTTCGGGAGAAGAGGCGCCCCATTAGAAATAAGGGGGCCGCAGTGAAAAGGCCCAGGCGACTGTTTAGCAAAAACACAGGACTCTGCGAAATCGAAAGATGAAGTATAGGGTCTGACACCTGCCCGGTGCTGGAAGGTTAAGGAAGGTGCTTAGCGCAAGCGAAGGTATTGACTGAAGCCCCAGTAAACGGCGGCCGTAACTATAACGGTCCTAAGGTAGCGAAATTCCTTGTCGGGTAAGTTCCGACCTGCACGAATGGTGTAACGATCTGGGCACTGTCTCGGCCATGAGCTCGGTGAAATTGAAGTATCGGTGAAGATGCCGGTTACCCGCAGTGGGACGAAAAGACCCCGTGCACCTTTACTATAGCTTCACATTGAGCTTGAGTATAAGATGTGTAGGATAGGTGGGAGACTATGAAGCTGTCACGCCAGTGATGGTGGAGTCATCGTTGAAATACCACCCTTCTTATACTTAGGTTCTAATCCTGTTGAAGACGGGAGACATTGTGTGGTGGGTAGTTTGACTGGGGTGGTCGCCTCCAAAAGAGTAACGGAGGCTTGCAAAGGTTCCCTCAGCATGGTCGGTAATCATGCGTAGAGCGTATTAGTACAAGGGAGCTTGACTGAGAGACCGACGGGTCGAACAGGTAGGAAACTAGGCTAAAGTGATCCGGTGGTTCCGTATGGAAGGGCCATCGCTCATAGGATAAAAGGTACGCCGGGGATAACAGGCTTATCTCCCCCAAGAGCTCACATCGACGGGGAGGTTTGGCACCTCGATGTCGGCTCGTCACATCCTGGGGCTGGAGAAGGTCCCAAGGGTTGGGCTGTTCGCCCATTAAAGTGGCACGCGAGCTGGGTTCAGAACGTCGCAAGACAGTTCGGTCTCTATCTACTGCGGGCGTGGGAATATTGAGAAGATCTGACACTAGTACGAGAGGACCGTGTTGGACAGACCTCTAGTGCACCTGTTGTGGCGCCAGCTGCATCGCAGGGTAGCTATGTCTGGAACGGATAAGCGCTGAAAGCATCTAAGCACGAAGCCAACTTCAAGATGAGTATTCCATCCCTTCGGGGAACAGGGTTGTTGTAGATCACGACGTTGATAGGCTATAGGTGGAAGTGCAGTAATGTATGGAGCCGAGTAGTACTAATTACCCGAAAGCTTCCTTTTTAAAATAAATCGAAATAATAAAATTTTGTGTTTCTTTCCCCCCAATGTCAATGATTGGTTGGTTTATTGTGTAAGGTTTAGAGTTTAATGTTTAGCGTTTAAGGTTAAATGGAAAACAAAAACCGGACAAAAAAAATCATCAAAAAAGAAATAAGTACCACAAAAGCGTGGACAAAAGATTAAGGTGGTTATAGCGAGGAGGTTCCACCTCTTCCCATTCCGAACAGAGAAGTTAAGCTCCTCAGCGCCGATGGTACTGCGATTGCGGGAGAGTAGGTCGCCGCCTGTTTTATGAGAGCCTTGTTGCACACGCAGCAAGGCTCTCTCCTTTTTTGGTATGTTCCTATTTTATTTTTGTGTGGGTATTGCGATTATATTTTTTAATTTTTATAAAATCAAATCTTGTCAAACTTTGGACCATAAGGATTGTTATTCTAATCAAATAACCTCCCATGGATAAAAATAAGTTGATAGATTCCTTTGACCCTAATTCGCCTGGTAGTCCTGATGCCAATATTTTTGGTCTCCCTTTTGATACGTCAAATGCAAATTTGGTTATATTGCCCGTTCCCTGGGATGTGACAGTATCTTATGCCAACGGAACAGCTAAGGGACCTAAAGCAATTTTTGATGCTTCTTTTCAGGTGGACTTATATGATCCGCTGATTAATGATGCATGGAAAATGGGTATTGCTATGGATGAAATTGACATGAAAATATGGAAAAGAAGTAAAGAACTGCGAAAAGTAGCAGAATCTTATATTGACTTTATTGTTTCAGGCAAAGATGTCGACAAACATAAAACAATGACTAAAATACTGAAGTCTGTAAATCAGGGTTCGGAATGGCTAAACAAACAAGTTCGCAAAAAGGCTACTCACTATTTACTTAAAGGTAAATCAGTAGCTTTACTTGGCGGGGATCACAGTACTCCTTTGGGTTTGGTTGCAGCACTTTCTGATTTTTATCCGGACTTTGGTATACTTCAAATTGATGCACATGCTGATTTGAGAAATGCGTATGAAGGATTTACTTATTCTCATGCGTCAATCATGTATAATATTTTAGAAAATCAATCTGTTTCTAAGTTAGTTCAGGTTGGCATCAGAGATTATTGTCAGGAAGAAGTGGACTTGATACAAAAAGATTCGAGGATTAAAACTTTTTTCGATAAGGACATTAAACATAGTCAATATGAAGGTAAATCATGGAGTAAAATTTGTGACGATATCATAGCTGAGTTGCCTGAAAAAGTATATATCAGTTTTGATATTGACGGCCTGGACCCAAAATATTGTCCAAATACCGGTACACCGGTACCCGGTGGATTTGAATTTGAACAAACTTTATACCTTTTTGAAAAAGTAGTAAAGTCAGGTCGTAAAATAATTAGTTTTGACATCAATGAAGTGGCTCCTGACAAAAACAATGAGTGGGACGCAAATGTTGGTGCCAGACAGAATGGCAAATATTTTGCTGTATCAACATATGTGACAAAACCTTTTTTATAAAAAGAGGATTTATAGGATGTCTTTTTAAGAGCATCATGTTTGTCCAAAATGGAATCCTGGTTTCAAAATATGATTTTTGTCATTAACATTAAAAACTTTTTCAAAAATCATTGTTGTTATACCTATATTCCATAACTTAGCGACGGAATTTTTAAGACTATAATTTCCGAAAATCAATATTTCATTTCGGTCATTATAAATATTATCACAACCCATAACATATCAATTCACCCAGATGGACCCATTAAAGGAAAAGTTTTATCAAAAATCCAAAATTCTAAAGGAAGAATTAAAATCAATTCTTAAAGAAAAAGGAGATATCGTTGTAGACAAAGTTACTGTCGAACAATTAATCGGAGGCATGAGAAGCGTCAAAGCTATGCTTTGGGACACTTCATCGTTGGACCCGGAAGAGGGAATCCGGTTCAGAGGTTACACCATTCCTGAATTAAGACAAGTTCTACCCAGAGTTCCTCAGGGAAAAGAGCCCCTTCCTGAAGGATTGTTTTGGCTGATGATGGTTGGTGAAGTTCCTACAACAGAAGAAGTTTATGCTTTTGGAAAAGAACTTAGAAGCAGAGAGTTTGTAGAACAATCAGTGTTTGATGTTTTGGATGCTCTTCCGGTTGAAACCCATCCTATGACACAATTCAGCATTGCTATTAATGCCATGCAGAGTTCTTCTATTTTTGCAAAAAAATATGAAGAAGGGATGAATAAAAATGATTATTGGGATGCAATGTATGAGGATAGCCTCAACTTAATCGCTAAATTACCTATTGTTGCAGCTTATATATACAGAAGAACCTATCATCAGGGATATCATATACCGTCAGACCCAAGTCTTGACTGGGCAGGTAACTTTGCTCATATGTTGGGTATTGATACCAGAGATTTTAAAGCCTTAATGAGGTTATATATGACCATTCACGCAGACCATGAAGGTGGAAATGCTTCGGCTCATACCATGCACCTGGTAGGCTCAACTTTAAGCGATGCTTACTTATCATTTGCAGCGTCTATGAATGCTTTGGCAGGACCATTACACGGACTTGCCAATCAGGAAGTAATCAAGTGGATTATGGAAATGGTTGAAGAATTGGGAACACACAGACCTTCAAAAGAGGAAATCAGACAATATGTACTAAAAACACTTGATGAAGGCAAAGTAGTACCAGGTTATGGTCATGCTGTTTTGAGAAAACCTGATCCAAGGTTTATGGAACAAAAAAGATTTGCCGAAGAAAATATTCCATCTGACCCAACCGTTCAGATTGTTTGGAATCTGTTTGAAATAGTTCCTGAGGTACTTGGTTCATTGGGAAAAGTTAAAAACCCCTGGCCAAATGTGGATGCTCATTCAGGAGCGCTCCTGGTTCATTATGGTCTGAAACAATTTAATTACTACACAGTCCTTTTTGGAGTGAGTCGTGCATTGGGAGTATGTGCCGGTCTTTGTTGGGACAGAGCACTGGGTCTTTCACTTGAGAGACCAAAATCAATAACAACAGATTGGTTAAAAGAATTTATTTCAAAATCATAAAACAAAACAAAATGAATTTTCCAAAGGATGTAAAATACACCAAAGAACATGAATGGGTGAAAATGGATGGTGATGTAGCCATTATAGGAATTACAGATTTTGCTCAGGGTGAGTTAGGTGAACTCGTATACGTCGAAGTGGATACTATAGGAGAAACACTTCATAAAGATGATATCTTCGGAACAGTGGAAGCTGTAAAAACAACGTCAGATCTTTTTATGCCGATTTCAGGTGAAGTTTTGGAATTCAATAGTGAATTATCTGAAGATGGAGGTGATAATCCGGGATTAATCAATGAAGATCCGTATGGAAAAGGTTGGATAATAAAAGTGAAAGTATCAGATAGCAGCGAATTGGAACAACTTATGGATGCAGATACCTACGCAGCTTTGGTTGGATAATTTGTAAAATAGAAATATAAACAAAAGGAAAACTTCAACATGAGGTTTTCCTTTTGTTTTTTAAACACCATTTGTTACGGTGCAGTAACTAAAAAGAATAAAAACTGTAATAAAAAAGGAAACCGAAAAACGGTTTCCATCATATAATAACAAAACAATCGACAAGGAATAAAACGATTTTGGATTACTCTCCAAAACATTGATCTTACTGAATACAATTTTATCTGACTACTTATAAAGGACGAATTATATTGTAAAAAGGTTGTAATGGTAATATTGTCCCTGGTTAGGCCGTTTTATTGCTTCATATTACAAATTATTTTTATATCTTTGTGGTTTTAAAGACAGATATGATGGATCAACTGATAGATAGTTTTCCTCAACAGATTAAAGATGCTTTGGAAATTTCCCGTACCTTGGACCTGACTCCGGGAAATGAAGAAACACATGAAGTAGTCATAGCCGGAATGGGTGGATCCGGCATAGGTGGAGATTTTGTACAACAAATCGTATCAGATGAATGCCTTGTTCCTGTTTATGTTATAAAAGGATACGACTTACCGGTTTTTGCTGATAAAAACACATTATTAATAGTATCTTCCTATTCTGGAAAGACTGAGGAGAGTGTTTCGGTTTTACAAAAAGCGCTTGCTGCATCCTGTCAGATAGTTTGTCTGTCTTCAGGCGGAAAAGTTAAAGAAGAAGCTGAAAAAAATAAGCTGCCTATGGTAAATATACCGGCAGGATATACGTCGCCGAGGGCATGTCTTGGATATTCTATTGTTTTGCAACTAGCTGTTTTACAGCAATATGGTTTTATTAAAACCGCTATGCTGGATAGTTTTATGGTTGCTTCTGACCTGATCAAATTTGAAAAAGATGAAATAAAAAATAAAGCACAAAACATTGCTGAAAAACTTGTGGGTAAATTGGTGGTAATATACAGTACCGGACTGTTTGAACCTAATGCGGTAAGATTGAGACAACAACTCAACGAAAACGCTAAAATGTTATGTTGGCACCATACTTTTCCTGAAATGAATCATAATGAGTTGGTTGGTTGGGCTGATAAGTCACCCCTGGCAGTCATTTTTTTGCGCAATAAAGATGACTACAGAAAAAATGCCAAAAGAATGGATATCACTAAAGAAATCATTCAGGATAAAACAAATACATTGATAGAATTGTATTCAAAAGGCCAAAGCAGAATAGAAAAAATGGTTTATCTTATTCATATTTGTGATTGGATCAGCTATTATGTTGCGACATTAAAAAAAGTCGATCCAATAGAAATACGTGTGATTGATTATTTAAAGTCATCATTGGAAAAAGATAATATTGTATAAATTCAAATTTTATGGACACATCAGGTATTCAATATAACGAAGACAATATCAAATCCTTAGACTGGAAGGAACATATCCGTTTAAGACCGGGAATGTATATTGGAAAACTCGGAGATGGTTCTTCGCAGGAAGATGGGATTTATATACTCTTAAAAGAAGTGATTGACAACTCTATTGATGAGTATGTCATGGGAAATGGCAAAAATATTGACCTAAGTATTCAGGATGGAATCGTAAGAATCCGTGATTACGGTCGTGGTATACCTTTAGGTAAAGTAGTCGATTGTGTTTCCAAAATCAATACGGGAGGAAAATATGATTCCAAAGCTTTTAAAAAATCTGTAGGTCTGAACGGTGTAGGTACAAAGGCCGTAAATGCACTTTCCAAACATTTTAAAGTCCAGTCGTTCAGAGACGGCGAAACAAAAATAGCTGAATTCAAAGGTGGTGAAATTCTGGTTGATTCAAAATTGACGAAAACCACGGAACCTAACGGAACCTTGATTGAATTTATTCCTGATGACAGTATATTCAAAAATTATAAATACAGAAGTGAATATGTTGAAAATCAGTTGTGGAATTATGCTTATCTGAATGCAGGACTAAAGTTAAACTACAACGGAAAAACTTTGGTTTCCAAAAACGGTCTTCTCGACCTTTTGGAAAGAAAAACCAATGTCGAAAACCTTTTATATCCGATCATCCACCTCAAAGGGGAGGATATTGAAATCGCTTTGTCACACAGTACACAATACGGAGAAGAATATTATTCTTTTGTCAACGGTCAGAATACCACTCAGGGTGGAACACACCTTCAGGCATTCAGAGAAGCCATTGTTAAAACATTCAGAGACCTGTACAATAAAAATTTTGACACAAGAGATGTTCAGACGTCTATTGTAGGTGCAATAAGTGTAAAAGTCGAAGAACCGGTGTTTGAGTCCCAAACAAAAACTAAATTGGGATCACAAAACATGGAACCCGAAGGAACTTCAATCCGGGCTTTTGTAATGGATTTTCTTAAAACCAACCTGGATAATTTTCTGAGAAAAAATAAAGATATTGCCGACGCAATCTTACGAAAAATCCAACAATCAGAGCGGGAAAGGAAAGAAATTGCAGACATCAAAAAAATTGCCAATCAAAGAGCTAAAAAAGCCAACATTCATAATAAAAAACTGAGAGATTGTCGTGCCCACCTTACGGATGGTAAAAAAACCGAAGATGAAATTAAATTGGGTTCTACCATTTTTATCACAGAGGGTGATTCAGCGAGTGGATCTATCACCAAAGCAAGAGATGTGATGACACAGGCTGTTTTCAGCTTACGTGGTAAGCCGCTCAATTGTTACGGAATGACCAAAAAAGTGGTATACCAGAATGAAGAACTCAACCTTCTGCAACATGCGTTGGACATTGAAGACGGTATTGAAAATCTCAGATACAACAGAGTTGTCATAGCAACAGATGCTGACGTCGATGGTATGCACATCCGATTATTACTGTTGACTTTTTTTCTTCAGTTTTTTCCTGATCTTGTAAAACATGGACATTTGTATATTCTTGACACACCGCTGTTTAGGGTGAGAGACAAACAAAAAACGTTTTATTGCTATAGTGAACAGGAAAAACAGGAGGCTATCCAACAATTGAGAGGTAAACCGGAAATTACAAGGTTTAAGGGTTTGGGAGAGATCTCACCAAACGAATTTGAAGACTTTATTGGTGACAACATAAGATTGGATCCGGTTATTTTGGGAGAAAAAACCAGAATTGAAGATTTGTTGTCCTATTATATGGGCAAAAACACTCCGGAAAGACAGGTATTTATCATTGATAATCTCAAAGTTGAAATCGATGAAATCCTGGACGAACAGGAAGTTATGGATCTGAACGGAGTTCAGGAAGAAATATAATCTCTAAAACAAATTGTTTGAAGTTTTACCGAAACAACAAACTTCCGACCCTGACCATCGTACTGCCTTCTGCTATGGCAGTCTTAAAGTCGCTGCTCATACCCATAGATATTTCCCGAAAGGAAACATCCTCTTTAAAATAAGATTCTTTCAGCCGATCAAAATAAGTTTTTAATGTACTGAATTCTTTCCTGACCTGATTTTCATTTTCGGTTAGGGAAGCCATACCCATAATGCCAACAATTCTGACAAAATTTTCAGTATTTTTTTGGTAATAAGAAACAATTTCGAGGGCTTCCTCATAATCTAAACCATATTTTGTTTCTTCTGTAGCGATATAGAATTGTAACAAAACATCAATAACTCTTCCTGCTTTTTTGGCTTCTTTGTTTATCGTTTGGTATAGGTCCAAACTGTCGACAGAATGAATCAGATGAATAAACGGAACAATATATTTGACCTTATTACTTTGTAAATGACCAATCAAATGCCAGCGGATATCTTCGGGAAGCTGTTCTTTTTTGGTCAACAATTCCTGAACGCGGTTTTCGCCCATATCTCTTTGTCCGGCCTGATAAAGTTTCATAATATCATCCAAACTCCGCGTTTTGGTCACTGCGACCAGACGTACATGATGCGTTTCCGTATAAGACTTTACTTCTTCAAACATCAGATATCGCTGAATAAACTGTGAATTTCTCTTTCGATCATTTCGATGACAGTACCGAGGTCTTCCGGATTGTTTTTAAAATCCATATTATCATTTTGGACAATCAGGAGGTTGCCTTCTTTATAGTTACTGATCCATTCTTCGTATCGGTCATTGAGCCTTTTGAGATAATCAAGACTCATATTGCCTTCATATTCACGGCCTCTTTTTTGAATATGGTCGACGAGTTTGGGAATACCTGATCTCAGATATACCAGGAGGTCCGGAGATTGAACCTGAGAAGACATGAGATGAAACAAGTCAATATAATTTTTAAAATCCCGTTCTGACATCAAACCCATATCGTGAAGATTTGGTGCAAAAATATGGGCATCTTCATAAATTGTCCTGTCCTGAATGACGGTTTTATCGCCTTTCCGTATATCCAAAATTTGTCTGTACCTTGAATTGAGGAAATATATCTGAAGATTAAAAGACCAACGATTCATATCATTGTAAAAATCACCAAGATATGGATTGGTGGTTGTGTCTTCAAAATGTACATCCCAATTGTAATGTTTGGCAAGCATTTCGGTGAGGGTGGTTTTGCCGGCACCAATGTTTCCGGCAACAGCAATGTGTTTTATGTTGGGCATAAGGCCTGAATACTTAATGAAGGTTAAAATTACAATAATGTATGAATCTCCGGTACATCAGGAGGGAAAATCGTTCCACGACTTCCATTTTTCTATTAAAGCTCTTGTTGAGCTGTCTAAAAAGTCACTTTCTGCCCGACCTTCCAATACAGGTAAAATATTTCCGGCAAGTTGTTTACCCAATTCCACGCCCCACTGGTCAAAGCTGTAGATATTCCAGATGATGCCCTGAACAAAAATTTTGTGTTCGTACATTGCTATCAACATTCCCAGATGAAAAGGGTCGATTTGTTCAACCAAAATACTGTTGCTTGGTCTGTTGCCTTCAAACACTTTATAAGGAATGATATGATCAGTATCTTCCGTGGTTTTGCCGGCTTTCAGAAATTCACCTTCTACCTCTTGTCTGGTTTTTCCTTTCATCAAAGCCTGACTCTGCGCAAAAAAATTAGACAACAACAAAATATGGTGATTTCCAATCGGATTCAGACTTTTTGCGGGAGCGATAAAATCGCAGGGAATGATGTCTGTTCCCTGATGAATCAACTGATAAAATGCATGTTGTCCGTTGGTTCCCGGTTCTCCCCAGATGACCGGCCCGGTTTTATAGGTAACTTTATCTTTATTTCTGTCTACATATTTTCCGTTACTTTCCATATTAGCCTGCTGAAAATAGGCAGCAAACCTATGCAAATACTGGTCATAAGGCAGAATGGCTTCAGAAGTCACTCCAAAAAAATTGACATACCAAATGCCCATTAATGCCAGTATCACCGGGATGTTTTCTTCGGGTTTACTTGTTTTAAAATGATTGTCCATAGTCCCGAATCCTTTTAAAAGGTCTTCAAAATGTTGGGGTCCGACTGCAAGAACAACGGATAATCCGATAGCAGAAGTAAGTGAGTACCTGCCTCCTACCCAATCCCAAAATTCAAACATATTTTTTGTGTCAATGCCGAAGGCAGCTACCGCTTTTGTATTAGTTGAAAGTGCAACAAAATGTTTGGCAATGTGGCTTTCATCACCGGCAGATGCCAAAAAAACCTGTCTGGCAGTTGATGCATTGGCCATAGTCTCCTGAGTCGTAAACGTTTTACTGGCGATTAAAAATAAAGTGGTCTCCGGGTTAACTTTTTTTAATGTTTCAACAATGTGTGTTCCGTCCACATTGGAAACAAAATGAATTTTCAGGTGATTAGCAAATGGTTTTAGTGCCTCAGTGACCATAACCGGTCCCAAATCCGACCCACCAATACCGATATTCACGATATCTGTAATAGATTTGCCTGTATAGCCTTTCCATTCTCCGCTAATGACTTTTTCGGCGAAAGCATACAATTTTTCTTTTACTGCAGCAATATCTTCCTTGATATTATGACCGTCTACCAACAACGGACTTTGGTCAGCATTTCTCAACGCTGTGTGTAAAACTGCTCTTCCTTCGGTTTCATTAATGGTCTTACCGGAAAACATCATGTCGATGGCTGTTCCGAGTTGACATTCCTTTGCCAGGGCAAACAACAAAGACATGGTCTCTTCGGTCATTCTGTTTTTTGAGTAATCCAGATATAATCCCGACTTTTCGAAAGAAAACTTTTTTGCACGGTCTTTATCATTGGCAAATAATTCGTTCATGTGAACGTCTTTTATCCTTTCAAAATGAAGTTGTAATGCTTTCCATGCATTGGTTTTGGTTGGATTGATAGCTGGCAACATAAAATGAATATTTGCCGCAAAAGTAACACAATCAGCTTTAAAAACACTATGAGATAAAGTGAAAAACCATTTTATTCATTTGTAATTAATATTAAACGTTATGAAAAGAAATGTAAATAAGGTGACGGATAGGCTTTAATAATAAGGACGTTTTACTACCTTTGTGGGGCCAAATT
>Ga0209573_1003687_pt1 | contig 16298 bp, 14 predicted proteins | sample TNRBio252014_DNA_FD_185870 | JGI IMG/M metagenome (GOLD analysis project Ga0209573, IMG submission 185870) | Wastewater treatment Type I Accumulibacter community from EBPR Bioreactor in Madison, WI, USA - TNR Reactor_6/25/2014_ DNA (SPAdes)... | ecosystem: Engineered > Bioreactor > EBPR >...
AACCTGAGCGCGCCTGATCTCATCATCCTCGACGGCTCGTGGCATCTGCCGCCGACCGGGCGCAATGGCCGGGCCGAGTTTGACGCCGCACACATTCCCGGCGCGCAGTTCTTCGACATCGACGCGTTGTCGGACACCTCCAGCCCCCTGCCCCACATGCTGCCGAGCGCCGAGGCCTTTGGCGCGGCAATGGGCGCGATGGGCATTTCGAACGCATCGCGCATCGTTGTCTATGACCAGCTTGGCCTGTTTTCCGCGCCGCGCGTGCGCTGGATGCTGAAAATTTATGGCGCGGCCAACGTTTCGCTGCTGGCCGGCGGCCTGCCCAGATGGCGGGACGAACAGCGCCCGCTGACGGCGGAGGTGCGCCCGCCGGCGCCGGCGCGCTTCGACGCCCGGTTCGACGCGGCGGCGGTGGCGGATTTCGACACGGTGAAGGCGGTGCTGGCCAGCGGCGCGGCGCAGATCGTCGACGCGCGCCCGGCCGAGCGCTTTCGCGGCGAAGCGCCGGAGCCGCGCCCCGGCGTGCGTGCCGGCCATATGCCCGGCGCCCGCAACCTGCCCTTCGGCAAGATCGTGCAGAACGGCGCGCTGGCGGATGCGGCGACTATTACATCCGCTTTCGCCGAGGCGGGTGTCGACCCGGACAAGCCGGTGATCACCTCCTGCGGGTCAGGCGTTTCGGCCGCGATCCTCAGCCTCGGGCTGGAAGCGCTGGGCAAGCCGGCACAGGCGATCTACGACGGCTCCTGGGCCGAATGGGGCAGCCGCGCCGACGCCGAGGTCGTGACCGGCCCGGCCTGAGCCGGCGATACCCGCCACGCCAAACGACAATGGCCGGGCAAGCCCGGCCATTTTCATATCAAGCGCCCGCCCTCAGTGCAGGATCTGGCTGAGGAACAGCTTGGTGCGCTCATGCTGCGGGTTCTTGAAGAACGCGTCCGGCTTGTTCATCTCGACGATCTGGCCGGCATCCATGAAGATCACCCGGTCGGCGACCTGACGGGCAAAGCCCATCTCGTGCGTGACGCAGAGCATGGTCATGCCCTCGTTGGCCAGCGAGACCATGGTGTCGAGCACTTCCTTGACCATTTCCGGGTCGAGCGCCGAGGTCGGCTCGTCGAACAGCATGATCTTCGGGCTCATGCACAGCGAGCGGGCGATGGCCACGCGCTGCTGCTGACCGCCAGAGAGCTGGCCCGGATACTTGTTGGCCTGCTCGGGAATCTTGACGCGCTTGAGGTAGTGCATCGCCACTTCCTCGGCATCCTTCTTGGCCATTTTCTTCACCCAGATCGGGGCGAGCGTGCAGTTTTCAAGGATCGTCAGGTGCGGGAACAGGTTGAAATGCTGGAAGACCATGCCGACTTCCGAACGGATCTCGTCGATCTTCTTCAGATCATTGGTCAGTTCGATGCCATCGACGACGATCTTGCCCTGCTGGTGTTCCTCCAGCCGGTTGATGCAGCGGATCATGGTGGATTTGCCCGAGCCCGAGGGGCCGCAGACGACGATCTTCTCGCCGCGCGTCACCGTCAGGTTGACATCGCGCAGCACGTGGAATTCGCCGTACCACTTGTGAACGCCCGTGAGCTGGATCGCGGTTTCGTTTTTCAGCGGCGTCGGCTTGAGGTTGGCAAGAGCGCTCATTGGTCCCCCGGGTCCTAACGTTTGTCGGCCACCGCGAGGCGCCGCTCCATCGAGCGGGCGTAGCGGGCCATGCCGTAGCACATGATGAAATAGACGATCGCGGCATAGGCATAGCCCGTGGCGCTGGTGGTCGGCGCCGCCCATGTCGGGTCGATGCGCGCGGTTTCGATGGCTTTGAGGAAGTCGAAGATGCCGACGATCAGCAGCAGCGAGGTGTCCTTCAGAAGGCCGATGTAGGTGTTGACGATGTTGGGGATCGCCACCTTCAGCGCCTGCGGCAGGATGACCAGCCGCATCATCTGGGGATAGTTGAGCCCCATCGCCATCGCGCCCTCATACTGGCCCTTGGGCAGGGCTTGCAGGCCGGAGCGGACGATCTCGGCCATGTAGGCCGAGGCGAACATGGCGATGCCGACCAGGGCGCGGAGAAGCTTGTCGAACGACCAGCCCTCGGGGAGGAACAGCGGCAGCATGGTGTTGGCCATGAACAGCACGGTGATCAGCGGCACGCCGCGCACGAACTCGATGAACATCACCGAGAAGAACTTGACCAGCGGCATCTGGGAGCGGCGGCCCAGCGCCAGCAGGATGCCCACCGGCAGCGAGACGACGATGCCGACCGCCGCCACCACCAGCGTGACCAGAAGTCCGCCCCAGCGCGCGGTTTCGACATACGGCAGGCCGATGCCCGACAGCCAGTTCGCGCCGCGCAGCAGCAGGAAGCTGATGATCGGCACCAGAACGAAGGCATAGAGCATGCCCCAGCTCTTGCGCGGCGCACGCGGGTGCAGCACCCAGAGAATTGCGATGGCGCCGAGCAGGAAGAACAGGTTGGCCCGCCAGCGCCCCTCCACCGGATACGAGCCGTAGATGGTGTAGGCGAAGCGGTCGCGGATGAAGGCCCAGCAGGCGCCGACCGGGGCCTGGCCTTCCTTGTTGATGCAGGCCTCGCGGTTCGTCCCGTTCCACACCGCGTCGGTGATCATGAACTTGATGATCGGCGGCAGCACGAGATAGGCGAGATAGAGGCCAAGCGCCGTCAGCGCGATGTTCAGCGGGCTCGAAAACAGGTTGGCGCGCAGCCAGCCGACCACTCCGACGGTGTTGGCCGGCGGGGGCAGCGGTTCGAGGGCCTGGCGGCGGACGAAGGCGATTTCAGTGCTCATCGGTGCGTCCTTACCGTTCCACCAGCGCCTTGCGGGCGTTGTACCAGTTCATGAACAGCGAGGTGACCAGCGAAATCGTCAGGTAAACCAGCATGGTGATGGCCACAACCTCGACGGCCTGGCCGGTCTGGTTGAGCACCGTGCCCGTGAACACCTGAACCAGATCGGGATAGCCGATGGCCACCGCCAGCGATGAGTTCTTGGTCAGGTTGAGATACTGGCTGGTGAGCGGCGGAATGATGACGCGCATCGCCTGCGGAATGACGACGAGGCGCAGCGTCGGGCCGGGCCTGAGGCCGAGCGCATAGGCCGCCTCGGTCTGGCCCCGGTAAACCGACTGGATGCCGGCGCGCACCGCCTCGGCGATGAACGAGGCGGTGTAGATGACCAGCCCGAGCAGCAGCGCGACGAATTCGGGATAGACCTGAAGGCCGCCGGAGATGTTGAAGCGGCCGAGGTTGACATGGTTGAAGCTCAGCGGCCGTCCCGCCAGCAGGAAAGCCAGCACCGGCAGGCCGACGATCAGGCCGAGGCTGACCAGAAACACCGGCGCCTGAACGCCGGTCCGCTCCTGCCGCTTTCTGGCCCAGTGGCGGAAGGCGATGGCGCCGCCCAGGCCGATCAGCAGCGCCCAGTTGACCAGCGGCCAGGAAGCGCCGAACACCGGTTCGGGCGTGAACAGGCCGCGGTTGTTGAGATACATGCCGAGGCCGAGATCGTAGGAATCGCGCACGTTCGGCAGCGCCTTGAGCACCGCATTGTACCAGAACAGCAATTGCAGCAGCAGCGGCGTGTTGCGGATCAGCTCGACATAGATGGTGGAGAGCAGATTGATGATCTTGTTGGTGGAGAGCCGGCCGATGCCGAGCAGGAAGCCCCAGACGGTGGCGAAGACAATGCCGAGCGCCGCCACCATCAGCGTGTTGAGCAGGCCGACCCAGAAGGCGCGGCCATAGGTCGAGGTCGCGGAATAGTCGATCAGCCGCTGGCCGATGTCGAAGCCGGCGATGTTGTTCCAGAAGCCGAAGCCCGAGGCGATCTTGGCCTTTTGCAGGTTGATCGCGGCATTGGTCACCGCCTCGTAGAACAGGAACAGCACCAGCACCGTCAGCACGGCCTGAAACGCAATTCCCCTCACCTTCGGATCATACAGCGGCGACACTTTCGGTCGCTCGTCAGCCATGCCAGACGCCACGACAGCCCTCCCCAACCTAACAGTCCACCAAACCCCGCGCGCTCTCCCTGCGCGCGGGGCCGGTGTTTCTCAGGCAAATTTCATGCCTGTCCGAAAGTCGGCCCCCCGGGGAGGCCGGCGTCCGATGTCGGTCAGCGGATCGGCGGGGCGTACTGAAGGCCGCCCTTGTTCCAGAGCTGGTTGACGCCGCGGGCGATCTTCAGTTGCGAGGTGCTGCCGAGGTTCTTCTCGAAGATCTCGCCGTAGTTGCCGAGCTGCTTGATCAGCGGCACCATGAAGTCGTTGGCCACGCCGAGCGACTTGCCGAACTCGCCCTCGACGCCGAGCAGACGCTTCACGTCCGGGTTGGTCGAGGTCTTCATCTGGTCGACGTTGGCCTTGGTCACGCCGAGTTCCTCGGCGGTCAGCAGGCCATAGTGAACCCACTTGACCAGCGCGAACCACTGGTCGTCGCCACGGCGCACCGCCGGTCCGAGCGGCTCCTTGGAGATCACTTCCGGCAGCACGATGTGCTCGTCGGCGTTGGCGAGGCGCAGGCGCTCGGAATAAAGGCCCGAGGCGTCGGTGGTGAAGGCATCGCAGCGGCCGGCGTCATAGGCCTTGATCGTCTCGTCCGAGGTGGCGAAGACCACCGCTTCGAACTTCATGTTCTTGGCGCGGAAGAAGTCGGCCAGGTTCAGTTCGGTCGTGGTGCCCTGCTGGGTGCAGACCGAGGCGCCGGACAGTTCGAGCGCCGAGTTCACCTTCAGCTTCTTGCGGACCATGAAGCCCTGGCCGTCGTAATAGGTGACGCCGGTGAAGTTGAAACCCTGCGTGGTGTCGCGCGAGGAGGTCCAGGTCGTGTTGCGGATCAGGACGTCCACTTCCTTCGACTGAAGGGCAGTGAAGCGGTCCTTGGCGCTCAGCGGCACGAACTTGACCTTGGTCGCATCGCCGAACACCGCCGCGGCAACCGCCCGGCAATAATCGACATCGAAGCCGTTCCAGGTGCCCTGGGCGTCAGGCTGGCCGAAGCCGGCGAGGCCGGTGTTCGAGCCGCAGTTGACGGCGCCGCGTGCCTTGACGTCATCCAGCGTGCCCGCGGAGGCCACGCCGGAAACAGCCATGGCGGCGCCGGCAACAGCCGAAAGAATCAGTTTTTTCATGATGATGTGGTCTCCCGTTGTGTCATCACTTCCCCGTCGGCCCAGTATCCGGCCCTGATGGCCTGTCTTGACTGTCCGAACGGCAGAACCGGCATTAGTTCTGCCTTTTGTTGCATGGGTCAAGGCTAAACAATCACTTTTGCGCATCATTTCCATCCGCCACGCTGATGCATAGAAAAATTTTCTACAAGGCCGTCCCGCGATCTAGGAATTCGTAAAAAAGCCCGCTAGCCTTTCCCCTATAGTGTGGCATCAGCCAGAGTTCGGGGATCGAGGGCATGTCGAAGATCAGCAAGGAAGAGTACGCCGGGCTCGGGATTTCCACCCGGCTGGCGGTGGGCGGGCGCAATCCGGACGAAAGCTTCGGCTTTGTCTCCACCCCGCCCTATCGCGGCTCGACGGTGCTGTATCCCAGCGCCGAGGCCTGCATGAAGCACCAGAACCGCTATACCTATGGCCGGCGCGGCAACCCGACGATGGACTCCCTGACCTCGCTGTGGAGCGAGCTGGAAGGGGCCAAAGGCACCGTGGTCTGCCCATCGGGCGCGGCGGCCTGTACGGTGGCGCTGCTCTCGGTGCTCAAGGCCGGCGACCACTTGCTGGTGACCGACAGCGTCTATCGCCCGACGCGCAATTTCTGCGACAACATCCTCAAGCGCTACGGCGTCGAGACGAGCTATTACGACCCGACCATCGGCGCCGGGATCACGGCCCTGTTCAGGCCCAACACCCGCGCCGTGTTCACCGAAAGCCCGGGCTCGCACACCTTCGAGATGCAGGATATCCCGGCAATCGCGGCAGCGGCGAAGGCGCACGGCGCCTTCACGCTGATGGACAACACCTGGGCGACGCCGCTCTATTTCCGGCCGCTCGATCACGGCGTCGACATCTCGATCAACGCCGCCACCAAGTATCCCTCCGGCCATTCGGATGTGCTGGCCGGCCTGATCGCCGCCAACGAGCGCGTCTGGCCGATGGTGCGCGATACGCATGGCGACCTTGGCATCTTCCTCGGCTCGGACGACATCTTCCTGCTGCTGCGCGGCATCCGCACCATGGAACTGAGGATGCGCGAACAGTCGGCCTCGGCGCTGCGCATCGCCCAATGGCTCGAACGCCGGCCCGAAGTGCTGCGCGTCATGCACCCTGCCCTGCCCTCCGACCCCGGGCATGCCCTGTTCAAGCGCGACTTCACCGGCGCCGCCAGCCTGTTCGGCTTCGTGCTGAAGCCGGTGGCGCGCGAGAAGGTGATGGCCTTCCTCGACGCCGCGACGCTGTTCGGCATGGGCTATTCGTGGGGCGGGTTCGAAAGCCTGCTGATCCCGGTCGACGCCACCGACTATCGCACCGCCACCGTCTACAATCCGGGCGGGCCGAGCGTGCGCATCCAGATCGGTCTCGAAAAGACCGAGGATCTGATCGCCAACCTCGAACAGGCGTTTGCGGCGCTCGCCTGAGCCTCAGCGCGTCGCGGACGGATCGAGCAGGATGCGGTTGATCGAGCGGTCCTCGTTGGTGTGTTCCGAGCCGGGCCGGGTGCGGGCCCGGCTGTAGTCGGCGCCGACGGCGTTGTTGAGGTTGGCGTCGGTGAGATCGGCGCCGTCGAGCCGCGCGCCGTGCAGGGTGGCGCCCGACAGGCTGGCACGCCGCAGGTCGGCCCGGCTGAAATCGGTGCCCTCCGCATCGGCCCCGGTGAGTTGCGCGCCGGCGAGCCGCGCCTCGATCAGCTTGCCGCCGCTGATCACCGCGCGCAGCATATAGACCCCTTCGAGATTGGCGCGGGTCAGGTCGGCGCCTTCCATCAGGATGTCCTTGAGATTGGCGCCGGAAAAGTCGGCCCCGACCGCCGAGGTGCCGATCAGGTTGGCGCCGAACAGATAGGTGCCGGTGAGATTGGCGCCGGCCAGATCGGCGCGGTCGAAAATGGTGTGGAACAGGTCGGCCCCGGCGAAATTGGCGCCCTTGAGGCTGGCGCCGGTCAGGTTGGCCCACTTGAGGTTGGCCTCGCGGAAGTCCACCCCGTCAAGGCGGGCATTGCGCAGGTCGACGCTTTCCAGAACCGCGCGGGCGAAATTGCAGGTGCTGAGATCGGCGTTCGGCGCCGGCTTGCAGGCCAGCGCCTGCCCGGCCCACAGCCCCAGGATCATGGCGATCGCGACGTGTCTGCGCATGCCGGCCTCCGTGCCGACACGGCGTACCCATGGGGGCGCGCCCGAGCCGGCAGGGGAATGCTATCACCCTTGCCTCTGCGCGCAAGTGTCGCAGGCCGCGGGGGGCCTACGCTTCAATCTCCGCCTTCAGCAATTCCAGTTCCAGCCAGCGGTCCTCGGCGGCGGCCAACTCCTGCTGCGCCTCGCCCAGGCGTTTGGTGGCGCGGCCGAACAGGCCGGGGTCCTTGGCATAAAGATTGGGATTGCCCACCGCCTGCTGGAGCATCGCCACTTCCTTGCCCAGCTTGTCGAGGGTGGCCGGCAGGGTTTTGAGGTCGTGCTGTTCAAGCGGGGTGAGGCGGCGCCGCGCTTCGGGCGGCGGGGCGGCGGTGGGGCGCGGCGTCTTTTCGGCGGGCGCCGGTGCATCGCGCCGCACAGCGCGGGCCTGCACGCCGGCGCCGCGCTGGGCCACCATATCGGTATAGCCACCGGCATATTCGACCCAGCGGCCCTCGCCCTCGGCCACGATCACCGAGGTGGCCACCCGGTCGATGAAGTCGCGGTCATGGCTGATCAGGATCAGCGTGCCGGTGTAGTCGCCCAGCCGCTCCTGCAACAGATCGAGGGTTTCGAGGTCGAGATCGTTGGTCGGTTCGTCCAGCACAAGCAGGTTGGAGGGCTTGGCCAGCGCGCGGGCCAGCATCAGCCGCCCCCGCTCGCCGCCCGAGAGCGCCTCCAGCGGGGTTTTTGCCTGGTTGGCGGAGAACAGGAAGTCCTTCATGTAGCCGATGACGTGCTTGGGCTGGCCGTCGAGCATCACCATGTCGCTGCGCCCGCCGGTCAGCGCCTCGGACACGGTGGTCGAGGGATCGAGGCTTTCGCGCTTCTGGTCGAGGGTGACCATGGCGACATTGGCGCCGATCTTCACCTCGCCCGAATCGGGCGCAAGCTGACCGGTCAACAGGTTGATCAGCGTCGTCTTGCCGGCGCCGTTGGGGCCGACGATGCCAACCCGGTCGCCGCGCGCGATGCGAACCGAAAAGTCCTTCACCAGCCGCTGTTCACCATAGGCTTTCGAGATGCCGAAGGCCTCGATGGCGATCTTGCCGGAGGTCTCACCCTCCTGCACGGTGATGGCGACGTTGCCCTGGGCGCCGCGATGGTCGCGATGGGCCTTGCGCATGGCGTGCAGCTCGCCCAGCCGGCGCATGTTGCGCTTGCGCCGGGCGGTGACGCCATAGCGCAGCCAGTCCAGTTCCATCGCGATCTTGCGTTCGAGCTTGTGGTGGTCGCGCTCCTCCTCCTCCAGCACGGCATCGCGCCATTCCTCGAAGCGTGCGAAACCCTGCTCCATCCGCCGTGTCGTGCCGCGATCCAGCCAGACCGTGGCGCGCGACAGGGTTTCGAGAAAGCGCCGGTCGTGGCTGATCAGCACCAGCGCCGATTTCGTGCGCCTGAGTTCGTCTTCCAGCCACTCGATCGCCGGCAGGTCGAGATGGTTGGTCGGCTCGTCCAGCAGCAGGATGTCCGGCTCGGGCGCCAGCGTGCGGGCCAGCGCGGCGCGGCGGGCCTCGCCGCCCGACAGCGTGGCGGGGTTTTCCTCGCCGGTCAGGCCAAGCGATTCGAGCAGGTAGCGGGCGCGGTAATGGTCGTCCCCCGCCGCCAGCCCGGCCTCGGCATAGGCAAGCGTGGTGGCATAGCCGCGCAGGTCAGGCTCCTGCGGCAGATAGCGCACCGTCGCGGCGGGATGAATGAACACCTCGCCCGCCTCCGGCTCGATGAGCCCGGCGGCGATCTTCAGAAGCGTCGACTTGCCCGAGCCGTTGCGGCCGACAAGGCAGACGCGCTCACCCGGGGAGATGGCAAGTTCGGCCCCGTCGAGCAGGGGCGTGCCGCCGAAGCTGAGGCGGATGGTGCGCAGATGCAGAAGCGGCGGGGCCATGGCGATCCGTTGGTTGGCGCCCCGGGATAAACGAAGCGGGACGCAATTCAAGCCGTCGTTTCCGGGCGGACGGCCGGATGCGCGCAGAATTGGCCCCGACCGATTCTTCACAACCGGTGGATGAGAACGGTTCCATACCCATAACTGCCGTTACGTCATCCCTTGCGTGGGTCAAATTGACGCAAAAACAAAGGCTTATAAAATGCCCTTTTTTTGGGTTGTTTGGATAAAACAGCAACGCCCGGACAAATACTTGTAAATTTTTAACTCCCGACTGTTGTTGTATCCCTCACTTTTGAAATTGGATTGCTCTGGCGGTCATTATGTCTGAAGCGGAAGGATATATCGAGCGGCGCTGGCGGACCCTCTGGTCCGTGCTGTCCGTCCGGCCGTTCCGCCTGTTCAGCATCGGCAATTTCATGTCGCTGACGGCGATCTGGATCGTCCGCGTCTGCGTGGCCTGGACGACGTGGGAACTGACCGGCAGCAAGACCTGGCTGGGGCTGATGGCCTTTGCCGAACTCGGCCCCTCGGTGCTGATCAGCATCTATGCCGGGCCGCTGGCCGACCGGATGGACCGTTTCACCATCCTGAAGTTCGGGCAGAATCTGCAAACGCTGCTGGCGCTGGCGCTGGTGGCGCTGGTGTTTCTCAATCTGGTGACGGTGTGGTGGATGCTGGCGATCATGCTGGGGTTCAGCATCGTCGGCGGGCTGACCTTGCCGGCGCGGCTGTCGATGGCGCCGTCGCTGGTGCCGTCCGACCAGTTGTCCACCGCTTCGGCCATCGGCTCGATCACGCTCAACGTCACGCGCTTCATCGGCCCGCTGGTCGCCGCGCCGCTGCTGGCGGCCAGCATCGACTGGGTTGCCTTCCTGCTCTCTGCGCTCGGCTTTGCCATCAACGCGCTGTGCCTGTCGTCGGTGCGGCCGGAGGACAGGCTGGTGGCGGCGGCGCCGCACACGGACCGCCACAGCGTCAAGGGCTATGGCGAGGTGTTTCGCCAGATCCGCACCGATCGCGCGCTGGCGGTGGTGCTGCTGATGCAGCTGGCGCTGTGGCTGCTGGCGCCGCCGCTGACGCAGATGCTGCCGGCCTTTGCCGTGCAGGTGTTTCATCAGACCGAGGCGGGCTTTGCCGCGCTCAACATCGCGGTTGGCATCGGCGCGCTGGTGGGGGCACTGGCGGTGATGGGCGAATCGGCCGATTCAGGCATGCGGCTGCATCTGTTCGGCGGATCGGTGCTGCTGTGCGCCACGATGATCGGGTTTGCGCAGACCGACACCTTCTGGCTGGCACTGGCCGTGCTCTGCCTGTTCGGCGCCGCCATGACGTCCACCGCCGTGGCCGCCACCACGTTCGTGCAGGTGCGGACACCCAAATCGCGCCTTGGCCGGGTGATGAGCCTTTACAGCGTGATCTTCCGGCTGGCCCCCGCCGTCGGAGCGGTGGTGCTGGGCCTGCTGGCCGACATCATCGGGCTGAGGATGGCGACGATGGCCCTGCCGATCGCCGGGCTGGCGATCCTGCTGGTCCTCTGGCCGGCCTTCAATGCCGGACGGCGTGCCGCCTGAGCCCCACGCCAGAGTTTGCAGCCCTGACGGCAAGGTTGTATGACGACCCGGATCGGCGCCGTGCCGGCAAGAGGATGCAGCCATGACCCCCAAACCCTCCGTCGTTCCGCTTCTGGGCAAGAACCGCGTCATTCCGGTGCTGACCCTGGAAACGCCCGAAGAGGGGCTGAAAGTGGTGCGCGCCCTGGCCGCCGGCGGCGTCACGGTGGCGGAAGTGACCTTGCGTACGGCCCGGGCGCTGGAGGCGATCCGCGTCATCGCCGACGAATGCCCCGATGTTCTGGTGGGCGCCGGCACCATCCTGTCGTCGAAGGATATTGACGCGGCGATGGCGGCGGGGGCGCAATTCCTCGTTACGCCCGGCACCTCGCCGCATCTGCGCGATGCTTTGCGCCATGCGATGATCCCCGTGCTGCCCGGCGCGGTGACGATTTCGGAAATGCTGACGCTGGCCGAAATCGGCTTCACCGACCTGAAATTCTTCCCTGCCGGGGCGGCGGGCGGGCTTGAGTATCTGAAAAGCGTCGCCGGCCCCTGCCCGCATCTGCGCTTCTGTCCCACCGGCGGCGTCGGGCCGAAGAACATGGCGGAGTATCTGGCGCTGCCGAACGTCATCGCCGTGGGCGGCTCCTGGCTGACGCCAAAGGCGGCGGTCGAAGCCGGCGACTGGGCGACGCTGACCCGGCTGGCGGCGGAAGCGCAGGCGTGAGCGAGGCGGCGGTGCTCGCCCGGCTGGTCGACCTTGTCGCCAGCGCGCGGCGCATCGTCAGCTTTACCGGCGCCGGCCTGTCGACCGAGAGCGGCATCCCCGATTTCCGCTCGCCCGGCAGTCCGTGGATCGCCAACCGGCCGATTCCCTTCGACCAGTTTCTCGCCAGCGAGGCGATGCGGCTGGAAGCCTGGCGCCGCAAGTTTCGCATGGACGATGTTTATGCCGGCGCCGCGCCCTCGATCGGCCATCGCGTGCTGACGCGGCTGGTGCTGGAAGGGCGCGGCCCCGCCATCATCACCCAGAATATCGACGGGCTGCATCAGGCATCGGGCCTTGCCGACGACCGTATTGTCGAGTTGCACGGCAATGGAACCTATGCGACCTGCCTCGATTGCAGCCGCAGGTATGCGTTGAGCCTCCTGCGCGCCGAGATCGAGCGCAGCGAACGCGCCCCGCGCTGCGAGGACTGCGGCGGCCTGATCAAGTCCGCGACGATTTCGTTCGGCCAGCCGATGCCGGCAGAAGCGATGCGCCGCGCCCGTTCCCTGTCGGAAGACGCGGATTTGTTTATCGCCGTGGGGTCATCACTGGTTGTCTATCCTGCCGCAGGCTTTCCTATTCTTGCCAAACGCAACGGCGCCCGCCTGGTGATTATTAATCGTGAGCCGACGGAACTTGATGAACTGGCGGATTTAGTAGTGAACGCCGAAATCGGCGCGGTCTTTGCTCACATCGAAAAAGAATTGATGTGAAAAATCTTTGAATTTCGGGCTTTGCTGTTTGCAACCTCCCGCGCGGTGGTATTCTGCACAAGAGATTCGCGAGGTGGGCGAGCCTCGGAGATGGCGGGTTGTATCCATGGCAAGTGACGGTTTTGACGAGAAGAAATTGCCCGGACTGCTGCCGAGCCACGCCGGAGCACCCGACCTGCAATGGCGGACGGACACCGGGCTCGACCAGCCGCTCGACCTGATCCAGATTTCCGGCGTCATCAAGTGGTTCGATGTCGCCAAGGGCTTCGGCTTCATCATCCCCGACAACGGCCTGCCGGACGTGCTGCTCCACATCACCTGCATGCGCCGCGACGGCTTCCAGACCGCGCAGGAAGGCGCCCGCATCGTCTGCGAGATCGTCAAGCGCGCCCGTGGCTACCAGACCTTCCGCGTGCTCTCGCTCGACAATTCCACCGCCGTGCATCCCTCGGTGCTGCCGCCGGCCCGCACGCATGTCAGCGTGACGGCGGAGGGCACCTACGAGCGGGCCATGGTGAAGTGGTTCAACCGCCTGCGCGGCTTCGGCTTCCTGACGCGCGGCGAGGGCTCGCCCGACATCTTCATCCACATGGAGACGCTGCGCCGCTTCGGCATTGCCGAGCTGCGCCCCGGCCAGTGGGTGCTGGTGCGCTTCGGCAAGGGGCCGAAGGGCGAGATGGCGGCGGACATCCGCCTTGCCGACATGCCCTCGGGGCCGACCTCGCACTGACGGCGGCTGCCGCAAAACCGCCGCTTGAGCCCGGGCGGCGGCGGGGGTATGCGGAAAGCCTTCCGCGCTAACGGGGTTCGCCATGACCACTCCCTCCGCTTCGGGCATGACCGGCAAACGCTGGTTCATCGTCGCCTTCGTCGCCGCGACGCTGGGCGTCAGCGGCATTTCGCTGTGGACCAACCTGAGCCGCATGGGCGCCGCGCCGCCGGCCGAGGCGCGCGGGCCGACCGCCGGGCTGGAAGCACTCGACATCGTCACGGCCTCGGGCACGCACCGGTTCAACGTCGATGTGATGCGCACCGATGCCGACCGGGCCAAGGGCCTGATGTTCCGCAAGTCGATGCCGATGGACTACGGCATGCTGTTCGATTTTGCCGGCGACCAGAACGTGATGATGTGGATGAAGAACACCTACATCTCGCTCGACATGGTGTTCATCAAGGCCGACGGCAGCGTGCACCGGGTGGAGCCGCGCACCGAAACCCTGTCGGAGAAGACCATCGCCGCCGGCGCGCCGGTGCGCTCGGTGCTGGAGCTGAACGCCGGCAGCGCCGAACGGATCGGCCTGAAACCGGGGGACCGGATCGTCCACAAGATGTTTCCTGCCAAATAGGCTTGTCCGCCCTTGGTGTGACGTGATAGCCGGTCGCATCGACCATCCGAGTGTTGCGGGGTATAGCGCAGTCTGGTAGCGCATCTGCTTTGGGAGCAGAGGGTCGCAGGTTCGAATCCTGCTGCCCCGACCATTTCGGCTGATTGGCATAGTTTTCGGGGAAGACCGATGACCGCTCGTATCTACAAGCCCGCCCGCAACGCGATGCAGTCCGGGCAGTCCAAGACCCGCTGGCTTCTCGATTACGATCCCGAGGCGCGGCGCGAGATCGAGCCGCTGATGGGCTGGACATCGTCGACCGACATGAACCAGCAGATCAAGCTGTGGTTCGAGACCAAAGACGAGGCGATCGCCTATGCCGAGAAGAACGGCATCGCCTACCGGGTCGAGGAGGAGCGCCCCAGCGCCGGCCGCCGCGCCCTGTCCTATTCGGACAATTTCAAGTTCAACCGCGTCGGGCAGTGGACCCACTGACGCGACCGACCGGCACCGGCCCCTTAGCTCAGCTGGATAGAGCACGTGCCTTCTAAGCATGAGGTCGCAGGTTCGAACCCTGCAGGGGTCGCCAGCCTGCGCCAGACCGGGAGCCCGCGCCGATGGACCGTGTGATCGACGCGCTGAGCCGCAGCCATGCCCGGGCGCTGGCGCTGCTGTTCGTGCTCAGCCTCGCCTTCTTCCTTCCCGGACAGTTCACGCTCCAGCCGATGGACCGCGACGAGCCGCGCTTTGCGCAGGCCTCCAAGCAGATGCTGGAAACCGGCGATTTCGTCGACATCCGCTTTCAGGACGAGGCCCGGCACAAGAAGCCGGTGGGCATCTACTGGCTGCAAAGCGCCGCTGTGGCCGGCGCCGCCCGGCTCGGCCTGCCCGATGCGCTGACCACCATCGGCTATTACCGCATCCCCTCGCTGATCGGCGCGGTTCTCGCCGTCTGGCTGACCTATTGGGCGGCGCTTGCTTTCCTGTCGCGGCCCGGCGCGCTGCTGGCGGCGGGGCTGATGGCCGGCTGCATCCTTCTGGGGGTCGAAGCGCGGCTGGCCAAGACCGATGCGGTGCTGACCGCCACCGTGATTGCGGCGATGGGGGCGCTGGCCCGCGTCTATGCGGCGCACTGCCGGCCGGGCGCCGACAACCAGCCGGGGCTGGGCAACGCGCTGGTGTTCTGGGTCGCGGTCGGCATCGGCATCCTGATCAAGGGGCCGATCACGCCGCTGATTCCGCTGATCGTGGTGGTGGTGCTGGGCGTGCGCGAATGGGGCCTTGGCTGGCTCAGGCCGCTGCGCCCGGGTCTCGGCCTGCTGATCGTCGCCGCCATCGCCCTGCCCTGGCTGGTGGCGATCTACCTCAAGTCCGGCGGCGCCTTCTTCACCGAATCGGTGGGCAAGGACATGATGGGCAAGGTCGGCGGCGTGGCCGAGAAGCACTGGGGCCCACCCGGCGCCTATTTCTTCAGCTTCTGGGCCACCTTCTGGCCGGCGGCTCCGCTGGTGGTGCTGTCGAGCTGGTTCGCCTGGCGCGAGCGCGGCTCGGATGCGGTCGCCTTCCTGCTGGCCTGGTGCCTGCCGATGTGGGTGGTGCTGGAATTTCTGCCGACCAAACTGCCGCATTACATCCTGCCGCTGATGCCGGCCATCGCCATTCTCACCGTGCTGGCGGGCGAGCGGGGCATCCTTCCCGGCGAAGGCTGGCGCACACGCACCGGCGCGGCGCTGATGCTGCTGATTCCGCTCGGCCTGATGATCGGCACGCCGATGGCCTACTGGAAACTGGACGGCGCCCTGCCGCTGGCGGCGATGCCGCTGCTCGGGCTGGCGGCGGTGATCGCGGCGTTTGGCGCGCGTGCCCTGCTGCGGGCGGACCTGAAGGCGGCGACGGTTTACGGGCTTCTGGCGGCGCTGCCGCTGAGTGTGGCGGCGTTTCGCTTCGGCATGCCGGAATTGCAGGCGATCAACCTGTCCAAGCGCCTCGTGGCCATGGCGCAGGGCGAGCGCTGCCAGAGGCCGGCCTATGCCACCTCGGGCTATCGCGAACCAAGCCTGGTCTTCCTCACCTCGACCCAGCTCGCCATGCTCTCGGGCATCGAGGTTCCGGGCTTTCTCTATGCCACCGGCGGGGATTGCCGGATCGCCTTCGTCGAGGCGCGCGAGGAGGCCGAATTCCGGCGCATGACGGCGCCGAACCAGAGCGATCACAGGCTGGTGGGACGGGTGAAGGGCATCAACATCAACGGCGGCCGCATGCTCGACATCGGCGTGTGGATCAAGCGCTGACAGGCGCGGCCGCTTGCGCTAAAAGCGCGCCAGATTGGAACCTGCCATGACCCCTGAAAGCGCCGCGCCGCGCCCTGTCCTGTCCGTTGTCGTGCCTGTCAAGAACGAGCAGGACAACATCGCCCCGCTGGTCGCCGAGATCACCAACGCCGTGTTCTCGCTCGGCCCCTACGAGGTCGTCTACGTCAACGACGGCTCGACCGACCGCACCGCGGCGGTTCTGACGGATCTGTGCGCAACGCGGCCGTGGCTGCGCCATCTGCGCCATGAGGTCTCCACCGGCCAGTCCGCCGCCGTGCGCAGCGGGGTGCGCGCCGCCCGCGCCGATATCGTCTGCACGCTGGACGGCGACGGCCAGAACAACCCCGCCTTCATCCCGGACCTCTACAAGGCGCT
>Ga0209573_1003688_pt1 | contig 16297 bp, 4 predicted proteins | sample TNRBio252014_DNA_FD_185870 | JGI IMG/M metagenome (GOLD analysis project Ga0209573, IMG submission 185870) | Wastewater treatment Type I Accumulibacter community from EBPR Bioreactor in Madison, WI, USA - TNR Reactor_6/25/2014_ DNA (SPAdes)... | ecosystem: Engineered > Bioreactor > EBPR >...
TTCGATGCCAAGGTAATTGGAGCCACTGGGACGCTGCGGATTGTAAAGATCATCGTTGGCGATGAATGTCGTGGTCGCAGAAGCGTTGGTCACCATCTCCCCGCGTTCAGCGAAGCCGATGATGATGTCATCAATGTAAACTCCCTCCACCGCGTTATTCATTCCTCGCAGTGAACCAGGTCGATTGCCGACACCGGACTGGAATCCGGTGAAGAAGGCTCCGAATGTGTCTCCCGGCAGTGAGTTGGCGAATGGCAGGATTCCCGGATCGCTGACCGTCTGCCCAATCACCTGAATCAGGTTCTCGTGCCCTTTGATAATGGTGATGTCACCGTTGGCAAAAACGTCAGCCAGTGACTGACGAATCGCCAGTGCCACCTGATTGGCTGTCATGGTTGTCGACAACGGAACAATCTGGTTGGCAACGTTGGCTCCGGCAGCTCCGGTCGTCGCCAGTCGGGATCCTGGAGGCAAACTGATCGCCGGAGATCGGCGGAACGTAATGCGATTCTCAGACACTTCCGCAGCGACGTAGGCCGCGGTAGTGAGTGGTGTATCAGCGACATCAAATGCCAGCGCTGTTGACACATTGTCGATCACAAGAGGTGTGCCCACCGTGTCAGCAACCAGCGGTGTCCCGACTGTCAGCAAAGTGAACCCTTCTGCAGGGATCGAAAGATTCGGCACAAACACCCGATTGTTGGAAACAAACGCTGTGCCAGCTCCCAGGATGTTATTGATTTCTGTGGCGGTTCGAGCTGCGATCGCTCCGGCACTGTCCAGCGGCCGGGCCAGGATCTGACCGGAAAGCACCGGCGTTGCCGTATAGGTGAATGTGATGCCTTTCAGCTGGAACTGATGTCCTTCAAGTCCCAGTCCTGACGTTGTCGTCAGCGAGCCACCTCGAATTTTTGTTGTTCCGGCAAGCGTCGGGAAAGTCACGCGATTCACTGGGCCCGCGTCGTAGATCGCAGAATTGGCACCCAGAACTGCGTTCACCACCGCGGCAATTCGTGGAGCAATGTCGGCCCCGGACTCACCCGCCTGCGCCAGAATGTCTGTCGGAAGAGACGGAGTAGCCGTGAACGTGAATGTCGTCCCGGAACCCGTGAAAGTGAAATTCTCCCCTTCCAGAGTCGTGGCCGTAATCGGACCGGCGGGCACAGTCAGCGTGCCTCCAGGCACTATCGCATCGCCGGCTGTCGGTACGTTGGGAAGGCTAACGCGATTCGGAGCCCCGGGGTCAACAAATGCTGTCCCTGCTCCGATCACCGAATTAATGACGGCCACCGCCCGCGTGGCCAGCACAGCTGCCGAATCTCCGGGATCTGCCTGAATGTCGGTGGCCAGAGTTGGCGTGCTGGTAAAGACAAACGTGTTACCAAGCACTGTGAAGGCCTCGTTGGCCAGCGCATTCGCAGTACTCAGATTCAAAGTGCTGCCAAACGTCACCGAGCTGATTCCGGGCAGTTCGATACTGGTGCCCGTAAGGCTCACAAATGCCGTATTGGCTCCCAGGACGCTGTTGATCGCCAGCACTGCTCGGCCAGCCATTACGGCCGGAGTTTCCGCGGCTGCACCGGTTGTCAGAATGTCATTTGGCAGCAACGGGTTATTGGTAAACGTAAACGTCGTTCCGGAGATCGTAAACGACTCTCGCTGCAGCACGTTTCCAGCCGGAACATTGATCGTTGTGCCGTTAATGAAGGCATTGATGTGAGCCGCTGCACGCTGTGCCAACACTTCCGAGTCTTCGTTCGGCAGCGCCAGAATGTCAGTCGCAGCTACAGGTGTGGCCGTAAACTGGTACGTGGTTCCAAAAACGGTCACAGTCTGCCCTTCGATGCTGCCACCTGACGGCAAAGTCAGATGGGCGCCGAGGTCAAACTCGAATGTACGTCCACCCACTGTGAACGTCTGCGCGTCTGTGATTTCCGATGCCGCCAGAGCATACAACTCCGAGCCTGTCGTCTGCAGGTTTCCAACATTCATGGAGCCAGCGGTTGAAAAGTCAAATCGCAGCTTCAGGCCGGAGCGCCCTGCAAAGTTGCTCAGATCTACTCGCGCCTGCCGCCATCCTCCGGTGTTATCAAAGGCTTCGACCACGTCAACAAATGTCTGGACTACCGGAGCAAGTGTAAACCCTCCATCCGGTCCATAGTCATATTCATCGAACTGAACAGAATTCTGGAACGTGTTGTTTGTGGTGACCAGATTCCATTCGCCGGAGTCATCTCCCACAAACACGCGGAAGGAGTCTCGCATCAGAATCGGAGCATTGGCATTAGGATCAGAGATCGCCCCTTCCGTCTCCAGGAAGTAATTAAAGTACAGGACCGGCTTATCTGACGACGCATACCCTTCCAGACTGAATTCGTTGCTGACCACAGTTCCCTGAGCACCCCCGGGGAAGTTGATGTTACGAATCAACGTGCCGTCCGGATTATTGGAACCATCAGTATTCTTGTTCCCGGCCGCTGTGCCCGATCGCTCGTTCCCGAAGTACAGACTATTTTGACCGTACTCGGGCAGATCAATGCTGTTGTCAAACGGTGCCACATCGATCCCGTGACCATCATCGGGCGCGGTGGAACCACCACGGTGGCTGGTGGTATGCCACAAGTTGCGTTCGAGTGTGCCGAAGGCCAGGCCCGTCACATTGAACACACTGGCCACCTGCACAAAGCTCTGAGCACCATTGAAAATTCGCTGCAGCACGCCGGCCGTATTAAAGGCATACAGCACCCCAGTCGTACTGATGCCAAACAAGGTGCTGGCGTAGCGGCCGTTTTCCACTTCATCCGGCCCAAACGTCAGACCGGCAAACTGGACGGGCTGCCCACTGATTGGATTAGCAATCTGGGCAACCCAGGTGGTCGTGTTTGAAAACGGATTATAGGTATAGAGGTTCCCCAGATCGTCAACAGCATAAAACGGAGTCGCCCCGTTCAGGATCGCCAAACCTCGAATATTCCCGGTGCCGCCAATGCCCAGCGTCGTATCGATCTGTCCATATTCAGTCTGAGTGGTGCCGGCCCCCTGAGTTGCCTGAGCGGCATCCACTCGATTCGCACCATTGTTGCGATTGACCTGGTCCCCGGTCGCCGTGTTGAAGTTGTAAATGATGTTGGTGTTGTACTGGGCTGCCACACCGCCTGTCTGACCGGGTTTCGGAAACAGTTGTGAACGGTTGCCGACGGCCCAGAGGTTATTGCCGTTCGTGCCTGAATAGGCCATCGCATTGAACTGGATACCCACATCGTGAGCGGCCGCTGCAGTCCCATTCAGCAGCATTGGCGTAATGCCGTCATCACCCATATCTGTGACTGCGGCCGTTCCCGTATCAATCTGCAGGTAGTTCCCGACGTTCCCGTCAGTAAACGCACCAGTTGCCGGACCGGTCGAAAACGTATGCAACTGACCGTCACCGCGCATTGCAATATCGCCGGTTGAGGGCGAGAACTGACCCAGCAGCGTTTCATGAGCTCCGGTGAAGGCATCGACCGAAGAAATGACTGATCGATTGGTTCCGGTGATCCCGCGAGCCTGGCTGACAAACAGCGTGACGTCGCCCAGGTGGAACGGAACGATGTGCTTCGCATCAATGTTGCTGCCGGCAAACTCAAACAGGTCCACCACCGGAGCCAGTGCCGTGGATTGCGTGTCCGCATTTCCAAATCGTTCTTCTGCAACTCGCTGCACGGAATTGACGGGTTCCAGTCGAACCAGCGAGCGCGTGGGATTGGCTTCCCAGTACTGGTTCAGCATTTCCGGCACAATGTCGTTCGGGAACACGGCCAGCCGGTAGGTTCCCTGGATCAGTTCGACAGGGCCAATGAACGGGTCCAGCTTCCCGTTGGTCCCGCGGGACAGATCGTCCACATCCGCCCCATCCAGCCCCTTCGGCTGATCGTCGGAGATATTGGAATCACGACCAATCAGAATCAGCCGATTCTGTGAATCGTACACGGCCACAGTCACATCAGCCCGGGCGAATCCGTCAGCGAAATCCAGGTCAATCGTAACGGGCACATGAGATGCGGTCGCGGATGGCCCAAAGACACCGCTCTGAATCGCGTCGTAACGTACTTCAAATTCCCAGAAGTCCACGTCGTAGGTGGCGTTGGCCCGATTCGCTCCGATCGGACGTTCCAGTCGCCCCGCCATATACAACGCGCCGCGATCGGTATTCATCAGATTTCCGATGGTTACCGAACTGACACCCGTCGCCGAGTCGAATTCTGCCGACTCGCCCACGATCGGACTATGGGCTGGCTGCCCCTGAATATCGACACCGGTGACCGCATAACGGATGTCGGCATACTGAACCGTCGAACCCGGGACTTCGTCAATTTCCTGCAGACGTACCTGCAGTTGATAAACCCCGGTCGTCAATCCACCGATGACCTGCGGGTCAGCCCCGGCCGCTCGACTGCGGACTCGCACATAATACGGCTGGCTGACACCAACTGTTCCCGGCAGAATCACCCGGAATCCGGCATCATATTGATTCAGTGTATACAAGTCCCGACCATCAAACTGGCTGAATGGCATCGGGGCCGCAATCGTCCCGCTTTGAACGACCACGGCCTGATTATTTCCGGTGTTGTCTGAGTAGGCGATGACGTTGCCGTTCGCATCCAGCAGTTCAACGACTGTGTCCAGCGAACTGGAGGTTCGATCAAGATCAATCCAGACTGTTGAACCGGCCACACCCTTAAAGCTGAAGATGTCCGAGTCACTGGTGGAGTCCACAAAACCATGGACTTCAAATCCCAGACGCAGATTCTCATCACCGGACTTCTGATCCCTTGCCAGCAGTCCGATGTTTTCGGCAGATCCAATCGTATTGTTGGTGTCGGCAGACAGGCGGTCTGCAGCCTCGTTCTCCACATAAACGCCCACATTTCGATCGTGAGCGTACTGCAGGATTCTCACACCGCGCCAGCGTGTTGCTGCAGGATTCGTGTTGCCGTTGTTGTCAGTGTCACGCAGGGGTGCTCCGGTCAGATCAAATCCCGCACCCGCCGAATCATCCGCCAGTGACGTCATGATGACCGGCTGTCCGGGCTGTCCAATGACCTGCAGGCTGCCGCCGATGCGATCAACGATGTCCAGCGGATAACCGCTGGCTGTAAACCCGGCGCTGCCACCAGCCAGCTTAATCACCAGACTTTCGGCACGACTGCTTTCCAGTCTCAGTCCGCCGTAATGATGAAAGTCCGGAATGAAAACTTCATCAAACAGCAGGTGAGTGATATCGGTATCGTCCCACACGCCCTGAGTTGTCAGAGTTTCCCCACGGACCTGCATGCCGTTCAGTGTATTTGCACCGAAGCGATTATCCCGGACCAACGGCCCCTGGTTGTCGCGATAATCCAGCTGACGATCAATGGCACCCGTGGCTCGACCGTAGTCCGTGACGAGTGACCCGTCGAGTGAATTGGCGTTGATGTTGATGCTGGCGCCGATGTTCCCTCGGAACTCATTGTCCAGAATCACGGGCTGCGAACCACGAACAAAAATCGTTCCGGGTGCATTCGCAAACAGTCCTGAGCGGGTTGCTCCGGCTGTTCCGCCGGAACCATTCGCGTTCTGTTCGAAGATTGTGTTGCGAACGCGGGCCGTGGCCTGATGGATTTCCAGAGCATTAAATCCGGCGAAGTTTCCTTCCACCGGGATAACTCCACCCGCAAACGTAATCAGCGCCTGATCGATACTGGCCGAACCCATATGTCCGATGTAAATCCCGCCCCAGTTTCCGGCAGCCGGTGTTGCCTCGGTCGGGGCGTTGTCATCGTTGTTGGTGTCAAATGTCCCACCGGCACCAAAGCGGTCATCCAGTCGGCTGGTGAAAATGACGGGCTGGCCGGGTCGACCTTCCGCGATCACCTGAGCCCCGATTTCCGCTTCAATGCGGGCGCCTTCGAGCTTAATCACAATTCCCGGGTCGATCAGCAGCCTCGCATCTGTGCGAGCGCGATCGCGAGTTGCCAGAGCATTCAGTGTGCGTCCCAGTGAACCGCCATTATCCAGAAACGACGTTGACGATTTATCCAGTTCCGCCACCAGCGTGTAAGGGCCCCCTCCACCGGCCGCACTGCGATACAACCGCCGCCCTGTATAGGCACCGGTGGCCGATGGCAGTTGCTGAAGATTCAGGGACCCCGCGGCCCCCAGCACTCCGGAAACTGTGACTGTTGAGGCCGGACCTTCCAGACCGTATTCGTCTGTGAGGACCATACGATAGTTGTAACTGCCCGCTGCCAGCGTCCCTCCGGGCACAGCATTCACTGTCACCAGATTCACAGAGGGCGGAGTCTGATCCAGAACAGCGCCACCAGGTGTTCCCTGAATTTCCAGATTCTGGGCGATGACATGCACGATATCCGTGTCATCGAAACGTCCGGGAACTGTCAGCTTCTGAGACAGGTTTCCAGCGGGTGTCTGAACTCGAACAAACAATCCGTTCGTGGAATTATTTAACAGTGTGTTGCGATAAATATCCGGGCCGGATCGATCGTAATCACTCGTAAATGAGGCCGCACCGAACTGGAATCGCGGAGCGTGGAATGTCATCTCTTCGAAGCTGTCCGGATTCGCTGACATTGCCGAGTCGTCAGACAGCGTAATTGTGTTGTAAGCAACGGTCGGCTGAATGCCGTCTATATAAATGGGGTTAATCGTCTGATTAATGCCATCCACAGAGACAACGCCACCGCCATAACGCATATCCGATTGCGCAATGTAGTTCAGGAAGATACCGTCATCTTCATACATCCCCTGAGCCTGCGTCTTGTCGATCGTGCCCCGGAATGAGAGCCCACCCCAGTCACCCGCGTCCGGAGCTGTGGGCGTGGGAGTGGTATCCGTGCCAATCGATTCATCCAGCCAGGAAGTGAACGTCACCTTTCGGTCGGGTGTTCCAAGAACCTGCAGGGCTCCCTTGCTGCGATTTACGGACGTCGACGAACTACCGGTACCAATCAGTGACTGACGCATTTTGAAGACGGCACCGCCGTCAATCATCAGCGTCACGCCTCGAGGGACCTCAAGAGTTGAACCGTCCTGCAGCGGCTGACTGAAGGCGTCAATTCCAATCTGATACGGTCGATTGTCATTGATCGTAGTAATGTCACCGTCGGCCCCGCCATTGCCAACCACTCGGATGATTTGCCCGGGGATCGCCGAAGCGATGGCATCACTGATTCGTCCGAAAGGCGCATTCGCAGTGCCGTTGGCTCCGGACAGTCGAATGACTGCCCCCACGCTATGAGATGCCACGGTCGTGAGGTTGAATCCGCGTGTCACCGTTAGTGTTTGCGTCGTGGGATTGATGGCATTAATCAGCATCTGCTCGTTGCCAATGCGGATCACGTTGCCGACGACAAACGGAGCAGTACTTTGAACCACAACACTGGTTGACAGGCCAGAACTGTTCAACGCCGTCGACAGTGTCGTCATGGCCGACTTGCTGACAAACAGCGTGTTGTCCACAGTCGCTGCACGGAACCAGAAGTTGTAAACACCGCCGGCCTGGCCGTCAGTATCACCATCCAGCTTCATGCCTGTGGTGTCAACAATCGTCGTCGTTTCATCCGGCCGGAAATCGACTCGCAGTTCATAGGCACCCTGCGAGGTACCCCCGAAACCGGTTCCTGAAATTGTGGGGTCGTAGTTTTCGTTGCCGACCGAGGAGATTCCTATGAAGTACGTTGTGCCCGCGGCGCCGCCGGTCAGCGACATTCGGAGATACGAATCTTCGCTGAAGTAATCGTTGTTCTGAGAAATCAGCTCGCGAGAGCCATCCGCATTCTGGCGATACAGATGAATCACAGCATCCAGGCGGCTGGAATTCTGCAGTCGTTCGGCCATCACTTCGGCCGTGAATGTTCCTGTCAGACCGGGTGCCACTGTGAACTGATACAGATCCACATCCACACTGTCCGGTCGATGCAGATGCTGACCATGAACAATGTCGTTGTTTCCGGGATAGTCCGGTTCAATATTCCCGACCGTCGCCGCGATATTCCCACCCATTACTGTCAGCAGCGGCAGTTCATAGGTATGTCCAAGTCCCAGCAAGTGACCGATTTCATGCATGGCCGTTTCAAACCAGGAACCTCCGGGAGTGTCGTCCCAGATTTCCGCCTGGTCCATAATCGCCAGACCACCGCCTGCCAGACCAATCGCGCCGCCGGGCCCCGTGGGAATCGTCGGATCCAGCGCACGCATATCGCCCGTCACAATGGTCAGACCCACCCCATCCGTTTCGCGGAAGTCAATCCCCAGGATGCTTCCGTAAAATTCAAAGACCTCCCGTGCTCGCTGCTTCTGTGCTTCAGTGATCACATTCTGCAGAATGTTTCCCAGTGGATCCGTACCGTAAACATTTCTGAAGTTGTAACTGATCTGTGACGTCCCATTCAGGCCGTCCGCTCCACCCAGCAGGTGTGATTCCACTTCAATCTGGCGATTACCCGGATCCGTATTGGCTCCTGGAAATGCAAACTGGTACGGCTGTGGATCGATTGAAGAGGAAATGACCTGGCTGGTATTCGTCCCCCCGGTGTAGGTTCCCAGGCTATGAGATGTTGCAAAACTGTCTCCGGGATCCACACCGGGATTGACTACGCCTGGTGCACTCGGAATAGGGTCCGAATTGCCAACTCGCAGGCGGAACGTGCCTTCCCCGGCTCCTGGCAGCGCATTGAGGTCACTCGCAAACGTCAGCGTGACGCGATTCAGTACCGAGTCATATTCCACATCATCTGGGAAATGACGAACATCATCGAGATTCGACACCGTGTCGTTGGTGAAGATCAGCTGATAGAACGACGGGTTGTCGGCTGATACCGGGTCCAGATCGTCTTCATTCAGATACAGCACGATTTGATTTCGTGCCTGGGAGACGGTCCCATTGGCGTTCACTGTCACTGGCTGCGGATCCACCGCGATGATGCGAGCACCCAGGTCCAGTTCAAAGTCAAAGGTGGCATCTTCCACCGTGTCGGCGACGGGGCCGCCAGTACCGGGAACCGTCGCCGTCAATCCGCCTCCGGCGGTCCCCTTGACCACGATTCGATACAGATCGTCTTCCAGACCTTCGCCGAATCTCAGAATGATTTCGTTGCTGGAACCGGCAGCCCCGACGTAACCAATGGTTACCGGAATATCGTCGCCGTCGCCAAACGCGCCATCCGCATTCGATCGAAATACCTGTATGCTCTGCGTTGTGATCGTCGAGGTCGTGATCGTCGAACCCAGGCTGAACTGCAGGGTCAGTTCCTGAGGAGCCACTGATCGAATCTCGCCGGGCACCAGGAACTCACCCACATTCGGGCGAACCGCCTGCAGCGTGGTGGTCAGCAGAGTTCTGGCCTCAAGATGTTCCGACGCAGGCGACGCATGCTTTTGAACCGGACGACGTTTCTGAACTCGGGGTGTCTGGAGACGGTTGCGGACAGCGGTCAGCCAGGTGGAAATCAGCATTGCGTCAACCCTGAAAAGTCACTGAAGATGCAATAATGGCCAGGAATGCAGGCAGCTTTTCCCGCACCGATAACGCGGAAAGACAGCCGCTTCCCTCTGGAAGTGACTTCCTTCCGGCGAAATCCGCCGAGAAATCATCAAAATCGCACTGAATTGAACAAAAACATCTGAGGTTAATCGACGGCGCGCCCTTTTAGAAAGGACCGACTGCGCGCATTTTGCCTCATTGTCCTGAAGACGCGGATTTTGACCTGATCAAACACCCGAATCTCGTGGGATTTTGTCAACCCGCCAATCAACACTCGCCCCGACTGGCGTTTCCTGCGCGCACGGTCACACCGGACGGAACGACGAACCTCGTGGTATTCGGCTATTCAGCACTCAGAACTCCACAACAGGTTGATTCCGCCGGTACGAACCCAACAAAACACTTTCCTGCCGCAGTGAAATCAACCAAAACCACCAGAACACCCCAAAGCCCCAAAATCATCCCCTGGTATAGATTTCCCCTTAAGCCCAGATTACAGAACATCCGTATCCTCCTGATCGCGATCCGAGTTATTCGAATGTTGACCCGTGTTCCGTCAAAGAAGCTGAGAATCTGGGTACCGCACAATCAACCACCGGGCCCGAGCCCACGGGTTTGAACCGAACGCGGTCGAGTATCGGCTGATCAGGCCAACCGCGGTCTTACCGTTGACGGCGCATTCGTGCTCAGTCATGGATCGATTGATGGGGGGCCGGGGTTGGACGGCAAATGCCCGAAGCCCCAGGGCTTCGTTCGTCCAGCCCCAGCCACGCGATCCCCAAAGAACTCTGACGGAGCCATAGACGGGAAGCACTGCTTCGCCTCCGACTTCATGGCAATGCCGGTATTCTGGAGCCTGCTGTTTCTCAACGGTACTCAGGTGCGGCACGCTTCGCTGGATGAAGTCGAACGTCACGACGCGGGCACACCTTCTGGTTTCTTCCCCGGACTCCGGTCAGAATCATCGCGTAATCGGTCAAAGGCCCATTCAAGCTCGCCCCGTGCCACAACGTCTTTGTCAAAATCACCGTATGACGATTCCTTCAGAAGATGACCTGACCGGACAGGTGCGTGCGCTGTCCAGCGCACTGGGATTTGCTCACATCGGCATCGCACCAGCGGTCACCCCCACCGGCTACCACCGACTGCTCGAATGGCTGCTGCAGGGTTACGCCGGTGAGATGGCCTGGATGGATCGTCGCCGCGATGCGTATCAGCATCCCGAGAGCGTGATGAGCGGCACTCGCAGTGTCATCATGGCCGCCATGAACTATTTTGACGGCACACCACCCGCGTCCGGCGTCCGAATCTCCCGATATGCGCAGGGCTCCGGCGACTATCACACTGTGCTGAAACCCAGGTTGCAGCAGATCGCAGCCCTGATTCGGTCGCGGGTGCCATCTGCCAGAAGTCGCGTTGTCATTGATACCGCTCCGCTGCTGGAACGTGACTTCGGTCGGCTTGCCGGAATCGGCTGGTTTGGAAAGAACACCATGCTGATCAGCCGATCCATCGGCAGTTGGTTCTTCCTTGGAGCAATCCTGACAGATGTCGAACTGGAATACGACCAGCCGGAAGATCAATCCTACTGCGGTACGTGCACCCGATGTCTGGACGCCTGCCCCACCAACGCCTTCCCGGAACCCGGAGTTCTCGATGCCCGTCGCTGCATCAGCTACCTGACCATTGAGCTACGAAATGCGCCCATACCGGAAGACCTTAGAAGTGACATCGGCCCCTGGCTGTTTGGTTGCGATGTCTGTCAGGACGTCTGTCCCTGGAACCGATTCGCCCCACAGGAAACTCTGCCTGAATTTCAGAGGCGCCCGGAAACCGAGACTCTGAACTGTCAGGAACTCCTGTCGCTGGATGAGACGCAAATGGAAGAGCGGTATGGTCAAACGCCATTAAGCCGTGCTGGTCGGTCCGGTCTTCTTCGCAACGCCTGTCTTGTCCTCGGCAATCTGGGCGACAACTCATCAATTCCCCACCTGCAGCGCGTTGCGGAAAGCCCGGATCCCGTCGTTTGCGACGCTGCTCACTGGGCGCTGCAAAAATTGCTGACCGCGTCTGAGACCTCATCACCATAGGGGAAGCCGTCAGGCCGTGGGCAACGAATCCTGACTTCTTATCACCGAGCAGACGACTGAGAACAGCAGGTCTCTATCACTGCCACATCCGGTCCGGAAGTGAAGTCACTGACTGGAACTGGCGATGTATGGAAGTTATGTTCGTGAGTGATGAGTGAGGTCACGCAGATTCTGAAGCAGCTTGAAGCGGGAGATGCGGAAGCGCCTGCGCGGCTGATGCCGCTTGTCTACGAAGAACTTCGCAAGCTGGCCGCAGCCAGGCTGGCCCTGGAACGATCAGACCACACTCTGCAACCCACGGCGTTGGTCCATGAGGCGTATCTTCGTCTGGTGGGATCGAATCAAGCGTGGCATGGCAAAGCCCACTTCTTTGCCGCCGCGGCCAGTTCGATGCGACAGATTCTGGTGAATTGGGCACGGTCGAAGAATACTCAAAAGCGGAAGGCCGGCGGTTGTCGTATTTCCGAAGATGACCTTCAGGCACCGTCGATGCTGGACCCGGATCTGATTCTTGACCTCGACGAATCCCTGACCGAACTGGAAGCAGAGGATCGTCTGACGGCGGAACTGGTCAAGCTGCGATTGTTCTCCGGCCTGTCTGTCACTGACGCGGGGGAAGCACTTCAGGTGTCGCGTGCGGAATCGTATCGACTCTGGAAGTTTGCTCGAGTCTGGTTTGCAACGCGCGGTGTTGCGAATATGAAAGATCCCTGACCGCAGAATCTGTGACGCTAACTCAGATTCGTTCTCGCAGGTCGAGGCGGTTCCTGACAAATCCCGACTGAATTCGAGCAGAACGGCCCTGCGAATTCCCAGCAGCTCAGGGAATTTCCCTCGACCGAAGCGACTGCCACAAGTCCATTGCAGCTGCCGATTTCTGTCAATCCTGGAAAAACGGCTGAAAAAGCGGAGACGAATGCAGGCCATTTCCTGCATTGACGACGTCCGACTTCTGTTCAGCACCGGCAGTTCGATCGGACCGAGCTCTGAATCGTTTCTGAGTTCGAGTCCACCAGATCGCTCCTGCTTCCGCCCGAAGAAAACTACCCATGCGAATTTCCACGTGGCTCCGATCAATGTCTCGCCGTACATCTGGCAACTCACGCTCCAATACCCGGCGATTCCACAGATCAGGCAGCACCCGCCAGGCGGAAATGCTGGAATGCAGAGAGCTGCTGACTGGGCGTTCTATCAGCTTCGATTCGCTGGCGTTCAGCAGCCTTATCGGGTCCTCTCATCTGGAATCGGGCTTTGCGGTCAGTTCGAGCGATGGGAATACGTTAAGGACGTCGTCCAACTCATGGTCAGTCGACCAGGGAACAACGATGTTCAACAGTTCTGTCAACGCATTTACCACTGTCAGTCGTCCCGATGGCGGAAACTTTCAGTTCGTGTCGATCGATCTCAATAGTCTGAACGGAAACCAGCCTGCGGTTGTCCCCTATACCACCACGTCGGACAGCGGCAGCGTATCGAACTTTTCATGGACGACGGATTCGCTGAATTCGGCCTTTCAGACATTTGTGCCAGCATCCAGTTCCAACCTTTCGTCAATCCGCTGGCAACAGGTGGATCAGGGTGGACCGAGCACCGATTTCCATCAGTTTGACAACATCATTCTTCAGGTCGGACCTGCGATTACAACGACCAGTTTCAACGGGCTGGCGACTTCGACGACTCCTGTTGACAGCATGACGGTGACGCTGGATGAAACTGCGGATCTGGCCACGTTCACACACGAAGATCTGGTGCTCACTCGCGACGGTGCCAGCATCACGCTGGACGCCTCAGTGACTGTCTCACATATCAGCGGTACGACCTATGAGATTTCTGGTCTGTCGGCCTTCACATCACTGGATGGAGAATATTCGCTGACGGTAAATGCCCTGGGAGTTCGGAATTCCAGTGGGCTCCAGGGGATGGGAACATCCACTGAGGAATGGGTGAAGACGTCGCCGCCTAGAGTGGTCGCCACATCATTTTCCAGCATCGGGACATTGCCGGCGGAATTGTCCAGTCTGACTGTGACATTTGATCAACCGGTGTCGTACGGACTTTCGAGTGGAGCGCTGGACCCGCAGAATTATGAGCTTCGACGGGCCAGCACGGATGGGCTTCTGTTGCACAGTGATGCCGCCATTCAGCCGTCACAAGTCAGCATCAGCGGCAACATGGTCACCCTGTCGTTCCCGGTGCTGAACGAAGACCTCTGGCGTCTGACGATCCGTGACGACATTGTCAATGAATTCGGCATCGCGTTGGATGGTGATGCCGATGGCCTGGAAGGCGGCAACTGGCAGGACGATTTTCTGGTTCAGGCGCCCGTTGCGGCTTCGTCTGTCGCGTGGGTTCGCCAGTTTGGAACGGGAGGTCATGAGTTCGCCAACGGAATCTCAGCCACTGCCGCTGGCGACACGATTGTCGCGGGATCAACACCAGGCAATCTGGACGGTATTGCCGGGGCGGGTTCAGAGGATGGCTTTATCCGAAAGCTGAACTCATCCGGGCAGCACGTCTGGACTCGACTGATCGGAAGTGCGAGCGGCGACAACATCAGTGATTCCACGATCGACTCTGCTGGAAACATCTACGTCGTGGGAAACACTTCAGGGACTCTGCCGGGCCAGGTATCGGCTGGAGGTTCCGATGCATTCCTGCAGAAGCTGGACGTCAATGGAAATGTGATCTGGACGCGACAGTTTGGAACGATCTCCAGCGATGATGCTTTTGCGCTTGCTGTCGACGGGACGGGAAATGTCTACGTCGCCGGCCGCACTCAGGGCGTGTTGCCAGGTCAATTCAGTTCCGGCAGTTTTGATGCCTTCCTGAGAAAATATGACTCTGTCGGAAATGTTGTCTGGACATCGCAGTTTGGCTCCGCGGGAATTGATCAGTCTGGTGCGGTCTCGGTGGATCTGAATGGCGATATTCTGGTTGCCGGGATGACCGAAGGAGCCTTGCCCGGGCAGGTTTCGGCCGGTGGTCGGGACATCTTTGTTCGCAGGTATCACTCTTCAGGAGCCGTGCAATGGACTCGTCAATTTGGCACGAGCGGCCTTGATTCGGCAAATGGCCTGGATACGGACCAGTACGGTGCGATCTATCTGTCTGGAGCTACGACCGGAACGTTTGGCGGTCAGTTGTCCCTGGGTGGGTACGACGCAATTGTGCAGAAACTCAGCCCCCAGGGCACTCTGCTTTGGACACGACAATTTGGTACCTCCGCATCTGACTCGACAAGCGGCATCCTGATTGATCCACAGGGAAGCGTCGTTGTCTCCGGAACCACTGCTGGCAGCTTTCCCGGACAGTCCAACTATGGAGCCTCCGATCTTTTTATCCAGAGATTTGAGTCGGACGGTGATTCCATCTCGGCCTGGCAATACGGCTCAGCGACTGATGATGTCATTGCCAGCCTGGCGACCGATGCAATGGGGAATCTGTATGCCGCAGGGGGAACTGGTGGATCGCTGGCAGGCCAGACTCAGGCCGGTGGATTTGACGGTCTGGTCCTGAAGTTCAGCGGAACTGTTCTCGAAACTCCGGATGGGTCCCAAATCCAGGTCGATCCGACGGGACCGGGTGCGGGGCAATTTCACGCGAGCGGAAGTGCGGCCCTTGATGGACTCAACCGTCTGCAGATTGACGGCGACAATTTTTTCGTCAGCGATCCGGCGTATTCGCTGGATGATCTGCAGCAGACGATCGTGCTGGCGACACAGGCCCTGGCCGGGCTGGATATCACTCGCGAAATCACAGTCCCATCGACAGGCGCCGACAGCTTTGTACGAACCCTGGATACATTCACCAACTCCAGCGGATCACCGCGCACAGCTTCCGTGCGAGTTCTGGGGAATCTGGCGTCTGATACATCGACCACGGTCTTTGCGACATCCAGTGGCGATACGGTCGTGGATGCCAGCGACTGGTGGATTGGCACGGACGATGGGGATGGCACAGGAACTCCGGCCATCATTCACGTGATTCGTGGAGCCGCTGGTCTGACGCCGACGAGTGTCAGTGTCACGGAAGACAATGCCGAATGGTCGTACGAGCTGAATCTTGGAGCCGGAGAAACGCAGCGGCTGGCGTACCTGACCATTCTGGGAACAACTCGCTCCGAAGCCATCGCAGCAGCCGCAGGGCTGGTTTCCGGCGGCCGTCTCAGCAGTGAAGCGGCGGCTTATCTGACCGCGAGCGAAATTGAATCGTTGGCGAATTTTCAGTCGGGAACGCTGAGTGCCACCCTGGACGGATCTGGCATTCTGACCATTTCTGACGATTCAGATCGACCCAATGCATGGACCATTGAATCGGCCGGAACGGACCTGATGATCACCGATGCCGTCGAGCAATTTGCATCCATCCCGGCCGGTGGTTCGCTGACGAATGGTGGCCGAACACTCGTTCTGCCTGCGTCACTCGTCAGTGGATGGCTGGTTCTGAATACTGCTGGTGGTAATGACTCAATCGAAATCGACCTGGCTGGCGGCAATCTCATCCCCAGTTCAGGCATCAGCATCACCGGTGGGGGAGATGAGTCTGACGAGCTGCGAATCGTGGGAGGTACTCAGGGGAACGTGACCTATTCGGATACTGACGGCAGCAATGGTCAGATCCAGATGACAAATCTCGGGCAGATCAGTTACTCCGGGATTTCAGCCGTTACGAATACCGGTGAGGCCTC
>Ga0209573_1003690_pt1 | contig 16289 bp, 13 predicted proteins | sample TNRBio252014_DNA_FD_185870 | JGI IMG/M metagenome (GOLD analysis project Ga0209573, IMG submission 185870) | Wastewater treatment Type I Accumulibacter community from EBPR Bioreactor in Madison, WI, USA - TNR Reactor_6/25/2014_ DNA (SPAdes)... | ecosystem: Engineered > Bioreactor > EBPR >...
ATGATGGGGAGCATAAAACCTCCCCTCATTTATAATCAGAAAAACTAACATCATTCTTTAAAACAAATAAAGAGTTTCCATTTTTTTATATTCGCTAAAGCGTTGCATTAGAAACTTGAATCCGCCTAGGACGACCACGCATCAAGTTGCCATTGGGCGAAAAAGTGCAGGAACTAAGACAACCATTTTTGCGGATAGCAGACAACTGAAAGTTGAACTTGAAAAAAGACCGTTTTTTAAAGACAAATTTGCTAACGCACAAGCAAGCACATTTGTTTTTCTCAACGCACAGCCGACACGCATAAAAAACAAAAAAGCTTGCTTTATCCCACCGCACCCAAGCCCACCCGTTTTTTGAATAAAATATGGATATTATACAAACATTTTGTATCTTTGTATCGTTCTTATTTGGATAAAATACAACCATCTTATGGATAAATTCGTTCAGAAACTCAATTTTGACTTTGCCACAAACCAAAGAGTATTACAACTCATTGGCTACATTGACGGCTTTAAGGGCAAATGGAATATCGTTGAAAACAAGGAAAACCGCTATTTGAAAGAATTGCGAAAAATTGCGACTATCGAAAGCATTGGTTCTTCAACAAGAATTGAAGGTGCTACGCTGACCGATAAAGAAGTACGAGAACTTCTCAACGATATTAAAATCACCAAACTCAAAACCCGCGATGAACAAGAGGTAATTGGCTATTACGAAGTATTGGAACTCGTTTACGACAATTTTTTTGACATTAAATTTTCTGAAAGCTATATCAAGCAACTGCATCAACTATTGCTAAAATACAGCAGTAAAGACGAACGACACAGAGGTACTTACAAAAACTTACCAAATAAAGTAGTAGCTACTTATCCGACAGGCGAACAACGCACCATTTTTGCGACAACAGAACCTGCATTAGTTGAAGGTGAAATGCGTGAACTCATTGATTGGACGAACGAACAATTTGAACAAAAAAACATTCATCAGTTAATTGTAATCGGAAATTTCATCTACGATTTTTTGAGCATACACCCTTTTCAAGACGGTAACGGCAGACTCTCAAGATTACTTACAACGCTTTGTTTGTTGCAAAACGACTACGCTTTCATTCAATACATTTCTTTTGAAAACCATATTGAGCAAAACAAAAAAGAATATTACGAAGCGTTGATGACAGGACAGAAAAACAGAGGAACGGAAAACGAACGCATTGACAAATGGTTACTATTCTTTTTGGAAAGTTTGAAAACGCTTACTCAAAAATTGGAACAGAAATATGATGTGTTCAAATCGAAAGGCGGCTACTTGAACGAACGTCAAAAGCAAATCAGAGATTTTATCATAGACAATCAACCAATTAAAGTAAGTGATTTAGCAAAGCAATTTCCCGACATTCAATTAAGCACATTAAAAAAAGATTTACAATATCTGCGAGACGAACAAGTGCTTACAATGATTGGCAAAGGGAAAGGTAGTGTTTATTTAATAACGAAGGTGTAATAAATGGAAGGTTCAGCATCACAGGCGGGTTTTTACTATCAAAACAATGTTGCGGCATTGAAGATAATTGATTGCTTATTTTTCAATACCGACATCACACATATTCGTTTAGAAAATTACGATAAAGGACATCATAAAGGGAAAAATTTCCTTTACTCATCATTTCAAACTAACCTTTTAAGAGAATTGTATGAAAATGAAGATTCAGAAACTGAAATTCAAGATGACCTTTATGCCGATTTAATTTCAAAAGATTTGGGCAATTACAACACAGATGAAGAAGGTGCAGTTCACCGCAGATACAACATCAACACTAACTTTGATACAATTGAGATTCAATCGCCATATTACAACGAAACAAAGGAGAGTATAAATCGAATATTCAATACAAAGATTAAGCAAGGTTGTTTTGAAGATGGTTTCGTTGATGAAATTAAATCAAGGTTTCGTATTTATGACCCTTCAAAATTGCTTTACAAAATTAAGCAACGTCCAAATTACATCAACTGGTTGCCGAAAGATATTTCAGAAAGTGATTTTATAGGATTTAATGATTTTGATGATTTAGTCAAACAATTTACCGAAAGAGAATCTGATTATTTGACATTAGTTGAAATAGGAAATCAACGACCCGATAAACTATGCCGTAAACTTTATGGAGACAGCAATTTCAGTGCATATAGCAATCTAAAAAAACGTTTATATAGTGAGGTACTGGATGCACTTAGCATTGATATTGTGCAGGTAGAAAACCAAACCAGTTTTTTTGAGATGCGTGTTGCAGCCACTTCTCACCTTCGCAATGCTTATATGCTTTGGCAACAAAAGTTGCATCAACTTGCATTAAGTGAATTTCAAATCGCATTAAAGTATGCCCTTCAATCACTGGATGTTTACATGCTTGCTCACATTCGTCATCAGATAATAGTGTTGAGCTCATTTAATGTAGAAACATTGCCTGATATTACCCTGCATCACAAGGAAATTAATCAATACTTTGAGCACATTCCTTTCCTGAATGATTTATGCCTGCTTTATTATAAAGTTAGATATGCAGAACACTTTGCATCTACCGAAATAGAAATCAAAAGACTTTATCTGGAAGCATTAGCAACACACCAACAAATGGAGTTGCAAGTAAAAAACAAGGAAGTGCAACTTTTAGTTCTAAACGGTTTGATACACTGTTACGAAAAATTGGAGATGAAAGATGAACTTAGCAAAACCATTAAAAGATACTTAGATACATCTAAGCCTTTAGTTAAATCAGCCACCAAAGATTTTATTGCCAAAAGAAAAATGCTGGAAGCAAAATATCAGGAACTAAGTAAGAACTTCATCAGGGAAAACAAAATTTTAAAAGATAAAGACTTGATGGAATTTTCTTCCAACAACCAAAATTCAGTTCTTTCAAAACTCAGACTCCGTAAGCAATTTAGAGCAAAAGTGAAGTTGATGTAAAAAGTATATTTTAGGAAAGCAGCATTGATATTTTTCTCATTGCATACTTTTCGGCTGATATTCGTTTTACATTTCAGATGCACAAACGCTTCAAAACATTTCTTGCAATTATTTTAGTTCTCGCAGCAATGCTTGCGCTGCAGCATGTTGTTTTTCCATTGCCCGAATCGCCATCTTACTCTAAAATTATTTATGATAGGAAAGGTGAAGTTGTTCATGCCTTTTTATCGCCCGATGATAAGTGGCGGTTTAAAACAGAGTTGAAAGAAATTTCACCACTGCTCAAAAAAGCATTGTTGGAAAAAGAAGATAAATACTTCTATTATCATCCGGGCATCAATCCAGCTTCGATGCTTCGCGCATTGGTAAAAAATGTTTTTAAACTAAAACGCACATCAGGCGCATCCACCATAACCATGCAGGTAGCGCGCATGATAGAACCCAAGCGCAGAACGTATTTCAACAAGGCAATTGAAATCTTCCGCGCCTTTCAGTTAGAATGCAAATATTCTAAAGATGAAATCTTTCAATTGTATATCAATCTCGTTCCTTATGGCGGAAACATCGAGGGCATAAAATCGGCATCACTAATTTTTTTCAACAAGTCGCCCGATCATCTAAGCCTGGCAGAAATTACGGCACTGTCTGTAATTCCCAATCGCCCTTCTTCATTAAAGTTGAGTGTAAACAATGATACCATTGTAACGGCACGAAATAAATGGTTGAAATATTTTCTTGAATCAAGAACTTTCGGCAACAATGAAATCAATGATGCCATCAATGAACCATTAACCGCCCGCAGAAATCTACTGCCAAGATTTGCTCCGCACTTTTCGCTGCGCATAAAAAATTCGGATGCTGAAAACATCAGCACCACCATTGACTTAGAAACACAGCGCAAAGCCGAAAAAATAGTTGCCGACTATGCACAGCAATTACACATTTATGGCATTCAAAATGCGGCCGTTTTGGTGCTTGACAATGCTGCGCACGAAGTAATTGCATACGTTGGCTCGGCAGATTTTGGCAACACCACCGATGGCGGACAAGTGGACGGCATTCGCGCCATACGGCAGCCGGGCAGCACTCTAAAACCCTTGCTTTACGGCTTGTGTTTCAACCATGGCATATTAACCCCAAAAACGGTAATTGCCGATGTACCCACAAACTTTGACGGCTACTATCCCGAAAATTACGACAGCAAATTTCGAGGGGCTGTTACAGTGCGCCACGCGCTCGAAAACTCTTTGAATATTCCAGCAGTAAAGGCGTTGAATTTATTGGGTAAGGAAAAACTGATTTGGCAATTAGAAAAATGCCGTTTCGGACAAATTAAAAGAGATGAAAAGAAACTGGGGCTCTCTATGATTTTGGGTGGCTGCGGTGTTACACTCGAAGAAATGACATCGCTTTTTTCAGCCATTGCAAACAACGGAGTTTATGCACCTGCCAACTTTTTGCAGCATCAAAAACGTGGCGTTCAAGACACTATTCTCTCTGCATCTTCATCATTTATGCTTACCGAAATATTATCGCAAATCGCCCGCCCCGACTTGCCCACCAACTGGGAAGGCAGCACAAAACTTCCGCGTATTGCATGGAAGACAGGGACGAGTTACGGCAGGCGCGATGCGTGGAGCATTGGCTTTAATAAGCGATTTACAATAGGTGTGTGGGTAGGCAACTTTAGTGGCGCAGGCGTGCCCGAGTTAAATGGCGCAGCCGTTGCTACACCTTTGTTGTTCCAGTTGTTTAATACTATTGATTACAACTCGCCAAACGAATGGTATGCCATGCCTCGCGATTGCGGAATTCGCAGTGTGTGCAGCGAAACTGGTTTAACTCCCAATCATTTTTGCGAGAGCATTGTGAATGATTATTTTATTCCGTTAATATCTTCCAACAAAATTTGCCAGCATAAAAAGGATGTTGCAGTGGATGCAAAAGAGCAATTCTCTTACTGCACGCATTGCCTGCCCGAAAACGGATACCAGCGAAAATGGTACACATCGCCAACACCCGAACTACAATTTTGGTTTGAAGAAAATAACATACCCTACAATAAAGTGCCACCACACAACCCCGATTGCGAAAGAATTTCGGAAGCTGGCGCACCCAAAATAGTTTCGCCTGTAAACAACAATGAATATCTTTTAGAAAAACAAAACCCCGAGCCACTGCAATTAAGTTGCCAAACCGATGCCGAAGTGAGCCATGTATTTTGGTTCATCAACAATAAATTATTGCGTAAAGCAAAAGCAAACGAAAAAATATTTTTTACCCCTGCCGAAGGCACAGTAAAAATTTCGTGCACCGATGATAAGGCACGAAATACTGATGTTTGGATAAAAGTGAGGTATGTGAAGCTGTAACTACCTTCATTTCTTAGCCCTCAAGTACACACTACCCAAAGGCTTTCTCATTTCTACTTCATACAGCGCACCATCGCGGTAGCGGTAGATGTTGGTTACATCATTCGTTTTGTTGGTGTATTCGCCAGGGGCAGTTTTTGCAAACATTGAAAACACACCCATTCTTTCCGAAAAAACACTTTTTTGGTTTACAGGCTCCGAGAAATACAACTCCATTGACGAAAAAGTGATTGGCTGTGTTACATGCAGAATTTCGGCCTCCTTTTTTATTAAATAGCCTTGAGCATCTTTTACAATTTCGGTAATTGCCAATGCGCCATTTGTAACTACGCGGCAAAGCGAGGTATAAAGTTTTCCGCTTAAATATGTTGCATCAAATTCCATATCGCTGCTGCGCTGTGTAAACAATACTTTTGCACGCGAAACGCTTTTTAAGCGATAGTTACATTTTCCCGCTCCATCATCGGTTTTTACAACATTGGTTTCGCCAATTACATTGCCGAGCAACACAATATCGAAACTCTTTTTTTGAGCAAACCCTGAGTGAAAAACAAGTAAGATGAGGCTAACAAAGCAAGCGCGAATCACAGTTTGCGAATATAAGTATCGCAGCCATTTTTACATACAATTACATTAAATAAAAAAAACATTTACGTTTGTAGGAAAAGCAATACCCATGAACGATGACAAAATAATCTTCTCCGAAAAGGTTGCGGCAGGCAAGCGCACTTATTTTATTGACTTGAAAGAAAACCGCCAAGGCGACAAACTTTTAAAAATAACCGAAAGCAAAAAAGACAATGGCGATTTTGTGCGCCACAGCATATTGATTTTTCAAGAAGACTTTGAAAAAATTTTCGAGGCTTTAGAAAAAGTAAAAAAGGAAATAAAATAACCTCTTAGGTTTTTTGTTTTTTCTTGCGGGCTGCCGGAAAAAGTACATTATTCAATATCAATCGGTATCCCGGGCTATTGGGATGCAAATCTAAGTTGGTGGGTGGGTCGCCTACTAAATGCTGGTAATCTTCGGGGTCGTGACCGCCATAAAAACTCCACATTCCTTTGCCATATTCGCCATGAATGTACTTTGCTTCATCGTAGGTTTTGTTTTGCCCCATTACCAACGAACTGCTTTTAACGTTCTTCTTTTTAAAAGCGGTGGTTTGCCCCAAAAAACCTTTCACAGTTTTTGTGTGGTTTTGCGTGAGCATAGTTGGCACAGGATCCCATTTTGCACTAAAATCAAACAAGGTGAAATAATCTAAATCTTTTGGTACTTGCCTGCCAAATTGCGCGTCAATATCGCTGTATTCATATTCGTAAGGATTGGTGCGCAATTGAAATTTTTCAAACGCAAAACATTTATCGTACTCCAACTTTTGCTGTGCGTGCGGGTCTTGCCCATCGCCATCATACATCACATCGCAGATGTCGGTATTTTCGGCTGCAAGGGCAATATCATAACTATCGGTAGCGCTGCACATGGCAAACATAAAACCACCCCCAAACACAAAATTTTTTATAGCCTGCGACACCGCCAATTTAAGCTTACTTACTTTACTAAAACCTCTGCGGGTTGCAATAGCTTCTAAATCGCTTACTTGCTGTTTATACCATTCGGCACCGTTATACATGCCGTAAAACTTACCGTATTGGCCTGTAAAATCTTCGTGATGCAAATGCAGCCAATCGTATAGATTCAGCTTGCCGTCCAAAATTTCATCATCATATACAATCTCGTATGGAATTTCGGCATAGGTTAAAACCAAGGTAACAGCATCATCCCAAGGCAGCTTCCCTTTTGGCGAATACACGGCAATTTTGGGCGCTTTCTCTAATTTCACCACATCCATATTTGCCTCGGGGTTAGCAATTTCGCTAAGAATACCTGTGTACTGCCCATCGGCAATTACTTCGTATGATACACCCCGAATTTTACATTCATCTTCAATAGGCTTGGCATAAGGTGTAGAAAAACTTCCCCCGCGATAATTCAACAACCAATCGGCCTCTACACCTTGCTTTAATGTCCAGTAAGCAATGCCATACGCCTTCATGTGATTTTTTTGAACCAAATCCATTGGAATTAAAATGCGTGCAGCAAAAAGTGTGTTGCTCAAAAACAAGATTGCACTAAAAAGAAAAAAATTAAGATGCTTCATATTTTGTGGTAAAGATATACAAATGATATTGGCTTGAATTGCATGAATACTTAGTTAAGAAAAATTCGGTTTAAGTTTGCCGCAATGCGCATCGGTTTATTTTTCGGTTCTTTTAATCCTGTTCACAACGGGCATTTAATTATTGCCAGTTATATTGGTGAAACTACCAATCTGGATCAAGTGTGGTTTGTGGTAAGTCCACAAAATCCTTTTAAACAAAAAGATACACTACTGAATGAATACGATAGGCTTCATTTGGTACAATTGGGTATTGGCGATAATCCAAAATTACGCGCCAGCGATATAGAGTTTAAGTTGCCCAAGCCTTCTTATACCATTGATACACTTGCTTATTTGAAAGAGAAATTTCCGCAACACAATTTTGCTTTGATAATGGGCAGCGACAATTTGCAATCGTTTCACAAGTGGAAGAATTATGAAATGATATTGAACAACCACGAGGTTTTCGTTTACAAACGCAGAGGGTTTGAAGGTCATCAGTTAGCGCGCAGCGAAAACGTGCATATTCTCGATGTGCCGCTGTTAGAAATTTCGGCTTCGTTTATTCGAGAAAACATAGGTAAAAAAGTTTCTATGCAATATTTTTTACCCGAAAAAGTATGGAACTACATTGCCGAAAGCAGTTTGTATAAATAGCCTTTGTTTAAATTTTTGCTTGAGATTACTTCGCTCTGCAAGCTAAGCCCGTAGTTTATTGCTTTACTTTTCCTGCCACAAAATCAGTAATGTAGTAATATGCAATTATTATCAACCCTACACTAAAAAACGCTATCGACACAGGGCGAATGCTATCATCAAAATAGAATTCACCAATCATCCACGAAATGTTTGCGCATATCCAACAGCAAACAGCCAAATTATGAAATAACTCGGCTCGCAAATGCCTCCAGCGCCACGTAATCGCAATTGCAACAAGCAATGTAGGCAGAATCATAATTACACCACCGATTTTAAAATCGAGCACCCAAAAAGTGTCTTTGACCAACCAAAGTACTATATGCAGGTTTTCCTGTTTTCTAATATCCCGAACTTCATTATGTAGCATAGCGCAAAGGAGAATAATTTGCCGAACCACCGGCATCAAATTTTAAAGTTTGCAATAAAGCGTAGCTATCAACAAGAACAAATTGTATAGTTTCGCCGCATGTCCGAAAAAATAAAATCAATCATTGCAGCTTCCATTGCGGTAAAACAGCAGTTGTTGCAAAACGAAGCAATAATTGAACGATTGAAAACCGTTACCGATGTTATTACCCATGCATTTGCAGCAGGCAACAAAGTTTTGTTTTGTGGCAATGGCGGCAGCGCGGCAGATGCGCAACATCTGGCAGCCGAGTTTACGGGGCGTTTTTACAGCGACCGCAACCCGCTTCCATCTGAAGCATTGCATGTAAACACCTCGTTTTTAACCGCAGTGGCCAACGATTACAGCTACGATCAAATCTATGAACGCGCCATAAAAGCACATGGCAAATCGGGCGATGTGTTGGTAGCAATTTCTACCAGCGGCAACTCTAAAAACTGCCTATTGGCAATGCAGGAAGCAAAGCGTAGAAACATGACGGTGATTGCGTTTACTGGCGATAGTGGCGGCAAAATGAAAGACGATTGCGACTACTTGTTTAACGTGCCCAGCAATGACACACCACGCATTCAAGAGTCGCATATTTTAATTGGCCACATTTTGTGCGAATTGGTAGAAGAAAACCTTGTAAAAAGTAAATTCATTTAATCGCATCGGCTTGGAACTCTCTCCTAATCTTGCATTAAAAAAAGCAATAATTCTTGCCGGAGGCATGGGCACACGTTTGCAAAGTGTGGTTGCCGATGTGCCCAAACCAATGGCTCCTGTTGGCGGCAAACCTTTTTTGCATTATCAGTTTCTGTTTCTTAAAAAACATGGCATCCAAAATGTAGTGCTTTCGGTAGGCTACAAAGCCGAGGTAATACGAAACTATTTTGCAAACCGCTACGAAAATATCAATATTGAATATTGTGTTGAGCAACATCCTTTGGGCACCGGTGGTGGCATTAAACAGGCATTGCAACTGTGTAACGAAGATAGTTTTGTGTTGAATGGCGACACATTTTTTGATATTGATTTGACTCAACTTTTCGCAACTCATATCAACGCAAATGCCGATGCCACACTGGCACTTTCGCACGAAAAAAACTTTGATAGATACGGCACCGTGCAGTTCGATGAACAACAAAGAATTACCGCATTTAAGGAAAAAAAGTTTCTGACCGAGGGGTGGATAAATGGCGGCATTTATTTCTTGAACAAAGATATTTTTCAAAAAATAGAAACGCTGCATCACATCAATCTACCCCAGCGCTTTTCGTTTGAAACCGAAGTGCTGGAAAAAGAAATTAAGCAACTAAACATCAATGCGAGCCTTCACCGCAGTTATTTTATTGACATTGGCATACCCGATGATTACCAACGCGCCAACATCCAATTTCCCGATATGTTTTAAATCATTTTTGTGCATCAAAATGATTTCTTAATGTTACAACCATGTTATCAAAAAAATCGAAATATGCTATTAAGGCGCTGTTGTATCTCGGCAGGCAAAAGGGGCACGAGAGAGTTTTGATAAGTAACATTGCTGAACAAGAACATATTCCAAAAAAATTTTTAGAAGCTATTTTACTTGAATTGCGCAATGCAGGTTTTTTGGGCAGCAAAAAAGGAAAAGGTGGCGGCTACTATTTAGTTAAACCGGCATCCGAAATCAATCTTGCTGATGTTATTCGCATTTACGATGGCGCAATTGCTTTAGTGCCTTGTGCTACCTACAAATTTTACGAAGCCTGCGATGAATGCGAAGACGAGGCTACATGCGCCATTCGCGATGTTTTTAAACAACTGCGCGATGTAAGTGTGAGTTTTTTAAAAACAAATACACTGGAAGAGCTGCTGGATAAAGAGAAAAATCTAAAAATCAGAAATTCGCAAAACACCGATAAATAAAAAAAGGGAAACCCATCGTAATGAGTTTCCCTTTTTTGCAAAACTATATCTTGTCTTAAAGAACAGCGTCTTTAAAACTCACTTGTGCCTTTTGAATTTTAATTGCAAAAGTTTCAGGGTTTAAAATTTGACCTACTGCTTTAAATTGTAGGAACTTTTGACGCATCAATTTTTTCAATTCTGGGTCTGAAATCTTATTAACGTTTGCTGCAAGCGTAGCACACTGATCGAAAACCTGAGTTTTAGCGGTTTTATAGTACTCTTCAAACGCTTTTACATCAGCTTTTTCTGGTACTTGCTGCCCTGTGGCGTCAGTTACTGTACCAATTGTTGGCGCTGCTTTCTTTATCTCGTCTAAACTGTAACCAACGGTTGCCAAAGGACTCAAAAATTTCATATTGGCAGTAATTGCTTTTGCCAAAGAGGCTTCGCCATTTGCTTCCAACAGTCTTATTGCCTCATCAAATTCAAAAGTAAGAAGCTGCGTATATGCTTTATACTTTGAAGCTTTTACATCTTCGCCCACTTTGTCGTAAAGCGTAGCTGCCAAGCCATAATTTGATTTTGCAACTTGGGCTTCACACATTTTTATCACAGAAGCCTTATCTTCTTTATTCAAATATGCATCAGCAACTTTTCCAAACATTTGTTCGGCCTCCGAAGTTTTATTTTCAGCCATTAATTGCACAGCATACTTTTGCAAGCCCGAAGTGATATTGCCTGCATAGTAAGAATCAAATGCTTTGTCATAATTCTTTTTTGCAAAATAGATATCTCCGGCCTTTTGGAATCCTTCTTCTTTCTTTTGCAACATATATGTTTCTGCAGCTTTTATATCATCACCTTTAGCAACATACTCATCTGCGATTTTGCCGATTTTATCGCTCGCCTCTGCCGGAATGTAGTATTCTAACGCCTTGCCGTAGCTATCTGCGCCTTTATCAAAATATTTATCACCTGCTGCTCTTGCGCCTTCTTTATAAGCATCTGCTTTGGTAAAAAAACTAATTGCCGAGCGCAAAGTTTTTACTTCCATTTTAGGATCGGTAGAGGCAAATGCTTCTTCCAATTGTAGGTAAGCTAACTTTTTAAAGCCTACTTTCCTATCTTCTTTACTTGCCGAACCAAAAGATGTTGAAGCTGCTTGAAAATCTTTAATCTCAAGATAAGCATCACCAAGCTTTACTGCTATTTCAGGGCTTTTTAAGCCCCCAGCCATCCACTGCTGGCGCGCTTTTTGCACCAATTCATTACGCTTGGCTTTATCGCTTTGCTCCATTGCCTTTTTCAAAGTTTGGTTGCCCTTTTCTATGTCTTTATTTTGTGAAAATGCTGCTGTAGAAGAGCATAAAAGCAAACCTGCTATCAATTTTGTGAGTGAGTGTTTCATGTACCCGTTTTAATTTGAAAAACGAATAAACAGCAAAGAATTTGTAAATGAAATTTTAAGGCGAAAAAATTATCTACAAAGCATTTTATGTAAGCAAAAAGCACATAAACACAAGTGAAACTGCAAAGCATAAAAACAAAAAGGCAGTCATTGCTGACTGCCTTTCTTTCCATATAGGTATTAGAAAACTACTTAAGAATTTCAGTAACCTGACCGGCACCTACTGTACGACCACCTTCACGAATTGCAAAACGCAAACCTTTTTCCATCGCGATTGGGTAAATCAATTTTACAGACAAAGTTACGTTGTCGCCAGGCATAACCATTTCTACACCAGCAGGCAAAGTAATTTCACCAGTTACGTCAGTTGTACGGAAGTAGAACTGAGGGCGGTATTGGTTGAAGAATGGAGTGTGACGACCACCTTCTTCTTTGCTCAATACGTAAACTTCGCATTTGAACTCGGTGTGTGGAGTTACCGAACCAGGCTTCACGATAACCATACCGCGTTTGATAGCCTCTTTCTCAATACCGCGCAACAACAAACCTACGTTGTCGCCCGCTTCACCTCTGTCAAGGATTTTGCGGAACATTTCCACACCAGTAACAGTAGATTGAAGTGCTTTATCACCTTCTTTTTGCAAACCGATAATATCAACCGGATCGTTTGAGTTGATAACACCACGCTCGATACGACCAGTAGCAACAGTACCACGACCAGTGATAGAGAACACGTCCTCAACCGGCATCAAGAACGGAAGATCAACCATACGTGGAGGAACTGGAATCCAGCTATCTACAGCAGCCATCAATTCATTGATGGTTTCTACCCATTTAGCCTCGCCATTCAAAGCACCCAATGCAGAACCTTTAATTACTGGGATGTTATCACCATCGAAATTGTAGAATTTCAACAAATCGCGAATTTCCATTTCACCCAATTCCAAGAACTCAGGATCGTCCACCAAATCAACTTTGTTCATAAAAACAACGATTTGAGGAACACCTACTTGACGCGCCAACAAGATGTGTTCGCGAGTTTGAGGCATTGGTCCGTCTGTAGCGGCAACCACAAGAATAGCACCGTCCATTTGAGCAGCACCTGTTACCATGTTTTTGATATAGTCAGCGTGACCTGGGCAGTCAACGTGAGCATAGTGTCTGTTTGTAGTTTGATACTCTACGTGAGCAGTATTGATAGTGATACCACGCTCTTTTTCTTCTGGAGCATTGTCAATTGAAGTATAGTCGCGCACTTCCGCAAACCCTTGTTTTGCCAATACCGTGGTGATTGCAGCAGTCAAGGTTGTTTTTCCGTGGTCAACGTGACCAATAGTACCGATGTTAACGTGCGGCTTGTCTTTGATAAATTTTTCTTTAGCCATTGCTTTACTTTTTAATGATTGATGTAAATGTTTATAATTGATTGAAATTATATGTCATACTCCTCCTGCCACCATATTTTGAGCCGTTGATGAGAATCGAACTCGCGACCTCTTCCTTACCAAGGAAGTGCTCTACCACTGAGCTACAACGGCTTGTTAAGGAATTTTCTCAACTCCTCTTTTAGTTTTTATGAGCGGGAGACGAGGCTCGAACCCGCGACCTACAGCTTGGAAGGCTGTCGCTCTACCAACTGAGCTACTCCCGCATAATAACTGATAAAAGCTAACCCATAATACCACAAAAAAACTCATCTGCTTCTTATATGGTATTGAATTTTCTTTTTCAAAGAACGTATTCGTGGGGGAAGATGGATTCGAACCACCGAACTCCGAAGAGGACAGATTTACAGTCTGTTGCCGTTGGCCACTTGGCTATTCCCCCGAATCTTAAAACTGTCTTCGCATTCCATAACAGAACAAAAAAACAAACTCTGTTCTTGCAGCACCCGTAGCATTTTGCAAGAAACTTTTCAGAGCCAGCGGAGGGATTCGAACCCCCGACCTACTGATTACAAATCAGTAGCTCTACCAACTGAGCTACGCTGGCTTAAATCTTAAACAATCCATAAAGTGTAAATCTTATTGAAAACTGAGGTTATTCTTGGTTTTTGCAAACCAACTTTACCATGCAATACAATCTTTGATACACACTTCTTTCAAAAAACGGAGCGCAAATGTAAAATTCTGTATTTGAAAAGCAAAACATGCGTTACATTTTTTCAAAATTAGTTTGCGATAGCCATTTTTCACCTCCTCAAAAAAAGATAAAATGAAACTTTTTGTAACCACTCGCGTACGAAGGGGTTATGATTGGTGTATTACCTTTCTAAAACTCTCTTAGTATATGTATCATGAAAGCGATATGGAAATATGATCTCCTGTTTGCTGCACTTCTTGCCGCATCCGCGTTGAAAGCTACTTCACCAAGCATCAGCTATACGCCAGTGCATTGCACAAAAGTTGCTCCGGTATCTTTGGCTGCAACCATAACCGATGCCGATGGCGTTGAAGTTGCGCCTGGCTTAAGCCCGCGTATGTACTATAAAAAGAAATCAGAAAATAACGCTCTTGCTGCCAGTAACGACAACCTATCTAATGGCTGGAAATTTGTAGAGGCAGCAAACAGCGTTTCGCCTTTCAACTTTGATATTGATTTTACGAAGCTTACTTCCTCTGTTACAAAAACCGACTCTATTCAATACTTTATTGTTGCGCAAGATATAAACGGAGAGGTAGCATGGAATGATGTTGCATTTACAGCAGACCCTACCACAGTAAATTTAACATCGGGAGCATTTCCTACGAGTAACGTAACTAATGTATTTCGCACAATAAAAACATACAGCAGCAATTTTACAATAGACTCTACAGGTATTGCGAATGATACCAACTTCCTTTCCATCACAAAATCTGGTGGTTTGTTTGATGCATTGAACGATGGCGCAGTTGCAGGTAATGTTAAAGTTGTGATTAAACACAGTTTGTATGCCGAAAACGGAGCTATCGCTTTGAACCAATGGGAAGAATACTCGGGTTGTACAGTTAAAGCAACTCCATCTTTTACCCTAAAAATGACACCAGACAGCAACAATATACATATAAAAGGAAGCAGTTCAGATGCAATCATTCGCTTAAATGGAGCAGATAGAGTAACTATTGATGGCAGAAATAGCAACACAAGCAGTGTGAATGGACTAACAATTACCAATAGCCAATCTGCCAATAACACAGCTATTGTGCATTTCATTTCAAGCGGAAACAATGGTTGTCAAAAAGATACTATTCGATTTTGCAGCTTAGTGGGCGGTGCACCACAAAACACTACTTCGCACAATACGTTCGGCATTTATGCAAACGGCAGCAACATTGCCGACTTTAGCAAAGCACAAGGAAAAAACAACAACTACAATTCATTTGAAAGAAACTACATCAATAGAGTTCGCTATGGCATAGCTGTAGTTGGCCACGACACTACATTAAGCAAAGGCAATGCCGCGCTATTTAATATTATTGGCCCTACGGTAGATGGCATTGATGCCATTGGTAAAATTGGCATTGCCATTGCCAATCAAGATAGCGCATACATCATTGGAAACACAGTGCGCCATGTGGGTGGCGATGCATCTAACATTGCTGATACTGCCGACCGTGCCGGTATCTATCTTGGAAAAATACAATCTAACCTTTGGAACAATTCTTTTGCCGGAGATTCTTCCACTTCCATCATCAAAAATTCGATAGTGGATGGAAACACCATCAGCAACATTGTGAACGAAGGCGGGCTATCGGCAATAGGCATTGCTTATCTCAATGCATTTGATGTTTCGCCAACAAACAACAAGATAAGCAACAATATGCTACACTCATTGCGCGCAAATGGCAGAGGCGCAAGTGGCGACCATGCCGCGGCAATTGGCATTATTGGCGGGCACACAGATATTGTAGCGCACAACTCCATCAATATGTTGAACGACATGGATCCAGTTGGCGTTGGCGCGGCCGAAAATCCAGCGGCTGGTTTTCGCATAAATTCTACATCATCGGGCAATCCGATAGTTTCGGAACTTACCTTAATGAACAACAGCATTGGCTTTGATATAAATGCAAACACAGTAGTAAGCCATGCAATAAGCACCGCAAGCAGCGATTTTATATGGGCAACTGACGGCTGTGACTACAACAATATTTATGTAGATATCAATAATGCCAGCGTGGCAGCCGGAGGAGTAGGCGCAGTAGCAACATTTGGAAACGAAACCACACTGACTGACTGGCAACGAATATTTTCGCCCAACCAAGACAACAATTCAATAAGTGTTGTACCTGAATATATTTCGACAACCGATTTACACATTCAAGACATTTCTCCAAACATCGAGGCCGGAAACAAGTTAACAGCTATTACCGAAGATTTTGATGGCGTTTATCGCCAATTAGAAAAGTATCCAAGTATTGGCGCA
>Ga0209573_1003691_pt1 | contig 16280 bp, 9 predicted proteins | sample TNRBio252014_DNA_FD_185870 | JGI IMG/M metagenome (GOLD analysis project Ga0209573, IMG submission 185870) | Wastewater treatment Type I Accumulibacter community from EBPR Bioreactor in Madison, WI, USA - TNR Reactor_6/25/2014_ DNA (SPAdes)... | ecosystem: Engineered > Bioreactor > EBPR >...
ATTGGTAATAATCTTCCGACGATTGCTCATCGGGCAATATTTTCCAACCCGTCAGGCTTTTGGTGATTTCCAGCAATTGTTTGGTAATGGATTTATCGAAGGTTTTAGGCTCGTAGTTTTCATTCATACCCATTATCCGGAACCATCCTGTTTTTCCTTTGCAATTGACGAGGAACCGAATGCGGATTAACCCGGTTTCACCCGGCATTTTTTTCGACCGGTAGGCTTCATCAAAAACCTTTTTAAGTGCTTGTTTTTCTCCTTTGTATTGAAATCCCTGGTTGAAATTATGGTATTGCTTGGCTTTGGCCTCATCGCATAACTCAAAATCAGGATCATCTTCTTTCGGGTCAAAAGTGATGTCGCCTACCATGCGCGGGTATTTACTGTCGCCGGGCAGTAGTGTACGCGTGCAGGAGAAGGAGAGTGTCAGGAGGGCTAATACAAAAATTGGGCGCGCATTTAGGAACGTCGCAAAAATAACTTCCCGATTTGGGCAGCGGCTTTTTCCATCAGTCTTCGTTGCTTCGTCGGTCGCGTAGCTAAGGCTATGCTCCCTTCTCGCGCCTTGCCTGATGAAAAAATCTGCTCGCCGAAAACATGAACTTATTATTGCGACGTTCCTTAGCTTCATCTCGCTTAATATTCTAACGATAAACACTAATCCAGCCAAAATCCGACAGATGTGTGCATTTTAAACTTCACGGCCACACCATTCCGGATCAGGGGCGTGAACCCTTGCTGAGTGGTGTAGAGAAAGGTTCTTTTCGCTTCTTCATCGCATTCTTTGAAAACCTTTTTTTTGATGCCCACTTCCTGTACTTTCCCCGTTTCATCAACCAAGACCTCCAGCACGACAATGCCTTGTATCCCGTTTTCTCTGGCCAAAACCGGATATTTGATGGCGCTGTAGAAATCCAGTGCCCATTGTTTATTGCCTTGTCGGGATTCGGGGGGCTCTTCTAATTGGATGGGGTCAAATGTCCCGTCTCCGTCTTCATCTGTAAAATACTGCGGCGGGGGCAACTGCCTTCCTGGAGCTTTTGATTCCGGATCGGTTTGAGGATAGGTGATACAGCCGGAAAAGCTCAATGTTGACAGTACAAGTATGGCTAACAGGTAGGTGTGGATGGTTTTTGACTTCATGGTTTTTGAATTTATTATTTTTCACGCTTGCATTTTGCCCTTTGCATTTTGCCTCTTTCTATACTGCCCCTACGCTAATTCAATCAACAACTGCCCCTTCTCAACGGGCGCCCCTTTCTCCACACAAATATTTTTAATCACCCCGTCGCCCGGCGATTTCAGCACGTTTTCCATCTTCATGGCTTCCAGAATGAGGAGCGGGTCGCCTTTGTGGACTTCGTCGCCGGGTTGCACCACGATTTCAAATACCAGTCCTGGCATCGGCGCGTGGATGGCGTTGATTTTGTGCTGGACGACCGTCGAAAGCCCCATGTCTTTCACGAGGCGGTCGTAGGCGTCGGCGAGGGTCACTTCGTGGGTTTTGCCGTTCACTTTCACCACACAGCGCTTGGCGGCCAGGTCCAATTCCACAATTTCGGCGTGGTAGGAGCGGTGGTCTTTCAGAATATGGAATTGCCCTTTGTCGCTGCCGGGCACAATGTCCATCAGCTCAAAAGGCAATTCGGGAAACTCGAAGCGTTCATCCACGCTGAGGATATAACCTGATTCGTTTGTCATCCTGGTGCATTGTTTTATCCGTTGGTCGTGTCGTCGGTCATGGCGTAAAGTTCGATGGGCGGGCAGGTACAAACCAGGTTGCGGTCGCCCTGCGCGTTGTTGATGCGGCCCACAGATGCCCAAAACTTATGGCCGTGGCGCAAGTAAGGCAGCGGGTAGGCCGCTTTTTCACGCGAGTAGGGCAGCGTCCACTCGTTGGCGCTCACCAATTCCACCGGGTGCGGCGCGTTTACCAGCACGTTTGAATCGGCAGGGTATTCGCCACGCGCAATTTCATCTATTTCTTTGCGGATTTGCAATAGCGCGTCGCAAAAGCGATCCAATTCGTCCTTGCTTTCGCTTTCCGTCGGTTCGATCATGATGGTACCGGCTACGGGGAAAGACAGCGTTGGCGCGTGGAAGCCATAATCAATCAGGCGCTTGGCCACATCTTCCGCGCTGGCTAAAGATTTGAACGGATTCAGGTCAATGATCAGTTCGTGCGCCGAGCGGCCGAGGTCGCCCACATACAACACCTGAAAAGCCGTTTCTAAGCGCGCTTTGATGTAGTTGGCGTTCAGGATGGCGTATTTCGTTGCATCCGTAACGCCTGTGCGGCCCAGCATTTTAATATAAGCATAAGAAATGAGCAGGATACTGGCCGATCCCCAGGGTGCCGCCGAAACTGCACCGGAAGCCTGTTCGCCGCCGGTTTTCACCAACGGGTGTCCGGGCAGGAAGGGTTTCAGGCTTTCGTTCACGCAGATAGGCCCCATACCCGGGCCGCCGCCGCCGTGCGGAATGGCAAAGGTTTTGTGCAGATTCAGGTGGCAGACGTCCGCGCCGATGATGCCCGGACTGGTCAGCCCCACCTGGGCGTTCATGTTGGCGCCGTCCATATACACCTTGCCGCCGTATTGATGAATGATGTCGCAGATTTCCTTGATTTTGACCTCAAACACACCGTGTGTGGAGGGGTAGGTGACCATCAGCGCTGCGAGGCGATCGCGGTATTGTTCGGCTTTCGCCTGAAGATCGGCCACGTCTATATTGCCGTGGTCGTCGCATTGTACAACTACCACATCAAAACCTGCCATCACTGCGCTCGCCGGGTTGGTCCCGTGGGCGGAAGAGGGGATAAGCGCCACGTTGCGGTGCCCTTCGCCCCTCGATTCGTGGTAAGCGCGAATCGTGAGCAAGCCGCTGTATTCACCTTGTGCGCCCGAGTTGGGTTGCAGCGAGCAAGCCGCAAATCCAGTGATTTCAGATAGCCAGGCTTCTAATTCGCGGAAAATCTGCTGGTAGCCTTCGGTCTGGTTCAGCGGCGCAAAAGGGTGGATGTCGGCAAATTCCGGCCAGCTCACCGGCAGGAGTTCAGTAGCGGCATTCAGTTTCATCGTGCAGGAGCCGAGCGGAATCATCGAATGCGTCAGCGACAGGTCGCGTTGTTCCAAGCGCTTGATGTAGCGCATCATTTTGGTTTCGGTATGGTATTCGTTGAACACCGGGTGGGTCAGGTAGGCGCTTTGCCGGATCAGGGTATCCGGAAGTTGAAGTGCGCTTGGTTCTTTGCTGTTGAAAGGCAGCGTACCGCTTTTTGCTTCCGCAAAAACAGCAACAATTTTTTCCACATCGGCCAGCGTTGTCGCTTCGTGCAAACTGATCTGCACCCCTTCGGCGCCGTAGTAAAAATTCATTTCAGCCGCTTCCGCCAATTGCTGCAATTTGCTGCGCAATGGCGCGTCGGCTTCCACAGAAAGCGTATCGAAAAAGTAGGTATTGCGTTGCGTATAGCCCAATTTTTTCAGGTTGGCGTCGAGTATCTGCGCCAGCGTATGCACCCGGGTCGCAATGGCGCGGATGCCTTCGGGGCCGTGCCAGGCGGCGTACATACCCGCCATGATGGACAACAGGGCCTGAGCCGTACAAATATTAGAGGTTGCTTTTTCGCGGCGGATATGCTGTTCGCGGGTTTGCAACGCCATGCGGAGCGCAGGTTTGCCATGAGCATCCACCGACACGCCGATGATGCGCCCGGGAATCTGGCGCTTAAAATCGTCCTTTGTTGCAAAATAGGCAGCGTGCGGTCCGCCGTAGCCCATCGGCACGCCAAAGCGCTGGGTATTGCCCACCACGGCGTCGGCGCCCCATTCGCCCGGAGGCGTCAGCAAGGCCAAACCGAGCAGATCGGCGGCTACGGTAATGTAAATTTCCTGTGATGCCGCTTTTTCGGCCAACGCGCGGTAGTCTTCCACAGCGCCTTCCCGATCGGGGTATTGCAGCAGGATACCGAACGTTTTATCGGTAAACTCGAACGTGCGCCAGTCGCCAACAACCACCTTTATGGCTAAAGGCTCGGCGCGGGTTTGCAGGATTTCTATGGTTTGCGGCAGCGTTTTGTCGGACACCAAAAACTCATTGGCGGCATCGCCTTTGGCTTTTTTGTTTTTCAGTGCATAAAACATGTGCATCGCTTCGGCGGCGGCGGTACCCTCATCGAGCAGCGAAGCGTTGGCGATGGGCAACCCTGTGAGGTCGCTGACCATGGTCTGGAAATTGAGCAGCGCTTCCAGTCGGCCCTGGGCGATTTCAGCCTGGTAAGGGGTATATTGGGTATACCAGCCCGGATTCTGGAAGATATTGCGCAGGATGACCGACGGCGTAATTGTGCCGTGGTAGCCCATGCCGATATAAGATTTAAAGACGCGATTTTTAGCAGCGGTTTGTTTCAGTTCCTGGAGGTATTGAAACTCTGAAACGGCGTCGGGGATGTTCAGCGTTCCTTGCAGTCGAATGGCATCCGGCACGGTTTCGTAAATCAGTTGATCGAGTGACGACACGCCGATGAGCGCCAGCATCTCCTGAAGTTCTTCCGCTCCGATGCCGATGTGCCGGCTTGAAAACCGGTCGTAAAAAGCTGTCTTATCCATGTTGTGAACCCTGATCTTTGGTTAGGAAAATCTGTGCGTAAAAGTAATTTTTCCCTCGCAGAAATCTGCGTAAAAATGAATTTGCTTGTCGAAACCAGTTTACCGCCAAAAAGTTTTATCAATAATGGACGAGATTAGTTTTGCTGAAGACGACTAATCCGGCAGCTTGATCGAAGTAAGCTGTAATTCTTGAAAGTTCACGCTCAAGGTAAGCCATTAACTCAGCATTGTTAATGTTGCCGAATTTAAGAAGCAAAACTTGAGGTGGAGCCCCTTTGGTGAGAAAGTGATCAAGAAAATCACTGTCTTTAGTAATGATGATTCGGCTTCCTGTAGTGCGATTTGAACAATATACTGATCGTTAAAGAGATGTCCGTCCGGGAAAAATGAAGTGTGAATGGCATCGTGTCCTTTTGCTGAAAGAAAGCGAGCCAGACGGGGCGGCAACTGGGTATCTACGATGAATTTAAGCATGCTTTTATGCGGCAGCTACTTCTGTAATATCTTTGATATTGGCAATCTGAGCCGCATACCACAGGCAGGCATAAATATCCTCCACTTCCAAAAACGGGTAATCTTCCAGAATTTTTTCCTGGGACATGCCTCCTGCCAGCAATTCCAATAATTGGACAACGGTGAAACGCATGTTGCGGATCGTAGGCTTTCCTTTACAGACTTCCGGATTGAGCGTGATCCTGGTTAAAAGCGGATTTTGCATAGAAATTTAAATTTTTACAAAGATAGCTGATTTGGAATCGCTTTGCAAATGAGTACCTTTCTTCAAGGATTTTTTCATTTTCCAATCCTCTTTTCCAAAGTTTTTGAGATATTGCGCCACAGAAAAACTTTTCAGAACCAAACTTGCAAGCCTCTATGAAGAAGATTGGTATCCTTTTTGGACAAGAACGCAGTTTCCCGAAAGCCTTTGTGGACCGGGTAAACGCGATGAACGTGAGCGGGGTGATCGCAGAACCCGTGAGCATCAACATGGTAGCCCAGGGCGCGGCAACCGATTATGCCGTGATTATTGACCGCATTTCACAGGACGTGCCGTTCTATCGCGCTTACCTGAAAAATGCTGCGCTGACCGGAACCGCAGTGATCAACAACCCGTTCTGGTGGAGCGCCGATGAAAAGTTTTTCAACAACTGTCTGGCCTTGCAGGTCGGCGTGCCGGTGCCCAATACGGTCTTGTTGCCTTCGCGGGATCATCCAACCGATACCAGTGCAGAATCGTTTTCCAACCTCTCCTTTCCGCTCGACTGGAAAGGTATTTTCGAGTACATCGGCTTTCCGGCGTACATGAAGCCGCACTCCGGCGGGGGCTGGAAAAGCGTGTACAAAATCAATAATGCTGACGAACTGTTCGACAAATTTGCCGAAACAGAACAGTTGGTGATGATGTTGCAGGAGGAAATCAAGTTCGACGCTTATTTCCGTTGCTATTCCATTGGCCGGAAATACGTTCGCATCATGCACTACGAACCGCGCAACCCGCACCACCTGCGTTATGTAGCCGACTTCAATGTGCCTGCTTCCCTCATCAAAACAATGGAGGATTATGTGCTGCGCCTCAACAACGCGCTGGGCTATGATTTTAACACGGTTGAATTTGCCATCCGCGACGGTATTCCCTACGCCATTGATTTTTGCAACCCGGCGCCCGACGCCGATGTAAACTCAGTAGGGCAGGAGAATTTCGAATGGGTGGTGGAGCACGCCGCCAAATACGCCATCGAGCGCGCATTGGAGCAAGTTCCGGGCGGAAACAATTTGACCTGGGGTACGTACATTCAGGAATCGGCCCAGGGAAAGCTGGTTGGTGCGCCTGAAAAGAAAGCGAAAGCAGCAGCGCCTAAAAAAGCGGCCGCTGCAAAAGCGGAAGCTAAACCGGCAAGCCCGAAAGCTGCCGCGGCAAAGACGAAGAAAAAGTAAACTTTGACCATTTCAGCCTTAAATGCGTTACGATTCTGAAAATTTGAGTCTAATGTACTGAAAGTCAGGTCTGGTACATTGAAAGGCGTTCTGCCTGAAACTACGGAACGCTTTTCGATGTTGATACGACACCACGAATATTAAACGAACATACACAACATGGAAACGGCACGATTAGCCATTCTCGACATGTACGAAGGCCTTCCCAATCAGGGAATGCGATGTATCAAAGAGATCCTCAGCCAGTTTGGCGACGTAGTAGAATGGGAAATATTTGACGTAAGAAGCTTAGCGGAAGTACCCGATCTGAGCTTTGATATTTACATCTCCACAGGTGGCCCGGGCAATCCAACCGATGGCGACGGTGTCTGGGATGTAAAATATTTTAAATGGTTGGATGCCGTCTGGCAATGGAACCTGAATCCGGAAAATTCGCGCAAGCACGTTTTCCTGATTTGCCACTCCTTCCAAATGGCATGTTTGCATTTTGAGCTGGCTGAAGTGAGCCGACGTAAATCGGTGTCTTTTGGCACGTTTATCTGCCACATCACGGAAGAAGGACGCGAAGAGCCGCTGTTCGATGGGTTAGAAAATCCATTTTATGTAGCAGACTTCCGGGATTTCCAGGTGACGCAGCCGGATGAGACCCGGTTTGAAGACATGGGCGCTAAAATTGTCGCTCTGGAAAAATTGCGCCCACACATTGCACTGGAACGCGCCTTGATGGCGGTTCGCTTTTCGGAAGAAATTTTCGGGGTGCAGTTTCATCCTGAAGCTGATTCCGAAGGGATGCTGAAACATTTCCTCGACCCGGAACGCCGCCATAAAATTGTTCTGGAACACAGCGAAGAGAAATACCTTCAAATGATCGAGCACCTGAATGACCCCGGAAAAATCGGGCTGACGCACGACATCATCCTGCCGTCGTTTTTGCGCCGGGCCTTGGGTTCATTGTCCGGGAAGTCGGCAGTCAGCAGGGGGCAGTTGGCAGAGGTGTAAATACAAAAACTGCCCACTGAAAAAGACTGCCCACTTTAAACGCATAAACCTGAATTCATGATCGCCGGATATCGTCAATCCTACAACGAACAATTTAGTGTCGAGCGCTATGAGCAGATGCTGGATCACATTACCAAAACCTACGACCATCGCCCGAATTTCCGGGTAGCGGAAACGCCGGTTTTTGTGCCACATGCGCTGAAAGACAAACTCATTGCAGCATCGGAGGATATCCTGAAAACCCTGATGCGACCTGATTTCAAAGCCTTGTCGGAAAGCGCGATTCCACCACACCTGCGGGTGCCGAACGAAACGCCCCACACCACATTTCTACAGTTGGATTTCGGAATTTGCCAGGATGAAAACGGGGATTATTTTCCCCAATTAGTCGAGTTGCAAGGTTTTCCGTCCTTGTATTTCTGGCAGGACACCGTTGCACGGGCCTACCGGGAGTTTTTCCATATCCCGGATCATTTTACGCACCTTTTTGGTGGCATGAACTCTGAGGAGTACGTTGCTTTGCTCCGCAAAATCATGTTTGGCGACAGTCGCCCGGAAAACGTCGTGCTACTGGAGGTAGAACCGCCCAATCAGAACACCGCTATTGATTTTTATATTTCGCGCCGCGACATTGGCCTTGAATTCGTCTGCATCAGCGATGTTATCAAAGAAGGCAAAGACCTCTATTATGTAAAGGACGGACGGAAAATCGGCATCGAACGCATTTACAACCGCGTCATTTTTGATGAGTTGCACAAACGCGATGACCTCCGGCGGGGTTTTGAGATTACAGACGAAATCAACGCGCACTGGGTTGGGCATCCGAACTGGTTTTTTCGCATCAGCAAACATACCCTGCCGCTGTTAGACAGCCCTTACGTACCGAAATCCTATTTTCTCAGCGACCTCGACGCAGCGCCTGCCGACCTGGATCGCTACGTACTCAAACCCCTCTTTTCGTTCTCCGGCCAGGGCGTCATCATCAACCCGACGAAGGCTGATTTTGATGCGGTTGAAGACCGTTCGAATTTTATCCTTCAGCGAAAAATGGAATACGCGCCGGTGATTCCGACGCCTAATGTGCCGGCCAAATGCGAAATGCGCATGATGTTTCTTTGGGAAGATGGCGCCGCGCGGCCACAACTCGTGAATAACCTCATCCGGCTCAGCAAAGGCGAAATGGTGGGTGTGCGTTATAATAAAGACAAGGACTGGGTGGGCGGCAGCGTTGGTTTTTTTGAAGATTAGACCTAAGCTGGTTATTGGTTATCTGTTATTAGTTATTGGTCTGTTTCCACATCTTCAAATCTTCAAATACTCAAATCTTCAAATACTCAAATAATCAACATAATATGAGCAAAAACATTGCACTCCTGTTGCTGGTTCTCGGAATCGGCGTTGGCATTTATGCATTCTCCACCAGCAAGGAAGACAAAGCCGAAATTGAAATCGGCAGCTTCAAATTGTCGGCTGAAGACAAGGAAGCTTCGCGCGAAACCACCATGTTGTACGTGCTTGCGGGCGTTTGCGTCCTGGTTGGCGGGGCGTTGTTGGTGCGGAAGTAGTGGTCGCCAGCTTCAGCTGGCAGACCCCGTGATATTATAAAAGGCTTACTGCAAGGCAGTTAGCTTACTGCCACCGGCGTTTTCCGAAATACAAAATAAGCGCCGATCAACAAAAACGGAAGGCTCAGCAATTGTCCGGTACTCAGGGCATTTCCAAAGGCTGTTTCAAAACCGCCCTGGCTTTCTTTTACATATTCCCACACAAAGCGGAATCCCCAGATCAGCAGCAAAAACAAGCCGAAGATGAAGCCGGGTTTGTCTTTTTTATCGGTATGCCAATACGTGTAGTAAAGGATGGCAAACGAGACTAAATAAGAAAGCGACTCGTATAATTGCACCGGGTGGCGCGGTAAAGCTGCCGGGTCGCTGCGCACGAAAATAAAAGCCCAGGACACATCGGTTGCTTTTCCGTAAATTTCAGAATTCATCAGGTTGCCCAGACGGATGAAACAACCGGCTAATGCGGTGGGAACTACCACTTTATCCAAAATCCAGAGGATAGATTTTTTAGAGACCCGTATCGAAAACAGCCACAACATCAGGATGATGCCGATAGCGCCGCCGTGGCTGGCCAGGCCGCCTTCCCATACCTTCAAAATTTTAAGCGGCTCTTTGGAATAGTATTCCCAATCGTAAAAAAAGACATGCCCCAAGCGCGCGCCAACTACCGCTCCGATGACAATATAGATGAACGCTTTGTCCAACCAGGCTTCCGGCGCGCCTTCCGCCAGCACCATGCGCCGCACAATGAACAGACCGATGAGGAAACCCGCAGCGAAGAGCAGCCCGTACCAACGCAAGGAAAAGGAACCGATCGCGATGATTTCCGGTGAAACATTCCAGGTGATGTGCAACAGCATGAGGTGGTATTGATTTGATCCGGATGCAAATTTATAATTTCAGAACTTGCAGAACCTTTTTATTGCTCAGAGATTTCAGATAAAAGTAATTTACACAAAATGAAGGACGCAGCTTAAAAGTAGAAATGCTTCCAACTTAAAAAAAGCAATTCTACTCCCCCTCAAAAAGGAGAAAAAATAAGCTCAAAAAGTTACTCAGACTGATAATTTTGCTATCTTTACGGCGCAGTCAGGATACGGTGGTTCCCTTCCAGTCGAATATCCTCCATCTGCTTTCTACCCCGCATCAAGATGGATGCCTGGCTGTAATGTGTATGAATTCCCTTGTTTTTAAGAGTAGCTAAAGCAGTTATCTACGCTTACCCTTGTTTGTGTTTATGATGTTTCTTTTGCCCGGAGGCTGGCAATTGCGATGGTCATTGATATAGCATTAACACAGGTTTTGCAGGATGACTCAATTAATATTTATAAACAAAGCTGTTACCGTTGACGGATTAACAGTCTAATTTCCTGATTCCGATTCCACGAACGTTAAACAAAAAATGATGAACAAGACTACTACACTCTACACGTTGCTTCTGTTTCTCACAATGAGTCTGTTCCAATACTCGTCTCAGGCACAAATGCTCTGGCCGGGCGATGTCAACAACAATGGCGTTGTAAATGGTGTGGATGTGCTTTTTTGGGGCATCGCGTACAACAACGGCGGCGCTCCCCGACCCAATCCAACAACCAACTGGCAGGCACAGCCGGTTTCAGAGATGTGGACCGACTACTTTCCGGGCAACGTCAACTATGCTTTTGCAGACGGGGATGGCAATGGGGTCGTTGGGATGACTGACCGGGATGCCATCAAAACCAACTACAACCAGACCCATGGGTTTGTTACTCCGGATATTTTCAACAATGGTCAGTCGGGGTTGAATACGCCCATTTTTCTGGAAAGTACAATTGCTTCTGCTACGCCGGGTATGCGCGTGGATATCAAGATCAGCCTTGGCAGCGAGTTGTTCCCCGCTAATCTTTTTCATGGCATCTATTTTACAATGCGGTTCAATTCCGAGGTTGTCAAAGTAAATGGCGTCTTCTTCCAGCCTGCTCAAAATGCCTGGTACGATGCAGGCGGCACCAATTCGGCTCAATTATTCAAGGTCGACGACAATACCGGCCTCGCCGAGTTGGTCATCACACGTTTAGATCAAACCAATATCAATGGACAGGGTTATATCGGTACCATATCACTGATCGTAGAGGATCTGCCTGCCAATATGCTGCCCAACAACCTGAAATTGCAGGTCGAGAACGTCAAGATGATTGACGCCAACATGAATACCTATGCGGTAGCGCGCAACGAAGTCAATGTAGCGATCGTGCAGGGCATTACCGCAAATACCTGTCCCAACATCATCAATCCGGTGTGTGGCGCTAACGGGGTGACTTACCTGAACAGTTGCTACGCAGAAGCAGCCGGGGTGTTTGATTATACGGAAGGCGTATGTTTTGCCGGGTGCATTAACCCTGCGCAAATGAACCCGAATGCCAACTGCAATTACAATTACCAGCCCGTATGCGGGTGTAACGGCGTCACTTACACCAATGAGTGCGTGGCAACCGCCAATGGCGTCACTTCTTACACCGCCGGCCCCTGCAATGCCAACAGCAATTGTTATGATCCGATTTATGTGGTAACAAGCTCCGGGACAACGGAAAACGCTGCTACCGGAGTCATCAGCCTGAACTGCCCGGCTACCTATCAGCCGGTATGTGGGTGTAATGGAATTACTTATCAAAATGCCTGCGTTGCGGAAGCTTCCGGCATCACTTTTTATACGGCGGGATCCTGCAATAATGTATGCGTGAACCCCCAAAATATGAACCCCAACGCAGTCTGTCCGACGATCTATCAACCGGTTTGCGGATGTAACGGCGTCACGTACAGCAACTCCTGTGTGGCAGCAGCAGCAGGGGTCATGTCATTCACCCCCGGCGTTTGCGGCAGTACCTCGCCCTGGTGCGCGGAAGCAGTAGCGATTCAGTGCGGGGATTATTTTCCTTACGAAACGACCGTGAATGCGGGCAACCAAATCTCGGCCTATCCTGGATGTTCAGGGGGCAGTTATGGGGGAAATGACCGGGTTTATGTGCTCAATAAAACGACTGCCGGCGACCTTCAAATCGGCATTGAGATCCTGAATAACAACTTAGACCTGGACCTCTTCCTGCTTAGCGGAAGCTGCGGCCAACTCACTTGTCTTCGGTCCAGCACGACCAACAACAGCCAAACCAACAACGAAGGCATCATTTTGGAAGATGCGCCCATTGGCACGTATTATATAGTCGTGGATGCCAAGTCTGCCGCTGCTGCAGGCGCCTATCGCTTAGAGGTAAGCTGCGGCTATCTCTATTGCGGCGACGCGGTTCCACTGGTTTGCGGCCAAGCTTACAACGGCAACAACATCAACGGTGACGACAATGTATCGCTTTATGGCTGCGGCAATGTATTGAACGTGGAAAATAACGGCCCCGAAATGGTGCATTATTTCTCCGTAACTCAGGCTGGCCAGGTGACGATCAACCTGAGCGGGTTGACCAATAACCTGGAGTTGTTCCTGCTCAGCTCCTGCGACCGCGGCAATTGCCTGAATTATAGCCAAAACGCGGGAAATACCAGCGAGTCCATCACAGCCTATCTGCAACCCGGTCAGTATTATGTGGTTGTAGATGGCTATAACGGAGCAACGTCTCCCTATACCCTGACGGTGAATTGTGGCGCGGTCTGCAACTTTAACATCGTGAGCGCTACCTCAACTCCGGCGGGCTGTAGCCAGAACAATGGCTCTATCACGATTTCTTCATCAGGCGGCCATCCCGGATTCATTGTTTCTTTCACCGGCCCGGTCTCGGGTTCATTTGGCACGTATGCCAATACCAATACCATTTCTAACCTGCCGGCTGGTACCTATACTATCACTAAAACAGATTGCTACGGGTGCTATGATACCGAAATTGTTACGGTGACTTCCAGCGGCAACCTTAACGCACACGTAACCCCGCATGGCGCTACCTGTGGCATGTCCGGGTATATTTCAGTGGTTGTTCAAAATGGCCAGGCGCCTTATCAGGTTTATGTTAGTGGGCCGGTCAATACTTCCCTGACTGCCAACAGTTCAAGTTTTAACATCACTAACCTGCCTGCAGGTAATTATACTATTTACATCACCTCTGCAAATGGTTGCTCCATTGTAAAATACGCTACGGTTTCGCAGGGCAGCAGCAATTTTAATTTTACGGCAACCCCTCATCCGGGCGCTTGCGGACAACCCGGGTATATTCAAATCAACACCACAGGTGGTGTTGGACCTTACAACATCAGCGTTTCCGGGCCAATTAGCGGATACGCGGTCAGTAATTCTTCCAATTTTAACATCATCAACCTGCCAGGAGGCACTTATACCATTACCATTGAAGATGGCAACTGGTGTACTAAAACGAAAGTCGTAACCCTCCAAAGCAGCTACCTGAACCTTACGGCAACAGCCGGTAATGGGATTTGCGGTAGTTCCGGTTCGATTACGGTGAATGTTTCCAATGGCTCCGCGCCTTATATTATCAACTGGAATGGCCCGGTAACCGGCAGCGTCACAACTTCCAACCCCAACTATGTTATCCAGAATTTACCGTCCGGCACCTATTCTATTTTTGTAGAAGACGGCAACTGGTGTTCCGGATATAAAACGGTCTACGTCAATAACTCCGGAGGCAGTCTTTCTACTCACGTGACAGCCAATAACGGCAATTGCGGCCAGGCCGGTTCGATTTGGGTAGACATCAATAACGGAACTGGCCCCTACACCATTAACTGGACGGGGCCGTCCAGCGGCACCGCGACGACCAATAATAACTGGTACAGCATTGCCAACCTGCCCGGCGGTTCCTACACCGTGTACATTACTTCAGCCAACGGTTGCAGCAGCACGCATACGGTCTATATCATCTCCGGGGGGAATTTTGTCATCAATGCCACCGGAACAAATGGTGTCTGCGGACAGTCAGGCTCTATTTTAGTCACGATGACCGGCGGCGCGCCAAACTACCTGATTACCTGGAACGGCCCTGTAAGTGGTTCCACGACAACTGCGGCATCCAATTATACCATCAACAACCTGCCTCCCGGCAACTACGTGATTCAGGTTACCGATGCGCAGGGGTGTGCCCGAAATAAAAACGTGACCCTCACCAATACGGGTGGCGGCCTAACCCTTCAAGGCATCGTGACCCATGCCACCTGCTATCAAACCGGGGCCATCTGGTTGGATATCCTGGGCGGATCCGGGCCGTTCACGATCAGTTGGGTCGGCCCCGTCAACGGCTCGACGGTGATTCAGGGTAATGGATATAACATTTTCAATTTGCCTGCGGGTACTTATGTGGTCACTGTGGTTGCAGCGAATGGCTGCACGGGGACAAAAACCTTTACGGTCTTGAACCAGGGCGGAAACATTACCGTCACATTAGTAGCCAATAATGCCAACTGCGCTCAGCAATACGGTTCCATCAACGTCATTACGAGCGGAGGAACGGCGCCTTACACGATTGTCTGGAATGGCCCTGTGAGCGGTTCAGCCACTACGAATAATACCAATTACCAAATCCCTCAGCTTCCTGCCGGCACGTATACCGTAACCGTCACGTCGTCTAATGGATGCAGTGGCTACAACACGGTAACGATCAATACCTCCGGTAACATCAATATTGTTACCACCCCGATTCCGGGTCTTTGCGGAATGAATGGCGCGATTTGGTTAGACATCACCAACGGAACCGGACCATTTACAATTACCTGGACGGGACCGGTTAATGGCTCCATTACGATCCAGGGCAACGGATACAATATCCCGAACCTCCCGGCAGGCACTTACGTCGTAACCGTGACGAGTGCCAACGGTTGCTCCGACTCTGAAGTGGTAGTGCTGACGACAACTTCGGCCACTTATGTTGTCAATACGGCCTTAATTAACAACGGCTGCGGCCAGTACAACTGGATTTGGATTGATATCATCGGCGGGTCGCCCACTTATACGATTATTTGGACCGGACCGGTATCCGGATCGGGTACTTCTACGAATGGCGCTTTTGAGATCATGGACCTGCCTCCGGGCACCTATGTCATCAAAGTAACCGACGCTACGGGCTGTATGGTGATCAAAACGGTCATCATTTACCAGGAACCTAACACTCGCTTAGTATTGACACCGGTTCCGGGGGTATGCGGGCAGTTGGGCGCCATTGGAGTGAATATTCAGAACTCCCAGGCGCCGTATGTACTGACCTGGACGGGCCCGGTTAGCGGCTCAACCACTCTGGCAGGCAATGGTTTCAATCTTCCAAACCTGCCCAGTGGAACGTACACGTTTACCCTCGTGGATGCCAACGGTTGCACCGATATAGAGGTCGTCGTGCTGAACAACCAGGGCACCATAGATGCCACTGGTGTAGCGGTACCGGGGATTTGCGGTCAGAATGGCCAGATACACCTCGGCATCACCGGCGGCGCAACGCCTTACAGCATCGTGTGGACCGGCCCGGTTAACGGCAATGCCACGACGAGCAATAACTTCTACAATATCCTGAACCTGCCCAACGGCACCTACACGATTGTGGTGACAAGTGCCAACGGCTGCACGGATACGGTGGTTGTGACGCTGGTTAATCAGCCCAATACCTTAGACGTAATTGGCGTAGCAGTTCCGGGTGTTTGTGGTCAGAATGGCCAGATACACCTCGGCATCACGGGCGGCACAACGCCTTACAGCATCGTGTGGACCGGCCCGGTTAACGGCAACGCCACGACGAGCAATAACTTTTACAATATCCTGAACCTGCCGAGCGGCACCTACACCATCGTGGTAACAGATGCCAATGGTTGTACGGATACCGTGGTGGTAGTCTTGACCAACGGTGCAAATACGCTGGATGTGACGGGCGTAGCGGTTCCGGGTGTTTGCGGCCAAAATGGCCAGATTCACCTCGGCATTACCGGCGCTACAACGCCTTACAGCATCGTGTGGACCGGCCCGGTTAATGGTAACGCCACAACGAGCAACAACTTCTACAATATCCTGAACCTGCCGAGCGGCACCTACACCATTCTGGTAACAGGGGCGAACGGTTGTACGGATACAGTGGTCATTACCCTGACCAACGTTCAGAATACGCTGAATGTAACGGGTGTAGCGGTTCCCGGTGTTTGTGGTCAGAATGGCCAGATTCATCTGGGCATCACCGGCGGCACAACGCCTTACAGCATT
>Ga0209573_1003692_pt1 | contig 16279 bp, 11 predicted proteins | sample TNRBio252014_DNA_FD_185870 | JGI IMG/M metagenome (GOLD analysis project Ga0209573, IMG submission 185870) | Wastewater treatment Type I Accumulibacter community from EBPR Bioreactor in Madison, WI, USA - TNR Reactor_6/25/2014_ DNA (SPAdes)... | ecosystem: Engineered > Bioreactor > EBPR >...
GCTCGCTCCTTCCGAGGCGGAGAAGCTGAAGCGGAAACGCTCTCCGCCGGGCACCCCGCGAAAGACTCCGTGAAAACGTTGCCACGAGGCGATGAAGTCGGGGATGAGCGCCTCGCGCGAGCCGCCCACGCCCCAGACGAACCATTCGCCGTTCATCTCGTGACTCGGACGGATCACGATTTCATACTCCCCCGGATTGTTTGTCAGAATTGATTCGGCAAGGCAGCGCCAATGCTCATCGTAGGCACCTGCCTTTGCCTCGGGATAAGACGCCCCTGTGATGATGATGGGCACATCGTAGACGAGCCGTCGCGCGCCGCGGGTCCCATAGACGGTCTCACTCAGCCAATCGGCATATCGATAGTTCTCCCACTTTTGGAAATCGACCGTGCACAGGATCAGATCCACGGGACGATCGAGCCAAGCCTCGAAGGCGAGGACACGCTCCATCGAGTTTTCGCCATAGATTCCGAGGAGTGGCTCCGCCGCCGTGGTCCGCGAAGGAAGGAGACCCGAGAGCGCGAAAGCGAGGAGAAGCGGGAGGGCGAGGCTGGGTTTGGCGGTTCGGCTGGGGGCGGTCATGGCGGGTCCCGGGATTCGACGGGGGATCATAAATTCCCCCGGCTCGCGAGCCAAAACTATTTTCAGAATTCCGCGGCACGAAAAGAATGCGTTGCCATTTGTTGCATTTCGCTCCTAGAATCCCGCCATGCGTTCATACGGAATTCCATTCTTGCTCGGTTCGGCCCTCGTCCTTTTCCTCACCCCCCTCGCCAAGGCGGAGCCCCTTGACCTCGCGCGCCTCTTTTCGGGCGAGAAGACCGAGTCTCCGGCCAAGAAGGGCGGTTCTGAAAAGAAGACCGAGAAACTCTCCTTTTTCGGCGGGCCGAAGCGTGTCGAGATCGATCTCACCTCCCAGACCCTGCGTGCCTATGAAGGCAACCGCGTCGTGCTGAAAACAAACATCAGTTCGGGACGGAATGGCGCGACCCCCACGGGCAGCTTCAAGGCCGGATGGAAGCACGCCGATCATTACTCGAGCCTCTACCACAATGCTCCCATGCCTTGGAGCGTCCAGGTGCGCGGCAACATTTTCATCCACGGCTTCAGCGTCGTGCCCGATTACCCGGCCTCGCACGGGTGCATCCGCATGCCGCTCACCGGCAGCAATCCGGCCAAAAAGTTCTTCAACTGGGTCGAGCCGGGCACGCCGATCAAGATCTCCTACTGATTCGGGCAATTCGGCCGGGCCGACCCTCAAGGCCGGTCCGGCAGGGCCTGTAGCCACGCGAGATTGAAGACGTACTGGTTGCGGCTGCTGATGAGCTGGATGCGACCGTCACGGGTCTGGATGGCGGCGAGGTAGCCGTTGGGTTCTGCCCGGGTGTCGCTCAGCGGGAATTGACCACGGTCGATGCCGTTCACGCTACGCTCTTCTCCGCCGGGAGTGACGAGGCGCCGGTGCGGCCAGGTTTTCCCCTCGTCGAAGGAGAGCGCCGCAAAGAGACCGGCCCCCGTGAAGTCGCCGCCCTTGCCCGGGAAACTCATACCCGTGGGATTCCGTGCGTTGGCCGAGAGGTCGGTGAAGGAGCAAAAGAGCAGCGCCCCCTCGCGCAGGCGGATCAGCACCTGACGCTGCACGCTGCTGATCGCGGGAAACTCGGTCGCCTCGTGGGTCCAGGTCTTGCCGCCATCGCTGGAAAAACTCGCAGGCGTTTTGAAATCGAAGGCTCGTTGCTCGGATTCGCTGTTGAGCCGACCGAAGCTCATGAGCCGGCCGTCCAGCAACTCGACGATGGGCGCGTGGATGCCGGCGTGACGCGCGGCGCTGCCATTGCGGTGCGCGAGCTTCTTGTCGGTGATCATCTCCGAAGTCCAGGTGAGGCCTCCGTTGGTGCTTTTGGTGAGGCTCGTCGTAGTGACATCCTGAGTCATCAGAATCGTGCCGTCGCGCGTGCGGATGAGTTGGTTGCCGATCTCGCTCCACGGCAGGAGGTTCCGCGGTTTGCTCCAGGTGACGCCGTTGTCGGTGCTGCGGCGGACGAGGTTCTCGCGATGTCCGCGCACGAGATGAAGGAGCGTCTTATCCCCATCCCACCAGAGTTTCGGCGCGTGATCGTTCACATCCGCGCCGTCCCAGAAGAGCGAGGCGGTCTCCCACGCGACCGCGCCGCGGCGGAGTCGGCTCGCGAGATTGCTCAGCTCCGTGCCGGCCTCGTCGACGCAGGAATACCACACCGCGAGAAGGTCCCCGTTCGGACACTCGGCGATGGCGGGACTGTGGTTGTGCCAGGAAAAGGCAGGGCCCTGCGAGTCCGGCGGCACGATCACGAAGGGCTTGGGACCCTCGAAGAACGGAGCCGTCTCTTTCAGTGGCTCGATCTTGGCCGGGGTCTGGGAAACGTTTTGGGCATGCCGCGCCGGGAGGGGCATCGGCAGCGTTTCTCCTTCCGGCCACTCTCCGAGGACGACGCGGAAGCCGATGCGATCGTTCACCGCCTCCGGCACCCAGGCGCTGCGGTTGGCCGAACGGAGCAGGCGCGTCTGCAGGGAATGACTGCCCCCACGGATCACGCGCAGGTCTCCGTCGATGCGGCCGAGAGGGTCACTCCGATCGCCTGCCTCATAGGGTCCATACCAGTCGGCGCACCATTCGGCCACATTGCCATGCAGATCGTGGAGCCCCCAGGCATTCGACGGGGTACGGGCGACTTTCAGGGAGAGTTTCGACTCCTTCGCTTGATACTCCGGAGGCAGTTTTTCGTCAGGAAAAAAGCGGTCGCGGATTCCCGTGTCGGACGGCCAGGAATGAAATCCGTCGGGCAGGGTGTCGCCGGTGTGAAACAGCGTCGTCGTCTCCGCGCGACAGGCATATTCCCACTCCGCCTCGGTGGGGAGGCGGTAGGTTTTCCCCTCCTTTTTCGACAACCATTCGCAGAAGGCCGCGGCATTGTTCCAAGTCACCCCCGTGACCGCATCCCCGTCGTTTTCGCCACGGTGATCGGGATCAAACTGCCGGTATTGCCCCACAGTCACCTCAGTCGTGCCGAGGTGAAAGGGACGGGTGATCGTCACGCGATGGGCGGGACGCTCGTCCCAGTCGGCGTCATCGAATTTCTCCGCATGTTTCTTGACCTGGTAGTCGGCGGCCGGTCCGTCCTGCCCCATCGTGAAGGACCCCGGAGCGACCGGCATCAGGGTCATGCCGAGCGAATTGGTGACCGGTTCGGCGGCGGAGAGACAGGACGCGAGGAGAGCGAGGGCGGGGAAGGGGAGAGCGCGCATCGTGAGGCGGATTCCTACGGGAAGATGAAGTCCGCTTCAACCTCCTGCTTTCCCGCCGGGTTGAAATGCCTCTCGAAAGTTTCTCCCTCCGCCGAGCCTGGGCTTGCCGGAACCGCCGGGGTTTGCGAGCATCGCCTCATGCGTATCGTTTTGCTGCTTGCCATTTCCCTTCCCACTCTCCTCGCCCACGCGGGGGACGACTACTTCCCAACCCCCGACGCCGAAGACGGCTGGCGCGAGGCGAAGACGGTCGAGACCTGCCGTGATCTCGCTGGCATGGATCTGTCCCAACTCGAGCCCGCCTACACCCTGACCGAACGCTCCACCGCCCATGGGGGACTGCTCGTCTTGCGTAAGGGCTATCTCTGTTTTGAACGCTACTTCGGCCGGGCCAGCCGCAACTGCAATCCCGACATGGCTTCGACAGGGAAAGCCTTTTGCAGCATCGCCTGCGGCATCATGCTCGAGGAGTTCAAAGACAAGATCCCCGCTGGTCTTGATACAAAAGTCTTCACCGAGACCTACCTTCCGCAGGCCTTCCCGCTTGATGACCCGCGAAAGGCGGAGATCACCCTCGGCCAACTCCTTTGCATGACCGCCGGCTATTGGGGCGAAGGCCAAACCCCGACCGGCTATATGAAAGGCAATCCACTGCCGCAAACTCTCAAGCCCGTCAAAGGACAGGACATCCGCAATCTCGACGAGTCCTCCGTCCGCGTGCCGCTCTGGTGCGATCCGGGCGCCGGGTACTCCTATTCCTCACCCTCGCCGCACATCGCCAGCATCGTCCTGCGTAACGTCACTGGGATGGAGTTGAAGGATTTCATCCACGAGCGCCTTGCCAAACCACAGGGCTGGGGAGCGTGGGACTACTGCCTTCATCGCGGTGACTTCGTGATGCCCCACGCCAACGGTGCCGGCAGCACCGCCCTCCATGCCACCGATGTGATGCGTTTCGGCTACTGTCTCGCCCGTGATGGTAAATGGAAGAACCGCCAGACCGTGCCACTCGACTACATCCGGAAGTGCCAGACCTGGAGTCCCGACAATCCGCACACGCCTTTCAGCCTCCAATGGGAGCACAACGCCGACGGCCATGTCGCCGGAGCTCCCCGGGACGCGTTCTGGAAGAGTGGAGCCGGCGGCTTCTGCCTCTACGTCGTGCCTTCTCTCGATCTGGTGATCTACAAGCTCGGCGGCAAGACCGGTCAATACGATCCCACCTTGACCCGCATCCCCCAACCCGAGCCCGACACCTCGCGCGATGCCTGGGAGCCCTTTCCCGGCAGCGCCTTCCAGGAAGGTTCGGGAGCGGCTTCGTTGAACCGGGTTCTGGAGGTGGTCTGCTCGGCCGTGCGGGTGGAGTGACAAAACGAAGGCGGAGTCTCGACGAGCTTGATCCTGGCGCAGAGTTCGGTAGGATGAAACGGGGGCCGCGTCCTTCCGTCACGCCTCGAACTTTTTCGGCCTTCATCCCTCAGGCATCATGAAACGAATCATCCCTTTCATTCTCCTCTGTTTTGTCTTCGCCACGTCCTCCCATTCCGGCGAAGCCGACACCCCGGGCCCTGATACCCGCTCTGCCATCCTCGCCTCGGTCAATTCCGAGTTCCTCCGCATCCATCCCTGCGGGGTCGAGACCGGGCCATCCCGTTATCTCGTTGATCACCTCGCGGTCGAGGACGAATGGGCCTGCATCGCCGGGAGCGCCCGGTATCAAGGTCCTTCCGGCCCTTTCGCGGTCAAGTTCATCGCCCTCCTCAAGTGGAAGTGCGGCTGCTGGGATGTTTCCACGATCTCCTTCGATGCCGATCACATGACGCGCCAACGCTTCGTCGGGCTTCGCCAGATCCCTTCCGACATCCTGCCGCGTTGGATCCGGTGGAGTCGTTGAGGTGGTTGATACGTCCATGCCGCGCGCGTGGTTAGGGAAAAGATTTCTCTCGACCGATCCCTTCGTCCTCGTCCATCCTGCGGCATGATTCTCGTCAATACCGAAACCATCCCGGGGCGCACCATTCAGGAGGTCCGGGGCCTCGTCCAAGGGAACACCGTCCGCGCCAAACACGTCGGCCGCGACATCATGGCCGGGCTCAAGAACATTGTCGGGGGCGAATTGAGGGGCTACACCGAACTCCTCACCGAGGCACGACAGGAGGCTGTCTCCCGCATGGTCGCCCAAGCGCAAAGCCTCGGTGCCAACGCCGTCGTCAACGTGCGTTTCTCCACCAGCTCCGTCACCGCCGGTGCCGCCGAGCTCTATGCCTACGGGACCGCCGTGGTCGTTGCCTGAACGCCCGCTCCTTTTTCCCCCAACATGGACCCGCAGAACGACGCCCTCAGTCTCCTCGCCGGACTCGCCGTTGTCATCTTCGGTCTTCTGGCCTTTCTCGCCCCCTTCCTCATTCTCCTCATCGGGGGGCTCGTCGGGGCGGCGAGGGAAAAGAGTCATTTCGAGGATCTCGCCCGTCGTGAGAGCGCCCTCGCCGGATTCCTCATCACCGACCTGAAAACCCCGCCTCCCGGACTCGATTTCGCCGCGGGCGCCCTCGTCAGTGGCAGCGTCGTGATCGCCTCAGATCACTTCAAGACTTTCTGCGCCAAATGGCGCAAAATTTTCGGCGGCGAATTCCACTCCCTCGCCCGCATGCAGGAGCGCGCCCGCCGCGAAGCCGTTCTCCGTATGGTCGAGGAGGCCCGCCGTCTCGGTGCCACGTCCGTCTGCAATGTTCGCATCGAGGCCAGCTCCATCGGCGCGAGACAGGATGGCAAGGTGAGCGGGTGCGAACTGATGGCATATGGGACTGCGTTGATTCCGGCGCGCGGGTGACGCCAGGGGGCCGTTTCCCCCGGGAGTCACGCCATGTCCGTGGCGCGCTGCACGCGGTTTCGACCGACATCCATCACCTCCGACAATCGCAGCGGTGAAAAGGCCAAGATGCGACTTGTCGGGAGGGCTGTCGATCTGCGACAGTTGCCTCCATGCAATGCAGCCCGTCCAGCAATCCCTTCGTTCGCCTCTCCTGCCGGATTGATGCCGACGACATCGCGGAGATGCACGAAGCCTACAACAGCGGGATGTGCGACATTTCCACGGCCAATTGCCTCACCCGGGCGATCGCGCGCGAACTTTCCGGAGATCGCCGGGTCAAGCTCCTGCGGCATGGCCATACGCGCGCCGAAGTCGAGGTGTGGGGCCAGCGCGTCCCCCTTTCCGCCGAGTTGCTGCATTGGCTCGGCACCGCCGAGAGCGGAGGCCAGGTGGATCCGGTGGACTTCGTCCTCCTCATCGGGGGACCGCGCAGCCATGCCGACGAGGGCGGAGGGCACGGCCATTCCCACGCGGGCTTGGTTCGCTGAGTCCGGCGTGATGTCCCGATGACCGCGACTCCGGTCGAGGGACTTCATTGCCTTTCCTTGCGCTTTCCGCCGGGATAGCGCTTTTTGGGGTCGCAACTCTGCTCACCCATGACCGCTCGACTCCGGCTCTTCTTCCTCCCGCTCTTTTTTCTCATCGCGTGTTCCGATGAGCCTGCCCCCCGGCCCGTGTCTCCTTCTGACGGTCCCGAAGGCATGCTCCTGATTCCCGCCGGCCCCTTTCGTCGCGGCGGTGATGCCGGAGAAATGGGTGGCGACTCCGCCTCGCACCAGTCGGCTTATCCCATCCACGAGGTTCACGTCGACGCCTTTTGGATCGACGAGACCGAAGTGACCAACCGCCAGTTTGCAACCTTCGTCGAAGCGACCGGCTATCAGACCTTCGCCGAGCGCCCCTTGCCGGAGGCGCGCGTGCAAGAGTTGAAGGAAGATGCCCGGAGAAACCTCGCCCGGCTCGAACTGATGTCCTCCCGCGCGACCGGAGAGCAACGCGAGCAGCTCCTCGCCGCCATGGAGGAGGTCAAGGCTGCCCAAGAGGTCGCGCCGCTTGCCGGATCGATGATTTTCGCCATTCCCGAAGGCGAGCTCGACGATCCCCAGGACCTCTCCCAATGGTGGACCCTCGTGCCGGCGGCGAACTGGCGCACGCCCGGTGGACCCGGTACGACCCTTGAGGGACTCGACGATCATCCCGTCGTCAACGTCACCTACGAGGACGCCGCCGCCTACGCGAAGTGGGCCGGCAAACGGCTCCCCACCGAAGCGGAATGGGAAAAGGCCGCCCGGGGCGGGCTCGATCACCAGCCCTACACTTGGGGAGGCGCGATGTTTCCGAAAGGAGAAACCGTATGGATGGCCAACATCTGGCAGGGCGAATGGCCGCACCAGAACACCAGGGCCGACGGCTTTTTCACCACCGCCCCGGTGAAGCGCTACGCCCCCAACGGCTACGGTCTCCACGACATGGCCGGCAACGTCTGGGAGATCGTGGCCGATCTTTATCATCCAAACGCCTATGAGCTGCCCTCCGCCACGGCCCCGAACCCGGAGGGCCCTTCGCAGGATGAGGCAAAAGAAGCGGGAATGGATTTCACCGCCCACGTCACCAAGGGTGGCTCCTTCCTTTGCTCGGATCAGTGGTGCAAAGGCTATCAACCGGGCTCGAGGGGGATGATCGACGACGATTCGCCGTCGAATCACACCGGGTTCCGTTGCGCGCGGGATGTGGAGTGAGGGAACTTCAAGAGCCCGCGTTACACGTTACCTCAAATCGAGAGACCGTGCTGGAACCGGACTTCTCTCCGACACCTCATTCATTAAATTCGAATCTTCCCCTGCCTCGCAGCACCTGACGTCCGGGTCGTTGCGGATTCACGGGTCGATTGAGGACGATCCGGCCATAGCCGTAGAAGACGATGGCTCGACGGCGAACATCTGCGGTTGCCCGGAAGTTGTCCCGCTCGACTTCGTCTCCCCGCCGCGCGCGGAATTCGAGCAGCGTCGGGTATTCGCCGAGGACGGTAGGCTGGACGGCGCGGCCCGGGAGGGTGCGCACCCGCGCGCGTATCGTGGAGGTGTCGTCGATGGGGTCGTAATTGCCCGATCCTCTGAGACTCCCTTGGAGTTTTTGTCGGGCCGCGTTGTTCACCAAGGTGCCGCGGAAGCGGAAGTTGGCTTCGATATCATCGGCGTGTGCCGTCGAGGTTGCGGACAAGGCGATCGCCGTGGCGAGAAGTGAGCTTCCTAAAATGGATTTCGTTTTCATCGGAGTTTTGAAGTATGGGTGGTTTGAGGTTGGAGGAATCGGCAAAAGCCAATCTCTCTTTCGCAGGAGCGATGCCACGTTTCGTTCATGCCTCGAAGTGAACGACTTACAGAGTGGGTCGGGCATTTTGTCGGGGCGGCACGATCGCCGAGGGGTGCAATCCGCCCGGTTTTGCAGGCGCTTCATGCAATTCGCCTCTGCAGTCGCAAGCACGCCGCGGCGGTCGCCGGACGACGGCGTCGCCACTCATGAGCCACTGCAACTGAAAGGGAGCAATGGAGTGCTGGCCGGGAAGAGTCGCGTATCACTCCGTCCGACCCCTGGATCCATCACGCGGTCACTTCGCCTTCTCCGGCGTCGAAGCCTTGAGCTGATCCATGAGCGGTTTCATCTCTTCGGCGATCTTGCGCCAATCGTCACTTCCACGTTCGAAGGCATCGCGTTTGGCGGCGAGCTCGCGGATTTTCACACCGAGGGCGCGGCGGGCGGCGGCGGCTTCGGCGGCGGGATCGACCGGTACGGACTCGGCGTCTTTCCAATCATCGGTGCGGAAGACGGAGGCGGGGAGTCCCTCGCTGTTGACGAGATTGGATCCCTCGGGATTTGAGGCCCAGGCGTAGCGGACCGCGACGGGTTTCGCAACCGAGGCACTGCTCACGAGCACGGCGTCGGGGCCGTCGATCTTCGCATCCGCCCAATGCCAGACCTGGTCTTCGCCGGCGATTTCAAATCGTTTCAGCTCTCCCCCATCGCGCGACTTCAGACCCTTACCCCCCTGATCGAAGGTGACGCGGATCGCGTCCTCTTTCACCTCTGCACTGCGGTAGAGCGGGCCGGAGTAAGCGACGAGATCCTTCCCGTAATCCTTCGCGAGGGCCCAGAGGGCGAGGCGTTCACCCGGGTCCTTTTTGTTCTTGGGGTGGATGTCATCGACCTCTCCGGTGTCGTTGATGATGGCCATGCCCGTCTTCGGCGTGGTCGCGAGGACGAGGCGCATGCGGTCCTGCAGGAGCGCCCAGGGATCGGGCGTGCCGGGAGCGGTCGAGGGCGCGCGGAAATTCGCGAGCTGCACGTAGTAGAAGGAAAACTCATCCTGCCACCGACCCCGCCAATCGCGGATCATGAGTGGCAGGGTTTGATCGTAGGGCACCGCACCGGCCCTGGCGTTGCCCTCGCCCTGATACCAGATTGCCCCGCGCATCGTGTAGCCGGTGAAGGGGTGGATCATCGCATTGTAGAGCACTCCGGGACGTCCTTCGGTGTCGAGGGGACGTTTCGGGGCGGTGGGCTTCTTGCCGAGGCGGCGGCGCTCGCCTTCGGGTTTGCCCTTCGACGCTTTCATCGCCGCCTGCCAATCGGCGAGACGTTTCTCGTAAGCCGCCGTTGCCGTCGCATGATCGAAGACCTTGTCCTCGGCGAGGAGGGTGTCGACGAGCGCCTTCGTGCCCGGCAGGGTGTTGAGCGCCTCACGGCTCGTGAAGGTCTCGACCGGCTTCCCGCCCCAGGCCGACTTGATCACCCCGACGGGGATGCCGAGATCGAGGTGGAGTTTGCGGGCAAAGAAAAAGGCCACCGCCGAGCAGCCCGGCACCGTCTCGGGCGTGGCGGAGATCCAGGCACCGGCGATATCCTCCTGCGGCTCGACCGAAGTGACGAGCGGCGCGTTGAAGAAGCGCAATCCGGGCAGGTTCGTGGCGTTCACGAGATCCGCGTAGGCCTCGACGCGATCCATCGTGAAAAACATGTTCGACTGACCCGAGGCGAACCACACTTCGCCCACGAGGACGTCGGCGATGGCGAGGGATTGGTCGCCGGATTTCACCGTGAGTTCGGCACCGGTCGCATCGGCCACTCCGGTCGAGATCGCGGCGCGCCACTTCCCGTCGTCACCGGCTTTCGCGGTGGCGGTTTGGCCCTTGAAGGAAACCGTCACCTCGGCTCCGGCTTCCGCCTTACCCCAGATCGCGGCGTCGCGTTCGCGCTGCAGCACCATGCCGTCACTGAAAAACGAGGGCAGGGAAAGTTCGGCGCGGAGCGGGGCGGTCACGAAGGTGAACACCAGAACGAGGGAGAGCCAAGAGGGTCGCATGGGGGAATGAAGAGGGTTCAAGAGAGCTTCTAGCCGATCCCAAACCCCGGCGACAAGCGTCCGATGCACCGAAATCGCGGCGGTTTTGCGGAGGTCCTCTGGGCTGGGTTTTGAAAATTCAGATTTTTTACTGGAATTATGGTTTTATTCGAATATGATTCTCACATTCTCCAGAATTCGCAAACTTGAGAACCTGCCTGGAGTGAACCCCGAGATCCCACCGAAACATGAAAACCTGGATAGCCCTCGCCGCCGCCCTTCTCTTCTCCCTGCAACTGCCTGTCACCGCTGAAGCCGGTTATCCGGCGCGCTTCCGTGGGGTTTGCCAGCACTGTGGTCACGATCTCATGGCCTACTACCGTCCTGTCGAATGCCTCGATGGACGCATCGTGACGCAGTGGGTGAACGAGTGTCACGATCACTGCCGTCCGGCTTATCTCGGGAAGAAGAAATACGACTTCTTCAATTCCCATCTCATGAACCCCGCGAATCCGAAGCGGAACGCGAGACGCAACTGTCTCCCCAATGCCTCTGGCATGGAGATGACCCGGACTTCGGCGAAGAGCCGTTGTTGTCCCTGAGAGGTCCGGACGTCTCCACCCTCAGCGACGGCTTGCCGGCGTGAGCGTGGGTTTGGGCTTCGCTTTCTCCGCTTGGATTTCGGCGAGACTCAGCTCGACCGCCTTCTCGATCTGACGATCGCGGCCTGAGGTTTCATCCCCGGGATCGGTCCAGACGAGGGCATCGGGAGCGGCCCCATTGAGTTCCATGTCGGCTCCGTCGCTCTTGCGGTACCAGCCGCGGAAGGGAATGCGCAGGGTGCCGAGGTCGCGGATGGAGGCGGCCCCGGTCGAGACGACTCCGCCGGCGGTGGGCACACCGACGAGTTTTCCCCGGCCGAGTTCCTTGATCGCGTGGCTGAAGATCTCGGCGTTGGAGAAGCTGTTCTGATTGCAGAGTACGGTCACGGGCCGCTGCCAGGTCGCATAGACGCGGCGGTCCTGCGGATAACCCGGGCCGCCTCCGCGCGGCACGGTGATGGCATGCTCGGCCGGGTTCAGGACGGTGAGGAGGTGATCGGCGGTGAAGCCGCCGCCGTTGTCGCGCACGTCGATGAGGAGCCCGTCCTTGCCGTGGCCGCGGGCGAAGATCTCTTCCTCGAAACGGAGGAATTCGCTCCAGTCCATCTTCTCGACATGAACGTAGCCGACACGGCCGCCGCTGAGCTTGTCGACGAGGGCGCGGCGCTGCTCGACGCGGGCGTCCTGCATCAGCTCGCGGGCCCGTGTGTAGGAAATGGGACGCAAGGTGAGATCCAGGGTCTCGGTGACGGACTTCGGCGCTCCTTTTTCATCCTTCGTCTCGACGGCACGCTGCCCTTTCAAGGCGATGTCGCGGGCGAGGGGACCATTCCACACCGTCGTCGGATCGAGATCCTTCGCAAGCGCGGTTCCGTCGATCGCGGTGAGGATATCGCCGGCGCGGAGGCGCGACCCTTCCTCGTCGGCCGGCCCGCGCGGGATCACTGTCGCCACTTTCCAACCGGGACCTGCGAAAAAGCGGTCGAAGGTGACGCCGGGATGGGCCGTCTCCTCGTTCCAGCCCTGGGGACTGCGGTTCGGATAACTGTCGACGGAAGACCTGAAGCCGAGGTGGGATCCATTCAGCTCGCCGAGCATCATCGCCACGACCCGATCGAAGGCGCGGCTGTCGGTCGCGCGGGCCGCGGCCTCCTCGTATTTCATCCTGACAGAATCCCAATCGCGGTGATTGAGGGCCTCGTCATACCACGTGTCGCGGATGACCCGCCAGGCCTGCTGGAAGCCGGCGCGCTGATAGGCGGTGCGGTCGAACGACTGGCGCGCGGTGAACGAATAGGTCTTGAGCACGCCCTTGGAGAATGAGGCGGGCAAGCCCTCGACGAGCCAGAGCACGGTCTCGTCCTTCGCGATCCAGTGGGCGAGGCCTCCCATCTTGTTGACGAGCAGCGACGGCGTCGACGGATCGGGGAAGGAAACGGTGTAGGTGCCCTTGACCCCCCGGATCTCGGCGGCGAAGGCGAGGCGCTTCGAATCGGGCGACCAGAACAGCCCGGCCTCGGTCGCGTCGGGAATGGCGATGCGATGGATGCGCTCGGAGAGGCGGTCGAAATCGATTTTCACGGTCACGCCCGACGGGGCCGTCTTCGGCGGGGCCGGTGGTGTTGCCGGAGCGGCGGGTTTCGGCTCGGGCGTGGCTGGCACAGGAGACGATGGAGATGTGGGAGCGGGCACCGGAGGCGCCTGTCCTTCCTTCGAGGTCATGGGCTGGAGCGGGGCCGGCGCTGCTGTTTTGGGTGGTTCGTTAGGCTTCGGAGGTGTGGCCGGATCGGGTTTCTTCCGCGCCGCTTCCATCTTCTTCAAAGCGCTCTCGAGGGTGCGGTCGCGTTTGTCCTTCTCCTCGTCGGCGAGATTGAGATGCACGTAATAGAGATCGGTCTCGTCCTCGTAACGGCGTCCGGTGAAGGCGAGGATCTTCCCGTCGGGCGACCAGGCGGGACTGCCGTCGCTGTCGGGATGGCGCGAGAGATTGTAGGGCGGGATCTTGCCATCGAGCGGTGCGATCCAGACATCGCGATTGAAGTCATTGTCATCGACGGCATAGGCAATCCACTGGCCGTCGGGCGACCACGCGACCTGCGGGGCATTCCACGATTCGAGGAGGCGCTTGGCTTCGCTCCCATCGGTATTCGCGACCCAGAGATCGCCGCGTCCCGAGATCCACGAGAGCTTTTTGCCACCCGGCACGACCTGGAGGTCCTCCTTCGCGGCACCGTCCTTGGTCAGGCGGGTCTCCGTGAAGGTCTCGTTCCGCCACCAGTAGGCCTTCGCGTCGGCTCGTTTCGCCGACCAGAGATCGACGGTGGTGCCCTCGTCGCGGATGAAGTGGAGGGTCTCGCCATCGGCGGAGAAGACGGGCTCGCGCTCCTCGGCGGGAGTGTTCGTCACCGCGACGGGCTCGCGCAATTCGGAATCCATCACCCAGACATCCCCGCCGGCAATGAAGGCCATCTCGAGTCCGTCGGCGGAGAAGGAGACGTTGTCTGCTTTTGTCAGGGTGCGCCGCACCACGGGATCGGGCAGGGTATCCGCCGCCGCTTCGAAGGCGAGCAAACGCGCGGCCTTGCCCGCCCCCTTTCCGACGAGGGGCAGCCGGTAAAAGTCGAAACCCTGGCGGAAGACGATGGCGGAGCCATCCCGGGCGATCGCGGGAAGGATCGCGGGATCTTCCTGGTGTTTGGTCAGGGCCTTCTCCGCGCCGGTGGCGAGGTCGTGCTCCCAGACGTCGAAGAGCGCCGCCTCGCCGTGGTCGCCGAGGTAATAAAAGCCCGATCCATCCGCCTTCCACATCGGCGAGCGGGCCTCGGTGGTGCGGGCGATCAGCTTTTTGAAGTCCGGATTCTCCGTCTCGAGCCCCTCGGCGAGCCAGATCTGCGAGGCCATCGAGCCGCGGTAGCCCTTGCGATAGAGGTCGCTGCCTTCGCGACAGAAGAGGAGCCGCTTGCCGTCGGGCGAAAGAGTCGCGGAATGGCCTTCGGCGTCGAAGAGGAGGCGCTCGGCGCCGCGTTCATCCACCTCCACGCGGTAGAGCCGGACCGCCCTTCTCGTGGAGAAATCGCGCAGTCCCTCGATCAAGACCGACTTGCCATCGGGATACCACTCGACCACCCGCGATCCTTCCGAATGAAAGGTGATCTGGCGCGGAATGCCACCACCGGCCGGCATTACGAAGACCTGGTCCTGTCCCGTGCGATTGCTCGTGAAAGCGAGGCGCGTGCCGTCTGGCGAGTAGGCCGGGCCGGTCTCGTAGGCGGGATGGGTCGTGATCCGCTTCGCGTTTCCCCCACGGGCGCGACTCGTCCAGAGATCCCCCGCCCATGAAAAGGCAATCTGTTTGCCATCGGGTGAAAGGGCCGGAGTCGAGGGCATCTCCACCGGGACACGGGGAGCGATCTCTTCCGCGAGGCCCGGAGAGGGAAAGAGCGCGGCACCGATCAGGGACGAAACGACAAGCAGGCGTGAAGCGTTCATGGAGAACGCCAAAGATGCGGGGAAAGCACCGCTTCGTCGATGATTCTTTGTTTCGGCTTTCTTGAGTATTTCACCCCGTATTCCTCAATCCGCTCGCGATCGCGCTGATCGAAAAGACGAGATCGCGGGGCAGGTCGCCACCGCTTTCCCGCCATTCGCGGAGCAGATCGACCTGCTGTCGATGGAGTACGCGGAGGGGCGCTTCGCGCAAGGTCAGGGTCTTCGCGAAGCGTGGACGACGCACCGCGACGGGACGGGAGAAGAGCCGTCCCAGCAAAGTGCGGGCGCGGTCGTATTCGCCGTGGATGCGGCCGAGGAAGCGGTCGCGCACGGCTTCGTCCTTCACGAGCGAGGCGTAGAGCTCCATCAGATCGCGATCGGCGCTGACGAGATTGGTTTCGACTCCGGTGAAGACGTAGCGCGCCAGGGTCGAGCGAAGAATGGTCGAAGCGAGCCGTTCGAAGTCATCGGGCGTCTCGCGCTGGAGCCGGTCGAGGGCGGAACCGACGCCATACCAGCCGGGCAGGTAGAAGCGCGCCTGGGTCCAACTGAAGACCCACGGGATCGCCCGGAGATCGGCGAGGCTCGCCGTGCCGGTGCGACGCGAGGGACGCGAGCCCATCTGATTCTGCTCGAGCGCATCGATGGGTGTGGCCTGGCGATAGAATTCGATGAAACCCTCGGTCTCGAGCAGTTCGCGGTAGGCTTCGCGGCTCCACTCGGCGAGGCGCGGCATCAGATCGAGGCCGGGATCCTCGGAGGCTTTGCCAAACAAGTGCGCCGAGGTCGTGTGTGTCACACAGGCCTGGAGGCTCTCAAGATGGTAGGCGGCGTTTTCGGGATGGGCGTACTTCTGGGCGATGGTCTCGCCTTGCTCGGTCATGCGGAAGTCACCGCTGAGCGAGCCATGGGGCAGCGCCCTGACAAACCAATCCGTCGGTCCTGCTCCGCGGCTGACAGTGCCTCCGCGGCCGTGGAAGAAGCGCAGCTTCACCCCGTGCTTCACTCCGATCTCGGAGAGGGACTGTTGGGCGGCGTGCAGGGCCCATTGGCTCGCGAGAATGCCACCGTCCTTGTTACTGTCGCTGTAGCCGAGCATAATCTGCTGCGTCGGTCGATCGGGCGTGAGAGCATCATGACCCGAGACGGCGAGACTCGCGCGCGCCACGGGATGCGACAGGTAGGCGTCGACGATGGCGGCAGATCCGGCGAGATCGTCGAGCGTTTCGAAGAGCGGCACGACCTGGAGCGGACAGAGCCCTGGTCCGCCCTCGGAGGAGGCGACGGTGAGTCCGGCCTCGCGGGCGAAGAGATGAACGAGAAGCAGGTCGGAGAGCTGGCGGGTCATGCTCACGATGAGCGCGCCGACCCCGGCCCCGTGATGTTGCCAGTGCTCGCGCAGCACGCCGTAACAATCGCGCACCGCGTCGGCCTCGGGACCGGCGGATACCTCGGGATGGAGGAAGGGACGCGCCGAGACGAGTTCCGCATCGAGGAAGGCGAGACGTTTTTCCTCCGGCCAGTCGGCGAAGGACGCGCCATCGGCGACGCCTGCGGCGGCGAGGAGTTGGGCCGCGGCCTTGTCGTGGAAGGCGCTGTTTTGCCGCACATCGAGTTCGGCGAGGTGGAAGCCGAAGACTCCGAGCTTGCGAAGGAGCGGATCGACGACCCCGCTGGCGGCGCGATTGGCCC
>Ga0209573_1003694_pt1 | contig 16277 bp, 2 predicted proteins | sample TNRBio252014_DNA_FD_185870 | JGI IMG/M metagenome (GOLD analysis project Ga0209573, IMG submission 185870) | Wastewater treatment Type I Accumulibacter community from EBPR Bioreactor in Madison, WI, USA - TNR Reactor_6/25/2014_ DNA (SPAdes)... | ecosystem: Engineered > Bioreactor > EBPR >...
GGGAGCAATGCGCGTTGGTCGCTCTGGTAATTATATAAAAATTACAAACTTCTTGATAAAACCGCATAATTATTGCAACATCACATCCATTGGGTAATTTGCATTTACTATAGCTGATCTGAAACTTCGCGTTCTTCACACTCCCTACTTGAACCCCGAACTACTGTCTCTTCATCCATGAGCGCCTCATCAACCAAACGATGGGCTGTCCTCGTTGTCGGACTCTCCCTGCTGTCTGGCGGCGATGGCATTTCACCAGCGGAGAGTTTCGGAGTTACGGCGAATCGAGGAAAGCCCCGTGGCTCCTTGAGGCTGAAATGACCGTCGGAAACGGATACTGAACATTCTCTGCATGATACCTCCAAACACCTCTCTCTTTCGCCTGCTTGTGGGTGGCTATCTGCTGATTTCCAGCCTTGGAACGGCATTGGGAATGGGCATCGGAAACCTGGTGTATGTCGATACCAACGGGAATCGTCGTTTCGATTCTGGAGCTGATGCAGTGTATCAGGGAGTACCTCTACAACTGTTCGCTGATGGAGCTGACCCTCTGACTGCGGAGCCGCTTCAGGAAACGGTGACGGATGACCTGGGGCGTTACCTTTTCGATGGTTTGGATGCAGGGGTCTATTTCGTCCACATTCCAGTTGAGGCGTTTCTGAGCACGGGGCCGCTGTCGGGCCTGAAGTCGCTCTACGGCTTTGGCTCGTCGTCAGCAGATGACCATCTGGGGGAAAATGGATCGGACTCGATGAACCCGGCTCAGACGGGTGTGAGCACGCAGATGGTGATTTTGGCGGCTGGAGAAGCACCCACAGCTGCTACGGGTGAAACAGGTTTTGATTCGGATTCTGACGATGCTCAGGACGCTGAGGTGGATCTGACGGTGGACTTGGGGTTTTACCGTCCGATGGCGGTGGGAAATCTGGTGTTCCTGGACACGGACAATGACGGCGTGGCCGATGCAGGTGAAGGTGTGCCGGGCATCCAGGTTCTGGCCTTTGTGGCAGGTGCCGACGTGGAGCAGGATTCGCCGGTGGGTGAGGCGCTGAGCGAGGCGAACGGGCGCTTTAGGATCGATGAGCTAGCTTCTGGATTGAGCTATTTTTTGCATATTCCGAAGAACCAGTTCGCCCCAGGCAAGCTGCTGGCTGGTATGACTTCGGTGGTGGGGGCTGATGCGGGCACGGAGGATGATGATGTGGGAGAAGATGGAATCGACGGCGGTGATCCGGCGGTCTCTGGGGTGAGCACGGGCGTGTTTTCACTGCCTCTGAATGATGGTGCGCCGACGACGGCAACCGGGGAGACGGGATTTGAGGCAGGCAGCGATGCGACTGAAGATGGCCGTGTTGACCTAACGCGGGATTTTGGCTTCACGGCTCCAGGGGGACGAGTGGGACTGGGCAATCTGGTGTTTGTGGACTTGAATGGAGATGGCAAAGCCTCCGGCGAAGAGGGCTGGAATGGGGTGACGGTGCAGCTCTTCCAGGAGGGCCTGACCCCGGGCGTGGACACACCGCTATCAGAAGCAGTGACGGCCGAAGGGGGGCGCTACTTTTTCGGGAATTTGGAGCCGGGCAGCTACTTCGTGTTCATCCCTGCGATGATGTTCGGCAATGGGGCGGTATTGGAGCGCTCGGTACCCCTGGCGGCGTCTGTTGGAACGGATGATGACGTGGGCCAGGATGCGCAGGCGGCACTGCTGCCGGACCAGACGGGGGTGCGCTCTGCGACGGTAACTCTGGCTGAGGGTACCGCACCGACTGCGGCCACCTATGAAAAGGGTCTTTGGGCAGGTGCGGACGATGCACGGGACGGTGATGTGGATCTGACCGTGGATCTTGGTTTCCAGCAGTTATCGGCAGTGGCTTTGGGCAGTCAGGTCTTTGTGGATGCCAACGACAATGGTCTGGCGGACGTGGGTGAGGGGCTGGCAGGGGTGACGGTCCAGCTATTCCGCTCTGGCATGTCTGCTGGCGTGGAGGCACCACTGGCAGAAAGGGTGACCCAGGCGGATGGGGACTTCCATTTTGCTAATTTGGCCCCCGGGAGTTACTACCTGCGGGTGCCGCCGCAGATGTTCTTGAGTGGTCAGCCGCTTCAGCGTTGCATTTCGCTGCCTCATGAGGGCGGGGATGATGGCGTGGACCGGGACGATAACGGCATGAACTTTACTGACCCTGCGCTCGGGGGAATTACAACGGGCCTCATCGAGCTGGAGGCTGGTACGGAGCCGACTGGCACGGCGGAATCTGGGGTGGGTGGAGCGGCGGACGATCTGGTAGATGACCGGGGCGACATGACCGTGGACCTTGGTTTCCGCGAGCAGTGCCCGGTCATCTCCCTGGTAGCAGTTCCCGCTGAGGGTCCGCAGCCGCAGGTGGGCGTGGCATGGGAACATACGTTTGCCGCAGAGGGTGGCACGCAGCCATACCTGGAGTGGGCGGTCACTGGAAATCTGCCACCAGGATTGGAATTCGATACCCAGACAGGTCGCCTGCACGGAAGGCCGACTCAACAGGGCGAATTCCTCTTCATCGTGGGCGTGCTGGATCAGACGGGCTGCGATGGTTCGCTTGAAGTGACCTTGACTGTGGCTGCGGCACCAAAGACTGGCGTCGGCAATACGATCTTCATCGACCGCGATGGTGACGGGAGCTATGACGCGGGTGAGGGCATTGCGGGGGTGACGGTTGAGCTGGTGCCGCAGGCCGAAGGTGCGGACGTTGTTTCCCTGCTGACCGGGACGAACGGTGCCTATCTTTTCTCTGACATCGATGCGGGGGCTTACCAATTGCGTGTTCCGGCTGCGATGTTTGCGCCGGGTGCTCCTCTGCACGGGCTGAAGGCTTTGCCTGGAACGGATGGGGGTCTCGATGATGATGCGGGGCAGGATGGGCAAGACGCTTTGGAGCCTGCGGTCACGGGGGTGACGACAGAGGTTTTTACCCTGTCAGCGGACTCATCCCCCACGACAGGGACTGGTGAGACAGGCCGTGATCATACTTCGGATGACGCCGAGGATCACAGCGTGGACCTGACATGGGATTTCGGCTTTATCAGTGCCCTGCCTCACACCTTCAGCGGGTGGAGCGCCCTCGTATCACTTTCGCAGGAGGAGCCGCTGGATGATCCTGACGGCGACGGGTTGGCAAATGTGATTGAGTATGCGCTGGGCACGCTGGCGGATTCTGGGCTGGTGGCGGTTGGTGCCCCTGAACTGCGCTGGAATGAGGAGACTGATGGCTTTGATTTCGTGTTCAACCGTCGGCTGAACGGGGTTTCAGATGTCGCGCTCAGGGTGGAAGCAATTCCTGCGGACGGGGAGGACTTCACCCCCGTCACCAAGCCTCCAGAGGTGGTGTATGTGGGCGATGGGCTGGAGCAGGTGACCTATAGGTCTGTAAGCCAGGCAGCAGAGGGGACTGGGGCACGCCATGGCTTCGTTCGCTTGCGTGCTGGCCTCGATCAGGATGGGAATGGCGCGCCCGATCTGGTATCGGTCTCTCCTCCATGGTGCTGGCGGCGGCAGGTTTATGCGGCTGGCGAGCCGCATGCCGTGGTGATGCCTTTGGTGCTGCCGGAGGTTTACGCGGGACCGGTCCAGGCGCTCTCTGGTAGCACGTTACAGCCGATGCTGGCAGCAGGGGAAACTCTCGTTCCGAGGCTGCTTTCCGGGCGTGCCTATTATCTGGAGGTCATTTCAGGCACCCAGGAGGGCTGCCGCTGGGAATTGGATGAGGCAGCAACGACTGCCTCAGTCCTGGCGGTGGACCTCTCCGCAGCGCTTAATACGACCCCTACCCTGCCGGATCTCGCGGATGCAGTGGTGGTTGTGCGTCCCCATTGGCGTCTCGCGGATCTTGCGCCTCCGCAGCGGTTCCGGGCGAGTAATCGCCGCTCAAACGCGGACCGCTTGATGCGTTTCGAGCCGGGCTCAGGTTCCTTTACAGAATTTTGGCTCTACCTGGCTGGTTCGGAGGGCCGCTGGGTGCTGGCGGATGATGAAAATCTAGATTCGCAGGACTCCACCACCATCGCCCCTGGCCAGGGCGTGTTTGTGCAGGCACGCAGTGTGGCCACGACCACAGGCCAGGCAGGCAGGGTGCGGCTGAATGACTTTCGCTTGCGCCTAAGTCCCGGCTCAAGCCTTGTGGGCACTGGTTGGCCATTCGCAGATTCGCTCTCCAGCATTGGTGCTTCTTCCCTGACTGGTTTTAAGGGTAGCAACCGCCAGAGCCAGGCGGATCGCTTTCGGATCTGGGTGCGTGCTCCCAGTATTGGGGAGGAAGGCGGGTCCAGCAGCTATTTGGGCGGCTACCTCTACAAAACCCCTGCGGAAGAAAAATGGGTGCTCGATGGCGATGCCGACTTGGTGGACCAGGGCCAGATGAGCCTCCTCCCTGCTTTTAATGCCTTCTTCCTCACTTCCGCCAGCGGCATCACGGACTGGCGGTTGCCATCCCCTGACGGGATTGAGTTCTTGGCCACCCCGTGACTTTGGTGCCTCCCATTCCTTCTGCTCCTGCTATGAAACCGATCCTTCGTCTCCTTGCGCTGCTTTGGCTCACTGCCCCTCTGCTGCCCGCCAGAACCATTAGTTGGTTCAATGCCCCCGGTGATATCATGGTGGACGCCTCAAATGCCGCGTTGGGGGCTGCCATTACTTTCGAGCTGGGGTCTTTCGGAGTTTTCGAGCCCACCGAGCTCAATCTGGACCAGTGGGCTGCCAATTGGAAAGTCTTTGACCGCGCGGTTGTCGGCGATGGGTGGAATGCAGGGACGGGCTTCCTGACCAGCAATGAACAGTTCCGTGCGGATGGGACGTCCAGCTACGGTGGGGTGGAGACCTTTGCCGCAGCTGATCAAATGTACCTTTGGGCCTATAACTCCCAGGATCTTGCCCCCACCAGTCAGTGGGCACTGGTGCGGGACAATAGCAACGGCCTGGGCTCGCCTTCTTGGACCTTGCCCGCATCCGATACCCTGAACCCCACTAGCATCGACTGGGACCTCCTCCAGGCGGACACCGCCATCTACGGCGGCGTGAACGGCGTCTATGGCGGCGGGGATTACGACACTTTGGCTGCTCCTGGGTTTGTCCTCCAGCTAGCCACTGTCCCAGAGCCTGGCTCGGCTGTGTTAGTGACAGTGGCTCTGGCGACGGGTTTACGCAGACGGAGGGTCCTATCATCTGTCGATTGACGGGCAACCCCCTCCAGCCGGGAAACAAGATCGATGTTGATAACGCCCAGAAACACTCACAGACCCGCGAAGAAGCACACTCCGAAAAGCTGTTTAAATTAGATGTATTAATAATCAGCATAATTTTAAAATACTGCTGCTTTGGTTTGACTTTTCACAATTTAATTACAAATATCATAATTTAGTATGCCCGCCACATTCACCCCGATCTTCTAAAGTGAGGTTCGTCACCACCCCAAATCTGATTCCTTCCGGATCGCAGCGGGCCATGCGCCTTCTGCTTGGGGTGCTCTGTGTCGGGATTTTGGGGACGGCGGCAACTGTGCAAGGACAAATTACGAAAGTCATTCTGCCTGGGCAGAACAACGTGCCCATCAGACGTGTACAGCTCCGGGTAAATGGCTCGACAATAAATCAAAGCGCCGAGACACCGCACTGGAGCATTATTGGGCAGACCAACGGCAGCATTGAGGTCCGGCAGATGGTGATCACTGACGGCTCGAACCGCACCCTGAGCGTTGGAAACTTTGAGGGGGCAACAATTGCCAACATGAACATCACCTCCAGCACCACGGGAATGGGTGTGTTCAACAATGGATCGGAAACGACGACAGCCAACTTGACCAACTTCCGCAACGCGGTCATCGCCTCTACCCAGGATAATAATTTAAACCACTATGTTTACAGTGATTATGCTGGTCCCTTGCCACCCGCAGGCACCGCTGACTGGGATCTGCGCTTCACCAAAGCACTGACAAACAACGACTACGTGGTTGTATCCGAGCGCTACGGGAACTCTCCCTTCGTGTTGCGTCCACTGGACCGGAATGGGAACCTCTACAGCAACGGGAATACTCTTGTCCTGGGCGGTCCGGACCGCTACACTTGGTCCAACCCTTACGAAGGGCATGACTGGAATACGGGCTATGCAAGCGCTACGCGTTCTCCCGATCAGGCCTATGTGTTTACCGTTTTTGATGTCTCACAGTTCGGTCTGGCGGATAACCAACCCGTGCATGGGTTCCGAATCGATAACGATGGCGACGCGGACTTAAAATTCTTCGGCGCTAGCGATGACACCTTCACGAATAATCCACCCTATCACCGTCTCGGAAACGTGGTTTTTATGGATTCAAATCTGGATGGCAATTATGACGTTGGAGAAGGTGTCGGTGGTGTGACTGTCCAGCTTCTGAATACGTCGAACTCGGTGCTTCAAACCACCACCACTGCAACTTCGACTGCAAATCGTGGACTCTACCTTTTTGAGGGCATGGGATCCGGCACCTATCGGGTGCGCATACCGAATACGGAATTTGCCAGCGGCAGGCCGCTGTTTGGCATGGTCTCCACCGCGCCAACGAATCCCATTGATGATGCGCAGGATGATAACAGTGCGACGGGCAATAGTGGCACCTTCAACACAAGCCCCGCGACCAATGGCATTGTCAGCCCAAACATTGTCCTTACACAGTATGGCGAACCTACGGGCGAGGCGGGTGTCTTCAACACCCTGGATGACACGGATGATGACAATGGTAACCTGACCGTCGATTTTGCTTTAACAAACGCTGACTGGGGTGACTACTCAGGCTTTCCGGCCACCACCCAGATCGCCAATTCGGTTCTCCGCATCGGCTCCAATGCGACGGACCCTGATCCTGCCAACACCTTCAACAGCACAGCCACGGCGGATGACACTTTAGGCACCGATGATGAGGACCTGACCATGCCTGCCTTTACTGTGGGCACTGCCACGAACCTAGTGGTCCCGGTAACCCTCAGCAGCCCGATCACCACTGCAAGGATCAATGTCTGGGTGGACTGGAATGGTGATGGTGATGTGCTGGACACCAATGAAGCCAGCACCGTGCAGAGTGTGACAAGCACGAGCAACCGCACGTTCAGCCTCACGCCCCCGACTGGAACTGCGGCAGGCACCAAATACCTGCGCATCCGTCTCGTGGAAGGATCCACATCTCCGAATTTCAGCGGCACATCGACCCTGCGTGGCGAAGTGGAGGATTATGCCATCACCGTCAGCGTGGCCACACCACTTACGATCGGTAATCTCGTCTGGAATGATGCTGACAATGACGGCGTGAAGGATGCCGGAGAGTCAGGTATCGACGGGGTAACGGTGCAGCTCTTTCGCACAACCAATCGCACCATCGGTGATGCTGATGACGTGCAGGTGGGCAGCAATGTCACCACAGCTGGCGGTGGGCTTTACAGCTTCACCAGCGGCATCACCTCCGGAGCGTATTACTATGTCAAGATCCCGACGCCCCCAGCAGGTCTTACCATGACCGGGGGCATTCCTGACAGTTTCTCTACCCCATCAGACTACGCGGAGAATGATCAGGACAATGACAACAACGGCCTGCATGTCACCGGCATCGGCACGGCGGTGACCAGTGGGGTGATTTACATGCAGACTGGTACTGAATCAACGAGTGATGGCGACTCTAACAACAACACCAATCTCACCATCGACTTCGGCTTCACCGCCGCGCAGACCTGCCCCACCTACATGGCTTGGCCGGACTGGCGCACCCTGACCCGCACCGCGCCCACAGCGGGCACAGGCTGGATCAGCCAACCGTTCGTGGTGAACGCTGCGTACACCGCTCAGTCTTTCAGCAATGTGCTGGGGCAGGGTGTTGCTGTCACAGTCAGCTACTCCAACAACATGTATGACGCCGAGGCACCACAGATTTATGTGCCTCGCTTTGATCCCACGTATGACGGCACCAACTACGTGCAGAATCCCAATGACGTTCAGTGCAACCCGATGTTCCACGGCAGCATCCGCATCGCCAGCAACTCCGGGGATACTTCCGCCAGTGTAACTACGGGCGTCGGCACGGCGACGGGGCATGTGAAGTTTGAGATCACCTTCGATCAGGATGTGTTCATGGATGATTTTGAGCTTGCCAGCATTGGGGTTCTGGGTGCCGCCAGGGAGTGGGCTTTTGTGAGGGCTTACACCAGTGCGGGTGCTGGGGTGGCACCAGGCAGCGTCACAGGCAAAACGGTGAGTTGTGATGCCGTCGTGGCTGGTTCCGGGCCTGAAATCGTCAACAATGGGGCGGCGGGCACCTATCTCGGCGGACGTGATGAACAGAATGTGGCAAACGCCACCTACGGCAATGCGAACTTCGTCTGGAACAGTACCCCAATCCGTAAGATTGAGATCCAGTTCTGGCGATCAAATAGCACCTCCACTTGGAGCACGGCGGCCAATGGTGGTCAGGCCTCGGCTGCGATCCGCAAGATGTGCTTTCGAACCGCCGCTACAGATGACTACGGTGACTACTCCGGCTTCGCCGTTGCCACTCAGAGAACCAACAGTGCTATCCGGATTGGTTCGACGGCCACAGATGGAGACACCACAGCCGTGCGTAATGCCTCCGCCAACGGGGATGACAATACCGGTGCCGATGACGAAGATCTGACCATGCCCAGTTTCACCGTGGGCACGGCCACGACACTCACCGTGCCAGTGACGATCACGGCGGGCTCGCTCAGTGGCAGCACCTCCCGCTTGAACGTGTTTGTGGACTGGAATGGAGATGGAGATGCCAGCGACACTGGCGAGACGCAGACCGTCCAGAGCGTGACGAGCACCAGCAACCGGACCTTTAGCCTGACGCCGCCCACAGGCACGACTGCGGGCACGAAGTACCTGCGCATCCGCTTCACGGAGGGCAGCACCGCGCCTGCGTTTAGCGGCACCAGCACCCTGAAAGGTGAGGTGGAGGATTATGCTATCACCGTCGGTTCTGGCACTGTGGACCCGAACTGCTATAATGTCATCGTCGCCAACGCCAGCAGCTACAACTTGATGAGTTTCAACGGGATCACCGGGGCGTCGAACGGCGTCATTGCCAGCGGAGTGGGCTTCCCATCGGAGCTGAGTGCTGCGCACGATCAGAACATCCTTGTGAACATCCTGGATTACGCCACACTGGACCGCTACAATCCCTACACGGGGGCCAAGGTGAGCACCTTTGTGGGTTCTGGCATGGGGCTGGATGCGCTCACTCCGGGTCCAGACGGTCACTTGTATATTGCCTACGGACGTGTGGATCGGCTAAACGGGGCCACTGGTGCATCGCTGGGCGCTTTTGCAACCGTCAGCGAGCCTGTAGGCATCGCCTTTGATGGCGATGGCAAGGTCTATGTGCTGGACCAGACCACTGCCAGCATCCGCCGCTACAGCAGCACGGGCACCTTTGAGGCTACGCTGGTTTCCGCTGGTTCTTCAAACACCCACAGTCTCAGACTCGGGCCAGACCGCGCCCTATATTACTGCAATGCGGACCTGCCTGGGGTGAATCGAGTGACCCTGGCGGGGTCCAAAACCAACTTCTACACGCTGCCTTCCGGTGCGGACCCATTCTCCTTGGTCTTCGGTCCCAACGGAGACATGTGGATTGGGGAAGCAGGCACGGATAAGATCACGGTAGTGAATTCTTCTGGAGCTCTGGTCCGCACGATCACGAGCGGCATCAACAATGTCTGCGGGATGGTGGTGGTGCCATGCGCCGGTTCTGACTTTGGCGACCTAAGCGCTGCCTACCCGACGCTGCTTGCACAGAACGGCGCGCGCCACATCATCGGTGCAGGGACACTGAAGATGGGGGTCTCGGTCGATCCTGAGTCTGACGCCAACTTCTCCCAGAACGGTGCAGGTGACGACACCGACAGTGATGGTGACGATGAAGATGGCGTCACCATCCCGGCGCTCACCGCTGGCACCAACTCCACGCTGACCATCAACAGCAGCGGCGCAGGCAGGGTGAATGCCTTCTTTGACTGGAACAATGACGGCGACTTCCTGGATGCCAGCGAAGCCATCGCCGAACTCACCGTCGCCGCTGGGAACAACAACCTAACCGTCGCTGTGCCGTCTGGAGCCATCACTGGCACGCCCATCGGAGCCCGCTTCCGCCTCAGCTCGGCCGGTGGCCTAACCTCCGTTGGCGGTGCTGTGGATGGAGAGGTGGAAGACTACATGGTCACGGTGAGCGCGGGTTCTGGGACCAATGCTGACTATGGTGACTATTCCGGCTTTGGAGTAGCGACGCAGACGGCTAACAGCGCAATCCGAATCGGCACGGCGGTGACGGATGTGGAAGGCAGCAGCCCGGCCAACGCCACAGCCACAGGTGACGACTCCGTCGGCACGGATGACGAAGACCTAACCCTGCCAAGTTTCACGGTAGGTAGCACCACTGTATTGTCCGTTCCGATGAACGTCACTGCGGCGTCCCTCAGTGGCAGCACGGCAAGGGTGAACGTCTTTGTTGACTGGAATGGGGATAATGACGTGTCGGACGCCAACGAAACCCAGACCGTGCAAACCGTCTCTGCTTCAGGCACCTTCAATTTCAGCCTCACGCCACCCACTGGCACCACCGCAGGCACCAAGTATCTGCGAATCCGCGCAGCAGAAGGCACCACGCATCCAGGTTTCAGCGGCACCTCCACGCTGAAAGGCGAGGTCGAAGACTACGCCGTCACCGTGAATCCCGCAGGCACGACGCTGGGGATCACCAAGACCTCCAATGGGGGTCTTGGTCTCACACAAGGCAGCACCGTGACGTACACGATGACGGTCACGAACAGCGGTGCGACGCGTCATACTAATTCGCTGCTAGCTGACCCTGCACCTGCGGGCACCACCCATGTGGCAGGCAGTACCGCGGCCTCCGTCACGGGAGGGTGGCTGTACAAAAGAAGTGTGGTCATAGATCAACTTCAGGTGGATGCGGATCTGACGAACTTCCCCGTGCGGGTGGCGCTGACTTCCTCGAACTTCACCTTTGCCAATGCTAGGGCGGATGGATTTGACATACGGTTCCGTGATACCTCAGGCAATGACCTCGTCTTCGAGCGTGAGGTGCATAACACCGCTGGCTCCACCGCCGTCTATTGGGTGCGTGTGCCGACGGTGAGTGGAACGGTGAATACGACCTTCCATCTGCTTTATGGAAACACTGCTGCCGCAGATGCAGCCAACACCACAGGCGGTGTATGGGACAGCAACTACCTGGCCGTCTGGCACATGCACAACAGCCCAGCATCCACGGCACCCCAGATGCGCGATAGCACCGCCAATGGCCGCCACGCCACGGTGAATGGCTCGATCTCCACCGCCACTGGCCAGAATGGTCCGGCCATCGCGATGACCACCAACGGCTTCCTCACCATCCCAAATTCGGGTAACATCAATATTACCGGCAATCAGTTCACCCTTGAAGGCTGGGTGTATCCTACGAACTACAGTGGTGCCGACACCGGCATCATTTCAATGGCGGATGAGCCCAATGCCAATGCCGAGCGTTACCACCTCGGCTGGAACGGCGCGGGCACCATGAACGTGCGCCGCTGGTCGGGCGGCCACGGTCGTCTTGATGGATCGCCTGCTGTGATGAGCAATAATAGCTGGCAGTACCTCGTGGGCCGCTACACGGGCTCAGCCGTGCAGGCCTACCGCAACAACGTCTCCAATGGCAGCATCGCCGCCAGCGGCAACATCACCTCCACCTCCGCCCGCCTGCTGTTGGGTAAGCGCTACGACTCCCGCTACTTCAACGGCACCATGGATGAGGTGCGTATCTCCAATATCGCCCGCTCGGATGCCTGGATGAAAGCCAGCTATCAGAGCGGCCTCGGAGGACTGCTCAGCGTCGGTGCTCAAGTCAGCAACAATGGCACCACGGGCAACGCGCCCAACCTAGCGACAGGCTGGACCGTGGAGCCAGGTGCCACGCTCACGGTCACGAGCCGCTACACGCTTGCTAGCAACTACTCCAACAGCACTTTGACCAATGTGGCTTCCATCACCAGCACCCAGCAGACTACCCCTGCGACCGCCAGTGTAACGAATTCTGTGTTCCTTCCAGACTATGGGGACTACTCGGGCTTCCCGGTGGCGACGCAAACGGCGAACAGCGCCATCCGCATCGGTACACTCGCCACCGACACAGAGGCCACTAGTCCAGCCAACGCCACCGCTACAGGCGATGACAATACGGGTGATGACGAGGACTTGACGATGCCCTCCTTCACCGTCGGTACTACCACCAATTTGACCGTGCCGGTGACGATAACTCCCGCCTCACTCAGTGGGAGTACGTCGCGCATCAATGTCTTTGTGGACTGGAATGGGGATGGAGATGCAAGCGACACTGGGGAGACACAGACGGTCCAGAGTGTGACGAGCACCAGCAACCGGACGTTTAGCTTGACGCCGCCCACCGGAACCATCGCTGGCACGAAATACCTGCGCATCCGCTTCACCGAGGGCAGCACTGCACCGACGTTTAGCGGTGCCTCGACGCTCAAGGGCGAGGTGGAAGACTACGCCATCACGGTGACATCGCCCCCCAAAGACTGGCTGGTAACGAACTATGCCACCAGCAAGATCGAGTGTTTTGACTCTAGCGGGACCTGGCGCGGGACTTTCAGCACGGCAGTTCCGAACCCCATGGGGATTACCCGTGGCAACGATGGCTACATCTACGTCACATCGTGGTCCGCCTCCAATACACTCCAGCCGCGTATCTACAAGCTGGATGGTACTAGCGGTGCTCTCGTCAGCACCATCCTGCTGCCCGTGGCGGGGACTGGTAACTATACTTGGGATATCACCACCGACTTCGCCACTGGAGATATTTACGTGGTGTCGTCTGAGGCTGGAAACTACCGATACGTCCCATCGACCAACACGGCGACGCTGCTGTCCTCCAACAACGGGGTCGGTGTTGCGGTAGGGTCATCTTACTGGTACCGCAGCAATCAAAACCACATCTACCGCATGCCCCTCGGGTCGGGGACCTCCACGCAATTCATCAGCAATGTCTCAACGGGGACCTGGGTGAATGGAGTGCGGGACGTGTATGTGGATCCTCTGGACAACATTTATGCTTCGGACGCCGCCACTGGGATCATCAAAAAGTACAACTCTGCTGGCACCTTTGTGGGCAATTTTGCCAGTGTAGCCGTATCGGGCGGCTCCAATCCGACAGGCATCAACTTTGGCAGTGATGGCAATTTCTACATTATCGCCCACAATGAAAACAGGATTTACCGAACTGGCCCCGCCGGTGGCACGACGACCCTGTGGTCCTCGGATAGTCACTTGAGTGAGCCGAAATTCATGGTCGAAGTGCCTGTCAAGAACTTGACTGACTACGGTGACTACTCGGGCTTCCCGATGGCGAGTCAGGCCGCTGCCCCCTACTTCAAGCTAGGATCGGCATCAGACAGTGAGTCGGCGAACCCTGCCAACACCACTGCGACGGGGGATGACATCAGTGGTATTGACGATGAGGAACTGACCATGCCTGGCTTTGTGGTTGGCTCTGCTACAACTTTGGTTGTGCGCGCAGATATCGATGCTGCCCACTTCCCAGAGGGCCGCCTCAATGTGTTTGTGGATTGGAATGGGGACGGTGATGTCAGTGATACCGGGGAGACACAAACGGCACAGGCGGTTACGCTTTCCGCAAACTACAGTTTTAGTCTAACTCCGCCGGTAGGCACAACTGCCGGAACCAAGTACCTGCGAATTCGACTGATTCGTGGCACAACCGCACCAGCGTTTTCGGGATCATCTGCCCTGGAGGGCGAGGTGGAAGACTACGCCATCAATGTGGCTAGCTGCCTCATCGTCACCACCACCGCTGACACCGGACCAGGATCCCTGCGTGAGGCCATCATCTGTGCCAACAACAACCCAGGTGCCGAAACAATCACTTTCAACATTCCAGCCGGCATGTTGACTGGCGGGGTCGCTATCATCTCACCTGCCACTACGCTGCCGATGGTGACGGACCAACTCACCATTGACGGGACATCGCAGACGGCCTTTGGCGGCAACACCAATGCGGTCGTGCTCGGCGCGGGCGGTACCGTTGGTGTTGACGGACTCGCCCTTTCGCAAGTCAATGGCCCTGAGATCGAAATCCGTGGCAAGGGTGATGGTGTCACGATGCGTGAGGGATTGATGTTCAATGCAACAAACTGCACGGTTAGAGGCATTGCCATCCATGGCTTCGGCTGGACCAACGATCAGCAGCGGGGTGACATCACGTTCGCTGCAACCGGCGGACTCGTGGATCAATGCGTCGTTGGCACCTCTGCCACCTCGTTCACACTGCCGCCGGTCGGCCAGCGTTCAATGGATAACGGCATAACCTTGTTCTTCCAAGGCACAGTCCAAAATACACTCGTCGGCTTCACCGACGACCATGGCATCATGCTCATTGGCGCTAGCAACAGCACCGTCACCAATTGCGAAATCCGAGCCTGCGGCCGTATCAATGTCGGTCGGCCCAACATTAGTATCCGTACCTTTGACGGCACTTCCACCATCTCGAACGTTACAATCAGCCGAAACCTCATCACGGCACATCCCAACTGGGCTGGCGCGGACACGTATAGCGACGGACCCTCCAACAACGTCACATTTGTCAACAACACCATCTCCAACAATTTCATCGGCTTGAGCATTGGCAACGTGAAGGCCACTTCCAGCGTCAGCCTTTTCACCTTAGATCGTAACATCATTACCGGCAATACTCCGACAGGTGCCATTTGGGGCATCTCGAACAACGTCACCAATAATGCACCACAACGCATCCGCCTGACGCGTAATAGTATATACAATAATAAAGGGCCTTCACTCGACTACCTCTTCGACTGGACCACGGCTGGTGTCACGCCGAATAACGGCACCAAGAACGCCAACTTGTTCAACAGTGACATGGACTACCCTGTATTTACGAACGTAGCGTTGAGTGGCAGCAATCTAACGGTGAGTGGATACATCGGAAATGCAGCTGCTGGCAGTGCAACCTTTGCCGGTGCGACGGTGGAAGTTTTTGCAGCGGACAACGTTCCATCCGATCAAAATGGTGCCGTACATTCAGGTGACGGCCTCAGCGTCTCACACGGTGAAGGTCGTCTCTACCTTGGTACCCTGACTGCGAACGGCTCTGGCTTGTTCAGTGGCACGATCACTCTTACTGCTGGGCAAATTTCTGCTTGGACTGCCTTCCTTGGTTCAGCTCCCACGTCTACAAGCCTAATCACTGGTACTGCGACAGACGCCAACGGAAACACATCGGAGTTTGGTGCCATTATGCCGGTCCTTCAGGACTTTGGAGACTACAGCGGCTTTGCGCAAGCGACGAGCGTGGCGAATGCCACCATTAAGATGGGTGTCAATGCCGCCGATGCGGAACTCACGCTCACAGGCAATACGAGTGCGAACGCGGATGATACCACGGGAACGGATGACGAAGACGGCGTGACGCAAACGACGCTGCGCGCTGGGCAGAGCGGAACGATCACGGTCAATGTGACGAACACCAGCGGAGCAACGGCTTACCTGAACGTGTGGGCGGACTGGAACAAAAACAACCTCGCGGACACCGGTGAGCAAATCGCCACCAACACCGCGATCGCAACGGGAACCAGCAACAGCAACATCGCGTTGAGCGTGACCCCGCCATCGACCACCACCAATGGCACCCTGCCATTGCGAGCAAGGATCACGAACGTACAAAACCCCGGGTTCAGCAACACGTTCCCTGGGACGAGCCTGGGCGAAGTGGAAGATCATCTGATTACGATCACCGCTCCGAACCTTGACTTTGGTGACTACAGCGGCTTTGCGCAGGCGACGAGTGTTGCGAACACCACGATTAAACTGGGTGTCAATGCAGCGGATGCGGAAGTGTCGCTTACCGGTAATACCAGCGCGAACGTGGATGACACGACTGGCACCGATGACGAAGACGGCGTGACACAAACGACGCTACGCGCAGGCCAGAGCGGAACGATCACGGTGAACGTGACCAATACCAGTGGAGCAGCGGCTTACTTGAACGTGTGGGCAGACTGGAACAAAAACAACCTCGCGGACGCAGGGGAGCAAATCGCCACCAACACCGCGATAGCGACGGGAACGAGCAACAGCAACATCGCGTTGAGCGTGACCCCGCCATCGGCCACCACCAATGGCACCCTGCCATTGCGAGCAAGGATCACGA
>Ga0209573_1003695_pt1 | contig 16270 bp, 6 predicted proteins | sample TNRBio252014_DNA_FD_185870 | JGI IMG/M metagenome (GOLD analysis project Ga0209573, IMG submission 185870) | Wastewater treatment Type I Accumulibacter community from EBPR Bioreactor in Madison, WI, USA - TNR Reactor_6/25/2014_ DNA (SPAdes)... | ecosystem: Engineered > Bioreactor > EBPR >...
ATCGTGAAAGCCCTGTCGCGGATGCACGATACTTTCGTCGACTTGTGGAAGAATTCCGTCCTGTCGGGCTGGTGGTCGGTCTGCCGCTGCACATCAGCGGTGATGAGAGCGAAAAATCGCGGGAATCCAGAAGTTATGCCGAATGGCTCGCGAGTATCACTCAACTGCCATTTGAATTTCAGGATGAGCGTCTGACGTCATGGCAGGCCGAGAAACTGCTGCTGGCCGCGGAACTCACCAAAAAACAGCGTAAAGCTCGGATCGACAAACTGGCCGCTCAGATTCTGCTTCAGACATTTCTGGACAAGCGATTTGTCAAGCTCACGGAACAACTGCTGGCCAGCGATTCAGAAGCCGCCGATTTTGCGGCAGACGATTGACTTATTTGTCTTCAGGGTTTCCGGCTGCATCCGGCCGCCACTCGTTATTGGGGCTTCGTTCGCAGACGCAGCATAACGGCAAATACGATGGCTGCCGTTTCGATGCGCAGGACCGTATCGGGCCAGGCGATTCCGCGAGCTCCAGCATCCATCGCCAATTTCACTTCGTCGTCGGTGAATCCACCTTCAGGCCCCACGAGCAGCGTGTGACTGGCAGCCGGCGTGGACCCCGGCACGACGTCGGGCATATCACGACCTGGATGAGCGATCCACAACGAGTGCCCTTCAGCCGACACCGTCGCAACCACGTCTTTCAATGACTGCAGCGGCTGCAGCTCCATCAGATAGGATCGACGACATTGCTTACAGGCCGCGATCACATTGCTCTTCAGCTTGTCGACTTTTGTCTCACCCGGAACCACCACGGTTCGCTCCGTCTGTAACAGAGCCAGACGATCCACTCCCACTTCCGTCAGTTTCTCCACCAGCCACTTCAGACGATCTCCTTTGGGCGGTGAAACGGCGACTGTCAGAAAGGAACGCTGCGGCCTCGGGATACAATCGCGACGCAGAACTGCCAGAGTGACGTCACGCCGAGTCGTCGCCTCGATCCGGGCGTCGGCTTCTGTTCCGCATCCATCAAACAGGCGAACGATGTCGCCCGGCCGACACCGCAGGACATGCAGCAGATGATGCGCTTCGGATTCGTCGACCCTGACTTCTGATGCAGTCAGGGCAGGGCAATAGACGCGATGCATTTCGACCCAATAAGGGCTGACAGCCCTTGACCCAAAAGAGCCAGCCGGCTCATTGCCAAAAAGTCGCTCACGTTGTTCGCTCCCCACAAACAACAAACATGCGCGCACCGTGCGCTCATGTTACAGAGCAAGATTCTCACTGGCGGCAGAAACACAGTGAGCGGCTGCACGGACATTCCGAATTCCTTTGGCCATTCGAAACGATCCGCGTTGCCGCTCAACCGTTATATGAACTCTCAGTTCACACTGTTCTTCGTTTCAGATCCCGATCCGTGTTCACGGCAGCCGGCGTTTCGATCAGGTTCCACCACTCCGACTGATCCCAGCCGGCCATGACGGCGTCATGAACCACGCTGTCGTCGGCGGAGATTTCAGCCACCGCGGCAGCCACAATTGTTGACGTCCGGAAACCGGTCGGTTTGTGATCAGCCACTTCGGTCTGTTCAGCTGGTGGATTAACCACCACTTCTGGCTGATCGGAATTGCCGCTTTCCGCGGGAGCCAATACGGAAGCCAGCAGATTTCCACTGCTCTGCAGGACAGGAATCTCCGATGGATCGGCCGATTCCGAAGAGACGCCAGCAACCGTGAAGTTCACCGGAGTGCTCCACGCAGTCGATTCTCCCATGGTACTGACGGCGCGAACCCAGACTCGATAATTGCCGGACGTGAAATTGTTCGGCGGAGTGAAGGATGTCGTCGTCAGGTTGGTGAGATAGTAAACACGCGTGTTTGTGGTCATATTCGTGATCCACAGTTCGTAACGCTCTGTGTCTGTGATGCTGGTCCACATAAATGTCGGACGAGCATTTCCCGAGCTGTTATTGGCTGGAGTTGTAATCCGCGGAGGAGCCCCGACGGAGAACTGTCGACCAGCCGACCAGACGCTGTAGTAGGTTCCGGCCTGTGCTCTGACCCACACTGTGTAATCGCCATTCGGCAGGTCGACCGTTCCTGTGAGCGACGTGGATCGCACATTCTGATCCCGCAGCACGACGGTGTTTGTCGTTCGGCTGGAGACCCAGACATCGTAACTGGTTGCACCCGGAATTGCGGTCCATGAGTAGGTGGGTGTTCGATCGAATGTGCCGCCGGATGCCGGCTGCAGCATGGACGGAGCCGCCAGGACGGTGAAGTCGTACGCCGGACTCCAGTTGCCGGATTCATTCTGAGCATTGAAGGCCCGAGCGAATGCACGGTAAGTGCCTGATCCCAGACCTTCCGCCACTGCCAGATAACTGGTGGTTGTCAGATCGGTCCGCCAGATCACTCGCGCGGTTCCCGTCGTCAGATTGTTGACCCACAGTTCGTATCGAGGTGCGCTGGTGATCGCGGTCCATGAAATCGTTGGGAATGTGCTGCTGGCCGTCGCTCCTGCTGTGCTGGGCGCGGTGATCGTTGGAGCCGTGACGACTCGGAAATCACGCGGTGCACTCCAGAAGCCCGGAATTTCCAGCGAGTCGACTGCCCGAACCCACACTCGGTAAAGTCCCACTCCGATTTTTTCCGGAACCGTGAACGATGTCCCGATCACGTTCTTTTCGTAGACAATCTGCCCCTGACCACTACTCAGATTGGACAGCCAGATTTCGTACCTGACGGCCCCTGTGATCGCCTGCCAGGTAATCGTCGGCTGAGCACTGTTGGTGCTGGCCGCGGGTCCGGTCAGGACGGGTGGCTCATGATCGAGGACCACCAGGGAGGCCGATCCAGAAAGATATCCCGCGGCAACCGCGCTGATATCAATGGACTGCGCCCCGTCGAGATCCGGGTCGTTAATAGCATTCAACGGAAACTCAGCAGACGCAGCGCCCGCGGGAATTGTGACAGTCAACGGAACCGTCAGCTCAGAAACGTCACTGCTGGTCAGCGTGACAACCAAAGGCAACGAAATGTCGGTGTTGTTGCGTTGCACAGTTCCCCGAGCGGCGTTCGCTCCGGCATTCTCAAGGACCTCGGTCTTATTGAGCGTCACCGTCAGTGTTTCGTAGTCGGTCACACTGATCTGCAGAGTCCCGGTGATGGCACCGACGGCACTCGCAGAAATCTGAGCAACCTGAGTTCCGTCGAGCAGCGTGTCATCCAGCACAGTGACTGTAAATGTCGTACTGCCGCTGTTCGCCGGAATCACCACGGAGGCCGGAACAGACAGCGTCGGTGCGCCACCAGATGGAACACTGTCGACAATCAGGTCCACGTTCATTGGCTGGCTGATGTCTGCCTGATCCTGACGCGTGATGGTCACTTCAAACGAACTGCTGTTCTCTGCGACCGTGGTTGAACTGGTCGTCATCAGCAGAACAGGTTCCTGGTCCAGCACATTCACAAGTGCCTCAGCATCAGGGCTGTATCCTGTCGCTCCGGCTGTGATGGTGACCAGTTGATCGCCGTCGATAATGGCATCATCGACGATCGTAATCGGGAAGGTGAATTCGGCCTCGCCAGCAGGAATGACAACGGTGGCCGAAACTGTGATCTCACTGGTGTCGTTGCTGCTCAGATTCACGGTGAGCGGCAGGGAAATGTCTGTGTTGTTCCTTCGAACGGTTCCGGTCAGGTAGCCCGCTCCCTGAGCTTCAATCACAGTTGAGTGACTGAGTGTGAGCGTCAGGATCTCGTCATCCAGAACGACCACGGAATCCTGTCCCAGCACAAAGTTGGCGACGTCCACAGCAGTAGCACTGACGATCACCGTCTGCGGGCCGTCCAGCAGGTCATCATCCTCCGCGTCCAGATCAATAACGACTTCCGTCTGATTGGCGGGAATGATCACTGTTCGGGTCGACTGACCCTGGAAGCTGGCTTCACTGGAATCTGACGTTTCCAGTGTCACGGTGGTTTCGGAAAGTCCTTCCGTACTGAGCTCCAGTGACCATGACAGCAACTTTCCAGTATCACCAACATTGTCATCCGTGATCTCCAGCGACCACGTTCCGGCAGCCTGCTGCTGATAAAGAGCCAAAAGCGTATTCTCCGGCCGGAACCGCCCAGTGAACGGTGCGGTCCCATCGAGAATCGAAGTGTCTCCACGATCATCGAGGACCGTGTTGATCATCTGTTTGCCGTTGGTTCGCAGATCGGTAAACAGTTCAACACGAGTCCCGGAAGGACTGACGAGGAACACATCCAGGTCCGGCAGCCAGTTATGTTCAAAGTTGACCGTCACACGGGCAGAAGTGATCCACGACACCTGAGACGGGACGACAATGTTGGACAGAACTGTGCCATTGTCCTTCAGGTCCAGCGGACTGGTGTTGGCGAACGTCTGCAGCGAAGGACTGGTGTATGGTCCATCGCTGTCTGTCCTGCGCACTCGAACCATCGTTGCGGCATCGCCGTCGGATTCGCGAATCTCATTGGCAACGACATCGACAACGATGCCTTCGACATCTTCCACGGTGACAGCGCGATTGGCCGACTGATAACCGGGCGCGCTGGCTGTGACCTGAACGACCTGAAGTCCGTCACGGAAGTTGTCATCAACGGCATCCAGCAGGAACGTGACCGACTGCGAGCCTTCCGGAATAACGACGGTCAGCGGAATTGAGATTTCTGACAGGTCCGAATTGGTCAGCGTTACGGTCAGTTCGGCCGTATTGCGATTGACGGCTTCACCGAACGCCACAAAGGCCGGTGCGGCATCCGTGACGAACGTGGAGAAGGACGTCAGGTCCGTCGTCGATTCCGTCACGTCACCCACAACGTTCGAAATCAGCATGCGTCCGGCGATGTTGACTTCAATATCGTTGATGACACCCTGTCCCGTCTGAACCGTGCGCAACACCGCACCGGTTGGCGAGAATTCAATCACCTGACCATTGTCATCCGCTCCGTAGATCTTTCCGTCTTCCGCAACGGCAATCGTCCGAACCGGAGCGGCCAGGTTCAAAAAGTTCACTTCGGCCAACGTCACCGGATCAAAGACGCCAACTGCAGTCCCGCCAACATCCACGGCATACAGCAGGCCGTCCAGACCCGCAAACACATCTCGGTACCGATTCGTGGTGTCGATCAGACCAGGAACACCATCGCCGCCCAGTCCAAAGTAGGCCAGCTTATTGCCAGCCGTGACACTTACGGTTCCCAGAGCGATTCCGTCCAGCGTAAATCGACGCAGCTCGTCTGTGATCCACGTGCCGACAAACAGCTCGTTGCCGACCACGGCCAGACCTTCGTCAATGTTTCCGGTTCCCGCCGAAAACGTGCGAAGATTCCCGATTCCATCGAGCTTTACCAGTCCGGTCTGAGGATCCAGTTCATAGATCAGATCCGAAAACGTGCTGCCGACATAAAGAGAATCACGTGTCGGGCTGGCTGCCAGGCCGCCACTTAAATCGACGCTGATTCCGTAGGTGATCGCATTTGCCGCATCCACATTCAGACGCTGGACCGCCTGACGCAGCACCGGGTCAAACACCACGATGTCGTTCGCGAAGAACGAATCCATCAGATACACCAGCCCGTCCAATACAGCGACACCTTCGTAGCCAAATGTCGTGGCCGGAACGAGGTACTGATCGACCGTTACGCCGGTATCTGCGTCGACCTGAACCAGCGTGTTGGAACTGTTGGTGATGTACCAGATGTACTTTCCGTCAAACGCCAAACCGGTCGTTCCGGATGATGTAACGGGGATCTGACGCAGGATCCGGCCGTCCACAGGACTGATCTCGTAAATATTCTGACTCTGATCACTGACGAACAAACGGTTACCGAAAGACTTTGTTCCAAATCGATCAACTGTCCCGGTAGTGACATTCACACGAGTCAAACCCCAGGTGTCCGTCGGACCGGTTTCTGTGTCCGTCAGATAAACGTAATTCCCGGAGGTCGCAATCCCGCCCTGCCCGAAGTCAACTGGTGATGCTGACAACTCATCCGGAGCAAAATGTGTCCATTCGCCGGTGCTGCGATTCAGCACCGACAGGTAGACCTGATTCGTGCCGTTGAACAGCGCAACGCTGCCGTTTTCCATCACGGTGACATCGTGCACATTTTCACCCACCGGGCGATTCCCCGTGGGCCATGGAACGGGAGTTGTGGACAGCAGAGTCCCCACGTCATCGTACTCGCGCAGTTCGTTATTCACTGCCACGAGATTGGCGGGGGGAGTTGTGTCGGTGTTGCTGCGAGTCACTGTCACGGTGGCCGCACCGGCACCCGCATTTTCAAAGATCAGCGTGGGATCGATCGTCAGCGTAAGCTCTTCCTGGTCCAGCACTGTCAGATTCAATGACGATGTGTACGATGGAATGCTGGCAACAATGCGCAGGTTCTGCGGCCCATCCAGCAGCGTGTCATCAACTGCGTCGATGCTGAAAGTCGCCGATCGTCGTCCTGCGGGAATTGTGACACTGGCAGGCACAACAGCTTCGGAGGGATCGCTGCTGGAAAGCGTAATCGTCAATGGCTGACTGAGATCCGCGGTGGAAGGACGAGAAACCGTCCCCGTCGCAGCTCCGGGACCTGCCGCTTCGGAAATCACTGACGGGACAATATCAAACCCAATCGGAAGTTCCGTTCCGTAAAAGGTCAGGCTGTAACTATCGAAATTGCCAATCAACCCGTTGACCAGGTCGCGAACTTCCACTGTCCACGTCCCCGTGGATTTCTCACCCCAGTGACGCGTCGATGTGAATGTCCAGTTGGTGTAGTCAAATCCACTGTCCGTCGTGCGAGATTCGGCCATCACGGACCGTGTCCCATCCGGTGATATGAGCGTGACTTCCAGATCCCCGCGTCGAGTGTGCGAAGCGTTCAGCACCAGCTCGACATGTTCGATGGACAGCTGCGACGATGACGTGACGGATGCAGAAACTCCGGTATTGGAATTGTCGGGAATCAGCAAATTGACATTCTGCAACCCGGTCGTGGCAGACAGTTCCGGCCCCAGTCGTGTGTAGCTCGCGGGATTGGCCATCGCGACAGCGGCACCGGCATCCACCGCCCCAAATCCGTACTTGTAGTTGACCCACAAACCGGCGCCGTTCTGTCGCCATTCACTGTCATTCGGGTCATTTCGCTGAGCCGACCGAACAAGAATGTTCATGACGTCGCGATACGACAGATTCGGATTCCGTTCCAGCATCAGCGCGACCACACCCGACACGGTCGCTGCGGCCGTTGAACTGTCAGCCGCAAACCTTGCGGTGTAATCGCGATTCAGAAGTACTCCGTTGTAACGCTCCCCGTCAGGGTCCACATTACTTCCCGCCGCCGGATCGCGGTTGACACCTGCATCTCCCGACAGGTCGGTGGTCATGATCGAGCCAGGAGCTGAATATCCGGAGACCAGCAGCGACGAGCCGCGTTCGCCGAAAGCCGACTGCTGACCGTTATGGTCAATTGGCGCAACAGCGATCGTGTAGCGAGAGCTCGCATACTGGTCGTAGTTTACATAATCGCTCGACCCGCCATTCCCACCGGCCCAAACGTAAATTCGCCCAAGGCCCCCACGGCCAAACTGAGTTCCGGTCTGCAAAGCTGACTGGACAAAAGCAGAAATTGGCTGCAGCGCTCCGGTGTCTCGAGGCCCCCAGCTATTATTGGAAATGTCCACACTTCCGAAACTGAGAGCCTGAAACTCGCGAGCCGGAGACGTGATCGTCGTGGCATTTTGAAGCAGGCGAATGCCCGACAACGATACGCCAGGAGCGGTTCCGGAAATCCCGATGTTGTTGTTGGCAACGGCCCCGATGACACCCGCAACCCCGGTTCCGTGAATTGAAGTGGTTGCCGGCGTGGGAGTCGTGTCACCGTCAATCAGGTCCAGATGATTGCCGGAAATGTTAGCCAGCAGGTCCGGATGATTCAGATCCAGACCATCGTCAACGATTCCGATTCGCACGCCCCGGCCAATGTAATTGTCCCACACTTCGACAACGTTTGCGTCGACCCCGGATGTCCCGTTCGACTGACCAATGTTGTCCAGATACCACTGAGCACCAAACAGCGCGTCATTCGGAACCGCGCGAGTCAAACGCTCGACTGCAAAATTGGGGGACAAATACTTGAACTCAGACATCTGAGTCAGCCGGTCTGCCGCCGTCTGAACCGAAATGTCATTCGCATAGTTCAGCATGTAGGCATTGGGGATCGACGAAAACACTTCAAGCGAAGTGGCTCCGGAAACGGTCATCAGCGTTTCCGTGGACACCGGCCCATTGAAGGCCACCAGGTAACTGTCGACTCGTGTTTCCCCTGTTTTTCCGTCCAGTTCGGCCGCCTGAAACAGGGCCTCGGACAGATTGGTAAGCATCTGCCGTGATTCCAGCGCTTCGGATGCCGCTACCGACCCTCGACGCGCTTTCCTCTGCAAATTCCTGCCGAACAGGCCTTCAAGACGACGCAGAAAACCGCTTCGACCGGTATTTTGTCGCGACATAATCAGTCACATCCCAAACAAACACAAACAGTTGACTGGCAAAGACTCAGGACGGCGCAAAGCAAACATTCGCGCCGGAAACGATCCAATTGCGCGAATTCGCTAGTATCTCAGCTCTGCTTTCCTCAATCCGATTCGACGAATCAACGGCGCAACCCTAACAAATTGCAGTGAACATCCACTCTCCGAAATCTCGAATTGCCGCTTTGACGCCTGTGGACTCCTCGTACCACGCACAGGAATGGCCGGGAGCCACGATGCCCATGCAAATGCGACTCGGCATCCGCGGAATTCTGAGTTCTATCAAATCCGGGTAACGCCCGATGCCAATCCGTATCATTGGCCCTGCGGATAGCCACTCGCAACTCCATTTCACTCGATTTCGAACGGCATCAAAGGTTCAGAGGTTGTTGCGTGATGCAATCTGTTCCAGGCGTTTAGCCCGAAAACACACCGTGAACGCAACACCACTCCCAATCCTCGCCGATCATCGGGCGCAATGGGGTCCGGCAACGACATCGGCGGAGCACTGAGCTTACGAACACAAAATGCCGGTCGCCGACACCGAGACTGTCGAATTGCCGACAGTGCAGCGGAATGCCATTGGACTGCGTGTTTTTCCGCGAATTCCGGGTCAACCTGTTGAACGGCGAGACCTCAGGAATTTGTCGATCTCAAAAAGAAAATGAGAAATTCACTGCAGACCGAACGCTCACGTTCGCAAAAAACGCGAGTTTCCACGCAGAGCCTGTCCCGACAGTTGTGGTCCGCGAAATGCCGAACACAATACAGGCTGGACTGCCCTCAGCAGTCCCTGGTCCAGGGCGGCGCCCTTAAGCATTTGAGTAGCCGAATTCGTAAGAACTCGGAGGTCTGCCGCACCGCCGTCGGAAATCTCACGACTTCCGCGACATAAGAAGTCTCACGAAGTCCGCTGCAGAAAACGGGTTCATCCTCCCTGGCATTATCCTTAACGGCTTGAGGCGTAAGGGTTCTTTCGCAGAAGCACATGATGTCTGGTTCTCTCACATGTCGTCTCGTCACGCTGGGCTGCAAAGTCAACCAGTACGAAACGCAACTGGTTCGCGAAGCACTGCTGCAGAGCGGTTACCGCGAAGCCGCGGACCACGAACCGGCCGATTTGTGCGTGGTGAATACCTGCACCGTCACCAACACGGGCGACTCCAAGTCACGCCAGGTCATCCGACAGTTATCCCGGCAGAACCCGGGCACAAAGACCATCGTGATGGGTTGCTACGCCACTCGCGATCCCCGCGCGGTCTCCGAACTACCGAATGTCATCGAGGTGGTGACTGACAAACGAGAACTTCCGGACGTGTTGTCTCGTTTTGGGGTGTCCGAACTTCCCACGGGCATCAGCGACTTCGAAGGTCGCCAGCGGGCTTTTGTCAAAATCCAGGATGGCTGCATCCTGAAATGCTCTTACTGCATCATTCCCACCGTTCGTCCAGGACTGAGAAGTCGCCGACCGCTGGACATTGAAGAAGAAATCCGGGCTCTGGTGGAACATGGCTACCGCGAGATCGTGATCAGCGGCATTCACATGGGCCATTTCGGTGTCGATACGAACAACCTGCGGCCGGGAGACCAGCCGGAACGATTGTGGCATCTGCTCCGGCGACTGGACCGTATACCGGGCCTCTGGCGGATGCGGCTTTCCAGTATCGAAACTGTGGAAGTCAACGATGACTTCATTCGCGCCGCGGCAGACTGTGAACATCTGTGCCCGCAGTTTCATCCGGCTCTCCAAAGCGGCAGCAACGCCGTCCTGACTCGCATGCGACGACGATACCGAGTCGAGCGGTTTCTGGATCGACTTGAACAGATCCGCGAAACACTCGGTCCCGCCGCAGCGTTCAGCACAGACGTCATTGTGGGCTTCCCGGGTGAAACCGACGCTGAATTCGAGGAAACGCTTGAAACGTGCCGAACGGCTCGGTTTATGAAGGTGCACGTCTTTCCGTTTAGTCGTCGCGACGGCACGCCGGCCGCATCGATGCCCGACCAGGTGCATCCGGACATCATTCGTCAGCGAGTGAAAAGGTTCAGCGAGCTGGAACGTCAGCTGGCTCTGTCCTATTACAACAGTCATGTGCTGGCAGGAAGTCGGCTGGAAGTTCTGGCCGAACGAGTCTCCGAAAGTCTCCCCGGTCACATTCGCGGCACGGACCGATGGTACATGCCAGTCGAACTGCCCGGGACTGCTGCGGACCTGGGCCAGTTTGTGGCAGCTCAAGGTCTCTCTGCCAGTCATGACGGAGTACTGGCTTCTCGAGAAGAGCGCCTGCGAACAGATCCGGATCCAGCCGCTGCGTTGATTCGTTTCAACTCAACCCTGGAATCGACCACCACTGACGAAGTCTGCTCAATGAACGACGATGTCTGCTCAGTGAACTCAGACGCCGATTGCGAGATCCCTGCGGAAACATTCGTCTCGCTGGGGATTCCACAGGATCGCGATCGAGCAATAAAGGCGTCCGCATGGCAAAGCTGATTGCGATTGAAGGCATCGACGGCGCAGGGAAGGGAACTCAGGCCGGTCGGCTGGTGACCTCACTGCGAGACTTTGGACTACGAGTTGATGCATTGCAGTTTCCTCGCTACAGCGCGACGACGTTTGGTTCCGCCATTGGCGACTTTCTGAACGGCCGATTCGGTGCTCTGAATGAAGTGCATCCGCAACTGGCCGCCGTCCTTTACGCGGGCGATCGTTTCGAATCCCGACCGCTGCTGCTGAGCATGCTGGACCAGAACGATGTCGTCGTGCTGGACCGTTTCGTCGCGTCCAATCTGGCCCATCAGGCCGCCAAACTGGATGGGCCCGAGCGAATGGCGCTCATCGAATGGATCGAAAAGGTGGAGTTCGACATCTTTCAGTTGCCTCGGCCCGACCTTACGATCCTGATTGATATGTCGTCACAAATGAGTCGTGAGCTGGTCTCTCGAAAATCCGCCCGTGATTACACCACTCGGGAAGCCGACCTGCAGGAATCGGATCTGCCGTACCTGGAACGAGTCCGCCGGTGTTACATGGCGCTGGCTCACAGTCGTGTCGACTGGAGGACAGTGCACGGTCTGGACGAATCCGGCAAACTGCGAACCATCGACGATGTGGCTCAGGACATCCTGAACCACACTCGTGAGATTCTGTAATTTCATCCTCGCCTGACGTCGCACCCGGAACGCAGTCCCGCGCGAGTTCGGCTTTCATTCGCCGTTCGGATTAAGTCGTTTTCACTTCCGGCTACGGTTGGTCCGGGCCGGCTTCTTCCACCACAATCATCCACCCGATCGCTCCCACTTCCTTTGGACGACTGGCGACGACAATCGGTGACATGGCTGCCAGATGAACTTCGCCGGTCAGTGGATCCCGGAAGCTGTCCAGCAACTCCACATTCTCGCCCGAAGCCAGCCGATCGATCAGCCGTTCCGCCTGCTGCAGAGTGGCGGCATCCACACTGGGCAATGACTGAGTTTTCTGACGTCGTGAAAGCTGGGGATGGGCAATCAGAGTGCCTCGCTGGCCGGTGATCTGACTTTCCTCCAGCTGAAACAGCACGGCATTCTCCGGAATCCCAAAGTCCTCGATCTCCAGTGTCATAGACAACAGGCCAAGGATCTCGGGCGTGGCACCTGAACCGTGTTCCCAGATCGGCGCAGAGGATGACACCACCAGTTTGTCATTCGCCACGCTCTGATAGACGCATGACAAATGCACCACATCCGCCTCAGTCACTTTTGGCAGCAGATATTCCATGGGCTTCAGTTTCGCGACTTCCAGCGCCTGCCGATCCAGATCGCGACCCAGTCCATGGAAGTAATCGCGATGCCGAAAATCCTGACCAATGCTGCGAGCTCGCGGTGACCTTGCGAGCTGAATCCCGTTCGCCGAGAAGACACTCCAGTTCGAATTGCGAATGGTCATTCCCTTCAGCAGCCGTCGTTCATTCAGCCACGCCTGAATCTGTTGCAGAATTTCAGAATCCGTGGGATTGGCATTCGCCTTTTCAACCAGTAGCCGCAGTTCGACAGCCTGCGCTTCGGCTTCCAGCAGTCGCCAGCGCAGGTCGATTTCATATCCGATCGCCTGGGCCATGGCTTTGGCCGACGTTCGGAGATTCTCCTTGCGAGCCGCCTCGGCAGCGGAATGACTCAGGTTGGCCCGTTGTCGCGCGGCGGTTTCCGAACGTGCCAGTGCCCCCAGCAATGCGGCCGCCACAATGCTGATCAGCAGGACGGCTGCTGTCGCCAGACTGATGGCGCGCGCTGCCGCTCCATGATGTCGGATCCACCGCAGTGCCCGCTGAACAACAGAATCCTGAAAGACGGAAACCGGTTCGTCTGCCAGAAAGTTTTCAATGTCGGCTGCGATATCCAGTGCCGTAGGATAGCGATCCTTTGGCTGAAGACTCATGGACGTCAGACAGACGGCTTCAAGTTCCCTGGGCACATGTCGAGCCTTCTCGGAAGGCTTTGGAAACTTCCCGTCAATCACTCTCTGGCGAATCTCATAACCATCATCACCCACAAACGCCGGCTCACCACACAGGATCTTGTACAGCGTCGCTCCCAGACTGTAGATGTCACTGGCGGGAGTAGGCGCCAGATTCGACGCCTGCTCAGGACTCATGTACGCCAGAGTTCCCGCACCACCGGCGGACGACGAACTGATCTGACTTCCTGCCAGCGGCATCAGCGTCTGTTCTCCACTGCTGCGAAAACGCTCGTCCCGGCTGACCGGAATTGCCAGTCCCCAGTCAACCACAATCGACTCGCCAAACTTCCCCAGCATCACATTCGCCGGCTTGATATCCCGATGCACGATGCCTCGATTATGAGCATAGGCAATGGTCTTACAGACTGAGACGAACGCGCTCAGCAGACGACGGAACTCCAGACTGCCTTCACCGCTTTCTGCAAAGTCCACGCGACGTTCATGAAGTCGCGAAATCGCCTGATCCATCGTTTCGCCTTCGATGAATCGCATGGCATAAAACAGACGACCGTCCGGAGCTTCACCCAGGCCATACAGCGGCACAATCCCGGGATGTTCCAGTCGGCCGGTGACTTCGGCTTCTGTCAGAAACCGATCGCGGCTTTCCTTACTGCGAACCAGGCTGCGATGAATGAACTTCACGGCCACCTGACGTTTCAGTTCGCGGTCGGTCGCCCGATAAACGGCCCCCAGTCCTCCTTTGGCATGAAACTGCAGTTCCGTCATCTCACTGACTGAGCGAAGTGTCTCTTCCGGCAACGAGTTCGATTCCACTTCAGACCGCTTTTCAGATTCAGCAGATTCGTGAAGCCCCGCCGCGCGAATTCGGCGAATCAGCTCGGGCAGCAGTTCAGGCATGCTGCGACATAACTGCTCAGGAGACACGGGTACCCCACGGCCCCGGGCATCCTTCCATTCATCGAACAGAACCTCCAGCCGCATGCCGGGGTTCATAGGAAGAGTGTTTTCGCTGTCGGAACTCATCGCACGACGTCCGTTTCACCATCATTCAGTGAATTCAGGAAAGCAGCAAAAATGCGGCTTACGCATTCGGAACCACCATCGATGTCCCACAGTGCAGTCAGGTTTGCAGAACTCAGGACCGGCGCAGAAATTAGTGTCGGAAGTAGCCGGACTCGTGAGAGTTCGGTCCGAAGTCTCACGACTTCGGCTACGACAGTTATTGATGTGCCCGCCCCCAACTGTGTGATGTCTGCGTTTCACCCGCAATGGGGACCGTCGCTTCAATCCAGGCCCGAATTCTGCGATGACAAACCTGTTAGCCTCACTTCATTCACGCGGCATCACGCAAAGCCGCTCGTTCACCGCTGCGAGTCAGTTTCTGGCGCAGCCGCTGCATGCCTTTAATCCATCGATCGTAATGGTCTGTCTTCAGCCGCCAGAAGTCCGCGACTTCGGGATGGGGCAGGATCAGAAACTCTTCTTTTTCAATTCCGTCCAGCACCGATCGAGCCGCATCGTCGGCCGTAATGGAATGAAGATGCAGATAGCGATGAATTGGATCCGAATCGTCCAGCATGTCGGTTTCCACTCCCAGCGGACAAACACACGACACTCGAATTCCGCTGCGGCCGTAACACACCGACAGCCATTCGGCCATGGCCACATCCGCGTGCTTGGTGACCGAATAGGAAGCCGATCCGATCTCCGTCAGGACACCTGCAGCCGATGCCGTGTGAACCAGATAGCCTTCACCGCGACTTAACATATGCGGCACCACGGCTCGTGCGGCAAACAGTCGAGACATCACATTCACATCCCACATCTTCTGCCATTCCGCATTGGAAGATTCGAGTCCTCCCTTAAACGTGATTCCCGCGTTCGAACAGAACACATCAATCTTCCCGCCATGCTGCAGCGACTGATCGACCAGTCCCTGGACATCGTCTTCGCAGGCCACATCACAGCGCACTGCGAGCGATCGTTCACCCAGTGCCTGGGCGACTCCCTGAGCAGCTTGTTCGTCCCGATCGGACACGACCACCAGCGCGGCTCCTGCCTCCACAAACTGGCGACACATGGCGGCCCCGATGCCTCGACCCGCTCCCGTCACCACGACAACTCGGTTTTTCACTTCCATGTGATTCTGCCATCTCAATTCAAGGGTTTCAGGACACCCGAGTACGCTTAATCCGCCGGAACGCGTGAGTATCCGGTTTCGCACTTTTCGCTGGAACTCGCTGGCTATTCCAGCCCAGGAAACCGCCTGAAGGCGGAACTACGAACGGAGAAATCGTACTCAAATCGAGAGATCGCTGCGATTGCGATTTTTCGTCTGTTTTTCCACGAAAACTGCTGCCGACAGTCTGTCACTCGCCACATCATGCGAAGCCCGACGATCCCTGCTACGATGCCGGAACCAATTCCACTCTCCCTGCAGAATTCTCCCGCATTGCGCCATGAAGAACGACACCATCGCGTCACAGTTCGAATTGCTTAGCGACCTTCTGGAGATCCAGGGCGCCAATCCGTTTCGAGTACGTGCGTACCGAAATGCCGCGCGAACGATCTCCTCAACGGCCGAATCGCTGGCTGACATGGTCGCCGAAGAAAAGGATCTCACCGAGCTGGCAGGAATCGGCAAGGACCTGGCTCGGCAGATTCATGAGATTATCACGACCAATCAACACGAGGGCCTGGAAGCACTCAAAAAGGAAGTGCCATCCGGAGTGCTCGACATGCTCCGCATTCCGGGTGTCGGCCCCAAAAAGGTGGCCGTGTTCTTTCATGAGCTGGGCCTGAAGTCACTGGCCGACCTGAAGGCCGCCTGTGAAGCGGGACGAGTTTCGAAACTTAAGGGTTTCGGAAAGAAGACCGAAGATTCGATCCTGCAGAACATCGATCAGGCAACTCAGAACAGCCAGCGAATCTCTATCGCCGATGCCCGGGCCGCTGCAGAAGCCATCGTCGAAGATCTGAAGCAACTTCCGGAAGTCGGACAGGTGGAAGTGGCCGGCAGTTGTCGCCGTCGCAAGGAATCCTGTGGTGATCTGGACGTGCTGGCGACCTGCTCGGATCCCGGACCACCCATGGATCGACTGGCCCACCATCCGCTGGTCGAATCGGTATTACAGCGAGGCGACACCAAGCAGCGAGTTCGCCTGAAGACCGGAGTGGAGCTGGATCTTCGAGTTGTCCCGGAAGCGTCCTTCGGAGCTGCTCTGCAGTACTTCACCGGGTCGAAAGAACATAACGTCGTTGTTCGAGGTCG
>Ga0209573_1003696_pt1 | contig 16269 bp, 13 predicted proteins | sample TNRBio252014_DNA_FD_185870 | JGI IMG/M metagenome (GOLD analysis project Ga0209573, IMG submission 185870) | Wastewater treatment Type I Accumulibacter community from EBPR Bioreactor in Madison, WI, USA - TNR Reactor_6/25/2014_ DNA (SPAdes)... | ecosystem: Engineered > Bioreactor > EBPR >...
TTGCATTGCTCTGGATATACATCACCGAACTGTTTCATGCCTTGCACCTCCATAGGTCGTCTTGTTCTCAAGTCTACACCTATGGCTGATGTTTGGCACATTTTGGTTGTGGCTATGCCACCTTATGAGTTACGAGTTACGCATCAGGTCATCACAACCCTTCTCATTAAGGAGACACCTCCCATATGCTGAAACGGATCATCGGCGTGCTGCTGGTCATTGCAGCCGTTGTCAGCCTGGTCTTCAGTCTGATAGTCACCTACGGCGTGTGGAGCGTGCGCACGCCGGCCGCTGAGGCGGCGTTGGCTGGCCTGCGGCTGGCTGACGAAACGCTCGCAACCACCAACGACGCGCTGGCGGCCGTCGACGCCGCGCTGCTCAACGCTGCCAGCAGCGTGACTGCGGCGCAGGACACTTTCCAGACGCTGTCACAAACAATCTACGCGACCGGTCCGACGCTGGAGGGGTTGGCTGGCTTCCTGGGCCAGGGGCTGCCCGAGACGCTGCGCAGCACGCAAAGCACGGTGAATGCGGCGGCTGAGAGCGCCAAGATCGTGGACACTGTGCTGGAAACTCTGGCTGCCATTCCCTTCGTCAACTTCTCCTATGCGCCGCAGACGCCGTTGAGCGAGACGCTGGGCAACGTGGCTGGCACCTTGAGCGCCTTGCCCGACGGCCTGGAAGCGCTGAGCACAGATCTCGCCGGCACAGGCGGCACGCTGCCTGAGCTGGCCAGGAGCTTGGAGGAGTTCGGCGTCTCGATTGCGTCGGTCGACGAGTCGCTGGCCAGCGCTCAGCAGATCATCGCGTCCTATCAAGGCCTGATCGACGACTACCAGGCGATGATTGCGACCCTCGAACGTCTCGTACCGCTGCTCACCGGCGTGATCCCGGCCGTTCTGACGTTCGTCGTCTTCTGGCTGGCCGTGGTGCAGGTCGCTGCGCTGCGGGCCGGCTGGCGCTGGGCGCAAGGCCGCCAGACCTCTAACAGCATGGCCGTGACGTTTCCGGCAGCCGTTGGTTGACGGTATAATGCGCGGCAGAAAACTGCGTAGGCATTGTGAAGCCATCAAACGTACCCAAGTCAATCCAAACCATTCAGGCAAGGAGAACCCTCATGAAGCTACGAACGACTGTTCTGACTCTGCTGATCCTCGTCAGCCTGCTGGCTGCGGCCTGCGCTACCTCGCCGGCCCCCGCTCCAGCCCCAGCCGTCTCTACGGCGACAGAGCCGGCGCCGGCTGAGCCTGCGGCGGTTGAGCCCGCGCCGGCTGAGCCCGCGCCGGCCCAGCCCGCGGCCGCTTCGGCCCATGGCCTGGTGATCTCTCAGCAGCCGCTGCCTGACCTGGGCGGCCGCGCGATCAACGCCGTCACCGAGAACGCCTACACCCCGCTCAATTACGTCGATCCCAAGACCGGCGAGGCCGTGGGCTGGGAATACGACGCGGTCAACGAAATCTGCCGGCGGCTGAACTGCCAGGTCAACTGGGGCGTCACCGCCTGGGACACCATGATCTCGGCGGTGCGAGAGGGTCAGTTCGACGTGGGCATGGACGGCATCACCATCACCGACGAGCGCAAGCAGCAGGTGGATTTCTCGGATCCTTACCTGCTGTCGCAGCAGTTCATGCTGGTGCGGGCCGGCGAGGATCGCTTCAGCACCCCGGTCGAGTTCGCGGCTGATCCTGAGCTGCTGATCGGCTCGCAGGCCGGCACCACCAACTTCTACACTGCGGTCTACGAGGTGCTGGACGGCGATGAGAGCAACCCGCGCATCAAGCTGTTCGAGACCTTCGGCGCGGCCGTGCAGGCGCTGCTCAACAACGACGTGGACATGGTGTTGACCGACGCGGCCTCGACGCGCGGCTACATCGGCGCCAACCCCGACAAGCTGATGACCGTTGGCGAGCCGCTGGGCGTCGAAGAGTTCGGCTTCATCTTCCCGCCGGGCAGCGACCTGGCGGCGCCCTTCAACGCCGCCATCGCGTCCATGCGCGACGACGGCACGCTGGGCCATCTCAACCTCAAATGGTTCTTCGTCACCGATCCGGTGGGCGACGATCTGTACGACCAACTGCCCGATCTGGGTGGGCGGCTGGTGGAGGCCGTCACCGAGAACGCTTACATGCCGCTCAACTTCGTCGATCCCAAGACAGGCCAAGCCGTGGGCTGGGAATATGACGCGGTGGAGGAAATCTGCCGGCGGCTGAACTGCCAGGTCAACTGGGACGTCACCGCCTGGGACACGATGATCTCGGCCGTGCGCGAGGGCCAGTTCGACGTGGGCATGGACGGCATCACCATCACCGACGAGCGCAAGCAGCAGGTGGATTTCTCCGTTCCCTACCTGCGTTCAGAGCAGTTCATGCTGGTGCGGGCTGGCGAGGATCGCTTCAGCACCCCGGCCGAGTTCGCGGCTGATCCTGAGCTGTTGATCGGCTCGCAGGCCGGCACCACCAACTTCTACACCGCGGTCTACGAGGTGCTGGACGGCGATGAGAGCAACCCGCGCATCAAGCTGTTCGAGACCTTCGGCGCGGCCGTGCAGGCGCTGCTCAACAACGACGTGGACATGGTGCTGACCGACGCAGCCTCCAGTGCCGGCTTCATCGGCGCCAACCCCGACAAGCTGGAGGTGATCGGTGACCCGCTGGCCAGCGAGGACTTCGGCTTCATCTTCCCGCCCGGCAGCGATCTGGTGGCGCCCTTCAACGCCGCCATCGCCAGCATGATCGAGGACGCTTACATCGACCACCTGAACCGCAAGTGGTTCTTCCTCTACAGCGCCAGTCAGTAGGTCCGGCTACCAGCCGGACGGCGCAGCGGAGCGTCACGTTGCTAACGTGACCTACGGCAGCGGAGCGTCACGTTGCTAACGTGACCTACGGCAGCGGAGCGTCACGTTGCTAACGTGACCTACGGCAGCGGAGCGTCACGTTGCTAACGTGACCTACCGCGCAGCGGAGCGTCACGTTAGCAACGTGACCTACGGCAGAACGGATACAACGAGTTATCGAGGCGATGCGTGGCCGGGCCAGCCCTGGCCGCGCATTGCTTTTTGCACAGGACAACCGCTATGCACAGCAGCGAATCACCTCCGCTCTTCCCAACTCGATCCCGGTCAGCCCGAGCCGGCAGCGCCGTGGCGCGCACACCGATCTGGCTGGTGGCGGCGCTTATCCTGGGCCTCATCTTCCTGTGGATCATGCTCACCGACCCGGACTACCAGGTCATCGTGGGCAAAATTTTGGAAGGTATATGGGTGACGATCACGGTCACGCTGATCTCTTTCGCCCTGGCCATCGTGCTGGGGCTGATCGTGGGGCTGGGGCGGGTGTCCAGCCGCCGGCTGATCTACGAGGCGTCGTCGTTCTATGTGGAGATCATCCGCGGCGTGCCGATGCTGGTTTTGCTATACTACATCGTCTTCGCCGGCGCGCCGGCCTTGGTCGGCGCCATCAATCTGCTGGGGGTGACGCTGCGCAACCTGGGGATTCTGCCCGGGCTGGGCGACAGTATGGCTGACATGACCGTGCGCCAGGTGACATTCACTGCGCGCGTCATCATGGCCTTGAGCATCGGCTATAGCGCTTTTCTGGCCGAGATCTTCCGGGCTGGTATTCAATCCATCGAGCGCGGCCAGATGGAGGCTGCCCGTTCGCTGGGCATGAGCTACTGGCAGGCCATGCGTCACGTCATCCTGCCCCAGGCGATCCGTCGCGTTTTGCCGCCGTTAGGCAACGACTTCATCGCCATGCTCAAGGACTCGTCGCTGGTGTCAGTCATGGGCGTGGCCGATATCACCTTCCAGGGCAAACTTTACGCCGCCAGCACCTTCAAGTTCTTCGAGACCTACAATGTAGTGGGCTTCTTTTACCTGGTGATGACCATCACCTTGGCGCTGCTGGTGCGGGCGATCGAGAAGCGGTCACGGACCGCACCTTGATGCGATGAGTGATCTCCTTTGGCTTGCCAGCGTCACCAACCAGGGGTAGAATGCGATAGGAGCCGACGCTCCCACTTCTACTATCCCGTTCGAAGGATTACCCCCATGCCTCCACGCGTTCAATGGATCGAACACCAGGGCCAGCCAATCCTCTACAGCAACTACGCCGGCCTGGGCGAGGCTGAGTACGTGCAGGCTATGGACGAGACGCAGCGCGAGCTGCTCAGCCGGCCGGCCGGCAGCAGGGCGTTGACCATCACCGACGTCTCCCACAGCCACCCCTCACGTGCGATCCTGGCCAAGGCCAGCGAGATGGCCGCCGCAGCCAAAGCCGCCGGCATCACCACGGTCGACGCGGTGGTCGGCATCGGCCGCCTGCAGCGCCCCATGGCCCAGGCCGTGCGCCGCGATATTCATTTTGCTGGCAGTTTGGAAGATGCCAAGAACTGGCTGGCGGTTCAAGCCAAGAAATAGCCCCCAGCGGCTGTGAGCTTGACTAAAAGAAGAAGTCGTCGTCCAGCCAGGCGCGTTCGCGTTGGATGCCTCGCGCCAGATCGGGGTCGTAGGCCCCAGCAAAGGGCAGCAACTGCGCTTCAGCCTTGCGCGCCGCCTGAGTGGCCTCCATGCGCTCCTCTTCGATGCGCCAGCGCTCGTCGGAGCCTTCGGGATCGTATTCGTCCAGCAAGCTGAAATCAGGCGCCAGACCGAAGAACCAGCCGTGGTCGTGGCCCGGATTCGTGGCGAAAGCCGCCTCGGCTTCCTCTCGTAAGGTTGCACAAAGGGGGCAGTCGTCGTCTTCGAACACGTCGCCCAGCCTGTCGCCAGGAATGGTGTTCGCGAAGCCCAACTCCTCGTTTCGGATCACCCGCTGCGGCGTGAAGCCGTAAAGCTCGTCCTGGGGGGTGAAGAACCAGGCGCGGATGACCTCGTCCAGCGCGGCCTGCTCGACCTCTACGCTGAGTTCCTTCAACTCGGCCAACTGCTGCGCGCAGACGTCGCGCAGGTGCTTGACCAGATCGCCGTAAAGTGCTGCTTCTGCAATGGACATGCTTGCTTTCTCCTAACCCACGAACCAACCGATCGCGCCCTTCGCGCACGTCAGGTTGAGGGAGGGCCTCCGGCCGGGCTGAAGTTGATGATACTGGATTGTATGATCTTTTGTTGTATCTCGCAACTTTGTGAGCAAGGCCGCGTTGGAGTACAATGACCAGCAATTGAGGCCACAGCCCTGGTGTTGCGTCAATCATGATTTGAGGAGTTCGCATGCCCACATGCGAACCCGGCGTCTGGGGACGCCTACTCCTCAAATGAGCATTGGCACGGCCCTGGTGTTGCGTCAATCATGATTTGAGGAGTTCGCATGCCCACATGCGAACCCGGCGTCTGGGGACGCCTACTCCTCAAATGAGCATTGGCACGGCCCTGGTGTTGCGTCAATCATGATTTGAGGAGTTCGCATGCCCACATGCGAACCCGGCGTCTGGGGACGCCTACTCCTCAAATGAGCATTGGCACGGCCCTGGTGTTGCGTCAATCATGATTTGAGGAGTTCGCATGCCCACATGCGAACCCGGCGTCTGGGGACGCCTACTCCTCAAATGAGCATTGACACGACCCTAGGTGTATCGCTGCCCATTTGGGCCAGTCCCGAGGAGCATCCCCATGCAAGCTCGCCGTTTCGGACGCACCAACCACGCCAGCACCGTGGCTATCTTCGGCGCGGCCGCGCTTTGGTCGGCCACGCAGGCCGAGGCCGACGCTATCATGGAGCAGGTCATCGCGGCCGGCGTCAACCACATCGACGTGGCGCCCTCCTACGGCCTGGCCGAGGAGCGCCTCGGCCCCTGGATGCCGCGCGTGCGCAGCCAGTTCTTCCTGGGCTGCAAGACCATGGAGCGCGACGCGGACGGCGCGGCCGCCGAGCTGCGCCGCTCGCTGGAGCGCTTGCAGGTCGACGCGTTCGACCTGTACCAGATCCACGCAGTGCTGACCCTGGCCGACCTGGACGCAGCCACGCGCCCCGGCGGCGCGCTGGACGCGATCGTCCGGGCGCGCGGCGAAGGGCTGACACGCTGGATCGGCATCACCGGCCACGGCGTCGACTCGCCAGCCGTCTTTCGCGAGGCGCTGCGCCGCTTCGATTTCGACTCCGTGCTCTTCCCCATCAACTTCGTGCAGTACGCCAACCCGGTCTACCGCGCTGAGGCCGAGGCGCTGCTGGCCGAATGTCGGGCCAAGGACGTGGGGACCATGATCATCAAGTCGGTGACGCAAAGCCCGTGGGGCGCGCTGCCCAAGACCCACCAGACCTGGTACCGCCCTTTCACCGACCCGGCGTGCGTGCAACAGGCGGTCAACTTCGCGCTCTCCCAGGATGTCGCCGGCCTTTGCACAGCCGGCGATGCGCAAGTGCTGCCCGTGATGCTGCAAGCCTGCCAGCAGTTCAGCCCCATGACCCAGGCTGAGCAGGAGGCGCTGATCGCCACGGCCAGCCAGTACGAGCCGCTCTTCGCCTGATCTGCTTTGCACTGGGGAACCAATCCCCGTCTTCAGGGCGTCTAACCCTCGCTGCTGCAAAAACGACGCTGAGGCTCCACCGCCTGGAGCCTCGCTTCGCGTGGCGCTCCAAGCGTGTTGATTGACCGGAGTAACGTGATGAAAACTACCCTTCGTATGACGTTGTTGCTGATGCTTGTATTTTCGCTGTTGCCGCAGGGCCAGGCCGCGGCGCAATCGCCTGCGCCGCCCGCCGACAGCAGCGAGCTCCAGACTCTGCGCCGCCAGCAGATGGCCGCAGCGCTGGGCGAGGATAGTCCTTTGGCCCCCTCGGGCCTGGGCCAGCCAGGGTTGAGCTATCGCCCCACAGCCACCTTCGGCCAAACCGAAACCCCTTATCAGATCGACACCCAGCATCTCAACCGGCCGATTGGCCTGTTTGTCGACAGCTTCGATTTCGTCTATGTGGTCGAGGAGAGTGGGTTTCGCGCCCTCAAGTTCGATGTGCTGGGGCAGAGCCAACTGAGCATCGGCAAGCCGGGCCAGCCCTGGTACCACGCCGACTTTCTGGCTTACCCGCAGGACGTGGCGGTGGATGCCAGCGGCGACATCTGGGTGGTCTTTCAGCACGGCATCAAGCAGCTCAGCCGCTTCGGCGTGTTGATCCAGACTCTACCCAGCAATCCCTGGACCATCGGCAACAGCAACAGCCAGTTCCGCTTTCCGCGCGGCGTGGCGTTGGACCGGGCCGGCAAGCTGTACGTCTCGGACAGCGGCAATCACCGCGTGCAGGTCTACGACGTATCGGGCGGCGCGCCGGTCTACCATTCGACCATCGGCGAGACGAGCGTGGCCGGCAGCGACAACAGCCATTTCCGCTTTCCCGGCCACGTCGCTGTGGACACCAGCAACCGACTTTACGTGGCCGACCGCGACAACGCGCGCGTGCAGCGCTGCACGCTGGCCAGTTCGTGGTCCTGCACGACGTTTCACGGCACAGGGACGGCCGGGGCGGGCCTCGATCAACTGAACGACGCCGAGGGCGTGGCTGTGGACAGCGCCGGCAACGTCTGGATCGCCGACGGCGGCAACGGCCGCGTCAAGCGCTGTAGTGCGGCCGGAAGTTGTACGGTGTTCGCCAGCGGCCTGGGATTCCCGACCGATGTGGGCGCGGCCAGCGACGGCATCGTCTACGTCAGCGATTGGAGCCGGCAGGTGGTGTGGCGCTTCGCCGCCAACGGCAGCGCGCTGGGGATCTTTGCCGGCGTGCCGGGCATCCCGTATTTGACCAACGCCAGCCTGTTCAACGGCCCGGCCGGCGTCGCGGTAGCGCCCGATGGCAGCCTCTACGTGCTGGAGAATCCGGGCTATCGGCTGCTTAAGCAGGACGCGGCCGGCCAGCCGCTCTGGTCGGTGGGCCAGGCGGGCGTGCCGGGCAGCGACAACGCGCGCTTCGGCGATTACTGGCAGGGCCCGCAGGGCACGCTGGCCATCGACGCGGCCGGCCGGGTCTACGTGCCCGACACCGCCAACCACCGCATCCAGGTCTTCAACGCCAACGGCGCCTTCCAGCGCAGCTTCGGCAGCCAGGGCGTGGGCGATACCCAGTTCGAATGTCCTTCTGGCGTGGCCATCAACCCTGTCAACCAGGACATCCTGGTGGTCGATCCGTGCAACCAGCGGGTGCAGATATTCAGCAATGCCTGGCAGTACAAAACGACGTTGGGCGTCACAGGGGTGGCGGGGTCCAGCGAGCGCCACTTCAACTCGCCCAGCGGCGTCGCCGTCGACGCCAACGGCGGGATCTACGTGGCCGACACCAACAACTATCGGGTGCAGAAGTGCGCGCTGCTGGCCAGCGACTACGCTTGCGCGACCTTTGCCGGCGAGCGCGGGATGATTAGCGCCTCCTTCGACCATCTGCATCCAGTCTCGGTGGCGGTCGATCCGGCCGGCCGGGTAGCCGTAATCGATCAGCGCAACAACCGCGTGCAGGTTTTCGACCGGCAGGGGAACTACCAGACGACCATCGCCGGCGTCTTTGGGCCGCAGCCGGGCGGCCTGCGCCAGCCGATGGCGGCTCAGTTCGACCAGGCGGGCAATCTCTACGTGGCCGACCAGAACAACCATCGGGTGCAGCGCTACGCGCCGGGCACGCCGGCCTGGACGCAGTGGAATCTGAACGGCTTTGGTACGCCCACCAACGCCCTGGTGCTCAGCCTGGCCAGCTTCAACGGCCAGCTCTACGCGGGATCGGATAACGCCAGTACAGGCGCGCAGCTCTGGCGCAACTCCAGCGACGCGGCGGGCGGCTGGAGCGCGCTGACCAGCAATGGCTTCGGCGATGCCAGCAACGGCGGCATCAACTATCTGCTGCCTTTCGGCGGCCAGCTCTATGCCGGCACCTGGAATTGGAACGCGGCCAGCAATAGCAGCAGCGGCGGCCAGCTCTGGCGCAGCCCGAATGGCAGCGACTGGACCAGGGTGGTTAACAACGGCTTCGGCGACCCCAACAACGGCGAGGTGTTTCGCCTGGCAGTCTTCGCCAACCAGCTCTACGCCAGCACGTGGAGTTACGGCGCAGGGCGCGGCGCGGAGATCTGGCGCAGCCCCACGGGCAACGCGGGAAGCTGGAGCCGGGTAGTGGTTAACGGCTTTGGCGACGGCGCCAACGAGGCTATCATCAGCTTCGAGACCTTCGGCGGCCAGCTTTATGCCGGCGCCATCAACAGCGTGACCGGCGGCCAGATCTGGCGCAGCCCGGACGGCGTCAGTTGGAGCCAGGTCAATGCCGCCGGCTTTGGCTGGAGCAGCAACTGGGCCATCTCAGCGCTGGCAGCCTTCGACGGCAACCTCTACGCCAGCACGCGCGAGGGCGGCCAGGTGTGGCGCTGCCAGGTGTGCGATGGCAGCGACTGGCAGCGCATGGTCAACGGCGGTTTTGGCAACAGCGCCACCACGCGCGCCAGCGCGCTGGCTGTGGCCGCAGGAGCGCTCTACCTGGTGATTGGCAACTACAGCACCGGGCTGGAGGTGTGGCGCACGACCGATGGGGTCGATTGGCAGCAGGTGGGTTTCGCGGGCTTGGGCGACAGCAACAACCGCGCTCCCTTCTGGGACAACTCGGTGCTGGCTGAAGGCAACCGGCTGTGGGTGGGCACGTGGAACACGGCTAACGGCGGCGAGGTCTGGTCGTATCAGCCGCTGAGCGTCTATCTGCCGGTGGCGATCAGGCACTGATTGTCGGTCGGGTTGAAGGAACTGCACAATCCCCGCGGAGTCGAGCACGCCCACGTGCGGGTTGTGTACACACAAGCCGCACCTGGGGGTGCTCACTCCGCGGTGAAATGTAAGTGGAGTCGAGCACGCCCACGTGCGGGTTGTGCATACACACGCCGCACCTGGGGGTGCTCACTGCGCGGTGAAATGTAAGTGGAGTCGAGCACGCCCACGTGCGGATTGTGCATACACACGCCGCACCTGGGGGTGCTCACTGCGCGGTAAAACGTAAGGCTTGAATGAAACAGATTGAACCATGCCAAAAAAACGGGTGTGCCGGTAAGGCACACCCGTCGTAGTGCGAGGCAACGCGGGAAGCTATTGCATCTCGAGTTTTCCCAAGACGATCAGACTCTCCAGATCATCCATCCCCTCAGGCGCATACTGGCGAAACACGCTGCGCACCTGTTCCAGCGCAGCCTCGTCGGCCAGTCCCAGCATGCGCGTGATATCGCCCAGATCAATTGTCCGGCTGGCATTGAACTTCATGAGCGTCAGGTAAGCCAGGGGTAACACAGGCAGTCCTTGGTCGTCGCGATTGGATTGCGCCTCGTACAGTGCAGCTGGCCACCAGGGATCGCGTCCCTCAATCACGTCGATCTGCGCTCCATCAGCAGTTTCCCATCGTGAGCCGCCGATGCTCAACGTTCCTACTCGCGTATATCCGGCGGCGTGGAGCTTCCGATATGTTTGCTCGATATCCTTCACCCCGACGACGATATCCAGGTCGCGAGTGAATCTCTCTGGCATGTAAAGCCGCGTCGCGGCCGCGCCCACGACAGCCCATAGCACGGGTGAAAGTACCCCTGTCAGATCAGGCCATTGCAACATCGTGGTTCTCTCCAGCAGGAACCCGCGCGAACTTCCGGTTCCGGGACGTTGTCGTCGCAGAGCCATGTCGATAATCGTGCGTCGCGTTAGGCTGTGGACATCGGTGGTTGCTGTCATGGCGCAATGATAGCACACAAGCGGAGTTTTGACCAGCATGGCGCTGAAAGCATCCTTCCAACCGGCCCCTCACCCGTCTGTTCTACCTCAAATCTGCTTCCACACCTTGGCCATACTCTCCCCGTACACGCTCAAGTCCCACTCGTTGAAGTAGCCAAACGGGGTGATCCAAACGCTGTAGCCGGTCTCGCGCAGCCGCGCGGCCAGCTCCTCGATCAACGCCTGCGCAAAGGCCGGCTCAGCGTTCTCGCCGCCCAGGTGAGTGAACGAGTGCAGGACGATGGTGCGCATCTCCCGCTTGTTGGCCAGCCATTTGAGATGTTTCAGCGTCTGGCGGAAGACGCTGGCGCGCTCGGCCGCGTCGGCCGCCTCGATCTGGTAGAAGGCCACCACCGCGTCGAACACCTCCTGCTCGACCGCAACGTCCTCCACCTCCTCCAACGTCTTGGAATAGCTGCGCCACCAGAAGCGCTTGGCTTGGAAAGTGAGTAGTTTCATGGGGGAGGGTAGACAAGGAGACAAGTAGACAGGTAGACAAGTAGACAAGGAGACAAGTAGACAGGTAGACAAGTAGACAGGTAGACAAGGAAACAAGGAGACAAGGAGATTGGTTGATTGGTCAGGTTGCGCCGCTGATGCTGGTTTCCCTTGTCTACTTGTCTACTTCCCCCTTGTCTACTTCCCCGTGACTTGCTCGAACACGCGCAGGAAGTTCAGTCCCAGCACCTGGCGTACGGTCAGCTCGTCGTGGCCGCGGGCCAGCATGCCGGCCGTCAGGACAGGATAGCGGGCGGCGTCTTCCAGCCCCTCAGGCATGGTGGCGCCGTCGAAGTCGGAGCCCAGCATGACGTGCTCGGGGCCGGCCGTGCGCACCAGATAGTCGATGTGGTCCAGTACGTGCTCTACGGTGACGCGCTGACCGCGCGCGGCCAGGAACTCGGTGACAAAGGTGGCGCCGATCAGCCCACCGCCCCGGGCGATGGCCTCGATCTGGCTGTCCGTGAGATTGCGCTCGTGGGGATGGAGCGCGGCTGCGTTGCTATGTGAGGCGATGACCGGCCGCTGGCTGACCCGCAGCACGTCCTCCACGCCGGGCGGCGCCAGGTGCGACACGTCGATCAGGATGCCCAGCCGGTTGCACTCCTCCACAACCTGCACGCCGAAGGGCGTCAGCCCCTGTGCGTCGTCGCCCTCCATCACGCCGTCGGCTACCTCGTTGCGGAAATTCCAGGTCAGGCCGAAGTTGCGCACGCCCAGCCGATACAGGCAGTGCAGCACCTCGATGCTGCCCTCCAACGGCTCTGCGCCCTCCAGCCCCAGAATGCCGGCCACCTTGCCCTCGGCCTTGGCGCGGCGAATGTCGGCCGCGCTGCCGGCCAGCAGCAGGGCGTCGGGATAGCTTTCCAGCGCCTGGTGCAGCATGTCCATGCGCTGCATCGCGTGGCGGGCCGCGCCGCGTCGGTACTCGTCCACCGGCACGAAACAGGCGAAGATCTGGGCCGTGACACCGCCCGCGCGCAGCCGCGGCAGGTCCACATGGCCGCGGTCGGAGCGCTCGCCCAGCGTGCGTTCGCCCCGCAGCACCGCGCCCAGGGTGTCGCAATGGCCATCGACGACGATGGCGTCGAAGTGTAGAGTTTGAGGATCTATAGTCATACGACTCCGTAGGTCAGGTTAATAACGTGACAGCCAAAGTCCGGCTATTAGCCGGACCTACAAAGCGGCTTACCACACCGTCATGCGCCGGAACGACTCCGCGCGGGCCGCGCCGATGGCCTTGCCGCGCTCCTCGTCCCAGCCTTGCAGCCATTGCAGGCTGTCCATGCCCTGGCTGAACTGGCTGTGATGCGCCAGGCAGGCGGCCAGCTTCGCTTCGTAGACGCTGCTGACATCGACGAACACATCAGGCTCGCGGTCGGTCGAGAAAAGAAAAACGCGCTGCAGGCAGCCCAGCCCCGCGCCCGGCTCGCGCAACTGCTCCGGACGGTAGAGCGGCATCTTGGACGGCATGTACGCGTCCAGCGCCGCCTGGCCGGCCGCCCGGTGATCGGGGTGAACCTGGCCTGGCCAGAAGGGGTCGAAGGTCAGCAGCGTGTCAGCTTGGGTGACGCGGTAGAAGCGGGCGATCTGCGCGCGCAGCTCCAGGTCGGCTACCAGCTCGCCGTCGTGGTGGCCCAGGCTGTGCACCTGCTCGATGCCCAGGATGCGCGCCGCCTCCTCGGCCTCCAGCAGGCGCGTCGTCGCTACGGCCGGCCGCGTCGTGGCTGCATCCTGCGTGCCGATATCGCCCAGCGTGCAGTTGACCGAGAAGATCTGCACCCCGCGCTGGGCCAGCAGCGCCACTGTGCCGCCGCAGATTGTCTCCAGGTCGTCGGGATGCGCCGCCACGACGATCAGCCGCCGCACGTCATCGAAGGCTTCGCTACCCATCAACTCCGTCATGCGTCACCTCTTGATAAATTTCATCGTTTGTTGCCTCGCCTGAGGGGCCGTCTCATTATAGATGAGACAGGTGGAATGTCAAACCGCTTCTGCTGAGCCCAGCCGGGCGCCGGCGCCATCGGCGCTTGGTCGATTGCCGCACCCGCGCTATAATGCTGGCACCTGACAACCGTGAGGCATCCCTGGTGAAGCACGAACGATCCCTGATCACGCTCATTCTGCTGCTGGCCTTTGGCTTGCGCGTGTGGGGGCTGGACGACCGCAATATCTGGTGGGACGAGGGGCTGGTGGCCTGGGCCGCGCGCCTGCCGGCCGCGGCCATCGTCGACTGGACCGCGCACGATGTGCATCCGCCGCTCTATTTCCTGCTCCAGCGTGGGTGGTGGTTGGCCGTGGGCGACGGCGAGTTCGTCATGCGCTACACTTCGGTGTTGGTCGGCACCCTGGGCGTGGCCTTCATCTACCTGCTGGGCCGGACCCTGGGCGGGCCGCTGGCTGGGCTGCTGGCCGCGCTCTTTCTGGCCCTGTCCACTTTCGCCGTAAGCTGGTCGCAGGAGATGCGCATGTACATTGCCGCGTCGGCTGCGGCCACGGCCGCCTTGTGGGCCGCGCTGCGCTATTGGCAGAGCGGCCGCTGGCGCTACTGGGGGCTGTACGTGCTGGCTACCGCGGCCGGGCTGTGGCTGCTCTATCTCTCCGTCTCGGTCCTGATCATTACCAACCTGGCCTTCCTCTGGGTTTGGATCGGCCGGCGGCTGTCGCTGCGTTCGGTATTGCGCTGGGCCGCGGCCCAGGTGTTGGCGCTGCTGATCTATCTACCCTGGCTGGCCTACGCCCTGCCGCGCATGCCCTCGTGGTCCACGGCCGAGCCGTTCACGCCGCTGTTGTTCGTGCAGCTCTACGCCACCACCCTGGCGGTCGGCGTCTCGGTCAATCTGGATCGCTACCTGCTGCCGGTGCTGCTGGTGATGGTCTTGCTGGCCATCAGCGTGCCGCTGGCCTGGCGGCGGGCCGGCTCCACCGAGCAGCGGGCCGGTCTGGCCATGCTGCTGCTGGGGCTGCTGCTGCCGGCGCTGCTGGTCTACATCGTCTCGCTGCCGATCCACCTGTTCTATGCGCCCCGCCTGGCCCCGCGCTACCTGATCCCGTTGGCGGCTTGCTTCTACACCCTGCTGGCCTTGGGATTGGCCGCGTTGGCCCAGAAGCGGCGCTGGCTGGCCGCCGCGGGCGCAGCGCTGGTGGTGGGGGTGGCCGCGCTGGGTTTGCTGGCCTTCTACCCTGACCGCATCCGCCGCGACGACCTGCTCTCGCTGGCAGCGACCATCGACGCCCAGCGCCAGCCGGGCGACGCTGTGCTGCTCTACAGCGACCGCGACTGGCCGCTCTTCGCCGCCCAGTATGCCGGCGACTGGCAAGGCGTGCCCAACGGCGCGCAGATGGAGGAGGCGCGCGCGGGCTGGCTGCTGGAGCCGTTATGGCAGGCCGGCGATGGCCTCTGGCTGGCGACGACGCCCGACGCTGTGCGCATGGACCCGCAGGGCACCGTGCGCCGCTGGCTGGCGGACCGGGCTGTCAGTGTCACGACGTGGGACTACGGCGAGAACGCGCTGGCCTTCTACGCCAGGACGCCGCAGCGCGCCGGACAGGTAGCTGCGCTGCGCCCCGGCTTCGATCTGCCTCACGGCGCGACGATCGTCCCGACTGGCCCGCTGAGCGCGGTTGCCCTGCCGCTGACCCGCTACCCTATCGGCGACACGGTGCATCTGGCGCTGTTCTGGCGCGAGTCGCCGGCCGGCGACGTGCAGGTGACGCTGCAAGGGCCGGCCACGCGCCAGGTTAGTATCCCTGTCGCGGCCCTGCCGGCCGGTCCCAGCCGTCAGCAGGTCGATCTGCCCCTGTCGGCCGACCTGCCGGCCGGTCGCTATCAGATCACGGTGCAGGTCGAAGGCGAGCCGCCGCTCGATGCTGGCCGCATCCAGGTGCTGTCGGCCACTCCGGCTGGCGACGCCGCGCTGGACGCCGCGGCCACGCCGCTGGACGTGCGCCTGGGACCATCGATCCGCTTGCTGGGCTACGAACTGGCGCAGCGCGCGGTCGAGCCGGGCGGTGCGCTGGACGTGACGCTCTACTGGCAGGCTGAGGCGCCAGTGAGCGGCCGCGCCAAGGTTTTCACCCACCTGCTGGGCGAGGTGTGGAATGCGGCCAACGGCAACTTCATCTGGGGCCAGGTGGACAGCGAACCGCTGAACGGCCAGGCCCCGACCACCACCTGGGCGCCGGGCGCGGTGATCGCCGATCGCTACAGCATCCCCGTGGCCCCCGACGCGCCGGCTGGGCTCTATCGGCTGGAGGTGGGGCTGTACGGGTTGGTGGACGGCCAGCGCCTGCCGGTGGTCGCTGCCGGCGGCCAGCCGTTGGGCGATGCGGTGGAGTTGGGATCAATCGAAGTGAGCGGAGCTCTGGACGCCGATTGACAAATATCAACGCAGATCTGAGCATGAATCATTCTGATCTGCGTTGATCCGTGTTGATCTGCGTCCAATTGGTGGCCTCGTCGGAATTTGACATTTTGTCGCCACAGCCGTAAACTTCTCGCATCCTACAGGAGGTTAAGCTCAATGCACTGCGAAATGACTATAATCATCCTCAGCACCCCCATGCGGAGCGCCGCCGTTCTCACCGCCAGCGGTCCCGCGCGCAGTGCGCCCTGTAGCTGTTAGCTGGTCGTGATTCGGCAGCAACAGCCGTGGGTGCATTCGTCAGCCCCACGGTTTTTTGTTGCCTGTGACTCGTGCGAGTCCAACGCCGTGGGGCCTTTCCGGCACAGCCCACGGCGTTTTCTTTGGCGCAGAAGAAACCGGGCTTCAAGGTTGCGGACGCCGATCGTGGCGTTTGCAAGGCCGTGAAAGTGTCGAGACCATGCGAGCAACAAGAATCCGGTTTCTCAGCCGCCAGAAAGGAGCAGATGTAATGGCGCAATCAACTTATCGACCACGGAGCAGCTCTTCCCAGGGAGGAGCGCCCCGACCAACCGCCCCATCCACGCGCCGCCGCTGTGGATGCCAGCAGTGGCAGCGTTCTCGCCGGCAATCGACGTGCTGGCTGGCATGCGAGAGGCGCCGCTAGACTATGCCGAATTGACCTCGTTGTGAAGGTAC
>Ga0209573_1003697_pt1 | contig 16268 bp, 7 predicted proteins | sample TNRBio252014_DNA_FD_185870 | JGI IMG/M metagenome (GOLD analysis project Ga0209573, IMG submission 185870) | Wastewater treatment Type I Accumulibacter community from EBPR Bioreactor in Madison, WI, USA - TNR Reactor_6/25/2014_ DNA (SPAdes)... | ecosystem: Engineered > Bioreactor > EBPR >...
TTCACGAGGTCTTCGTAAGTGTCGGTGGCGACGTTGTAACCAACGTTACCCTTCTCGTTCTTCACCTTCTCGACGATGAGGGCACCTTCGCGACCCGCGTTGGCGGCGAGCTGGCGGAGGGGAGCCTCGATGGCGCGGGCGACGATGCCGGCGCCGGTCGCTTCATCACCGGTGAGACCGAGGTCGCCGATGGAGGCCTGGGCGCGGATGAGCGCCGTGCCACCGCCGGGGACGATGCCTTCTTCGACGGCCGCACGGGTCGCGTGGAGGGCGTCTTCGACGCGGGCCTTCTTCTCTTTCATCTCCGTTTCGGTGGCAGCACCGACGTTGATGACGGCCACACCGCCGGCGAGCTTGGCGAGGCGCTCCTGGAGCTTCTCGCGGTCGTAGTCCGAGGTGGTTTCCTCGATCTGACGGCGGATCTGGGAAACGCGGCCGCTGATGGCCTCGCTCTTGCCTTCACCTTCGATGATCGTGGTGTCTTCCTTCGTGATCTTGATCGACTTGGCCGAGCCGAGGTCTTCGAGGGAGACGTTCTCGAGCTTGATGCCGAGGTCTTCGGTGATGACGCGGCCACCGGTGAGGATGGCGATGTCTTCGAGCATGGCCTTGCGGCGGTCGCCGAATCCGGGAGCCTTGACGGCGGCCACGCTGAGGGTGCCGCGGATCTTGTTCACCACGAGGGTGGCAAGGGCTTCACCTTCGACGTCTTCCGCGATGATGAGGAGGGGGCGTCCGCTCTGGGCAACCTTCTCGAGGAGAGGAAGCATGTCCTTGAGGCTGGAGACCTTCTTCTCGTTGATGAGGACGAGCACGTTCTCGAGATCGACGGTCATCGTCTCGGTGTCGGTCACCATGTAGGGGGAGAGGTAGCCCTTGTCGAACTGCATCCCTTCGACGACGTCGAGGGTCGTTTCGATGCCCTTGGCTTCCTCAACCGTGATGGTTCCGTCCTTGCCGACCTTGTCCATCGCATCGGCGATGATGTTGCCGATTTCGGTGTCCCAGTTGGCGGAAACGGTCGCAACCTGCGCGATTTCCTTGGTGTCGGTGACCTCGGTGGAGATCTCCGCAAGCTTGGCAACAAGGGCGGCGGCCGCCTTGTTGATGCCGCGCTGGAGGCTGATCGGGTTGGCACCGGCGGTGACGTTGCGGAGACCTTCGCTGAAGATGGCCTCGGCGAGCACGGTCGCGGTGGTGGTGCCGTCACCGGCGATGTCGGAGGTCTTCGAGGAGACTTCCTTGATGAGCTGGGCGCCCATGTTTTCGTAGGGGCAGCTCAGTTCGATTTCCTTGGCGACGGTGACGCCGTCCTTGGTGATCGTGGGGCTGCCGAATTTCTTGTCGAGAATGACGTTGCGTCCCGATGGTCCGAGGGTCGCCTTGACCGCTTTCGCGAGTTTGCGAACACCGGCAAGGAGGGCGTGACGTGCTTCTTCGTCGAAGGAGAGTTGTTTGGCCATGATGTTAGATTCTTTGGATAGATTGGATTTGAATGGATAACGGGGTCAGGTCGTCGACGTGACCCTCTCTGGTCTTCAGGAGAGGATGCCGAGAATGTCGCTCTCGTTCACGATGACACATTCGTCGCCGTTCACTTTGACTTCGGTGCCGCCGTACTTGGAGATGAGGACCTTGTCGCCCACCTTCACGGAGAACTCGATGATCTCGCCCTCTTCATTTTTGCCGGTGCCGAGCGCGAGCACTTCGGCTTCCTGCGGTTTTTCCTTGGCGGTGTCGGGAAGGAAGATGCCGCCATCGGTCTTTTGCTCGGCGAGCTCGATACGCTTCACGAGGACGCGGGTTCCAAGCGGTGTGATTTTGGATGCCATACGGTTGATTAGGTTGGTTTTCTTTTGGGTTTGGGTTTGAAATTCCGCAGTTCGCTGGGCACGCCACCGGAACCGGTTTGTTTGGCGAACTCAGAAGCGGGCCGACGAGCCGCGGATTTCGGATCCCGGATCCCCCGCTCGCGCGGAGGGCTCCGGAAAAAGGTTCATGTCAGGATTTGGTTTCGCCGACCTCCTCGAATTCGGCATCGACCACGTCGCCCTTAGCGCGCTTCGGTTCGGCGGGAGCCTCGTCGTCGCCACCGGGAGCGGCACCTCCGGGGAATCCACCGGCCGCACCGGCCTGCTGGGCGGCGGCGGCGAGTTCACCGAACTTCGCCTGGAGCGCTTCGCTGGTCTGGCGGATGCGATCGGTGTCGTCGGACTTGAGCGCCTCCTCGACCTCGGCCACGGCGGCCTCGATCTCGCTCTTCGCGGCTGCGGGCAGCTGCTCGCCGAGTTCGCCGAGCTGCTTCTTCACGGTGTAAACGGCGTTGTCGGCGAGGTTGCGGACCTCGATGCCTTCGAGACGCTTCTTGTCGGCCTCGGCAAATTGCTCGGCTTCGCGCTTCGCTTTCTCGATCTCTTCGGAGCTGAGTCCGCTCGATCCCTGGATGGAGATGTGGTGCTCCTTGCCGGTGCCCTTGTCCTTGGCCGAGACCTTGAGGATGCCGTTGCGGTCGATGTCGAAGGTCACCTCGATCTGCGGCACGCCGCGGGGAGCGGTACCGATCCCGTCGAGACGGAAGTTGCCGAGGACCTTGTTGTCCGAGACGAGCTTGCGCTCGCCCTGGCAGACAACGATGTCGACGCTGGGCTGGTTATCAGCAGCCGTTGAGAAGACCTGCGATTTCTTCGCCGGAATGGTCGTGTTGCGCTCGATCATCGCCGTGGCGATCCCACCCATGGTCTCGATGGAGAGCGTCAGCGGAGTCACGTCAAGAAGGACGACATCACCGAGAGTCGGGTCTTTGGCGAGAACGCCGCCCTGGATCGCGGCGCCGACGGCGACGACTTCATCGGGATTGACGCCTTGGTGGGGATCCTTGCCGGCGAGGGACTTCGCGGTCTCGTAGACCTTGGGCATACGGGTCATGCCGCCGACGAGGACGAGCTCGTCGATGTCACCGGCGGAGACTCCGGCTTCCTTGAGACAGGCGCGGACCGGGCCCTTGGTGCGCTCGAAAAGATGATCGGTCATCTGCTCGAGGGCGGAGCGGGTCAACGTCTTCTGGATGTGCTTCGGGCCGGTCTGATCGGCGGTGATGAAAGGCAGGTTGATCTCGTAGGACTGCGAGGACGAAAGGGCGATCTTCGCCTTCTCGGCTTCTTCCTTGATGCGCTGGAGGGCGTCGGGCTGGCCGTTGAGGTCGATGCCACTGTCGGTCTTGAAGCCTTCGACGATCCACTTGATGACGGTGCTGTCCCAGTCGTCACCACCGAGGCGGGTGTCGCCGTCGGTCGCGAGCACTTCGAAGAAACCTTCGTCGATCTCGAGGACCGAGATGTCGAAGGTGCCGCCGCCAAGGTCGTAGACGGCGATCTTTTCCTCGCCCTTCTTGTCGAGACCGTAGGCCAGGGCGGCCGCGGTGGGCTCGTTGACGATGCGCTTCACATCGAGACCGGCGATCTCACCGGCGGCCTTGGTGGCGTTGCGCTGCGAGTCGTTGAAATAAGCGGGCACGGTGATGACGGCCTCGGTGATGGTCTCGCCGAGACGGGCTTCGGCGTCGGCCTTCAGCTTCGAGAGGACCATCGCGGAAATCTCCTGCGGGCTGTAGGTCTTCGTCGTGCCGCCGACTTCCACCTCGATGTGGGCGTCGCCGTTGGCGGCCTTCACGATCTTGTAGGGAGTGTTCTTCTCGTCGGCGTTGAGTTCGTCGAACTTGCGGCCGATGAGGCGCTTGGCGGAGAAAATCGTGTTGCGGGGGTTGGTGATGGCCTGGCGCTTGGCGGCCTGACCGACGAGGCGCTCGCCGTCCTTGCTGAAGGCGACGACCGAAGGCGTCGTGCGTGCACCCTCGGCGTTTTCCAGCACGACGGGCTGACCGCCTTCCATAACGGCCATGCACGAGTTGGTGGTACCCAAGTCGATTCCTAAAATCTTGCTCATGTGGTGGATGTTCCTCTCTGGATTGGGGGTTGGTGGGAATGGGGATTCCCGGTTTTTCTTGTCTGGCCGAAGTGCAATTGGCGTGCCATGCGGATCAATTACATCTCAACTACCTGTTTAACAATGAGTTCCAACTCAAGCCAAGATCGTTACGTTAAGCGACAAAATGTCCATATGGCGCCACCTTGGCTCAGGAGACCTCCCCTTTGCGCCAAATTGGCACATCTCGCTGGCTTCAGCGGAGTGAACAATTCCAAACTTTCTTGGCCGGATCGCTCATCCGATTACGCCTTAAAGAGTGGGGAGGTCGACGCTCTTCGGCAGCCCACCCTCAACCGGAATTTCGTTCATGAAACGCTACATCCATGTCCTCTTAGTCGCCGTCCTTGTTTGGCCCGCCATCCTCGCGGCGCAGGTGCCACATCTCCTCAACTACCAGGGCCGCGTCGCGGTCGGGTCGGTGAACTTCGAGGGAACCGGGCAATTCAAGTTCGCGCTGGTGAACGCGAACGGCTCGACCACCTACTGGAGCAACGACAACACCAGCACTGCTGGCTCGCAGCCAACCGCAGCGGTCGCGCTAACCGTGACGAAAGGACTTTACGCCGTCCTGCTCGGTGACACCGCCCTGCCGAACATGACCGCCATCCCTGCCAGCGTCTGGACCCATCCTGACGTGCGCCTGCGGGTCTGGTTCAACGACGGCACGAATGGCTCACAGCTGTTGACGCCCGACCAGCGGCTCGCCCCGAATGGGTATCTGCCTGATGGTTCGGTGACCGAAGCGAAACTCGCTGACGGTTCGATCTCCGGAGCAAAACTGGCGGGAGGATCGATTGGCGGCGCCCAGCTCGCTCCGGGTCTCACCCTCGGGGGAATCACAACCGGCACCTTCAGCGGAAACCTCGCGGGCAATGCCACGACGGCGAGCGCCGCGACGTCGGCAGTCAGTTTCAGCGGGCCGCTCGCGGGTGAGGTGACCGGCACACAGGGGGCCACCACGATCGCCGCGGCGACGATCACGAGCAAGTTGTTGACCGGCTTTTCCTCCACCACCGGTGCAATCACCGCCACCGATTCCATTCTGACCGCGATCAACAAGCTCGACGGCAATCTCGCGCTCAAGGCTCCGCTCGCTTCCCCCACCTTCACGGGCACAGTGAGCGGGACCTTCAGCGGCAATGGCTCGGCGCTGACTTCGCTCAATGCAACGAACCTTGGCTCCGGCACGCTGGCAGACGCGCGTCTTTCCGCCAATGTCGCGTTGCGGAATGCGGCCAACAGCTTCTCGGCCACCCAGACCCTTGCCCCCGGAACCGCCACGGTCGCTCCCCTGAAGCTGCAAGAGGGGACGAATCTGACGACGCCGCAGTTCGGAGCGGTGGAGTTCGACGGCACGAACCTCTTTCTCACCAACGACAGCGGCTCGCCCACGCGCAAGACCCTGGCCTTCAACGACAGCACGATCAGCGGCGGGCAGATCGCGAATGGCACGATCACCGGGGCGATGCTCGCCAACGGGGCGGTGGGCAGCGCGCAACTGGCAGCGGGTGCGGTCACGGCCACGGCGATTGCGATGGGCACGGTTTTGCCCAGCCAAACGGTTTCCGGAACCACAACGGCGGTGGCGAATACGAACTACTCTGCCACGAGCAATGACACGCCCGTCTCCTTTGTTCTGCCTGAAACGGCGAATGTCGGAGACGTGATTCAGATCAACGGGAATGGGACGGCCGGATGGAATGCGGTCGTATCCACTCCCTGGACGGGGCGCGGTTACAACGGCAATTGGGTGTCGGTGGCATCCTCGGCAGACGGAGCCAAACTGGTGGCGGCAGGTTCCGGCATGATTTACACCTCCACCGACTACGCGCTTACCTGGACATCGCGGTTTGGCGGTAGCTGGCGATCCATAGCCTCCTCGGCCGATGGCAACAAGCTGGTGGCCGTGGCGACCAACATTTTCACCTCCACGGATTCCGGAGTGACATGGACGCCGCGAGCGTTCTCCCACAGCTGGATGGCGGTAGCCTCATCGACAGACGGTGTCAAACTGGTGGCGGCAGCGGAAGGGGGGCGCATTTACACCTCCGTGAACTCAGGTGTCAGTTGGACTCCTCGGGAAAGCGACCGCCCCTGGCGCAGCGTGGCCTCCTCGGCCGACGGTGTGAAGCTGGTGGCGACGGCTTACGGCGGGCAGGTCTACACTTCCACCGACTCCGGGGTGAACTGGGTTCCACGGGAGCAGAATCGGGATTGGACATCTGTCGCTTCGTCCTCCGATGGCACCAAACTCGTGGCCGTTGCCAATTTTGGCCAGATTTACACGTCCACGGATTCAGGTGCCAGTTGGACAGCCCGGGAAAGTGTTCGCTCTTGGACATCGGTCGCTTCCTCGGCCGATGGCATCAAGCTGATCGCCGGAACCTATGGGCGGATTTACACGTCTACGAATTCCGGGGTAAGCTGGACCGCACAAGGTAACTCGCGCCAATGGAATTCCGTGGCGTCGTCAGCGGATGGATCTCGGCTCGTTGCCGCGCCGTTTGGCGACCAGATTTACACCAACTACACCCAGCTCTCCGAGGCGGAGGGCACGTCGGTCACCCTTCAATATGGAAGCGACGGCCAATGGATGGCGCGGCACGAGAATCAGATCGCCGCAGGCGCGGTTGGGGCACCACAAATAGCCGCCGGCTCTATAAGCGGGTCGCACATTGTTTTTCAGGCCATCGCCTCCCATCACCTCGCCCACAACCTTGAGGTAAGCGGAAATCTGACGGGCAACGTCACGGGCAATGTCAGCGGCAGTGCCTCGAACTTCACCGGCGCTCTCGCGGGAGACGTCACGGGGACCCAGGGCGCCACTGTCGTTTCGAGCGTCGGTGGAGCGACCGCGGCGAACGTGGCCGCCGGCGCAGGCCTCGCCAATGCCGCCACCCACATCAACACCGCCGGAGCGATCGTGAAACGCGATGGCAGCGGCAACTTCAGTGCCGGAACCATCACGGCGTCCCTCAACGGCAATGCCGCCACCGCGACGACCGCCGGCAGTGCCACGAACTTCACCGGCGCGCTCGCCGGAGACGTCACGGGGACCCAGGGGGCAACTGTCGTTTCCAGCATCGGTGGTTCAAGCGCGGCGAACGTGGCCGCTGGCGCAGGCCTCGCCAATGCCGCCACCAACGCAAACACGACGGGTACCCTCGTGAAACGCGATGGCAGCGGGAATTTCACCGCCGGCACCATCACGGCAATGCTCAACGGCAATGCCACCACCGCGACGACCGCGTCGACCGCGAACACGGCCATGACCGCCAATTCCGCGACCACCGCGACGACCGCCGGCAGCGCCGCGAACTTCACCGGAGCGCTCGCGGGAGACATCACCGGCACCCAGGGGGCGACCAGCATTGCGGCTGCGACCGTCACCGGCAAGACCCTCACCGGATTTTCATCATCCACGGGATCGGTCACCGCCAGTGACACGATTCTCTCGGCGATCAACAAGCTCGACGGCAATCTCGCACTCAAGGCGCCCCTCGCCTCCCCCACCTTCACCGGCACGGTGAGCGGGACCTTCAGCGGCAATGGCTCGACGCTGACTTCGCTCAATGCCACGAACCTGAGCAGCGGCACAATTCCAGATGGCCGGCTTTCCGCCAATGTCGCGATGCGGAATGCGGCCAACAGCTTTTCGGCCACCCAGACCCTCGCCGCCGGAACCGCCACGGTCGCCCCGCTGAAACTGCAAACGGGCGTGAATCTGACGACGCCGCAGTTCGGTACGGTGGAGTTCGACGGCACGAACCTCTTTCTCACCAACGACAGCGGATCGCCCACGCGCAAGACCCTGGCCTTCACCGACAGCACGATCAGCGGCGGGCAAATCGCGAATGGCACGATCACCGGGGCAATGCTCGCCAATGGGGCGGTGGGCAGCGCGCAACTGGCAGCGGGTGCGGTCACGGCCACGGCCATTGCTCCCGGGACGGTTCTCCCCACGCAGACGGTCTCGGGCAATACGGCAGCGGTGGCGAACACGAGTTACGCGGCTACCGGCAGTGTCACGCCTGACACCTTCACCCTGCCCGTGACGGCGAACGTGGGCGATGTGATCCAGATCACCGGGAACGGCAGCGCCGGGTGGAATACGACGGGGGCCTGGGTGGCGAGGGAGAGCAACCGCCAGTGGCGTGCGGTGGCGTCGTCGGATGACGGCAGCAAGCAAGTGGCCGTTGTCTTTGGCGGTAGAATCTATACCTCCACCGACCACGGCACCTCCTGGACGCCACGGGAGAGCAATCGAAATTGGCGTGCAGTGGCTTCTTCGGCCGACGGCAACGATCTGGTGGCCACTGTGGAAGGTGGTCAGATCTTCACTTCCTGGAACTCCGGGGTCACCTGGACAGCGCGGGAGAGCAATCGGAATTGGCGGGCCGTGGCATCGTCGGCAGACGGAGACCAGCTGGTGGCCGTGGTTTACGGCGGCGAAATCTACACTTCGGACAACAACGGAGTGAGTTGGACGCCGCTCGGATCGTCCCAATTCTGGTACTCGGTTGCATCCTCGGCCGACGGATCCAGACTGATCGTCTCAACCATCGGGGGAGCGCTCTATACATCAACCGACTCTGGCGCGACGTGGACGCCACGCGATAACGTTCGCAGTTGGCGAGGGGTGGCATCGTCCGCCGACGGTACCAAACTGGTCGCTGTGGTGAATAGCGGCTCCATCTACACCTCGACCGATTCAGGCGTGAGCTGGACTCCTAGAGCAGGCCCCGGTTTCTGGGAATCGGTCACTTCGTCAGACGATGGCACCAAACTGGTCGCCGTAGAGTTGTTCGGGAGAATCCACACTTCAACCGATTCGGGAGCAACTTGGACGGCGCGAGGACCGCACGGTCAATGGTTTTCAGTGGCGTCCTCGGCTGACGGTTCCGAGTTGATCGCCGCAATGCAAGGGGGTCAACTCTATACCAGCCTCTCCGGCGTTCAAGGCAACGCCGTGTCCCTGCAATACGCCGGCAACGGCCAATGGACCACCATGCAGGAGACCCAGATCGCCCCGGGCGCCGTCGGCAACACGCAGATCGGCAGCGGCCTCGATGTCCCAAAGCTTGGCAGCGGAACTGTGGACAACACGGAGTTCGCTTACCTCGACGGGGTGACTTCGGGGATCCAGGGGCAGCTCAACGGCAAAGTCAGCAAATCCGGCGACACGATGACGGGCGCGCTCGTCCTCCCGACAAATGGTTTGAGCGTCGGCGGCACGCAACTGGTTGCGGATAACACGGGTGTCGGGATCGGCACCGCCGCAGGGAATTCGCTTTACCGGCTCGCCGTCAAAGGCAAGAACTTCAACGGCACGGATTGGATTATGTCAATCAGCGACTCATCGGACGTCGCGCGGTGGGGACTCTTGCTGTCAGACAGTGGGAATCTCGGCTTTGCGAGCAACGGGGTTCGGCTCTACCTCGACCAAAACGGCAATATCGGCATCGGCACTTCCAGCCCTGGCGCGAAACTCCACCTCAAGGCGCAGGCTGCCAACAACCGGGACAACGGCATCCGCCTCGAGCACGCCAACAACACCAGCAGGTGGAACATCCATACCGAGGAAACCTACAACAACCTAACCTTCAGCTTCAACGACAACTACGGGAGCGGCGGCAACTACTGTTATCTTAACAACAGCCAGGCGGGATTGATCACCGTGAGCGATCGCACCACCAAAAAGGACATCGCGCCTCTGACCGGTGCGCTCGATCACGTGGCCCGGCTCCGCCCGGTGAGCTTCCGATACAAGATCGCGCCGGACGGCTCGCCGGTGAACTACGGCTTCATCGCCCAGGAGGTGGAGGAGGTGTATCCCGACCTCGTCCTGGAGAACGCCGGACTCAAGACCCTGGCGGGAAATTCCCTCACCGCCATCAACACCCGCGCCGTGCAGGAACTGAATGAGAAGCTCGGCTCTGAAGTGTCGGCATTGCGGGAGGAGAACGCCGCACTGAAAGAACGCTTGGACGAAGCGGACGCCGCGATGAGGAAACGTCTCGCCGATCTGGAGGCCGTCGTCGCGGAGCGGCTCGAGCGATTGGAAAACGGGAAATCGCTTCCGGAAAACTGAGCAACCGGAATCCCTGTCCGCGATCCGCCCACCAAACCCCATGAAGCCGCGTCTGCTTCCCCTTCTCCTCTTCCTGCTCCCCGTGGCCGCCGTTGCGGGACCGCGGTCGTCAGCCAACTACGCCATCTCGACCGACACGACGGACTCCGCCGGGGGCCGCGTCACCAGCGCGAGTTACACGAACGATGGCAATGCGCCGAAAATCGCCGGGCATTCGACGACGACATCGCCCGCCCGGATCGTGAAACACGGATTCATCGGTCAGCTCACGGAGGTGCTCGGCCTGGATCTCACCGCCGGAACTACGGAACTCGGCGAGGGCACGACCCTCCAACTCACTGCCCGGATCGCGCTGGATGACGCGACCTTCACGGCGGTCTCCGACGCCGGAGTGTCGTGGAGCGCATTGAACGGCCCCATCACCGTGGGGGGAACCGGGCTCGTCACAGGCGGATCGATTTTTCAAAGTACGACGGCCACCGCACAGGCGGTTCACTCCGGCTTCACGGACACGATTGCCTTGACCGTGCTCGACACGCTCACCGACAACTTCGGTACCTATGCCTCCGATGGCATCGACGACGACTGGCAGATGCTCCACTTCGGCCCGAACAATCCCCTCGCCGCGCCCACCGCCAATCCGGACGGAGACCTCCACGACAACAAATTCGAATTCACCGCCGGTCTCGATCCCACCGATCCCTCCTCAACCTTCCAGATCCGCTTCGAGGCGGTCCCCGGGCAGCCCGGCCAAAGGCGCGTCATCTTTTCACCGCTAGTCGGCGGACGGACCTACACGGTGAAAGCGACGTCGAACCTGGCTGGCGGCGCCTTTGCCCCACTCGGGAGTCTGAGCATCAGCGACGACGGCAGCGAGCGCACCGTGACCGACCTCGACGCGAGCGGCGGAGCGAAGTTTTACCGGGTGCAGATCTCGAAGCCATAATCGAAGGAAAAAGGCCGTGGCGCGATCGCCATGCCACGCATCTTTCCCCTTCCCTTCCCGGCGAAAAACGGCAACTATTTCGTCCGTGAAGGCACCACCTGACGGACCCGCAAACGACGACGGCAAACGTCGGCATTCCGCCGATTTGCTTCCCTTGGTCTACGATCAACTCCGCCGTATCGCGCAGGGCAGGATGCAGCAGGAGAAGAATGCCACCCTCTCGGCCACGAGCCTGGTCCATGAGGCCTACCTGCGCCTGACCCGGGAGGAGCAATCGGGGCTGTGGGCGAACAAGGGCCACTACTTCGCCGCCGCAGCCGAGACGATGCGGCGCATCCTCATCGACCGGGCCCGCGCCCGCCTCTGTGAAAAACGAGGTGGTGATCTCGACCGCACCGATCTTTCCTTCTCCCAGATTGCCGCGCCGGAAAAGGACGAGAGGCTCCTCGCGGTCTCCGAGGCGCTGGAGTCCCTCGAGCAGTCCGATCCCGGGTCGGCCACGCTCGCGAAGCTGCGCTACTTCGCCGGGATGAGCTGGGAAGAAATCTCCGTCGCGCTCGATGTGCCCGAGCGCACGCTGAGGCGCCAATGGTCCTATGCCCGGGCCTGGCTGAGGACCAAGATCGAGACCGATTGATGGAAATGGGACCGCAGGATCCGGATCCAAGTCACGAGCTCGGGATCTTCCTCGTGGCGCGCGACCTCCCCGAAGGCCGCGTTCGCGAAGCCTTTCTCGACGGCGCGTGCCGGAGTGACTCCTTGCTCCGCTCGCGAATTGAACGACTCCTGGCCGCCGACGGAGACGACAGCCTCATTGGTGCGGAGGCGATTTCTTCCGCTTTGGATGATGCGGTAAGGGCGCGATCCCGCGAGGGCGGCGACGCTCCTTCAGCCATGTCCTATTCGGGCGATTATGTGGTGGAGGAGATGATCGCCCGGGGTGGCATGGGCACGGTCTATCGCGGAGTCCAGGCAACGCTGGCGCGTCACGTCGCCCTCAAGGTGATTCATGCGGACGGCTCCGCCGACTCCAGATATCGCTTCCAGCGCGAGGCCGAGACCCTCGCACAACTCAATCACCCGAACATCGTCCCCATCCACGATCTCGTCCGCGAGAACGGCTTACCGGTCTGCTTCAGCATGAAGCTGGTCGAAGGGCGCACCCTCCAACAAATCACCAACCGTCTCCGCGATAGAGACGCGGAAACCCTGCAGGAGTTCCCTCTCGCCCGCCTCCTCACGATCTTTCTCAAGGTCTGCGATGCGATCTCCTTCGCCCACAGCCGCGGCGTGCTGCACCGCGATCTGAAGCCGGAGAACCTCATGGTGGGCGACTTTGGGGAGGTGCTTGTGATGGATTGGGGACTCGCCAAGCAGAAGAATGAAACGAGCGCTCCCGTAGAAACCGACAAGGGTCGCGGCCTCCTCTTATCCTCCGGGGGATCCGATACCGATCCGTCGTTCCTCGCCACGATGGAAGGTTCCGTGATGGGAACGCCCCGCTACATGTCGCCCGAACAGGCCATGGGCCTCATCGATGAAATCGACGAACAATCCGATGTTTTCTCCCTCGGCGGCATCCTTTACGCCCTCCTCACCCTGCGTCCTCCCGTAGAGGGTTCCACTCTCAACGAGATCCTCGCGAAAGTCTCCTCGGGCGAGATCACCCCGCCGACCCGTTTTGGATCCGCCACGACAACGGGAAGCCAACCCGTCCCTCCCGGGGAGACCCTGCCCGCGAAGGAAGTCCGTCCCCTCCCCCATCTCGCCGGTGGTCGCGTCCCTGCCGCGCTCTCCGCCGTTACGATGAAGGCACTCGCGTTGAAGAAGGAGAAACGATACCGCTCCGTCGCCGCCCTCGGGAGTGACATCGAGGCTTACCAAAACGGTTTCGCGACGAGTGCCGAGGAGGCGGGCGCCTTGAAGCAGATCAAACTGCTCATGGGGCGACACAAGGCGGTGACGGCGGCCCTCGCCCTGATCCTGGTGATCGCGTCCCTTTTTGTGGTCATGTTAGCAAAAAGCGAGCGGGAGGCGCGCCGTGCTTTCGCCTTCGCGCAGCTCGAAGTCGCCGACTCGGCCCGGCGCGAGTCCGACCTCGCCGCCCTGACAAATGCCCTCGAGGCCGTTCCCGAGGATCTCCGCGATCAGCGCTGGCACTACCTCTCCGACAAACGAACCGAAACGCGGCGCGAGATTGCCGTACCCGAACTGGAGAGCTTCGCTGCGGTCAGGGCCATCCCCGGAGCCCGCGGTTGGTTCGCGATCGCGAGCAGGGAGGGAGTGGTCGTGATCAAGAACGTCGAACGCGGCGAGACGAGCCACCGGATTGAAACAGCGTACTGCAGCCGACTCTGTCTCGGCGTTTCCCCGGACGGAAAACGGCTCGCCGTTTCATCGAACCGCGCGGACACGGTCATGGTTCTCTCGATCGAGAGCGGAGCCATCCTCCAGACCCTGACCACGCCGGGCAGTCATCCCGCTCACCTCGTCTTTTCGCCGGGAGGCGGGGAGATCCTCGTCGCCGATGATCGGCACGAGGGACAAAAGGCCGTCCTCTTCGACCTCCGCACCGGAGCCGAGAAATGGCGCCGCGACGGATTCATCCCTTTCGCCGCCTTTACACCGGCGGGAGACCGCCTCTTTTTAGCCGACCCACTCCGGCGGGTCTACGAGTTCGCCGATACCGACACCGGAGCCGTCGGAGCAGCAACCCCGGAGTATGCCTCCGCCATGGCGATGTCTCCCGACGGACAGCAAGTGGCCCTTGGCCTTTTCACCGGAGAGGTCATCCTGATCGATCCGGAAGGTGGAGGGGAAATCCGGCGGGGCAAACTTCACAATGGACCCGTCACCGCGATTTTCTGGACCACTCACGGGCATCTGATCACCTTTGGACGGGATGGCACGATCCAGAGCGAGATGATTTCTTGCCGTCTCTGGGACCCGTCGACCTTCGTCCAAAAAACCACCTTCTTCGGCCTTGGAGCGGGACCTTTCGAAACCTCTTGGGATTACGATCCCTTGTCGGGCAACTTGCTTCTCGTTGATGACACCCTCGAACGACACCACCTGCCGGTCGATCTCGAATCCTCCCGAATCGTCAGCAAGCGAGCCGAGCAAGCCTGGTCGGCGCGCTTTCTTTCCGACTCCCGCCTCCTCGCGCGAGCCGAGTTCGAACTCCGGATTTACGACGTCTCCGATCCCTCGATGCCACGACCGGCGGGTCCGATCCTGCCTTCCAACTACCTTGTCTCCGCCCGGCTCTCCGAAAGCGTCTTTGCCCTGGGAAAACGCATCGCCGCCCCACCTTTTTCGATCAAACGATATGTGGTCGACGGTGATTCGCCGAAGGAGGACCAGGAGATCGCTTTGACCGGTCAAGCGAAGTCGCTGGATTTCGATCCAAGCGGGAAGTGGATCGTTTGCGCGATGACGCGGGACAGCGGACTGGCTCTGGTCGACATGGAGGCGAGGAAGGTGCAAACCCTCTATCCGGGAACCTACCACGACGCCGTTTTCGCCGGAGCCGTCGGCGAACCCGGAAGCATCGTCGCCATCCGCTCCATGGTCGCGGGCAAGGATCCGATGGGCGACTCGCTCGTCGTCCATCGGGCGGATGCGGCGGAGCCCGAAACGACCCGTCCTTTCCCATTCCGTCTTCACGATCTCGCCGCCTCACCCGATCGAAACCTCGTCGCTCTCGCGGGTGGCGATGGCGACATCCGGATCCTGCGTGCCGGTCACCTCGAGGATCTCCACCACTTCCGCGCCCATGATGACGAAATCACCGCCGTCACCTTCCATCCGCAGCTCCGAATCGTGGCAAGCGCCGCCAATGATGGATGTCTGAAACTGTGGGACTACGAAAACGCCAGGCTTCTCGCGACCCACTACGGACCCACCGGGGCCGTGGTCATGCTGGACTTCAGCCCCAATGGAAAGCTTCTCGTGGCGGAATGTCAGGATGAAGCCACGCGGATCTATGACCTGGGAAACCAGGACTTCTTGAAACCGCGCCTCAATGAAAAATAAACGGCACACCCATCTTCTCGAAGGTCGCCTTGGGTTCGGCCATGTAGCGTTCGGCGAGTTCGTCGAATTTCCCCTTGGCCCGGTAGTCGGCGAGGAAGGCGTTCACGGCGTCGCGGAGTTCATCCTCCCCTTTCCTTAATCCGATCGCCCAGGTCTCCTCGCGGATGGGATGAAGGATCGGACGGGTCTCGTTCTCGAACTTTCTCCAGAACTGGTAGATCGAAATCTGGTCGTAGATGAAGGCGTCGACCTTGCCCTGGACCACCTCCATGGCGCAGTTGGCGGCATTGTCGAGGGTGACGAGCTCGAGCTCCGGCATTTCGGCGCGCGCCCACTGGTGACCGGTCGTGGCAAGTTTCACCGCGACCTTGTGGACGCCCGGTTTCAGATCGGCGGCGGTCTGGATTGCCGAGTCCTTCGCCACGAGAAGGCAGAGGCCGTTGGTGACGTAGCCGTCGGAGAAGGCGATGGCCTGCTCGCGTTCGGGCGTGCGGGTCATCGAGGAAATGATCGCGTCGATCTTGCCCGACTGGAGGGCGGGAATGATGCCGTCCCACTCCACATCGCGGATTTCGAGGGGGCGGCCGAGGCGGGCGGCGAGGCCCTCAGCCATGCGCACGCTGATGCCGTCGGGTTGGTTATCAGTGCCCCGCATCTCGAAGGGCGGGTAGGCCATCTCCATCCCGACGACGAAAGGTTTGGCGGAATCACCTCCGGCGGCACCTTCCGGGTCCGGTTTTCCACAAGATACGAGGAGCGCGGAGGCAAGAATCGTGGCAGATAGAAAGAGCGGACGCGTCATGACGCCGACACCTTCACGCCCCCTCGACGTTTCTCAAGCCGTTTGACGCGGCCCGCAAACCGCCCGATTTTCCTCCCTACGCCCCCATGCGAGCCCTCCTCATCGATCTCCTCAAAGCCTCCGCCCCCGCCGAAGCCGTCGCCTGGCTCCAGGAACGCATCGCCGAGCAGGAAGCCCGCTTCAGCAAGCGCCCGTTCTACTACGCCTTCAGCGGCGTCTCGCGCCATTTTCCGAAGCACGGGCTCATCGAGATCACCCCGGAAGAGGCGGCACAACTGCGCGAGCTTTCCCCCGGATTCTCCCTGGATCACTGGGATGCCTACCGCCTCGCGCGTGTCCTCCTCCTCCTCTCCCTCGCGAAACAGGAAAAACCGGTCTTCCTCGAGACGATCGCGGCCCTCCTTAACACG
>Ga0209573_1003698_pt1 | contig 16262 bp, 13 predicted proteins | sample TNRBio252014_DNA_FD_185870 | JGI IMG/M metagenome (GOLD analysis project Ga0209573, IMG submission 185870) | Wastewater treatment Type I Accumulibacter community from EBPR Bioreactor in Madison, WI, USA - TNR Reactor_6/25/2014_ DNA (SPAdes)... | ecosystem: Engineered > Bioreactor > EBPR >...
GTGGCGTCGACGATGCGGTTGTCGCGCCTGAGCAGTCGCCGCATCCACGCCTCGCGGACGTCGACCATCTTGGCGTTGATGCTGTTCGGGCGCAGCAGCCGGCCGTCGAACAGCGTGTTGTAGACGAGCCAGATGACGGCGAAGACGCCCAAAGCCGTGGCATCCAGGGCGGTGAGGTCAGGAAACACCGTCGCTCCTCGGTGCTGTGGGCCGAGCCTGGGCCGATCATGACAGCAGCCGCGAACGCGGCGCAATGGCGCGCAGGCCGGGGCCCGGCCGGGTCTGGCCGGGGCCGGTTCCGGCCGCTCCGAGCCGTCCGCCGCGAACGTCCGCCTCCCGTCGCCTATGTTAAGGCACGCCGTTTTTCCCTGGCGTACTTTCGCGTCAATCGACGGGCGGCGCATCAAGCCGGCCACACCCATGTAGAAACACCGGAGGCTTCGATGCGGTCGTCACAACAACTCAGCGCACTGTTCGCCGCCCTGATCGGCGCCACGTTCGCCCTCGGCGCCTGCAATACGAGCGAGGGCATCGGCGAGGACGTCGAGCGGGCCGGCGAGAGCATTCAAGATACGGCGGAGGACGTCGAAGACGAGTTGTAGTCATGCCGTAGCCCTCGGGCTGCGGTCTGCCGGGCGGACGGACCGTCTGGCTTCACCACGAGTCTGGGAGGCTCGACGAAATGATGGATCATGACGTGTTGGTCCCGCGCCCGGAGAGCGAGCGCGAGGACGATTGGCTTTCGGCCTACCGCCGCGGCCAGGTGGAGGTGCCGGTATGCGCCGAGAACGGGATGTTCTCGACGCGCTACGAGGAGACGCTGGTCGAGAACTGACCCGCGTTCCGGAGCCCGGCATCGGGCTGAGCGATGGGCGGCCCGCGGCTGGAAACAGTCGCGGGCCGCTTTCGTTATGCGCCGCCTATTGCGCCAGCCAGACCGGCTCGGACGGGTGCATCAGGCAGGTGTCCGGGTCGCTGCCGCGGCAGACGCTTTCGGCGCTGGCGCCGGCACCGGCCTTCGCCCGCAGCGAGCCGCCCGAGCGGTAGACCACGTCGTTGCGCGCGGGCATGGGTCTGACCGCGTAGGCGCTGGTCACCTCGGCCACCACCGCGCCGTTGCGGACGATGCGAAACCGCGGCTTGCCCGCCTGCGGCAGGGGCGCGGTCAGCGCGTGCATCCCGGCGGGAAGATCCTTCCGGGTGGTGCCGGCCTCGGTGACGATCTCGACCGTCGCCGGCGCCGTCAGGAACGCCACCGCCTCCACCTCGTTGGCCCAGGAGCCGAAGCGGAGTTGCGGCGCGGGCGGCACCCGGGCGATGCGGTGGAAGTAGTAGAGCGCGTCTCGGGTGATCCGCGGCGGCTGGCCGGTCTTGAACCAGGCGATGTAGTAGGCGCTCAGGTCGTACATGGCGAACTGCTGGGCGGTGTTGGGGTAGAAGGCGGCGTGCTCGCCGATGTCGTTCCAGGTCACGAGCTGCGCCCAGTCTGCGCCGGTAGTGATGGCCTCGTCCCAGTTGATCCTCAGCGTCTCGCTGCCCTTCTGCTCGTAGGCGATGTTCGAGTCCTTCTTGTAGCGGACGTCGCCGTGGCTGATCGCCGCCATGATCGGCTCGTCCTTGGCGCCGGCGTAGCGGGTGGCGTAGTTGCTGCTGGGCGCCGACCACGGATCCTTCCGCCCCCAGTCGCTCCAGGCGTCGCAGACGCCGTCGAACTCGGCGCGGTAGGCGCCGCCCAGCATGACGCAGACGAGGAAGGGATCGAGCCCGGCCGCCTTCATCGTCGACTTGAACTCGGTCCAGTACGGCACGCCGCAGTTGTTGGCGTAGAACGCGCCGACGACGAACTGGCCGTTCACCCGAAGCTGGCTCGAACTCGCCAATTCGCCGGCGTCCCTGAGCCTGGAGGCGATGGTCTGGGCCATGCCGCTGCCGCTGCCCGGCGAGACGCAATCGATGTTCGGCGCCACCTTGAAGCCGGTGCCGAGCTGCCTTGCCGCCTTGAGGAAGCGGGTGTAGGCCGGCCAGGCCCACGGGTTCTTCATGTCGGTAGCGACGTTGAGGAGGAAGGCGTCGACGCCGATGGCCTGGGCCCAGCGGATGTCGACGAAGGCGTCGGCCAGCGCCCAGTCCGTTTCGGTTCGCGCCGGCCGGCCGATGGGGCGCAGCCGGATGCCCATGGCGCCGTCGGCGCCGGCCAGCATGCGGGCGTAGCTGTCGCTCTCCGCGCCCACCTTCTCACGGGAAATCGGGAACTGGTGCCAGTGGGCGACGACCAGCTTGTCGGAGGCCTGCATGGCGGCGAGCGGCGGCTGGGCGAAGGGGATGAGGTCGGGCGGAAGGCCGCCGCCGCCCGAGATCCCGCCGGCGCCGCCGATGACCTGCATCTGCCAGCGCTGCTCGCGGCAGGAGGCGTCGGTGCAGCCGCACTTCCAGGCGCCGCCGTCACGCTGGCAGACGTAGCCGATGACGTAGCGCGGCCCGGCCGCGAGCGGGACGCTGGCGGTGGCGCGGCCCTTGTACCAGGTGCCGCCGATCAGCGGGGCGCCGGAGAGCGCCGCCTCCTGCCAGTCCGAGCCGGTCCAGTAGTAGGCGGTCTTGAACACGTACTGCTCGGGTGAGCCGGTGCCGACGGCGACCGTGGCGACGTCGCCGGTGCAGTCGCTGCCGGCAATCAGCAGCTCCCTGTCGGCGCTCAGCGTGTTGAAGGCGGCGCCGTAGCCATCCGGGCGCGGCTCCCCGCCGCTCAGCAGGTTGCTGCAGGCCGCGGCGGTGGCGTCGGCTGCGAATATGGTGGCCAGGGACAGGAAAAGGACGACCAGTCCGCCGCAGCGCGCGGCAACGGCCGTTCGTCGGAAGAAAATCCGCAAACTCATCTCCATGGTCGAAAATGCTGTGCTTGATAACGTCGGCGGACCCGCGGAACGTTGCTGGGGCGCCGCAGGTTCGCTCGACACGGCGGTCAGGCGCGCCGGACGGCAGCGCCCAGGACGAAGGCCCGCATCATTTACCCAACCGGGTTTTCAGCCGGCGCATGGTGGGAAGGATAAAGATCGCGCCCAGGAGGGGCAAGGCCCTCCTGGGGTAGTTGGCGATGCGTGGCGCTGCCCGTGGAGTGCGTCGGGGAGCGGGCCGGAAGCCCGACCCGACCCTGCGACGTCAGATGCCGACGGTGGCGAGGTCCACCGGCGAGCGCGTGCCGGAGACGACGACGATCCCGGTATCGCTGACGTGGTAGCGCTGGCGGTCGTGCTCCCGGTCGAAGCCGATCTTCTCCCCCGCCGGCACGCGCGCGTTCTTGTCGAGGATGGTCCGGCGGAGCGACGCGCCCGGGCCGATCTCGCAGTTGTCGAGGATGACGCACTCGTCCACCACGGCGCCCGGATGGACCAGGACGTTACGGCCCAGCACCGAGTCGCGGACCAAGCCCGCGATGATCGAGCCGCCGGCCACCAGCGAATGGACCGCCTGACCCGGCTCCTGCCCGTTCGAGACCGCGAACCGCGCCGGCGGGTCCGGGTAGCTCGCGGTGCGCAGCGGCCAGCGGCGGTTGTAGAGGTTGAGCGGCGAGTCCTCGGAGCGGATCTCCATGTTGGCCTGGAAGTAGGCCTCGATGGTGCCGACGTCGCGCCAATAGTTGCCGCCGCGGGTCGGGTCGCCGGGAATGCGGTTGTTGGCGAAATCGTAGGCGAAGATCCGGTCCTTGCCGACCCGGCGAGGCAGGATGTCGGTGCCGAAGTCGTGGCTGGAGGTCTTGTCCGCCGCGTCCTCGTAGACCATCCGCAGCAGCGCGTCCGCCGAGAACACGTAGTTCCCCATCGAGGCCAGAACGCGGTCGGGGTCGCCCGCCATGCCCGGCGCGTCCGGATCCTTCTCGATGAAGCGGACGATGTGGCCGTCGGCCATGGCCTCGACGACGCCGAAGTCCTTTGCGTACGCCCGCTCCACCGGGATCGTCGCGACGGTGACGTCGGCGGTGACCTGCCGGTGATACTCGATCATCTCGGCGACGTTCATGCGGTAGACGTGGTCGGCGCCGAAAACGACGACGATGTCGGGCTTCGACTGCTCGATCAGGTTGATGTTCTGATGGATGGCGTCGGCGGTGCCGCGATACCAGGTTTCGCCGGCGGCGCGCATCTGCGCCGGCACCGGGATGATGAACTGGTTGCCGAGGATGTTGCTGAACTGCCAGCCGTCCTTGAGGTGCAGCAGCAGCGACTGGCTCTTGAACTGTACCAGTACGTAGATCGAGTAGATGCCGGAGTTGACGAGGTTGCTGAGGACGAAATCGACGATGCGGTACTTGCCGGCAAAGGAAACCGCCGGTTTTGCCCGCTCGCTGGTCAGCGGCGCCAGCCGCGTTCCCTTACCGCCGGCAAGAACGATCGCGAGCGCACGCAGGTTCATCGCCTTCCTCCCCACCCCGTCCGCGGGCGCTGCCGGACCCGGGGCCCAGCCGCCGCAGCCTACGAACGGAGGAGGACCGTCGCCGGTTCCGCTACGAGACGGTGACGGGATCCTGCACGGCGCCGTAGCGCCGGTTGCGGCTCTCGTACTCGCGGATCGCCGCCTCGAACTCCTGGCGGGTGAAGTCCGGCCAGAGCAGGTCGAGGAACACCAGCTCCGTGTAGGCCAGTTGCCAGATCAGGAAGTTGCTGATCCGTTGCTCGCCGCTGGTGCGGATCAAAAGGTCGGGGTCGGGGATGCCCGCCGTCTCCAGGTGGTCGCTGATGAGCCGTTCGTCGATGTGCTCGGGGGCGAGCTCGCCGGCCGCGACCTTGCGCGCCAGCTCCCGCGCCGCTGCGGCCACTTCCGCCCGGCCGCCGTAGTTCAGGGCGATGATCAGCGTCATCTTGTCGTTGCCGGCGGTCCGCGCCTCGCCGTTGGTGATCAGCCTGACGATGTCGGGCGAGAGCCGGGAGCGGTCGCCGATGACCCGCAGGCGTACGCCGCTTTCGTGGAACTGGTCGATCTCGTTGCGCAGGTAGTGGCGCAGCAGGCCCATCAGGTCGGTGATTTCCGCCTCGGGCCGCTTCCAGTTCTCGGAGGAGAAGGCGAACAGGGTGAGGTACTGGATGCCCATCCGCCCGGCCGTCTCCACCGCGATGCGGGCGGCCTCGGCGCCGCGGCGGTGCCCGGCGGTCCTGGGCAGCCCGCGCGCGCGCGCCCACCGGCCGTTGCCGTCCATGATGATGGCGACGTGCACGGGTGACGACGGACGGAGGCTGACGGGTAGCGGTACCACGTTCATCTCGGCAGGCCCGTTGGATCATCGCGGCGACGCCGCCGGGACGAAGACGCCCGCGTCATCCTCGGATCTTCAAAGAGGAACGGGCTCAATTGCGGCAGCGACGTCATCTAGGCTTGTCGTTGGGCCGCATTATAGGCGAGTTCCGCGCCCGCGAAAGCGCAATGCCATCGTGGTGCCATCGTTGCGCGGGAAGAACTACCGGCTCAGCCCACGCCCGGGCGGGCGGTTGACGCAGCATGGATCATGAGCCGGAGCCCTACCCCTGCCACATCCGCAGGATCCGCTGCGCTTCCAGGTCGCCGGAGGCCGCCGCGCTCTGCAGCCAGGTGGCGAGGTCGCTGAGCCGGCTCGAGGCCTGGGACGACCCCCGCCGCAGCGCCTCCTGGTACCACAGGATCGCCTCGCGCGGGCTGGCCTCACCGCGAAGCCCGATGCGCTGGAAGTACTGCGGGTCGAAAGTCCAGCCCATGCGGATGGCCGCCTCGGCGCTGCCCCGTTCGAACGCCATCTGGTAGAAGGTGCGGGCCATGTCCAGGTCGCCGGTGCCGAGATATTCGTCACCGCGGGCCAGGAGCGGCTCGTTCTGTTGCGTCCGTGCCGCGTCCGGCCTCGGCGGAACCGGCTCGTCGCGGGGCGGAACCTGCCGGGACGCGGCAGCCGGGGACGGCTGGGCGGGCTGGCTCGCCTGAGGCTGCTGCGGCGGCGGCGAGGGCTTCGTCTCCGGGGGTCGCAGGACCGAGAGGGCGGCCACATCCGCATCGGCCGGCGCGGCTTCGTTCGCAGGCGGCGCTTGCGGCCCGCCGGGTGGCGGTGAGACGACGGCGGCGCTCGCGCTGCCTTGTCCCGGAGCCGGCGCTTCCGCCTGAGGTGACGGCGCCGCCGGCGCCGCGGCGACGGGCGCGGCGCCGATGTCCCCGGCGTCCGACCGGCCCCCGGGCGGCTCGGCCGCGCCGGGCTCGTCGCCGGCCTGAGGCGGCGGCGGCGCAAAATCGTAACGCTCGGGCGCCCTGACGTCTTCGCGACCGGGCGGCGTCCCGAAGCGGCCGAAGCCGAGGTCGGCGGAGCCGGCACCGCCGGTTCCGGCGCCAGTGCCGGGGGTGCCTGGGGTGCCCGGGCTGATCCCGGCGATGCTCTCGTCCGCGGTCGGGTCCGACTTGATCAGCGAGCCGACCATGTGCACCACCCGGTCGACCGCCGCCTGGAGGGCGTTCGGGATGCTGCCGACATCGACCCAGCCGGAGCGCACCGCATAGGCGCCGCCCGCCGCCAGCAGCGCCAGCAGCAGGCCGACGGTGAGCACCGCCCCGAGGCCGCTCCGGCGCCGTGCCGGGCGGGTCTCGCTGGGGCGAATCCCCGGATAAAGGGCGTACGCCTGATCCGACATGCCCCGCTCGGCCATGCCGCGTTCGGCCATGCCCCGTTCCGGAAAGCCCCGGGTCTCGGGCGTCAGCGTGTGCTCTTCGGCCGACGGATACGGCTCGCGCTCGGCGGCGGGCCGCGAGGGCGCCGGGGCGTAGCGAATGTGTGGATCGGCGCCGCTGGTGGAGCGGCGGTCGGCGGCGCGGATCGCCTCGGCGACGTCGTCCAGCCGCCGGACCGGCCGCCTGCCCTCCGGCTCCGCCAGGGGCCCGGTATCGGGCTCCGGCAGCCGGTACGGCGGCGGCTCGGCGGCAACGTTGACGTCGCGGGCGTGGGCGCGGGCGGACGTCGCCTCCCCCGCCGCGGCAGCCGGCTGCGGCTCATCGAATTCGCCGACCCGGTCGGCGGCACGCTCGACGAGATCGCGCGACACCGTAGGCTTGCGCTCCTGCTCGGCCAGCGCCAAGGCGCCGGCGCAGATCGTGACGATCCGCAGCGGCTCGCCCCGGCTTCGCCTGGCGACCTCCGCCAAAGCCACCGGCGAGAACAGGTCCCCGTCGCTCAGCCCCGCGACCGTCAACCGGTGGCGGACCATGCGGTCGATGTCGCGGTCGCGGAGCGGCGCCAGGTCCAGCTGCAGGTCCGCCGCTCCCGTGCGCCCGCCGCGAACGCCCAGCCTGTCGAGGCGGCCGCCCACCTGGGCGGACCCCACCACGATGACGGACAGCGCCCGCCGGTCGTCGGCGTCCGGCTCGCACAGCTCGACCAGCCGAACGAGGGCCGCGTCGTCCAGCGCGTCGGCGTCGTCGAGGATCAGCACCGCCGCCTGGCCGCGTGCGGCAGCCTGCTCGAGCGTCGCCGGCAGCCGCTCCTCGTCGCTCGCGTCCTTGTTGCGCCGGTCGAGCCGGCCACGGCAGGCCGCGAGGACGTCGGCGAAGGTCATCCCCGGCCGGCAGCTCAACACCCCGCCCGGATACAGCATCAGCACGCTGTCGAGCGACGCGAGCTGGTCCGAGAGATGGCGCACCAGCGCGCTCTTGCCCAAGCCACGGCGGCAAGCGAGCAGGACCAGCCCCTTGCACTCGTAGACCGAGGACAGGAGCTGCGCGAACACGTTTCGGCGCCCGCCGTCCATATAGAGGAAGCGAGGGTCGGGGCCGCTCTCGAAAGGATCCATGATCAGCCCGAAATACTCAGACGACATCGGCGACACCCGCAAAAACCGTCAAAACGTGCCCTACGGTCGCAAATTCACTCGGCATATAATCGCATTTCGCTCACGCGGTATCCAGCGGTGCCGCAGCGGCAGCGCTTGGCGTCGTTCATTCGCGGCCGAGCTGCGGCCGCCACCATTCATGCCGTCTCCTCGGAAGCGACCGGCCACGGCATCGGCCGATGCTCAATGCTGCGCCCCCGCCGGCCAACCCTGGACGTTATACCATCGTCAGCGACTATGGCAAAGCGGTGGCGAACTTTTGGCGAACATGCCGCCGCTCAACACGCGCGCCCGTGTCGGCGGCGATCGCGATTAGCCGCGGGCGGGGCGGTCGTAGACCAGGATTTTGGAGAAGAACGCGACCGCCGACCCCGTTCGCTTGAGCCCGGCGGCGCCGAATACGGCGTCGAGGTCGGCCCTGGCGTAGCCTTCGTAGTAGGGCTCGTGGAAGGACGCCGGGAACCGCTCGAGCAGAACGTCGTAGGCCGGCACGTCGCCGTACTGCAACGAGTCGACGATGATCAAGCGCCCTCCCGGCCTGAGCACCCGGCCGATCTCCGCCGCGATCTTCTCCCGCTCGCCGGTGGGCACCTCGTGCAACAGGTAGATGCAGGTGGCGAGGTCCACCGAGGCGTCGGCCACCGGCAAGGCCTCCGCCAACGCGTTCACCAGACCGGCTCCGCCCCAGGCCTGCAGCCGCCCCGCCGCCTCGTCGAGGTAGTAGCGGCTGAGGTCCACCCCGGTCACCGAAAGCTCGGGCCAGTTATCCCTGACGAAGGTCAGGAAGTCGCCGGTGCCGGTGCCGACGTCGAGCAGCCGCAACTGCCGCCCGCGCCGCCTGCGGACGTGGGCTGCGATCGGGACCAGCGCCTGGCGGCGCATTGCCGCGGCGCCGCCCAAAAACAGCACCTCGACCTGATGATCGTAGAGGGCGGCGGACCTCGCGCTGAGGTAGCCGTCCGTCTGGTAATGGAAGTTGCGCCGGTAATAGTCCGGAACGCGGTGGTGATCCGCCTCGATCTCGTCCGCGCCGCCGCGAGCGCGCCGCGCGGTCACCGCCGGCAGGTCCTCGAAATAGAGCGCGGCGTCGCCCAGCCAGCGGCGCAGGTCCGGGACAGCGTCGTGGGGCATCTTGTAAATGCCGGCGGCGATGTTCGCCCGGTCGCGACGCAGCACGCCCGCGAGATCGACCAGGAGGTCGCGCATCGTCGGCAGCTTCGGCTTCGGCGTGGGCTGCGGCCCGGGCTGCAGTTGCGGCTGCGGCACGGCCCTCCGCCGCCGTCCTCCCACCCGCGTCGACACCAGGTACTGGCTCAGGTACCAGGCGACCCGGGCGCTCTGCGACAGCCAGTATCCGTTCGCGTCCATCATCCTGGCACGGATATGGGTGGAGGCCGCCCGCGCGGCCAGCGACGCCACCGCGCCGCCGCGCCGCCGCGCCGCGAAGGGACGAAGACGCCGGCGGTGCCGGATGAAAGCTCGTCGGGCGGCGGGAAAAACCACTTGACCCGGCGGACGTTTTCTTACGGACTTCCGGGCGAATGGTCCCCGGGACGACCCGGCTCCCGGGCGGGTCAGCCACGCTTCCCAATCGAGACGAGACGCCGGATCGCCTCGCCGTCCGGCATCGGGTTCCCCATCCAAACGGAGACGTCATGTCGCAAACGGTGGTTTTCCAGCGGGTCGTCGCCCACTACCGCCTGCCGATCTTCGAGCGGCTTTACCGCGAGTTCGGCTGGATCGTCGCCACCTCCCGCTCGGCGCCCGAGTACAAGAAGCTCGTGCACGAGGATTACGACTTCATCCGCCGCTTCGACATCCAGTTCCCCAACAAGGACAACCCCTTCGAGGCAAAGGTGCCGATCCGCCAGATCATCGAGGAGACCAAGGCGACGGCGGTCATCTCCGAGTTCGGCCTGCGGATGAACTCGACCTACGAGCTGCCGTGGATCCGCCGCACCCGCGGCAAGCCCATCGTCCTGTTCTGGTCCCACGGCTTCAACATGGAGCGCGGCTTCGCTTCGGCGAAGCAGAAGCTCATCCAGTCGCCACGCGTCGTGCTGTCGCGGCTGATCGACGGCCACCTGTGCTACAGCGACGAGGGCCGCGACTTCCTCGCCCGGTTCATTCCCCGCGAGCGGCTGTTCGTGGCCCCCAACACCATCGACGTCGGCTCACTCCACATCGCCGCGCAGGAGGTCGCGCCGGCGCCGGCACCCGGGCGGCCGCACCTGATCGCCGTCGGCCGGCTGACGCCGGACAAGGAGATCCCCCGCCTGGTCCGGCTGTTCCTCGGGCTGAAGGCGCACATTCCCGGTGCCGGGCTCACCATCATCGGCGACGGCCCCGACGCGGACAAGGTTCGCGCGGCGGCCGGCCTGGAGCTCGGCAAGTCGGTCATCATGACGGGCGCCGAGTACGACGAGACCAAGCTCGCCGCCTACTACCACTCCGCCGACGTCGCCGTCTTCTCCGGCGCCGTCGGGCTTTCGGTCAACCACGCCCTGGCCTACGGCGTCCCGGTGGTGGCCTTCGCCCGCACGCCGGAAGGCCCGTACCATCACCCGGAAATCGCCTACGTGGTCGACGGCGTCACCGGCCGGCGCGTGCCCACCTACTCCGACGAGGCGATGATCGAGGCGTTGCGGGAGTTCCTGGGCAAGCACCCCGATCCCAAGGCGGCGTTCGCCGCGTCGATCCGGGAGTACGTGAACGCGAACCTCACCCTCGACGGGATGATCCGCGAGTTCGGCAAGGTCGACGCCTTCATCCGCGCGGAGCTCGCCAGGAAGGCTTAAGGTATCCTGGTCCGGGGTCGGTGCACGGCGCCCGCCCCGGTCCAGATCGCGTTCCGCGCCGGGAGAAAGACGCGATCAAGTCGAACCGGACGAACACGCCGTCATTGCGAGGAGGCGAAGCCGACGTGGCAATCCAGTCACTGGATCGCCACGCCGCTCCGCGGCTCGCGATGACGCTTCTTTAAGCCTGGTGCATCAACCCGACACCAAGCTCTAGCCCCGCGAACGCAGCCAGAACAGCGAGCGGCGGGCCAGCCGGTTCGAGGTCTGGGCCGGCGAGCGCCAATGCTTGAGGTAGATCTGGTTGTACTCCGCGGACGACGCGCCGCCGTCCCGCGAGGCAAGCTCCGCCAGGAACTTCTTGTCCGCGGGCAGGTGGAGGATGAAGCAGTTGCGCAGGTAGGAGCGGACCGGCTTTTGCGGATGGCGCACCTGCGTGTTCCAGTACCTGGCGACCAGGCCGATCGGCCCGGCGTCGGCGATGTGCACGCCGTCGCGGCGGAGCAATTCCGTCGCCGCCGACGTCACCGCCTCGTCGCCGACGTGATGCAGCCTGTCCAGGCTCGCGACGTAGTTTCCGTAGATCCGGTCGATCCTCTCCAGCAGCGCTGTGAAGAACGACGGCGGGCCGCCGATGAACTCGCCGCCGGTCCACCGGCCCTCGCCGTCCAGTCCGTGCAGCGTCTTTAGATCGGCGATGATCTTGTCATGGCCATAGACCGGAATGACCTGCTCCGAGATGTCGTAGCAGACGGGGATCTCGGCCCGGACGATGTTCTCGAACGCCAGCGGGTAGGCGTTCACGCAGAGGGCGTCCAGGTCGCAGAGCACGCCGTAGCCGCCCCCCTGTTCGGCGATGAAGCGCAGGGCGTCGATCTTGAAGTGCGCGGAGTAGAACGTCGTCCCCGTCGGCACCTCCGTGCGGCACTCGATCGCCACGACCCGCAGCCGGCCCGCCTGGCCGGGCATGGCCTCCTCGACGGCGGCCACGTCGTTGGTAAGGAGCGTGAACTCGATGCCCTGCGAGCGCAGGGAGTCCGCTAAAACGACCGCGTTTGCGACGTAGATCTGTCGCTGCTCGTGGAAACTCCTGGTCACCACGTTCACCGCCGTCTTTTCCCGGTCATCCAGATGCAGAAGGCCGAAGAAACGCGGTTTCAAGCCGTTACTCCCCGCTTGCGCTGAAACAGAATCGACGCCCACCCGCGCCGGCGGCCTTCGAACACCTGCGAATGACTTGCTCCCCCACCGCCACGGCACGCCGGCATGGCGGCGAAGCTCTACCCCGGATCGGCTCGATTGTCATCATGAGGCGCCGTTTCTTGCAGCCGACGAGCCCCGCGTGGCGAACGGCGCACGCTATGGCGAGACCACGGCATTACCGTGACGGGGCGCCGCTATCCTCGACGATGCGGCCGTCCATCAGTGCGACCCGTCGGTCGGCGCGGGCGGCGAGCGCGAGGTCGTGGGTGACGGCCACCACCGTGCGGTGCTCCTCGCGGGCGAGCCTGGCGAGGACGGCGAAGACCAGGTCGGCGTTGCGGCTGTCGAGGTTGCCGGTGGGCTCGTCGGCCAGCAGGATCGGCGGATCGTTGGCCAGCGCCCGGGCGATGGCCGCGCGCTGGCGCTCGCCGCCGGAGAGCTGATCCGGGCGGCGGTGCCGCAGGGCGGCGATGCCGAGGCTGGCGAGGATGCCCTCGGCGCGCTCGCGCATCTCGGCCCGGGTCCGCCCGCCCAGGCGGCGCAGCGGGATGAGCACGTTCTCGGCGACGGTGAATTCCGGCAGCAGGAAGTGGAACTGGAAGACGAAGCCCAGGCGGGCGAGGCGGAAGGCCGCCGCCTGGTCGCGGTCCAGCGCGGCTGTGTCCTGGCCCTGGAGCACGATGCGGCCGCTGGTGGGGCGGTCGAGGAGGCCGAGCAGGTAGAGCAGCGAGGACTTCCCCGAGCCGGACGGGCCGGTGATGGCGACGAACTCGCCGCCGCCGATTGCCAAGTCGACGCCCTCGACCAGCGTCGTCGCCACCGCGCCCGGGAGCACGCGGCTCACCTTCTCGGCGACGATGGCGCGGACGGGCACGGGCACGGGCACGGGCGCTTCGCGGCTCAAGCCGCACCGCGGATGATGTCGACCGGGTTCAGCCGTGCCGCCCGCCGCGCCGGCAGGTAGCCGGCGATGGCCGCCGCCGAGATGGCCGCGGCGCCGGCGATCAGGTAGTGCGCCGGCTCGTAGATGACCGGCAGCGCCGCCGCCTCGCTGAAGGCGCGCACCTGGATCTGGATGCTGCCGAGCAGCCGGCACAGGCCGTACCCCACCGCCCAGCCCAGCAGGGTGCCGACGCCGCCCATCAACAGCCCCTCGAACAGGAACACGGTGCGGATGTCGCTCTCGCGAAAGCCCAGCGACTTGAGGATGGCGATGTCGTGCGCCTTCTCGAAGGTGATCGTCGAGACGATGTTGAAGATGCCGAAGGCGGCGACGACGAGGATGCCGCCCACCACCGTGTAGATGATGATGTTGCGGATGGCGAACACCTCGAGCACGCCCTGGTTCGCCTCCTGCCACGACTCGCTCCGATAGCCGATGCGCGTCTCGATGCGGCCGGCGACGTCGCGGGCCTGGGTCACGTCGGCCAGGCGGACCCGGATCTCGTTGACGATGTTCGGCCGCTCCAGCAGCACCTGCACCTTCTTCAGCAGCGCGTAGCTGGTGCCCTCGTCGAGCGAGACGATGCCGCTGTCGACGAGGCCCACGACCTTCGCCTTCAGCATCACCCCGTTGGGCGAGGTGACCGACAGCGTCGAGCCGACCTCGGCGGCGAGCTTCCTGGCCAGGCCGTGGCCGAGGATGATGCCGTTGGCGGTGCCGAACAGGTCGTCGAAGCTGCCGGCGGTCATGTCGGTTTCGACCTGGGAGACCGCGCGCTCGCGCTTCGGCTCGATCCCGATGAGCGAGGCCGCCACCTCCTTGCCGCCGTAGCGCAGGACCACCTGGCCGCGCAGGATCGGCGCAGCGGCGATCCCGGGCATGGCGTCCAGTGCCGCCAGCTTCGGGCCTGGGTTGCGGATGCCGCGTAGTTCGTCCTTGGGCTTCACCCCGCGCAGGGCCACCGCCGCGTCCGCGAACTCCCGCTGCACCGGCTGCAGCGGCGGATTGCGGAACTCGTCCTTGATGACGACGTGGGGCGTGGCGTCGATGATGCGGCTGATGAAGTCGCTCTGCGAGCCCTCCATCAGCGCCGCCATGGCGATGGCGAAGCCGACGCCGGTGGTGACGCCGATGACGGACAGCGCCGTCTGGCGGGTGCGGCCGCGGATATGGGTCAGGGCGATGCCGACGATGAGCCGCAGGGGATAGCTCACGAGCCCGCCCCTCCCCCGCTCAGGACGCCGGCCTGGCGCGCACGCGCTGACCGTCGCGCAGCCCCGGCGGTGGTGCCACGATGATCCGTTCGTCGCCGCTGAGGCCGTCGGTGATCTGCACCATGGCCGGCGTGGCGATGCCCGTCTGCACCGGCCGCTCGTGGGCGCGCCCGTCGCTCGTTACGAACACCCGCTCGCCGGCAACGGCATCGGCCGGCACCAGCAGAGCCTGCTCGACGGTGGCGGCGACGATGTTGATCTCCGTCGTCATGCCGATGAGCAGCGGGGTGTCGTCCGGCAGGGCGACGCGGACGCGGAAGCTCTTGTTGATGGGATCGCCCTTCGGCGTGATGGTGTCCACCGTGCCGTCGAGCACCCGGTCGGGAAAGGCGTCGGCCTTGATCAGCGCCCGCTGGCCGACGCGGACCCGGGCGATGTCCTCCTCGTCCACCTCGGCAATGATCCACAGGGGCTTGGGCTCGCCCACCCAGAACAGCACGTCGTCGCTGTCGACGATCTCGCCCACCTCGCCGTCCCGGCGGAGGACCTTGCCGTCGATGGGCGCGCGGATGGTGAAGTCGTTGAGCCGGGAGCGTTCCGCCGCGATCAGCGCCCGGATCTCGGCGTAGGCGCTGGCGGCCCGCTGATAGGTCTGGGCGCTGACGTGGTTGCCTTCCAGCAGCCGCGCGTAGCGCCGCATGTCGCCCTGGAGGAACTCGGCCCGCGCCTCCAGCTCCTCCACCCGCGCCTTCCCCTCGGCGTCGTCGAGCCGGGCCAGCACGTCACCCTCGCCGATGGGCGCGCCCTCGCATTTGCAGAGCTCCATGATCCGGCCGCGGATCATCGGCGTGACCTTCGCCCAGACGACCGGCTCGACCACCCCGGTGGCATAAATCGCCTCGACCGCCTGGCCGCGCACCGGGGTCGTGACGGAGACGCGGGGGACGGCGAAGCGGACGTAGCCCGCAGCCGCCGCAGCGCCGAGGACGAGGACCAGAGCGAGCGCGATGACGAGCCTGCGGCTCAAACCGGCCCCTCCGCGGGCGTTTGCCGCCCCCGTATATTAGCAAGATCTTGCATTGCAGACGCTACGTGATGTCGTGCGCCTCGAGGAAGTCCGCAATGGCCGCGCAGGTTTTCCCGGGCTGCTCCAGGTGCGGCGCGTGGCCGCATTGGGGAAGGATCAGGCGCTGCGCCGGCCCGGACACCTGCCCTGCGATGGCCTCTACCTGCGCCGCGGTCCCGTAGTGGTCGTCCTCGCCCTGGATGACGAGGACCGGGCAGGCGATGGCGGGCAGGACCTCCTCGACGTTCCAGGCTTGGAACGGCGGGCTCAGCCAGGCGTCACACCAGCCCCAGAAGGCGTGGTCGACGTTGTCGCCGTGGTAGACGCTGAGGCGCTGGCGCAGGTCGGTGGCGGCGAAGGCGTCGCGCGCCGCTTCGATGCCCTGCAGCGTCACCTCCTCGTTGAAGACGTGCGCGGCCATGGTGACGACCGCGAGCGGTGGCGACGGCGACGTGCTGGCGTGGATCAGCGCCATGGTGCCGCCGTCGCTGTGGCCGATCAGGACCGGCCGGGTGATGCCGGCCGCATCCAGCACCTTCGGCAGCACGTCCAGCGCCTCGGTGCGGTGGTAATCGAGCGGCAGCGGCCGGCGTCCGGGCGATGACCGGCCGTAACCGGCGCGGCTGTAGGCGAAGACGCAAAGGCCGGTGCGGCGAACCAGGGCGGAGGGGAAGGTCCGCCACAACGCGCAGCAGCCGAGCCCCTCGTGGAGCAGCACCAGCGTCGCCCGGCCGGGACCATCGTGCCCGTGCGCCGGGCGGATCCGTCGCCACTCCAGCCGGCTTTCGTCGATGGCGAAGACGCCGCGGCTGATCTCCGGGTCGGACATCCGCTTCCGTCAGACGATGGAGCGAACGATGCCGCCGTCCACCCTCAGCGCTGCGCCGGTCGTCGCCGATGCCTGCTCGGAACAGACGTAGACGACCATGTTCGCCACCTCCTCCACCTCGGCGATGCGCCGGATCAGCGAGGACGGCCGGTGGGTCTTGACGAAGTCGGCCTCGAACTGTTCGCGCGAGGCCCCTTGCGACGCGGCCATGGCGGCGAGGAAGCCTTCGACGCCCTCGGACCGCGTCGGCCCCGGAAGCACCGCGTTCACCGTGACCCCGGTCCCGGCGATGCTTTCGGCGATCCCCCGCGACAGCGCCAGTTGCGCCGTCTTGGTCATGCCGTAGTGGACCATCTCCGAGGGGATCTGCACGCCGGACTCGC
>Ga0209573_1003699_pt1 | contig 16259 bp, 14 predicted proteins | sample TNRBio252014_DNA_FD_185870 | JGI IMG/M metagenome (GOLD analysis project Ga0209573, IMG submission 185870) | Wastewater treatment Type I Accumulibacter community from EBPR Bioreactor in Madison, WI, USA - TNR Reactor_6/25/2014_ DNA (SPAdes)... | ecosystem: Engineered > Bioreactor > EBPR >...
GACCAGCTCGCGAGCGGTCATGAAAGGCGAATAGTCGCCGCGCCGCTCGCCGACCAGTACGCCGATCTCGCTGGCGCCAAAACCGCCCAACCGGCGGAGGTGTTGCTCGGGCGTGAGGCCGCTCCAGTGCGCGTCGGAGGTCGCTCGTTCCGCCAGCGCGGCCCACCACGCGTCGATGTGCTGCTCGGTGAAAAACCGCCCCTGGGGCAGTCGCCGGATCTCTTCTTTCAAGGCGTCGATCATGGGGCTATCCCCGGCAAAATATAAGAATAATATATGCTTCTAACATAATATAAATGAGTCTATAATAGCACGGCAACCCTCTCAGCGCCGCTTTCGAGCGAGAAAAAAAGATGAATTCACCGGCCCCTGCGTCGACCGATGCGTCGGCTTCAGAAGAAAGGCGTCCGGCGGCGAATCCCTCGCCGGCGACCGGAAGGCGCGGCCTCGCGCCGGTCCACGATCTCTTGCGCGCCTACGATCTGAAACTGCGATGGTCCCTGCTGGGGAATCTACTGCTGGGCGGCGTGTTGGCCGCCAGTGCGTTCGGGAACGTCTGGACACTCCTGCATCCCCCGCAACCGGAGTATTTCGCCACCACCGCCGACGGCCGGCTGATCCCGCTGATTCCGATCAGCGAACCCTACGTGCCGCAAGAGGTGTTGCTGGGCTGGGTCTCGCAGGCGGTCGCCCAGGCGTACACCTTCGATCACGTTCACCAGCAAGAGCAGCTTTCGCGGATGCGCGAACTGTTCACGGCGCCAGGCTTCAACAGTCACCGCAAAGCGTTGGAGGATTCGGGGCTGTGGACGGCGGTCAATGAGCGGCGACTGGTCACGCAAGTGGTGGCGACCGCCCCACCGATCGTCACCCACCAAGGGGTGCTGGCCCGGCGGTATGTCTGGCGCCTGGAGGCGCCGATCAAGATCAGCTACCAGGGGGCCTCCAGCACGAGCGCGCCGCAGGAAAACCTTGCTGAGGTGCTGGTGGTGCGGGTGCCCACGCACGAGGCGCCGCGCGGTTACGCGATCCACCAGCTCGTCACCCGTCCGGGGAGGAGCCGCTGATGCGCGCCGCCGCGCTGTGGGCCGTGCTCGGGGTCTTGGCCTTGCCGGTGACGCCCGCGGCGCCCGCTCCGGAGACCGCCCCGCCGTCCGAGGTGGAAAAGGGTAGCGTACCCTCCGACAGCGCCGCCGCTCCGGAGGCGAACGCGGCGGTTCGCCCGGCCCCGCCCCTGGCGTCGGCCGGGCGCGGCGATCAAGCGAAGCGAGAGCAGGCGCGGGAACGGGCGTTCGAGCAGACCGAGGATGCGACGGTCCCGATGACGCCGGACCAGTTGCAGTCCTTGATCCAGTCCCTGGACCTCACCGAAGCGGTGTCCTCGACCCACACCCCGCCCGAGACCGTGATGACGGCCGAAGCGCTCGACCTGAACGCCCCCCGCCCGCCGGTGGTCCGGGTCGGCCAAGGGTACGGCACCAGCCTCGTGTTCACCGACCGCACTGGCAAAATCTGGCCGATCACGGCCTTTCAAGGCTTCAACAAGGGGTTGTTCGACGTATCGGCCAGCACCACCACCGGCAACCCGGGGGATTTGCCGACCGTTTTGGTCGTGCAGCCGGTTGCGGGTCGGGGCGCGGGGAATCTGGTGGTCACGCTGAAGGGGCTGGACACGCCGGTGGTCGTGACGCTGGCACTGGGCCAACGGACCGTGGACGCCCGCAAGGAGTTCAAGCTGCCACTGGCCGGTCCTAACGCCGCCCCCGAATACCGGGCGGCCCGCCCGGGCGGGATCGAAGCGGCGCTGTTGAACGTGCTGAACGGGTTGCCGCCCACGGCGGCGGCCACCCGCGTGCCGATCACGGGGGTGGAGCCGGAGGCGATGGCGTGGCGGGTGGGGGACGATCTGTACCTGCGCACGGTGGCCGAAGTCTACAGCCCGGAGTACCGCCAGCGGGCCAGCCATCCGAGCGGGCTGTACGCCTACCAGCTGCCGGACGTGCCGGTGCTGCTGGTGAGCTACAACGGCAGCCTGACCGACCTCACGATTAAAGAGTGAACGCCGATGATTTTCCCGATTCAAAACAAATCCGCGCTGGGGTTAGCGCTGGCGGTGCTGGCCGCCGTCGCGGTCTACGTCGGGCTCCACTGGGAACCGGCGATTCCGGTATCGGCCGACGCCCGTGCGCCGAGCGTTGGGGGAGTGAGTTCGGTGCCGGGCGGGCCGCAGACGCCCGAGTATACCCGCTTGCAGCACTTGGCCGACGAGCGGCGGGCGAACCGGGCGCGGGAAATGGGCGGCAGCGCCGTGCCGACCCCGCCCGAACTGCAGGCGTTGCCGACCAGCGAACCCCCCGCGCCCGGGCCGGCGGGTCCCCCTCCCCCTGCCCCGCGCCCCGCTGCGCCCCCCGCCCGGTCCTCGATCCCGCCACCGGACGAAACGGACCGGCTGACCGGCGAGTTCGCCCGCGCCATGCAAGGCCAGGTCCGGCAGTTGGTCGCGTTCCGCCAGCGCTTCGAGCCGACGCCGACCCGGATGGTGACGTTCGAGGATCGGTCGGGCCAGCGCGAGCGGGCGGCGCACCGGCACGCCGAGCGGCTCTTGGCCGAGGCGCGATCCGCCCGACCCCGCGACCGGCGCGGTCTATTGCGGCCGGGCGATATCCTCTATGCCGTGTTGCAAACTGCTATCCACAGCGACGAGCCAGGACCGGTGCGGGCAAAAATCGTGGGTGAGCGGTTCAAGGGCGCAATCCTGCTGGGCGAGCTGAGCCGGTTCCCGCCGGTAGTGGGCAGCCGGCCGGAACGGGTCTTGGTCAAGTTCAGCCACCTGACGACGCCGGACCGCACGACTCATCGCATTGAGGCCTACGCCATCGACCTGGCCACTGCCCGCACGGCCTTGGCCACCGGCGTCGATCATCACACTCTGGAGCGCTGGGGTTCGCTGTTGGCGGCCAGTTTCCTGGAGGGCTACGGCAACGCCGTGCGGGCCAGTCATACGTTGACGACGGTGGGGCTGCTGGGCAATGTGGTCAGCGTGCCGAAAGACCACATCGATCATGAGGATATCGTGCGCGAAGCCTTAGGAACCGTGGGTCAGCGGATGAGCGGGGCGGTGGCCGAGAATTTCCAGCGGCCCAACACCATCACCGTGGACGCGGGCGCGGGTCTTGGCATACTGATCGTCGCGCCGGCTTCCGACGACCGGGAAGACGGGCAGGACATTACGGGCTCGACGCCGTTGAACCGCGCCGAGCCGCTCGTCGCCGATCTTCCCGCGGCCGAACGGGAAAGCGCTGAAAGCCGGATGACCGCTCGTGCGGGTGAATCCGCTGATCCTGGAGGGGGGCGCCCGCCGGCTCCCACCGGGTGGCTGACCCTCGAAGCGCCGGCCGTCCCGCTCCCCGCGTTGGCCCGTCCCCGCGCCACCCCCGAGTAACCCCTATGCCCGATTTCCCGAAAATCGAAGACCCGACCGAGACGTCCGCCACGGTCGACGATCCCGAGGCGACGTCCGCCGCAGTGCGCCGTCTGCCCCGCATCGGAACCGTCGCAATGATTGCGGCCCTGGCGCTCGTCGCATTGTACGGCGCGGCCGGCTTTCTGCGGGAGACCGGCCTCTACGAGGTCGGCTCGTGGTGGGCGAAGCCGGCTGCATCGCCCCGCTTGGCCCACCTCTCGGGTCCGCCGGTCGCTGCGCCCTTCGCCCCCAAGGCGGCGGCGCCGCCGCCCGCGGCGCCCGCGATGGACGGCGATCCGAAGGCGGTGCGCGACCCGCTGCCGCGCCTGCCGCCCGCCGATCTGCCGCAGTTCACCCTCCGCGACGGCGAGCCGCACGATTTTTTAACCGATCTGGACGCGGAAACCCTGAAACGGCTGGCGGAGATCCAAGGCCAGTTAGACGGCCTGGGCGCACTGGCGAAGAACCTCCATCAGGCGGTGCAGACGCTGACGCGAACCGCCGGCCAGCAGCGCCAGCAGGAGGCTGCCCACCAAAGCCGGCTGCAAGCGGAACTGGCGGCTGCCCGGCAGGAGATCGCGGCCCTGCACGCCGCCGTGGAAGAGGTCGAGGCGCGCCTGAAGCGGGCGCGGGGCGGTCCGGGCGCTGTCGCCTTTGAGAGCGACGGGGCTGTCTTGCCCGGCTGGTCGGTGAAAGCCATCAGCGGCGACCGCGCTTGGCTAAAGACGCCGAAAGGTCAAGAGGTGACCGTGGTCGCCGGCGAGCGGTTGAAAGCCTTGGGCGCGGTGCGCACGGTCGATGCGGCGCGGGGCATTGTGGTGATGGGCGACGGGCGGGTGGTGCGCTGAAGTCGTCCATTCTTCGCGGGCTTCCCAAAGCCGCCGGGCCAAGCCGTCGTCCGAGGTCAGGATGGACGGGCATGGAAGGGCGTCCGATTGGTCGCCCGAAAATCCTGGCGGTCGCGCCGGACGTTCCTTGCTATGCTTGAGGCCACACAACCCTTGCGCAACCGCTCGGAACGCCCGCGACCATGGACAACAACCTCTTCATCAGTTTTAGCCACAAAGACAAATCCTACCGCGACGAATTGGCGCCGGCGCTGGAAGCGGTGGCCACCATCCGGGACCGGGTCTGGTTCGATCAAAAATTCATCGACATCGGCGACAAGTTCCATCCCGAAATCCAGCAGGCGCTGGTTGAATCGAAGATCGGCATCCTGCTGGTGAGCAATCACTTTCTGACCTCCGAGTACATCAAAGCCCACGAGTTGCCCTTCCTGCTGCGCCAAGCCGAGCGCGGTGTGTTGAAGCTGGGCATCCTCTACGTCAGCACCGTCGCCAAGGCCGCCCTGTCGATTCCCGTCGAGATCGACGGCCGGCCCCGCACCGTGAATCTGGCCGACACCATCGGTGTCAACAGCCCGACCGAACCGCTCGATCGAATGAGTTCGGGTGACCGCAACGCCCTGTACGCCCGCGCCGCCGACTGGGCCGCCCGACAGATCGCGGCTCTCCCCTCGCCTCCAACTCCTCCAGTTGTTGAAAAGGTGGAACGGACCGTGGCTCCCGCGACCAACCTGACGCCCCTGAAATCGCTGCCCGGCCCGGCTCGGATCACGTTGTGCCAGCGGATGGGCGAAGACTGGGCGAATTTAGCCGTTTATTTCGGTATTCCGCCGGATCGTCAGCGGGGCTTCACTCGGGGCCGGGAGTGCCAAGATATTCTGGTCTGGCTGGAAGAGCGCGACAGTCTTTACCGATTACCGGAAGGGCTGGCCGGGATTGACCGGCCGGACTTGGTGAAGCGGTTGCAGGAACTGTTGAACGCACCATAAGGAGTTGACCATGCTCGCTCTTGCTGGAAAAACTATCCTTCAATTGCGCAAGCGGCTGGGCGAGGACTGGCCGAATTTGGCGCTCTATTTCGACATCCCGCGCGAGCGTTGCAAGGGTTTCGCACCGGGCCGGGAATTCGACGGCATCGTGGCCTGGCTGAAAGAACAAGACCGGCTTGGCGAGTTGGCGGAGGCGCTGGCCGCCGTGGATCGCGATAACCTGATCCCGCTGCTGGAAGTCGCCCCAAGCCCCGTTTCCCAGACAGCCGCCCCGGCTTGGCTGGGTTCGCCCTTTCCGGGCCTGCGGCGCTTCAATCCCGAGGATGCGCCGATCTTCTTTGGCCGTCACCGAGAGATCAAGGGGTTGCTCCGCAAGTTCGCCGATCCCGCGAATCGCTTCATCGCGGTGTTGGGCGCTTCGGGCTCGGGCAAATCGTCGCTGGTGGCGGCGGGCCTGATGCCCCGGTTGCAGGCCAACGCCATCGCGGGCAGCCAGGACTGGCCGTGGCTGGAATTCACGCCGGGCGGCGCCGAGGGCGATCCCTACCCGACTCTGACCGCCCGGCTAGAACCTTTGCTGCGGTCACAAGGTTTGCGGGAGCCGGAGATTGTCAAGACCCTGCGGGGCGAGCAGGGCTATGGCCTCAGCGAGCTGGCGGAGAAGGTTTTGGCCCACCGTCCCGCCCAGGCGGAACTGCTGCTGTTCGTCGATCAGTTTGAGGAACTGTTCACGCTGACCAAGGAAGCGCTGCGCCAACCGTTCGTCCAGTTGCTCACCACGACCGCCTGGTCGTCGCGGGTGCGCGTCGTGGCGACTATGCGCGCCGACTTCTTTCACCGTTGCCTGGAATGCCCCGGACTCGACCAGTTGCTGCGCGACGGCTCCTACCCGCTGGGACCGCCGGGGCCGGGCGCGCTCTACGAGATGATCACTGGCCCGGCGGCCAAGGCGGGGCTGGACTTTGATGAGGGTCTGGTGGAGCGCATTCTGGAGGACACCGGGACCGGCGCCGGCGCCTTGGCGTTGTTGGCCTTTGCCCTGCACGAACTGTATGAATCCCGCACCGGGGACGGCCGACTGACCTATGGGGCTTACGAGCGGTTCGGCGGCGTCCAGCACGCCATCAGCCAACGGGCCGAAAAGACTTTTCAAGATCTCGCCAGCGCCGCGCAAGCGGAGTTGGAGCACGTATTCAGAGAGTTGGTGCAAGTGGACGAGCGGGGTGTGGCGACCCGGCAACGGGCGCCCTTGTCGGTGCTGGGCGACTCGTCCGCCGCGCACGCCCTGGTGGATCGCTTCGTGGACGCCCGCCTGCTGGTGCGCGAGCCGGGCGAGGACGGCCGGCCGGTGGTGGAGGTGGCGCACGAGGCCCTGTTTCGCACCTGGCCCCGGCTGAAACAATGGATTCAGGACACGGCCGACGATCACCGGCTGCGCCGGCAAATCACCCAACTGGCCGCTTACTGGCAAGCACACGACCGCCAGGTTGAACACCGCTGGCCCGACGAACGGGTGGTGGAGGTGGTGGCCATGTTGGAACACCTCAAGCTGAAGCCAACGGATTTCACCCCGCTGGAACGGGACTTTCTCGGCCCCCTCCACCGCGATCAGATGCGGGCCGCGCTGGACGAGCCGACGACCACCCACGAGCAGCGCGCCATCATTGGGGTGCGACTCTCCTTGCTGGGCGATCCTCGTCCCGGCTTGGGACTGCGTGCCGATGGCTTACCGGACCTCGTTTGGTGCGCGGTGCCCGGCGGTGAGGTGACGCTGGAAGAGAATGCCGGCACCTTCACGGTCGAGCCTTTCCAAATCGCCAAGTATCCGGTGACCTATCGCCAATACCGCGCTTTTCTGGAAGCGGAAGATGGCTATCACAACTCCGAGTGGTGGGAAGACTTGTGGTTTCAGGTCGATAAGCCGAGCCGGCAATTCAACCGGCGCGACAATCACCCGGCGGAAAACCTCTGTTGGTTGGAAGCGATGGCCTTTTGCCGCTGGCTGAGCGCTAGGCTGGGTTACGAGGTCCGCTTGCCCACCGAGTGGGAATGGCAGCAGGCGGCGACCGGCGGCGACTCGACGAACGAATATCCTTGGGGACCGGAGTGGGATGGCAACCGCGCCAACACTGACGAAAGCGAGTTGGGCCGATCCACGGCGGTGGGGATGTACCTGCATGGGATTTCGCCGGTGGGCGCCTTGGACCTGAGCGGCAGTGTGTGGGAATGGTGCCTGAACGAATACGATAAACCTCAGAATGTCGCCTTGGCGGGCGACGCCCGCCGGGTGGTGCGCGGCGGCTCCTGGAACAGCACCCTGTCCGTCGCGCGCGCCGCCTCCCGCGACTACGGCTTCGCGCCCGACGACCGCGGCGACCTCATCGGGTTTCGGCTGGTTTGCGCGTCCCCCATCTGAGACACGGGTCACTGATCGCCGCGTAGCGGCGTTCCCCCCTTTGCAAAAGGGGGGCAAGGGGGGATTTCCGAGCGTGAGAAACACCCAAGATGCTGAAATATAACCCTAAACTCAAAGATAACGCCCGCACCCTGCGTTCTGGCATGACGGATTGCGAACAACAGCTGTGGTCGAGGTTGCGCCGAAAGCAAGTGTTGGACGTGCAATTTTACCGGCAGAAGCCCATCGGCGATTACGTCATTGATTTCTATGCGCCCAAGGCGAAACTCGTTGTGGAGGTGGATGGTTCGCAGCACTTGGAACCGGCGCAGATGGATTATGACCGTCGGCGTACCACTTTCCTGGAAAGCCAGGGGTTGCGCGTGTTGCGCTTTGATAATCGGCAGGTATTGCAAGAACTGGATGGCGTGATGGAGGCAATCTATCGGGCGGTGGCCCAGGAAGTCGGTGAGGGGCGTTTATAGGGAAATCCCCCCTCACCCCCCTTTGACAAAGGGGGGAACCGCTGCGCCCGCGACAGCACCGCCCGCTTCGAGCATCGGCTGGCCGATCAGCTTCTGGAACTCCAGGACGAGTTGCAAACCCGGCGCTACCGGTCTGGCCCCTATCGGCACTTTTTCATCCACGAGGGCAAACGCCGCAAGATCAGCGCCGCGCCGTTTCGGGACCGGGTGGTGCACCACGCGCTGTGCAACGTGATCGAGCCGGCGTTCGAGCGCCGCTTTATCTTCGACAGCTACGCCAATCGGGTCGGGAAGGGCACGCATCGGGCAGTGGATCGGTTGCAGCAGTTCGCCCGGTGCTATCGCTACGTGCTGCGCCTGGACATCGTCAAGCACTTTCCGTCCCTGGATCACGCCATTTTGCGCGACCACTTGGCCGGGGTGATCCGCGACGACGAGGTCCTATGGCTGGTGGACGCGATCCTGGCCAGCGGCACGGGCGTGCTGGACGAAGAATACGTGATGGTCTGGTTTCCCGGCGACGACTTGCTCGCCGCCTGTCGCCCGCGGGGCTTGCCTATCGGCAATCTGACCTCGCAGTTTTGGTCGAACGGTTATCTCGACCCCTTCGATCACTTCGTCAAGCGCGAGCTGCGCTGCCCAGCGTATTTGCGCTACGTCGACGATTTCGCGCTATTCGGCGACAGCAAGCGGGAGCTGTGGGGCTGGAAACAAGCTATCGTCGAGCGGCTGGCCCGGTTGCGGTTGACGGTGCATGCCGGCGCGGCGCAGGTGACGCCGGTCGAGATCGGCATTCCCTGGCTCGGCTTCGTCGTCTATCCCACTCACCGGCGCGTCAAGGCCCGCAACGTGCGCAACTTTACCCGGCGCTTACGCGCCCGTTGGGCAGCCTATTGCGACGGCGAGATCAGCTTCGCCGAATTCGACGCCGGCGTGCAGGGCTGGATCAATCATGTGCGCTACGCCGATACCTGGGGCTTGCGCGAGTACGTGCTCGGACAACCCTTGCAGGTTCGGTAACCCCCCCTGAAAAAATCCGTGCGAAGCGCGCTACGCGCGCTTTCGCCGCTCACGCGGCAATCAGTGACCCGTGTCTCAGATGGGGGACGCGCAAACCAGCCGAAACCCGATGATGCCGCTGCGGAGGCCGGGCGCGCCGTAGCCGCTGCGGTAGGCGGCGCGCGCGTTGGACTGGTCGTCGTCCCAGGAGCCGCCGCGCACCACCCGGCGGGCGTCACCCGCCGGGTCTTCCCGACCATCATCGGCGACGGAGGGATCGTAAGATTGGTAAAGGCTACTGGTCCAGTCCCAGGTATTGCCCGTCAGGTCGATCAACCCGTCCGGCGTCTCCCCGCCGGGAAAGACGCCGACGGGCGTGGTCCGGCGAATGTGGGTCTCGAAGGCGTTGCAAAGACTCGCGTCAAATTCGTCGCCGTAGGCGTAGCGCCGCCCCGCTCGGCCTCGCGCGGCGGCTTCCCATTCCGCTTCCGTCGGCAGGCGGAACGACTGACCGGTTTGCGCGCTCAGCCAGGCGCAGTAGGCCCGCGCTTCATACCAACAGATGCCCACCACCGGCTGGGCCGGGTTATTGAACGCTTCATCGTTCCAGAAATCGGGTTGGGTTTGCCGGCCGGGGGGATACCATTTATCCAGCAGCGCTTCGAACTCGCCGTTGTCCATGCGGGCAATTTGTTCCCAGTCGTCGGCTTGCTTGGACGTGATCCGCCCCTGCCGGTGCGCGTTGCGGATGTTGTCAAAATTCGCCTGAAAGTACTGGCGATTCTCGCGCCACTGCTGCTTCGGCCCTTCCGCCGTGCTTTCCCCACGCCGCCACGCTTTGGCGGCGTCGGTGTCCCACCAGCGCTCGTCCTCGTAGCCGCCCGCTTTCAAAAACAGGGCGTACTCGGCGTGGGTGACCGGGAACTGACCAAGCTGGAACAGTTGGAGGTCCACGGCATGAGCGGGGGCTTCGTCGTCGTACAGCCCTTCATCGCTGCCGATGGAGTACGTGCCGCCGGGTATGGCGATCAACGGGGGCAAGAGGTAGTCGCCGTGCGGTCCCCGGTATCGTCGAAAGCGCGGATCGTCCAGTTCGCCCAGGGCCAGGCCCGCCGCGATGCGCGCCCGCAAGTCGGCAGTGGGGTCCTGGGTGCGTTGGATTAGGGCTTGGCGAATGTGGTCCTTTACGGTGTCGGACACCCGCACGTCCGACTGCGCGGCGCAGCGCCCGGCCAGCGCCAGGTGGGCGGTCATCAGGTCGGTGACGAAGGCGTCGGGTCGGTCGGCCATCGCCGCCGCCAGCACGGCGGTTTCTTCCCAGCCGGTGCCGGGCAACGGCGGCAAGGGGTCGGAGTCGGCCAGGCCGGCGAGGGTGTCCTGAAGGCTGGGGGAGACTCGGTCGGCTCGCCATTCGACCTGAACCCAGCGTGGTTCCGGGTGGGCGGCCAGCCAGCGAGCGGCAAAGTATTCCTGGAGCAGTTGGTGAACATAGAGCACTTCATCCCGGCCCAGGTCCTCTTCCAGCACGCCGAGCGCTTCCCCGGCTTTTAGCACGTCTTCGCCGCGGTCGTGCGCGAGCAGGTCGAGGGCGTCCGGGTAACCGATACGGACTTGGGAGGCTTCGCCGGCTTGTCGCCGGGCTTGCATCTGAAAGGCCAGGTGGCTCAGCCGGTCGAACAGGATGCCTTGCCGGGGCAGTTCGTGGGGCGTTTTCCACTGGCGTGGTTCTTTAAATCGCGTGCGGTCGCGCTCGCTGAGCAGCGCGCCCGGCTGAAACAGCGAGTGGTCGGCCTCGATCTCGCGTTGCAGGGCTTGCCGCGCGAAACCGCCGAACAGGGCGGCGCGGCCTGCGGGGATTTCGCCGGCGGTGGTCTGGGCGACCAGCAGCTTGAGAAAATAGGGCGAGCGCAGCACTTCCAGTTGCGGCGAGCCAGCCAGATTACGCCAGAGCGCGGCGTGGTGGGCGGGGCAGTAGAGTTGTAGAAATTCCTGGATTTGCGCGTCGGACAGCGCCTCGATGCGCACCTGCGGCACCGGCAGGTCCTTGGAGGATAGCGTGGCGCTGTAGTCCAGGCTGCGGCAGGAGAAGAGGACCCGGTTGCCGGGGTAGCGCTGGGTCAAGTCGGCCAGAAAGGCTTTCCAGCGTTGGAGAGGTTCCGGGCCGGTTTGGGGCATTTCGTTGAGGGCGTCCAGCAGCAGGGTGACGCGCCGTTCCCGCAGCAGCGCGTCCAGCGGCGGCCAGTCGGGGTTTTGATCTGCCCAGCGTTCGCGCAACCAGTCGTGCGGACGCGGCGGAGGGTCGGCGCCGCGCGTCCCGTAGCCGTTCAGTGCGATGAAAAAGGTCACCGGGGCGCGGGTCGGGTCCTCGCCCGCTTGACCCGCCAGCACGGTCTGGGCGTTATCCAACTCTAAATGCCGCAGCAACGTGCTCTTGCCGGAACCCGGTGGCCCGAGCAGCACCAGCGCCGGGTCGGGCACTGTCGCGAGCACCTCGCGCAAGTCCTGGAACGTGCGCGCCTGCGGCGCCCAGCGCGGTCCCTGCGCCTCTTCGCCCTGATCGAGCAGCAGGGTCAGGTGGACGAAGCGTTTGTCCAGCGCGTAACGGAGCTGCGACCAGCGGTCCTTGCAGTCCTGATAATAGCGCCTGAAGGCAGACCCGCCGGCATCGGCGCCGGACTCCGGCGGGCCTACCGAGGGCGGTTGAGCAGCTCCGCGAGATCGCCCCTTTGGATATAACGCAGCCCCGCCGTCAACTCGGCCAGCCGGTCACGGGCTTCCAGCCATTCCCACACCCGTTGCGGTTCCCAGCCTTGGCCGAAGCGGGTGCGGTCGGCGGGTTCAATGTTGAAGTAGTCGGCCAGAAGTTGCCAATCACCGCCCAACCGCCGGCACAGGTCGATTTTCACCTGGCCGAAGTCCGAAGCCGCGCCCTGTTCCGTCAGTCGAGATTGCATGACGATGTCCTCGACCAGGCGTTTCACGCCACGGTAAATCAGGCTGTCTTTCGATGCCGGCTTGCAGATGGAGACGTGGTCTTCATCGACCGGGATGGGCACCACTCCGGTGATCCCTGGATCAGCGGTAGTTTCGTTCACCACCAGGATGCCGGCGACGGGGCGCTTCTCGCAGTACACCACGGTTTTGATGCCCAGGCTCGCCACTTGGCCGCGATACCAGGTGTTCAGTTCGCGCAGGCGCGGGTGATGGGCTTCCAGTTCCTCGACGCTGACCGTGGTGCGCAACAGGCCGCTGATGTATTTGATCCAACTGGCCAGGTCCGCGCCGGAGTGCGGGGTGGAGAGAAAGACGATGGCTTTGGTTTGGGTGGCGATGGCTTTCCAGGCGGGATTGCCGAAGTCGCCGGCGTGGCGCAACAACTGCTTGACCAACAACCCGCCCAGGCTGTGGCAGACGAACATGATCGGCCGGCGACCGATCTCGTCGAGTTCGAGCTGATGCAAGACGTTGGTCGCCCGGTCGGTCAAGGGCATGGCGTGCCCTTTCCAGGCCGAGGCGCTGACCGCGTAACCCAGGGACCAGACGCCGACCGCCAGCACGTCTTCCCCGAGCCAGGCGGGCCAGAAGGCTTCGGGATGATCCTTGGGATGCCAGGTGGTGCGGGCGTCGCCGTCGAGGCCGTGGACGAAGATCACGTCGGCGACGCGGTCGGGGTTGTCACAACCGCTGATTTTTTGCAAGCCGTCCATTTTTTGTTCTTCCGGTGCGGGTTTTGGCCATCGTGACCCAAATTGTAGAGCATCGACGCACGTTTCGCTGAGGACCCTTCGAGATGTTTTCGACTGCTTATACCATCATCGCTTTGCGTTCCTCCACACTGTCTTTCTCCTGCCGGCAAAACCGATGGAACAGACCAAAGATAACTTGATAGTTTTATAACTTATAACTTATAAGCTATAATACAAACATGAAATGGGACATCGAATTCACCGACGAGTGGGGCGACGGGTGGGCCACGCTGACCGAACCGGAACAGGAATCGGTCAAAGCCAGCGTCGAATTGCTCGGCGAATTCGGTCCCAACCTGCGATATCCGTACAGCAGCGGGATCACCACCTCGAAGCACGCCCACCTGCGCGAGCTGCGAGTGCAACACGCCGGTCGCCCCTATCGGGTGCTGTACGCCTTCGACCCGCGCCGCTGCGCCATCCTGCTGCTGGGCGGGGACAAGACCGGTAACCCGCGCTGGTACGAGGAGCACGTCCCGGTGGCGGATCGCCGGTACGACGAGCATTTGGCTCTCTTGAGAAAGGAAGGGCGACTCGATGGCTAAGAAATTTTCGGAGCTGGTGGCCCAGATGTCGCCGGAGTCGCGGGCGCGTTCCGACGCGCTCTACCGGCAACTGCTGGCCGAAATGCCGCTGCAAGAGCTGCGCAAGGCCCTCGAACTGACGCAGCAGCAGGTCGCGGCCTCGCTCGGCGTCAACCAGGTCGCCGTCTCCAAGATGGAAAGCCAGACCGACATGTACGTCAGCACCTTGCGCCGCTTCGTCGAGGCGATGGGGGGCCAGTTGCGCATCGTGGCCCACTTCCCGCAAGGCACCGTCGAAATCAGCCAGTTTAAGCGGGAGCCGGAACCCGCTGAATCGGCGACGGGGTAGGGCGCGGCGAGCGGCGTCCTGTCGAAGCGCCTGGAAGCTCGCGATCCCGCCGTGCTGGAACCCCAAGAAAGTGGTGGCTTCTTCGTGCGCTTCGTTGATCTGGACGACACCTTGCTGCCCTCGATTCTGGCTGAATCCCCACTACACCCGCCCTGCGACCTTCGGTTTCAGCGGCCCGTTGGGCGAAGAGGTGGACGGCTCGGGGCCGGGGAACGGGGTTGAAGGGGAGTGCTTGGCCGAGGGTGGGTGGGGAGTTTTCAAGTAGAGGAAAGAGGCGAGGGTATAAATCCAGTCCCTCCGCTGAGCACAACACGGCCTTGCCGGGCATCCCGCCCGAAATCCAGCGGGCCACCGCCGATTTCGGCGGCGTCCTGATCGGATCGTTCGAGTGACAGCCAGCGACCCTCGGCCATCCAGCCGCCGCGGACCAGCGCCCGAAACATCCACCGTCGATTCGTTACCTCGTCCACGACCGCACTGGCCCGGTATCGACGTGGACGAAGGTGGGGTAAACACCCACCCCGCCGGCGACGAACTTCAAGGCGAGCTTCGCCAGGACCACGCTCGGAATTCCCTCCCCCGCAACATCCGCCGCCTGGCCGGAGAGGTGGCGGGAATGGACGGCCGCCCCTTCGGTCGCGGCGTGGGTTTGCGAGGTCCGGTAGCCGCTGTGGACCTGCAGCGGCTGGCGGATGCCGCAGGCGCGCATCCAGACCTGCATCCCGAACAGCAGGTGAATCAGCTTCACGTCCATGCGGGTCACCTGCTCGGCGCGCACATCGCGCAGCAGGTAGCACACCAGCGAGTAACCCTCCGGGACGAGGGCGTTTTCCCGATAATAGAGCACCCGGCCTTCTTCCTTCGTCTGCACCCGGTGCAGCCACAGGGTCCGCTCAGGGAGCACCGCCTCGGGGTCCGCGCCGCGCTCGTCCCCGGCCTCGCCCGCTGCGAGCGCCCGACCGAGCGGGTCCAACAGGCCGCCCATGAACCCTCCGGCAGCCGCTTTTAGAACCGTCCGGCGGGCGGTCATGACCCCACCCTCAGGCGCCAGGCGCGGCAGCGCCTGGGCGGCGGCCCCTCGAAACCGGCGCTGCCGCGCCGGGCGGAGCGCTGGCGGCGGGGCGCGTTGGGACAGGTGCGGCCCTCATCGGCAGCGCCGCGTCGATCCGGCGTGCGAGGCGCCCCAGCGCGCCGCCGTCCACGCCGGACTGCTCCAGTTCGCGCAAGGCCGCCGCCGCCCACCGAAAGGGCGGCGCGAGGGTGGGAGCCGTCTCGGCGGCGCCCGACCGTTCTTGAACCGGATCGGCCGACTCCAGGCGGGGCGTTCGAGGGATCGCGTCGGCCGCCGGCGCATTCTCTTCGTTGTGGGTCGAATGCACCGCGCCCACCGGGATCGGCGTTTCGTCCGGTAAAGGATCGGTGCGCGCCACGCAAGCACCCTGCTGGAGCTGCCAGATCGGATGCCGGTCCAGGATTAAGTCCGCGATCCCCTGGGCGTCCCGCGCGGCCCGGAAAATTTCCCGGTGGTCCTGCCGCAGCAGGTCCAGATAGGCGTCGAGATAGGCGGCATGGCTTTCCAGGTCGTGTCGGATGCCGAGTTCCGCCCCGAGGAAGGCGCTGGCCAGCTCCGCCCGCAGCTCCTCGCGCGCGTACTCCGGCGAGTCCCGGCGGGTGACCAGGGGCCGATTCAAGCGGGTCGCGTGACCGGTCCAGTGTCCCAGCTCGTGAAACGCGACCCCGTAGTAGGCGGCCGGGTCCGGAAACCGCTCGCACGGCGGCAGCACGATGCGATCCTCGCGGGGGTGGTAGTAGGCGATGCTGCCCTCGTGGACAAGGTGCGCGCCGCTCCGGCGCAGGAGGGCCTCCAGGCGGTCTTCCGCGTCCCAGCGGTGATCCGGCCAGGCGTCCACCGGACCATACGCCTCCTCCAGCGAGGGCATCCCCTCGATCTGGGAGGCGTGGAACACGGTATGCCGGCGCAGCAGCGGGAGGCTCCGCTTGAGCGGCGCCCCGTCCTCGTCGAGGAGCGGTTCCCCGTCGGGATCGCGGGCGGCGTCGATTTCGAGGCGCTTGAAAAAATAGATCGAGGCGCCGCGCGCGCCGGCTTTGACCTGCCAGCCGCGCGCCTTGGCCTGCTCGTACCCGCACCAGCGGGGATCATCGAGCGTCATCAGGTGAGCATGCAGCAGCAGGACGTTAATGCCGTTGTAAAATTTGCCGGTCGCGGCGTTGACCGGCCGGGTCGGCGCGCCGGGGTGGCGCGGGCGGTCCCACGGCCGCCGCCAGGGTGCGGTCCCGCTCTCGATCATCTCGACGATCCGGTCGGTCACCTCCTGATAAAGGTTGGAATGCGCCCCGAGCGGCGCCTTGCGGCGGGCGGGCGCGGCCATCGCCAGGACGGGTGGGATAGGCATCGGGTTCAGGTCATTGTCCATGTCGTGCTCCCCTTCAGGTTCGGTGGTTT
>Ga0209573_1003700_pt1 | contig 16258 bp, 15 predicted proteins | sample TNRBio252014_DNA_FD_185870 | JGI IMG/M metagenome (GOLD analysis project Ga0209573, IMG submission 185870) | Wastewater treatment Type I Accumulibacter community from EBPR Bioreactor in Madison, WI, USA - TNR Reactor_6/25/2014_ DNA (SPAdes)... | ecosystem: Engineered > Bioreactor > EBPR >...
GTGTAGTGACCGACCACGGTGGCATCGCCCGGACGCCGGACATGGGGATAGACCCCGTGGACATAGGCGGACCGTTCCTCGGTCCAGGCCTCGACCATCTCCTCCGGGGAGAAGCGCCGCCCCCATCCGGCCCAGAGGTTCTCGCCGACAAGGCCGCGAGCGCCGTCGTGCTCGAAGCGTCGGCCGGCGATCAGGGTTTCGGCCCAGACCTGGGCCTGAGCCGCCAGGGCCGGGCTCCAGCTCAGGGGCGGGACGCCGACCTCGTCGCGGGGCCGATTGTGCAGAGCCAGCAGCTGCTGGTTCAGGTCTGCCGTGCTGACCGGGCGGCCGGGCGACCGGCGCGCCACGCTCGGCTCGCCCACCGGCGGCGTGGGTTGGTCTGTCGGCAGGGCCCCGGCAATCAGGGCGATCATCAGGCCAGGAACGATCATGTCCGGGTCGAGTTTGACGACGATTGCGGCCAATGCGCGGCGCTCATATCTTGACGTTGACGTAAACGTAGGCTTTTTTGCGTGCGCGTTTCGATTCCAGACGTTATAAGCCCTGCACGCCCCCAAGAGCCGACCCCGGGAAGGAACACCGCCCATGACCGACGCCTATATCTTTGACGCCGTCCGCACGCCGCGCGGCAAGGGCAAGAGCGACGGCTCGTTGCACGAGATCACCGCCCTGAGCCTGGCGACCCAGGTGCTGGAAGCGCTGCGCGACCGCAACGGCCTGGACACCTCCAGGGTTGATGATGTGATCCTGGGCTGCGTCTCGCCGGTAGGCGAACAGGGGGCCGACATCGCCCGTACCGCCGTGCTGAATGCCGGCTGGTCGCAGGACACCGCCGGGGTCCAGATCAACCGCTTCTGCGCCTCGGGCCTGGAAGCCGTGAACATGGCGGCGGCGAAGGTGAAGTCCGGCGAGGCCGATTTCGCCGTCGGCGGCGGCGTCGAGGCCATGAGCCGCGTCCCGATGGGATCAGACGGCGGGGCCTGGCCGGTCGATCCGACCAGCGCCTTCAAGACCTATTTCGTGCCCCAGGGCGTCTCGGCCGACATGATCGCGACCAAGTGGGGCTTCAGCCGCGATGACGTCGACGCCTATTCCGTCGAGAGCCACAAGCGTTCGGCCCGTTCCTGGGAAGAGGGCCGGTTCAAGAACTCGGTCGTGCCGGTCAAGAACCAGCTCGGCCTGGTTCAGCTGGACCGCGATGAGACCATCCGCCCGAACACCGACATGCAGACCTTGGGCGGCCTGAACCCCTCATTCCAGATGATGGGCGACATGGCCTTCGACGCGGTGATCAACCAGCGCTACCCCGAGGTGGCCAAGGTCAATCATGTCCATACACCGGGCAACTCCTCGGGCATCGTTGATGGATCGGCGGGCGTGCTGATCGGCAGCCTGGAGGCCGGCAAGGCTCTGGGACTGAAGCCGCGGGCCAAGATCCGGGGTGCCGCCTCGATCGGCTCGGAACCGTCGATCATGCTGACCGGCCCGGAGTTCGTGACCCACAAGCTGCTCGGCAAGCTGGGTATGTCGAAGGACGACATCGACCTGTGGGAGCTGAACGAGGCCTTTGCGGCCGTTGTGCTGCGCTACATGCAGGCGCTGGATATCCCCCATGACAAGATCAACGTCTGCGGCGGCTCGATCGCCATGGGCCACCCGCTGGGGGCCACCGGGGCCATGATCACCGGCATCGTGCTGGATGAGCTGGAGCGGTCGAACAAGGAAACCGCCCTGATCACCCTGTGCATCGGCGGCGGCATGGGCACCGCTACGGTGATCGAGCGGGTCTGAGTTTCTTTGAGGGGTTCATCACAAGGGACACGAAGGGATCACAACGAACACAAAGGGATCGGCGCCGTCAGCCCCATCCGCTTCGTGTCCTTCGTGCCATCCTTGTGTTCGTGGTGATGAACCAGCAGCTGTCGGCCTCACCGGCTGACGTTTCAGAATGAAGGGCCCTGGGCCAATGGAAAACTTCAAGATCGACGTCGACGCCGACGGTATCGCCCTCATCACCTTTGATGTGCCGAACCGTTCGATGAACACCCTGACTTCAGGTGTGATGAAGGAAATCCCCGAGTGGGTCGAACAGGTGAAGACCGACGCCGCCATCAAGGGCGTGGTCCTGACCTCGGGCAAGGCCTCGGGCTTTTGCGCGGGTGCGGACCTGGGCGACATGGCCGCCGGCATGCTGGGTGGCACTGACCTGCAGGCGGCGTTCGACGCCGGCTGGCGTCTGAACGGGGCGCTGCGCGCGCTGGAGACCTGCGGCAAGCCGGTCGTGGCCGCGATCAATGGCCTGGCGCTGGGCGGCGGGCTGGAACTGACCCTGGCGTGTCACTATCGCGTGGTCGGCGACAATTCGAAGATCCAGCTGGGCCTGCCCGAGATCAAGGTCGGCCTGTTCCCCGGCGGCGGTGGCACCCAGCGTCTGACCCGCCTGATCGGCGTGCAGGCGGCGATGACGGCCATGACGGCGGGGTCGTCCTGGCGTCCGAACGACGCCAAGTCGGCGGGTGTGGTGCATGAGGTCGTCCCGGCCGGCACCGAGGTCGAGGCCGCCAAGGCCTGGATCAAGAACGGCGGCAAGGCCGGCCAGCCCTGGGACGTCAAGGGCTTCAAGATCCCCGGCGGCGGCCCCTATCACCCGGCGGGTATCCAGAATTTCCTGGTCGGCAATGCGATGATCCGCAAGCAGACCTACGCCAACTATCCGGCGGCGCTGAACCTGATGAAGGCCGTCTATGAGGGCCTGCAGGTGCCGATGGATGCGGCGCTTCGCATCGAGACCCGGTATTTCATCAAGACCCTGATGACGCCGCAGGCCCAGGCCATGATCCGCTCGCTGTTCCTCAGCAAGCAGGAGCTGGACAAGGGCGCGGCCCGTCCGGCCGACATTCCAGCCTCCGACCCCAAGAAGGTCGCGGTTCTGGGTGCGGGCATGATGGGCGCGGGCATCGCCTATGTGCAGGCCATGGCCGGCATCGAGACCATCCTGATCGACCGCGATCAGGAAAGCGCCGAGCGCGGCAAGGGCTATACCGAGGACATCATCAAGAAGCGCGTCTCGCGCGGCCAGATGACCCAGGACAAGGCCGACGCCGTTCTGGCCCTCATTACCCCGACGTCCAACTACGACCTGATCAAGGGCTCGGACCTGGTGATCGAGGCCGTGTTCGAGAACCGTGAGCTGAAGGCCGAGGTGACGGCCAAGGCCGAGGCCCAGCTGGAGCCCGGCGCGGTGTTCGGCTCCAACACCTCGACCCTGCCGATCTCAGGCCTGGCCGAGGCCTCGTCGCGGCCGGAAGACTTCATCGGCATCCACTTCTTCTCGCCCGTCGACAAGATGATGCTGGTCGAGATCATCATGGGCGAAAAGACCGGCCCGGCGGCGCTGGCCAAGGCGCTGGACTATGTGATGAAGATCAAGAAGACCCCGATCGTCGTTCAGGACGGGCGCGGCTTCTACACCTCGCGCTGCTTCGGCACCTATGTGGCCGAGGGCATGGCCATGCTCGAAGAAGGCATCAGCCCGACCCTGATCGACAACATCGGCCGGGCCACCGGTATGCCGCGCGGCCCGCTGGAAATGCACGACGATGTGGCTCTCGATCTGTCGGTCAAGATCGCCAAACAGACTGCAGAGGATCTGGGCGACGCCTATCAGCCGCTGCCGGGCTCGGACATCGTTCGCAAGATGGTCGAGGACCTGGGCCGCTATGGCCGCAAGAACGGCAAGGGCTTCTATGACTATGATCAAAAGCCCAAGGTGATCTGGTCGGGTCTGGCCGAGCTGGCCCCGGTCAAGGTCGACGAACTGTCGATGGCCGAGGTCGAGGACCAGAAGCGCCGCCTGCTCTACCGTCAGGCGGTCGAGGTGGCCCGGTGCTGGGAAGAGGGCGTCATCGACGACCCGCGTGAGGCCGATGTCGGCGCCATCCTGGCCTGGGGCTTCGCGCCCTGGACCGGCGGTCCGATCACCCTGATCGATCAGGCTGGCCTGAAAGGCTTCGTCGAACAGGCGGACATCTATGCCGAGCGCTATGGTGATCGGTTCAAGGTGCCGCAGTTCCTGCGCGACATGGCCGCCAAGGGCGAGACCTTCTACGGCAAGTTCTCGGGGCAGAAGGCGGCGGCTTAACCCCCTTCTCCCCTCGGGGGACGAGGCAGCACAGCCCAACTTGACCCCTTCTCCCCCCGGGGGAGAAGGTGGGCCACGAAGTGGCTCGGTTGAGGGGGTTCTATCCGTATGGACCAGACTGCGGATCGCACACGGCGGGCCCGTCGGTTGCGTTCGGGCATGACCGGGGCCGAGTCCGCTTTGTGGGAAATGCTGCGTGGCCGACGCCTCGATGGCCTGAAGTTCCGACGTCAGGCGCCGGTCGCCGGCTTCGTCGTGGATTTCTTCTGCCCGGAGTTGGAGCTGATCATCGAGCTGGATGGCGGGGTCCATCGGCTGCGCGAGGGCGAAGACGCTCTGCGTGATGAACGGCTTCGCGTGGCTGGGTTTGAGGTTCTGCGTTTTGACAATGCGGCGTTCGAGAACAATCCCGGCGTTGTTTTGAGCGCGATCCGGGAGAAGGCGAGGCAGCGGAAAGAGCCCCCTCAACCGTCCGCCTCCGGCGGCCACCTTCTCCCCCGAGGGGAGAAGGGTGCAGACTAGGCTTTCGGTCGCCCGGGAAAAACGGCGGGCCAATTGAACCCAACGCCCCCCATCGCACACCTGTCTCCTGTCGGTTCAGCCGAGGAGATTGAGATGACGACCATTGTTCCCCAAAGCCTGTCGGAAAACGACCAGGCGATCCTGCGCCGCCTGGAGCGCCAGCCGGGCTTCTTCGAGCTGGCGGCGGGTCTGTTCAAGGACGGTCAGGCATGGCCGACGCTGGCGATGATGGCGGCCGAGGTCGGTCTGTTTATCGGCGGGGCCTGGTGCGCCTGGCGCTTCAGCCAGTCGGGCGAGGTGATCGAGGCGCTGCGCTGGGGCTTCCCGGCGCTGGGCATGATATTGATGTCCTTCACCATCAAATTCGCTTTCTGGCCTGTCATGCACATCAACCGCCTCAAGCGTCAGGTCGCCGAGCTGGAGCTGCGTCTGACCCGCAGCGCCCGCTGACGGCCGTGCCGTCCACCGAACGCTGGCGAGTGGCCGAGCTGGTGAGCGAGGCCCAGGGTGGGTCCGAGGTCGCGTTCGCCCTGTTGGCACGCGACTGGGATGCGCGGCTCGTCGCCCATGCCTGGCGTCTTCTCGGAGACCGAGAGGCGGCGCGCGAGGCGGCCCAGTCGGCCTGGCTGGAGATTGCACGCGGGATCAAGCGGCTGCGCGAGCCGGTGGCCTTCCCGGCCTGGGCCTTTCGCATCACCACCCGTCAGGCGGCTGCGATCATTCGCGCACGGCAGGGCCAGCGCCGCCTGGCCGCAGCTCTGGAACGGGCGGCCCTGACTGAACCCCAGTCGGCGCATCCGCCTGAGCCGGGGGAGGGCGCCGCCCTCAGCGCCGCCATCGGTACCTTACCGCCCGATCATAGGGCGGCCATCGCCCTGCATCATTTCGAGGGGCTGTCGGTGGCCGAGGCCGCCGTGGCCATGGACGTTCCCGTCGGCACCCTCAAGACCCGCCTCATGCACGCCCGGCTCAAGCTGAGAGCCGCGCTGGAAGGAGAGACCCATGACTGACCCCGATGCCAAGATCGACGCGGCCCTGCGCGACGAAGAGCTGAAACTGTTGCAGCAGATCGGCGAGGAACCGGGCTTTTTCGATCAGGCGCTGGGCCTGTTTCGCACCCGCAACGCCTGGGTCAACTGGCTGATGATCGTCAGCCAGACGGCCCTGTTCATTGTCGGCGCCTATGCCGCCTGGCGCTTCTTTCAGGCCACGGATGTGTTGACGGCCCTACGCTGGGGCCTGCCGTCGGGCGTACTGCTGTTGATGTCGCTGATCATCAAGCTGTCGATGTGGCCCGAGATGCAGATCCGGTCCTTGCGCGGCGACCTGGCGCTGCTCGCGCGCGACCGGGGCTAGGTGGCCGAGGCTTCGGCCGGGATGCTCAGCCCCCGGGGTTGCCTACCCGCGCCGGCCGAGATGGCCTTGTCGAACGCCAGGGCCTGAGCTGGGATCAACGCCCACCTTTGATTCGACGCGCGGGCCTCACCCGTCGCCATGCGTTCAGGCCGCCGCCGCCCCCCGGGCTTCGGACAGATGCGCCAGAACCGCCATGGCGGGGCCGCGCAGCACGGGGAGCCCGGCCCCGTCGGCCTGGGCCGCCGAAACCAGATTGAACGCCGCCTCCGACAGGGGCGTGGACCCGCGCTCGGCGGCCTGGCCCATGAGGATCTCGCCCTGGGCCACCAGTGCCCGGCGCGCCTGGGCCGGGTCGCTGTCAAACTGATTGATGGCCGACAGAATGATCTTGCCGGCGCGATCCATATCCTCGGACACCTTGCCGACAATCTCGCGCACCTCGTCCTGGCGCTTGCGCTTGCCGGTGTATTCCCCGGAGTTGAAGCGACGACGGTCAGGACCGACATAGCCCATGGCCTCGACCCAGGGACGCGGCCTGGTCGCCACATTGACGAGGCGACGGATCAGGTCGCCGGTTGTGAACGGCTTGACCATGAATTCGTGGACGCCAACGTCGCGGGCCCCCTTGATGGTCGTGGCGGTGGCCTCGGCCGTCACCATGATCACCGGGATCTTGCGCGACGACAGCGACGAGCGGCGCAGACGCCCCACCAGCGCCTCACCATCCAGGCGGGGCCCAAACCGCTCGACGAACATCAGGCTGGGTTCGAAGTCACGGATGACCTCGATGGCCCCCTTCTGATCGGACTCGAATACGATTTCGCGGGCCCCCATGCCCTTCATGAGGTCGGCCAGCAGGCGTGCGGAATGCATGTTGGCATCGACGATCAGGACTCGACGCACGACCGGCTCAAGGCGAGCCAGCATTTTGACGTCATCACCGATCACCGAAAACCCCCGTTACTGTCAGCCGAGCGGACTCTAGGGCGGTGTCGTAAACAAGGCCTTTAGACCCCAGACGTCAGCCCAGGAACGGATCACGCATCAGAATGGTATCGTCGCGCTCGGGACTGGTCGACAGCAGGGCCACCGGCGCGCCGATCAGTTCCTCGATCCGCCGCACATATTTCACGGCATTGGCGTTCAGGTCTTTGAACGAACGGACCGACCCGGTCGATTCGGTCCAGCCCTCCAGTTCCTCGAAGATCGGCTCGGCGGCGGCCTGATCGTTGAGGCTTGACGGCAGATAGTCGAAGATCTGGTCGCCGATGCGGTAGCCGATGCAAATCTTGAGCGTCTCCAGCCCGTCCAGGACGTCCAGCTTGGTCAGGGCGATGCCGTCGATGCCGTTGATTGCCACCGACTGGCGCACCAGCACCGCATCGAACCAGCCGCAACGCCGGGCGCGGCCGGTATTGACGCCGACCTCGCGCCCGACCGTCGCCAGATGCTCACCGACCGCGTCGTGAAGCTCGCAGGCGAACGGGCCTTCACCCACGCGGGTCGTATAGGCCTTCACGATCCCGAGGACATAGCCCACCCCGCGCGGACCGATGCCTGACCCGGCCGCCGCCTGACCCGCCACGGTGTTGGACGAGGTGACATAGGGGTAGGTGCCGTGATCGACGTCCAGAAAGGCCCCTTGTGCGCCTTCGAACAGGATCCGCTGGCCCGCGCGCTGAGCCTGATCCAGCACCCGCCAGGCGGGTTTGACGTAGGGCAGGATTCTCGGCGCAATCTCCAGCAGCCGGTCGAGCAGCGCCTGCGGATCAATCGGATCCAGACCCAGGCCCGCCCGCAGGGGATCGTGGTGCGAGCGCAGCCGGTCGATCTTGGTCTTCAGATCGGCTTCCGAAGCCAGGTCACAGACCCGGATCGCGCGACGCCCGACCTTGTCTTCATAGGCGGGGCCGATGCCGCGACCCGTGGTGCCGATGCGGGCACCGCGTCCGGACGCCGCCGCCTCGCGTGCCACATCCAGCTCAGGGTGGATCGGCAAGATAAGACAGGCATTGTCGGCGATGGTCAGGATGCTGGGAGAGATCTGGATGCCCTGGGCCTCGATCTTCTCGATCTCCCCGACCAGATGCCAGGGATCGACGACGACGCCGTTGCCGATGATCGACGGCTTGCCCTGGACGACCCCGGACGGCAGCAGGGCCAGCTTGTAGACGGTGCCGTCGACGACCAGGGTGTGGCCGGCGTTGTGCCCGCCCTGGAAACGCACGACCACATCGGCCCGGTGCGACAGCCAGTCGACAATCTTGCCCTTGCCCTCGTCGCCCCACTGGGCGCCGATCACCGCGACGTTCGCCAAGGTTCATGCTCCGCTGAAATGCGGGGCGGTTCTAGCGGGGATGACCGCTCCTGTCGCGCCCTATCCGCCGAAGCGGTGGACGAAGCGAAGGCCGACCTCGTCCAGGCCTTCGTTCTTGCCCTGGTTGAAGATCTGGCCGTTCGAGAGGTGGACATAGCTCAGCTCGACCGACGTATTGTCGGTCACGCGATAGCCCAAGGCGATCTCGGGCTCGAACAGGATATGCGAGCCGAACTCGATCCGCTCAGACCGCAGGGCGATCCGCCGATTGACCTCCTCGACCGACAGGCCGGGATCGCGCCAGTCGGGGAACATGTCATAGCCATCCTGATAGGCTAGGCCCATGCCCGGCTGAACGTACCAGCGCGCGTCGTCGGTGATCGGGATGTGCCAGCTCAGGCCGGCCGCGACATAGGAGGTGTCGCCCGCCGTATTGGCAGAGATGAAGATGTGGGCGCGCGGTCCGCCCATCCAGTCCGGTGCCGCGTCGATCCGGTCCGAACGCCAACCCAGATGGATATTGGCACCGCCCTCCTTGCCGGCGGCCCCCAGGCCGACCGCTTCGCCCAGAAAGGTGACGTCATGGGCATAGACCCCGGCGATGACCTCGCCGGCGCCGGCCGGTCCTGCAGCAAGAAGAAGCGCGCTGGCTGACGCTGCGGCGACAATTGCACCACGCATGACATGAGCCCCCCATAAACCAGCAGAGAATGTCGTCTGCAAACGCGCCCGGGGCAATAGCTAGCCGGTCAATTCTGACCAGGCCCAGTCCAGCCAGGGGCCGAGCGCGGCGATGTCCGCCGTCTCGACAGTGGCTCCGCACCAGATTCTGAGCCCGGGCGGGGCGGCCCGGTGGGATTCGATGTCGAAGGCGACGCCCTGTTCCGCCAGCAGGGCGCAGAACCGGCCGACGAATTCGCGTGTGGCCACCTTCGGATCCAAAAAGCCCAGACAGACCGAGGTCTCGGACCGGCAGGCCGGGTCGTGGGCCAGAAAGTCGATCCAGGGGGTCGTCCCGATCCAGGCCGACAGGGCCTCGAAATTGGATCTGGTCCGCCTGATCAGGGCCTCAAGACCTCCGATTTCGTGGGCCCACGCCAGCGCCGCGATCCAGTCCTCCAGCGTCAGGATGGAGTAGGTGTTGATCGGCGCTCCGGTCGCCAGCTTGCGGTCAAAGCCGTCGCTCCCCCTCAGCCGCAGGATTTTCGGAATGGGGCGGTCCGGCACATACCGGTCCAGACGCGCGATCGCTCGGGGCGACAACACCAGGGCCCCGATCCCGGCGTCGCCGCCCAGGGCCTTCTGGAAGGAGAAGGTCACCACATCCAGCCGACCCCAATCCAGCGGCATGCAGAAGGCCGCCGAGGTGGCGTCACAGATCGCCAGGCCGGAACGGTCCGGTGCGATGAAGGCGGCATCAGGTACGCGCACGCCCGAGGTGGTGCCGTTCCAGGCGAAGACTAGGTCGTGGTCGGGGCGAACCCGCGCCAGGTCGGGCAGATCGCCGTAGGGGGCGGAGATGACCTCGGCCTCGAGGCCCAGGTGATCGCGGACATCGCTGGCCCACAACTGTCCGAAATTGTCATAGGCCAGGACCTGGACCGGCCGCTCGCCGAGCAGGTTCCACAGGGCCGCCTCAACCGCGCCCGTATCCGATGCCGGCAGAAAACACAGGGCGTGGTCGGCCGGGATTTCCAGCACCTGCCGCGTCAGGGCGTGAGCGTGATCGAACCTCGCCAGCACTTCAGGTGCCCGGATATTGCGTCCCATCAGGTCTGACGAAAGGTCCTGCATCCGCCAGCCCGGAGGCTTGGCCGTCGGCCCGGAGGAGAACCAGGGCCGGGCGGGCTTCAGCTGGGGTCTGGGCGCGCGAGTCATCGTGCCTAGGCAGACGCCTATCGCCGGCACTTGGCAAGGGTTGGCGCACATTCAGCAAGGTGAACCCGACCTGAAACAGCCCATTCAGAAGCGGCTCAGGTGGCGGCTGGCATTGTCCACCTCAACACAGGGGACCAACTCACAGGAGCCCACCATGTACAAGAAAGCCATCCTCCCGCTGATCGCCGTGACGGCCATCGCTGCCGCCATGCCGGCCGCCGCCCAGAACCGCGGAGGCGGCCATGATCGCGGCCACGACCGGGGTGACCGCTACGAGCAGAACTGGGATCGCGGCTGGGACCGCATTGATCGCCGCTTCGAGCGCCTGGACCGCCGGATCGACCAGGGGGTTCGCAACGGCCAGCTGAGCCGCCGGGAAGCCACGCGCCTGCGCTCGGAATTCCGTCAGCTGATCCAGCTCGAGCACCGCTACAGCCGCGGTGGCCTGAGCCGCTGGGAGCGCAACGACCTGGACCGTCGCTTCGATCGTCTCTCGGCCCAGATCCGCTACGAGCGCCACGACAACAACAATCGCGGCGGACGCGGTAACGGCGGCGGCCGTCGCCACTAGGACCCGATCCTGGGCGTCTTCGCACCTGTCGCCCTCCCCAGCGGGGATGCCCCATCAGAGCGGCGCAGTCCGAAAGGGCTGCGCCGTTTTGCCTATTTATCCATCTGTTTTATTTCTTCTTTTTAATGTTCGGACGCGACGGAGGACAAGCGGGAGCCCGTTCAATCCTGTGAGAGCGCCGCTGATGGCGCTCATGGAAAGGAAAGACCGATGAGACCCTTTGTTGCCTCTGCCCTGGCCGCCCTGATCGCGGTTTCGGCCCTCTCGGCCCCGCTGGCCGCCCAGGCCCAGTCGCGCCACAACAACGACCGGGCTCCAGCCGCCGCGTTGCGCCATGACGACAGCGGGCGCGGCTGGCAGTCGATCAATGCTCGCCAGGCCAATCTGGAACGGCGGATCATGGTCGGCGTCCGCAATGGTGCGCTCAGCCGCCGGGAAGCCACGACCCTGCGCGCCGCGTTCCGCCAGATCGCCCAGCTGGAGGCCCGCTATCGTCGCGGCGGCCTGTCGGCCTGGGAGCGCCAGGATCTCGACCGTCGCTTTGATCGGCTGAGCAATCAGGTCAGCGAAGAGCGCCGCGATAACAACAATCGCAACGACCGCGATGGCCACCGGGGTTAGATGTCGTTTCCAGGAAGGTTGTTCACTCTGGACCATGGTGTGAGGCCATTGATGCCTGAGTGGGGTCTGTTGAGGTTGTCGTCGTCGGTCCAGGTTGGATGGCGGCGGCGCTTTCGACGGACCTCACGCCGGGTTTGGCGTAGGCCCGGTCGCGCAGGGTGGACTGGATGAAGCGTTCGACCGTTCCATTGGTGCGCGGGGTATAGGGTCGGGTGCGGATGTGGCGGATGATCTCGGGCTTTGGATCCAGCGCGGACAGTCGATCCGGGCCGAGTTGCGATCCTCATGACCCACGCCCTGACGATGACGCTTCAGCCGCTTGCGCACCGTGCGAACCGACCCCCGCCCGCAAGAGCCGCCGCCTCGGTTCGCCAGCCGCCCTCAGTCCGATCCGCCAACAAGGCTCGGCCCGAAGGTGTCAGCCGGACATTCGTGTGCATGTTCGCCCGAGAGGCTCCCCTAAGGGTTGGTTGGCTTCACAACCCCAGCTTCTCAGCACCCCCTCGGGTGAACAACCTTCATAGCTTCGACAGCTAGATCACATCCAGGCCGACATCGAGGTTGGCCGCCGAATGGGTCAGGGCCCCGACCGAGATCACATCCACGCCGGTCTCGGCAATGGCCCGCACGGTCGTCAGGTTTACACCGCCGGACGCTTCCAGCACGACCCGGCCCCGGGTCTGCGCCACCGCCGTTCTGAGGTCATCCAGGCCAAAGTTGTCGAGCATGATCACATCCGGCCCCTCGGCCAGGGCTTCGTCAAGCTGACCCAGTCGGTCGATCTCGACCTCCAGCTTCATCAGGTGGCCGACAGCGGCGCGGGCGCGCCGGACGGCCTCGCCGACGCCGCCGGCCAGGGCGACATGGTTGTCTTTGATCAGGATGGCGTCATCCAGGCCGAAGCGATGGTTGATGCCGCCGCCACAGACCACGGCATGTTTCTCGAGGGCGCGCAGGCCCGGCGTGGTCTTGCGGGTGTCGGTGATGCGGGCCGAGGTGCCCTGCACGGCCCGGACGTAGTCGCGGGTCAGGGTGGCGATGCCGCACAGGCGTCCCAGCAGGTTCAGGGCCGTCCGCTCTGCCGCCAGCAGGGCGCGAGCATCCGCCTCGACCTCGACCAGCACGGCCCCGGCCTCAAAGGCGTCGCCATCGGCGTGGCGCAGACGGATGCGGGCATCGACATCCATGGCCTGGACCGCCAGGCGCACACAGTCGACCCCGGCCAGCACACCCGGCTTGCGGGCCGCGAAGACGGCGCTCATGCGCGTGCCAGGTGGGATACAGGCCTGGGCCGTCACATCACCGGCGCGGCCCAGGTCTTCGGCCAGGGCGGCGCGGATCACCGGCGCGATGATCAGGTCGGGCAGCGCGCGGCTCATGCCGGGATCTCCTCTTTGCGGGTGGGGGTGGGGTCGGTCGACCCTGGGCGCCTCAGCACGGTGTGGCGGGCCTGCGGCAGGGTATCGGGATAGTCCGAGCGGAAGTGGCCGCCCCGGCTTTCGCGGCGGGCCAGGGCCGATTCGGCGATCAGGCGAGCCGCCAGCAGCGGCAGGGTTCCCGGAGCCTGGCTTTCCAGCGTCGCGATCTCTTCCAGGGCCCGTTCAAGACCTGTGGCATCGCGGACCACACCCACCTGCGAACTCATCGTCGCACGCAGCCTCTGCAGGGCCGGGGTCGGCAGATCTGATGGCGACGCGAGAGCACCGACAGCCCGACTGCCGGACGTCTCCAGGGTCGCTGCGGCGCGGCCGGTCCGGCGTCCAAAGGACGCGGCCTCCAGCAGTGAGTTTGAGGCCAGGCGATTGGCCCCGTGTACGCCGGTCGAGGCGCATTCGCCGACGGCGAACAGGCCGGGTAAGGTGGTGGCTCCATCGGTCTCAGCGGCGATACCACCCATCGAATAGTGGGCCGCTGCCGCCACCGGGATCGGCTGGAATCGTGGGTCTAGACCGGCGCGCATGCAGGTGGCGAAGACCGCCGGGAAATGGGCCGGGAAGGCCTCCCCCACGGCTGAACGGGCATCGAGGAAGGCCCCTTGCCCGCTTGCAACCGCCGCATGAACGGCGCGGGCGACAATGTCACGAGCTTGCAGATCGGCATCGGGTTCCCGCCCCAGCAGCAAGGCCCCTGTCGCGTCGATCAGGCGCGCGCCCTCGCCGCGCAGGGCCTCCGTCGCCAACGGCATGGGGTCGAGACCGACATTGATGGCGGTGGGATGAAACTGGACGAACTCGGGGTCGCGGATCTCGGCTCCGGCCCGCCAGGCCAGGGCCAACCCCTCACCGATCAGGGAGGTCGGCGTCGTCGTGCGCGCATAAAGACCGCCGTAGCCGCCGGTTGCCAGCACCACCGCCGGGGCCAGGACGCGAACCAGACGCCCTTCGCGCTCGATCAGGGCACCGATCACGCGGCCCTCGGCGTTCTGGATCAGATCGCGCAGACGCGCCGAGTCCCAGGTCGTGACATGGCGGGCACCTCTGAGCGCCACCACCAGGGTCGACAGGATCGCACGACCGGCCCCGTCGCCGCCGACACGGGCGACCCGGGCGCGCGAATGGGCCGCCTCCAGCCCCACGGCAAAGTCGCCGTCGGAGGTCCGGTCGAACGGAGCGCCCAGTCGAGCCAGCCACTCAATCGTGTCTCGACCATCCGAGGTCAGGGCATGGGCAGCCTCTGGCACCACCAGTCCGGCCCCCGCGGCCAGGGTATCGGCGGCATGAAGCTCGGCGCTGTCCTCGCCCCGCAGGGCTGCGGCCACACCGCCCTGGGCCCAGGCCGAGGAACAGGCTTCAAGCAGGGGCGCGGGCGTGATGACCAGGGCCCGACGCGGAGCCGCCTCCAGCGCTGCCGACAGTCCGGCCATGCCGCCGCCGATGATCAGGACGCCGTCGTGGCGAAGGGTCTGGGTCAAGCGAAGTCGCCCTCGGGGACGTCAGCCGAAGAAGTCATTGGCGGAGACCGAAATAGTCCGCGATCATGTTCAGACCCACCATCGGATCGCCGGCCAGAATCGTGGGTGCGACGGCAGCGACCGCCACACAGGCCAGCGCCGTCATCAGATAGAGGCCGAGGCTCTGCACGGTTTCCCGATTGGTCAGAGGCCGTCCCGACGGAACCTGGGGGCCGCGACGCAGGTGCCCGAACAAGGCGAGGGCCAGAAAAATGCCGAAGATGTAGCTGCCGCGCGTCATGGCCCAGACGATGACAGCCGCACCGATAGCCAGCAGGACGCCCTGTTCGATGCGGGGGTGGATGCGTGCCAGCAGCGGCCCGATCGCCTTGGACCCGTCGAGCGGTGGAGCCGGAGCCAGGTTGATCAGATTGATCATGCAGATCACGAAGGCCCCGAGGATCCACATGGGATCCCCGAGCAACAGATAAAGTCCGAAAAACGGGATCGTCGCCAACAGGCCAAACAGCGGGCCGGCGAGTGACACGACCACCCCGTCCCAGACGCTCTTGGGACCGCGCTGCCCCGCCGCAACCCCGCCGAGAAAAGGGATGATGTAGATCCTGGCCGGGCCCATGCCGAGCCGGTTCATCGCCAGGACGTGGCCGTACTCATGCACAATCAGGCCGAAGATCAGCGCCACGGCGATGATCCAGCTTTGGGTCAGGTACCAGATGAAGCCCGCAAACAGCAGCGTCCCGCCGATCGCCACGGCAGGGTGCTGCCCCCGGATCGGCGGCGGTTCGGCTGGGGCCTGATCCGGCCCGGTCGGAACCGAAGGCTGAGGCGGCTGGCCCGACGCGGGCGTATCCCAGGGGCCAGGTCGGCGTGTGTCGTTTGTCATGGGGTTCAGTTGAGCCTCAGGCGCGTGCTTCGCAAGCCTTGCTAAAGCGCGTTCCGATAGGTGGGAACCGGGTATCGGATCCAAACGCGCGTCACCAAGACCTAAAGCAGGGCTGAATCCGGTTCCGACGAAAAGAGCCCTGCGCTAGATCATCTCGACCTGAACGCGGTGACCGCGCGCCCGCACCAGATCATAGCGGGCCGGCTTTTGCGGCGGCGGCAGGTCGACCATGCGCTGAACCGCCAGACGGGCGCGTTCGGCAATTTCCGGGTCCACCGTAACCTCGAACTTCATGTCGCGCAGGCAGTCGCGAATGTTCTCAAGCGTGATGCGGCGCATATGCGGGCACAGGTTGCACGGCCCCACAAACTCGGTGTCGGGCAGCTCGCCCTTGATGTTGGACGCCATCGAGCATTCGGTGATCAGCACGACGCGCGCCGGCCGGTGTTTCATCACATAGTCGGTCATGGCCGCCGTCGAGCCGGCGAAGTCGGAGGCCTCGAGGATCTCTTCTGGGCATTCCGGGTGGGCCAGGATCTCGGCTTCCGGCCAGGCCGCGCGCATGTCGGCAATGTCGTCGGTGGTGAAGCGTTTGTGGACCTCGCAATGGCCGGCCCAGGCGATGATCTTCACATCCGTCTGCTGGGCGACGTTGCGCGCAAGGTACTCATCCGGGATCAGGATGACGCGGTCCACGCCCCACTCTTTGGCCGCCCATTCCACGATCTGCACCGCATTGGCCGACGTACAGCAGATGTCGGTCTCGGCCTTCACATCGGCGGTGGTGTTCACATAGGTGATGACCGGCAGGCCCGGATAGCGTTGCTTGATCAGGCGCACATCCGCACCCGTGATCGAACTGGCCAGCGAGCAGCCGGCCCGCAGGTCGGGGATCAGCACCGTCTTGTCCGGGCTGAGAATCTTGGAGGTTTCCGCCATGAAATGCACGCCGGCCTGGACGATGACCCGGGCCTCGCTGCGCGCCGCCTCCTTGGCCAGGCCCAGGCTGTCGCCGACGAAATCGCCGACGCCATGGAAGATTTCGGGCGTCATGTAGT
>Ga0209573_1003701_pt1 | contig 16254 bp, 13 predicted proteins | sample TNRBio252014_DNA_FD_185870 | JGI IMG/M metagenome (GOLD analysis project Ga0209573, IMG submission 185870) | Wastewater treatment Type I Accumulibacter community from EBPR Bioreactor in Madison, WI, USA - TNR Reactor_6/25/2014_ DNA (SPAdes)... | ecosystem: Engineered > Bioreactor > EBPR >...
CATCCGCAACGTCGCCCAGTCCTACGGCAAGACCGCGACCTTCATGCCCAAGCCCGTCTACGGCGACAACGGCTCGGGCATGCACTGCCACTTCTCGATCTGGAAGGGCGGCAAGCCGGTGTTCGCTGGCGACAAGTACGCCGGCCTCTCGGAGACCTGCCTGTACTTCATCGGCGGCGTCATCAAGCACGCCAAGGCGGTGAACGCCTTCACCAACCCCTCGACCAACTCCTACAAGCGTCTGGTCCCCGGCTTCGAAGCCCCGGTGCTGCTGGCCTATTCGGCCCGCAACCGCTCGGCTTCCTGCCGCATTCCGTGGACGAACTCGCCGAAGGCCAAGCGCGTCGAGGTCCGCTTCCCCGATCCGATGGCCAACCCCTACCTCGCCTTCTCGGCGCTGGTGATGGCGGGCATGGACGGCATCCTCAACAAGATCCATCCGGGCGAGGCGATGGACAAGGATCTCTACGATCTGCCCCCGCGCGAGCTGAAGAAGATCCCGACCGTCTGCGGCTCTCTGCGCGAAGCGCTCCAGAGCCTCGACAAGGACCGCGCCTTCCTCAAGGCCGGCGGCGTGTTCACCGACGACTTCATCGACAGCTTCATCGAGTTGAAGATGAACGAGGTCATCAAGTTCGAGCACACCCCGCATCCGGTCGAGTACGTCATGTACTACTCGCTCTGATGGCGCTCTGCCGGGGCGCTCACGCGCCCCGGTGGGTGTACTAAGGGCTCTGATGATGCACGACCGGGGCGCTCTCGCGCCCCGGTGGGATGGACTACCTCAAGGGCCGCCCTCGGGCGGCCTTTTTGCTGGCGGGTTACAAATGCCGTCAGGGCACGCGGGAGTTGCGCCAGCCCCTTGCCGCGATCGCAAAATGCGGGACAATGGCCACCTCAGGAGGCTGTCATGCGCGCCATCATTGCCGGATTGTCGTTATTCTGTGCGCTCCCCGCGCTCGCCCAGTCCGCCGCCCCCGCGCCGCTGACGGGCGACCAGCGCTGGGTGGTGATCGCCAGCCGGCAGACGGCGGACGAGGCGATCGGCGTCGCCCGCAGCTACACCGGCACGCGCGTCTTCCGCTCGGTCAACGGCTGGTTCGCCGTGGTCAGCGGCCCGCGCGAGGTGCGTGATCCACGCAAGGTCAAGGCCGATCTCGTCGGCAACGAGGACTACCCCAAGGACATCGTGTTTTCCAAGGGCGACAACTATGTCGAGGGCATCTGGCAGGACAGCCCGGCCAAGCCGATCCGCGAGTATGAATCGGACGGCAGCACGGCGGCCCATTCCTTCACCCTTGACGACCTGACGATCACCTATCGCACCGAGAAGAAGGGCGAGAGCGAGTTCCTGCCCATCGTCAGCGGTTCGGTTCAGGGCCGGCCGGTGTTCACCATCGCCATGGAAGAGGCGATGGCGGAAGCGCCGCGGCTGACCATCCGCCTGTTCCGCCTCGATCCCGCCGCGCCCCGGCCGACGGTGATGGTCACCGGCTACACCGGCGGCGCCCATTGCTGTTATGCCAGCAGTTTTGCCACGGCGGATGCCTCAGGCAGCTGGCATGTGGTGACCGGCGCCACGCTCGACAGCGGCGGCTATCAGGTCGAGGACGTCGACCGCGACGGCACGCTGGAACTGAGCCATGTCGACAACAGCTTCCTTTACACCTTTGCCTCCTATGCCGGCTCGATCGCGCCGCGCCGCGTGGTGCGTCTGGTCGGCAAGGAATTGAAGGATGTGACGCGCGAGCCGCGCTACCGGGCTTTCCTGCGCCAGGATCTGGCCAGCATGGAGCATTTCGTCGACAAGAGCGGCATGGGCGAGGTCAACGGCTATCTCGCCGGCTGGGTGGCCGGCAAGGCGCTGGTCGGCGAACTGGACGAGGCCTGGAAGGTGATGCTCCAGCGCTATGAACGGCGCAGCGCCATCAGCTTCGAAAAATGCACCGTGCCCAACCTGTCCCAGGACCAGTGCCCGCCCGGCAGGCTGAAGAAGCAGACCTATCCCGAGGCCCTGCGCGAGCATCTGATCAGCAACGGTTATGGCACCCCGCCCTGAGCCCCGCGCTCAGGATTTGCCGCCATGCGGGCCGATCAGATGGGCCAGACGGTCGATCTTGTCGTGCAGCGCCATGATTTCGAGTTCGGCCTTCAGGTTGACATCGTAGTCCTGCCCGGCCTGCATCCGGTCGATCTTCGCCTGCCGGTTCTGGCTCATCATGATGATCGGCGCCTGAAGGGCCGCCAGCATCGACAGGATCAGGTTCAGGAAAATGAACGGATAGGGATCGAAGCGCTGCGCAACCGGCGCCAGAAAGGCATTCCAGACCGACCATAGCGCGAGGAACAGGGCAAACCCGGCGACAAAGCTCCAGGACCCGCCCCATGCGGCCAGATGGTCAGCCCAGCGCTCGCCAGGCGTGCGCTTCTCATGCAGGTCGTGCGCGACGTTGCGGGCGATATGATGGCGCTGGGCAATCTTGACGATCAGCCGCCGCTCGCGCTCGGACAGATGCTCGACGCCGCTTTCCATGAGTTCGTGGGCCAGCGCCCTGATCCGTTCATCCATCTCCGCCTCCGCGCTGCACATGGCGCGACCCTAGCCGAGCCGCCGCGCCGGCGCACCCCTGCCCGTCAATTGCGTCGCCATGCATTGCAAAGCCGCCCGGCTCCGCTATCTTCCGGTCATGATCGTTCGTGGAGGACAAAAATGACGATTTCCCGCAGACTTCTTCTGGCCGGCGCCGCCGCGCTCGCCGCCGCCCCCGCCCTTGCCCAGGCCTATCCGGGCCGGCCGGTGACGCTGGTGGTGCCCTTCGCCCCCGGCGGCACCACGGACATCGTCGCCCGCATCGTCGCCGCCCGCATTGCCGATGCCCTCGGCCAGCCGATGGTGGTTGAGAACAAGGCCGGTGCCGGCGGCGCCATCGGTGCCACCTTCACCAAGAACGTCGCGCCCGACGGCTATTCGCTCGGGGTCGGCACGGTCTCGACCACCGCCACCGTTCCGGCCATCCAGCCCAGCGTCGGCTACGATCCGACCAAGGACTTCACGCCGATCATCAACATGGCGCTGACGCCGAACCTCATTGCCGTGCATCCCTCCTTCCCGGCCAAGGACTACAAGGGCTTCATCGAGGAACTGAAGAAGAACCCGGACAAGTACGCCTATGCCTCGTCCGGTCAGGGCGGCATCGGCCACTTGCAGACCGAACTGTTCAAGCTGCTCGCCGGCGTCTCGATGACCCACATTCCCTACAAGGGTGCCGGCCCGGCGCTGAACGACGTGGTTGCCGGCCAGGTGCCGATCATGTTCGACAACATGCCCTCGGCCCTGCCCCACATCAAGACCGGCAAGCTGATCCCCATCGTCGTCGCCGCGCCGGAGCGGCTGAAGGGCCTGCCGGACGTCCCGACCTTCAAGGAACTCGGCCTCGAACCGGTCAACCGCCCTGCCTACTACGGTATCCTCGGCCCCAAGGGCCTGCCCAAGGAGATCATCGAGAAGATCCACGCCGCCGCCAAGATGACGCTGAGCCTGCCCGACGTGAAGGCCAAGATCGAGGACACCGGCTCGCTCGTCCTTGCCAACACGCCCGACGAGTTCGCCAAGCAGATCGCCGACGAATTCGCCGTCTATAAGAAGGTCGTGGCCGAAAAGGGCCTCAAACCGGAATAAGCGAGGGGCCCCCTGCGACATTGCGCGCGGGGGCCTGAGCGCCAGACAGAATCACCTGCATCGTCTGGCCGGGGGGCACCCTCCGGCCTTGTCGATTCGAGCGCAAGGCCCGCCGCCCCGCCGCGGGCGAACCGTGCAGCAGAGCGCAATGCTCAAGTTGAGAGAATTGTTGGGGTTTTGACGCCGGCAATCGATTTGCGGGCAAATCCTCACGGACAGCGACCACAACATCTAGTAGGCCGGCGTCGCGGGCCACCTGCCGCTATGGTTAACGGAGGGTTAACGGGCGGGGCGCCGAGTCTGGTTCGCGCGACATCGCTGATTCTCCTTTGTCCACGAATGATTCCAACGGCTTGCGCCGGGCTGTTCACACTGTCCCCAATCTCCACAGTCTCGCCACAAGATGTTGGTAGGTTTGCGTCAAGCCCCAACTAGATATTGACGAGCCGCGGCCTCTCACACTAGCTTGAGCCCCGTTGCGCCAGGGCTGGTCCCGATGCGGCAGGAGAGGTTTGGCGTTCGGTTTGAGCCCTCCCGCCCCCGGTATCCGCCACAGGACACTCAAGTACCAGCCGGCGTTAACAACAGGTCTAGGCACAAGCAGTTTTGGGGCAGGAGCCGTGGCACGCGGCTCACGGGCGCTTTGTCGCCCGACGATCGGGGAATGACCATGCGGATTGAACGGCGTTACACCACGGCTGGAACCTCCCCCTATGCGGGGATCGCGTTCCACTTCACCAGGTCGGAAATCCGCAACCCGGACGGGTCGGTGGTCTTCCGCGCCGACAATCTCGACGTGCCGCAGAGCTGGTCGCAGGTCGCCGCCGATGTGCTGGCGCAGAAGTATTTCCGCAAGGCCGGCGTTCCGGCCCGGCTGAAGAAGGTCGAGGAAAACGACGTTCCCTCCTTCCTCTGGCGTTCGGTTCCCGACGAGGCGGCGCTGGCCGCCCTGCCCGAGGCCGAGCGTGTCGGCCCCGAAACCTCGGCCCGGCAGGTGTTCGACCGCCTCGCCGGCTGCTGGACCTACTGGGGCTGGAAGGGCGGCTATTTCACCTCCGAAGAGGACGCTTCGGCCTTCCACGACGAGCTGCGCTTCATGCTGGCGACGCAGAAGTGCGCGCCCAACTCGCCGCAGTGGTTCAACACCGGCCTGCACTGGGCCTATGGCATCGATGGCCCGGGCCAGGGCCACTATTACGTCGACTACAAGACCGGCAAGCTGGTGAAGTCGAAGTCCTCCTACGAGCATCCCCAGCCGCACGCCTGCTTCATCCAGTCGGTGGCCGATGATCTGGTCAACGACGGCGGCATCATGGACCTGTGGGTGCGCGAGGCGCGCCTGTTCAAGTACGGCTCGGGCACCGGCTCCAACTTCTCCCGCCTGCGCGGCGAGGGCGAGAAGCTGTCGGGCGGCGGCCGCTCGTCGGGCCTGATGAGCTTCCTCAAGATCGGCGACCGCGCCGCCGGGGCGATCAAGTCGGGCGGCACCACCCGCCGCGCCGCCAAGATGGTGGTGGTCGATGCCGATCACCCGGACATCGAGGCCTATATCGACTGGAAGGTGAAGGAGGAGGAGAAGGTCGCCGCTCTCGTTGTCGGCTCCAAGACCCTCTCGCGTCACCTCAAGGCCATCCTGAAAGCCTGCGTCAACTGTGACGGCGAGGGCGACGCCTGCTTCAACCCGGAGAAGAACCCGGTTCTCAAGCGCGAGATCAAGGCTGCCCGCAAGGCCAGCGTGCCGGATGGCTCGATCAAGCGCGTGCTCCAGTTCGCGCGTCAGGGCTTCAAGGACCTGAGCGTCGACATCTATGACACCGACTGGGATTCGGAGGCCTACCTCACGGTCTCGGGCCAGAACTCCAACAACTCGGTGCGCGTCGACGACGCCTTCCTCAACGCCGTGGAAGCCGGCTCGGACTGGCAGCTCAAGGCCCGCATGTCGGGCAAGGTGACCAAGGAGATCAAGGCCCGCGACCTGTGGGACAAGATCGGCTATGCCGCCTGGGCCTGCGCCGATCCCGGCATCCAGTTCCACACCACCATCAACGACTGGCACACCTGCCCGGCCTCGGGGTCGATCGTCGCCTCCAATCCGTGCTCGGAATACATGTTCCTCGACGACACGGCCTGCAACCTCGCCTCGCTCAACCTTCTGGAGTTCTACAACCCTGATACGCGCGTGTTCGACACGGCGATGTACGAGCATGGCGTGCGGCTGTGGACCATCGTGCTCGAAGTCTCGGTGCTGATGGCCCAGTTTCCGTCGAAGGAAATCGCCCAGCTCTCCTACGATTTCCGCACCCTTGGCCTGGGCTATGCCAACATCGGCGGCCTGCTGATGACCATGGGCCTGTCCTATGACTCGGCAGAGGCGCGCGCCCTGTGCGGCGCTCTCTCGGCGGTGATGACCGGCATCTGCTATGCCACCTCGGCCGAGATGGCGGCGGAACTGGGTCCGTTCCCGTCCTATCCGAAGAACAAGCAGCACATGCTGCGCGTCATCCGCAACCATTACCGCGCCGCCCGCGGCGAGACCTCGGGCTATGAGGCGCTGTCCACCAACCCGGTGGCGCTCGACCATGCCGCCTGCCCGGTCGCCGACCTGCCGGCCCACGCCGTCGCGGCCTGGGACAAGGCGCTGAGCCTTGGCGGCAAGCACGGCTATCGCAACGCCCAGGTCTCGGTGGTCGCCCCCACCGGCACCATCGGCCTGGTGATGGATTGCGACACCACCGGCATCGAGCCCGATTTCGCGCTGGTGAAGTTCAAGAAGCTGGCCGGCGGCGGCTATTTCAAGATCATCAACCGCGCCGTGCCGGCCGCCCTGCGCGCGCTGGGCTACAGCGAGGCGGAGATCGCCGAGATCGAGGCCTATGCCGTCGGCCACGGCTCGCTGAAGCAGGCGCCGGCGATCAACGCCGCCACGCTCGGCGCGCGCGGCTTCACCCCGGCGATCATCGAGAAGATCGAAAAGGCCCTGCCCGCCGCCTTCGACATCAAGTTCGTCTTCAACCGCTGGACCCTCGGCGATGACTTCCTCAGGGGCGAGCTGAAGATCCCGGCCGAGAAGCTCAACGACCCGGCCTTCGAGGTCCTGCCCCATCTCGGCTTCTCGAAGGCCGACATCGAGGCCGCCAACATCCACATCTGCGGCGCCATGACGCTGGAAGGCGCGCCGCACCTGAAGGCCGAGCACCTGCCGGTGTTCGATTGCGCCAACCCCTGCGGCAAGCTGGGCAAGCGCTATCTCTCGGTCAACAGCCACATCGACATGATGGCCGCGGCGCAGCCCTTCATCTCGGGCGCGATTTCCAAGACCATCAACATGCCCAACGACGCCTCGGTGGAGGATTGCAAGGACGCCTACATGCGCTCCTGGCGTCTGGCGCTGAAGGCCAACGCGCTCTATCGCGACGGCTCCAAGCTGTCGCAGCCGCTCAACGCCGCGCTGATCGAGGACGAGGCCGACGAGGACGGCGCCGACATCGAGACCTTCGTCTCCCTGCCGGCCGCCGCCAAGGCGACGCAGATCACCGAGCGGATCGTCGAGCGCATCATCGAGCGCATCGAGGTGACCCGCGAGCGCGAGAAGCTGCCGGGCCGCCGCAAGGGCTACACCCAGAAGGCGATCGTCGGCGGCCACAAGGTCTACCTGCGCACCGGCGAATATGACGACGGCCGCCTCGGCGAACTCTTCATCGACATGCACAAGGAGGGCGCCGCCTTCCGCGCGATGATGAACAACTTCGCCATCGCGGTGTCGCTGGGCCTGCAATACGGCGTGCCGCTGGAAGAATACGTGGAGGCCTTCACCTTCACCCGCTTCGAGCCGGCGGGCCTCGTGCAGGGCAACGAGTCGATCAAGAACGCCACCTCGATCCTCGACTACATCTTCCGCGAACTGGCGGTGTCGTATCTCTCGCGCTACGATCTCGCCCATGTCTCGCCCGAGGATATCGGCAACACCACGCTGGGCGGCGGCGTCGGCCAGGACCCCGACCTCGACGCGGCGCCGGCCCCCACGCCGGCCCCGATCTCGAAGGGCTTCGTCCGTTCCAAGACGGTGAACTTCGCCAACCTGTCGGTGGTCGCGGGCCATGGCGCGGCGCCGGTGGTCGAAACCCGCATCCGCGAGGCGGGCTACTCGGTGGTCGGCGCCACCGCGCTCAAGCAGGAGGCGGAGATCGTCCACGCGGTCGAAACCCTCGGCTTTGCCGCCCCCGCCGCCCCCTCGGTGGCTGACAAGCGCAAGGAAGCGCAGATGAAGGGCTATGTCGGCGAGGCCTGCCCGGAATGCGCCAACTTCACGCTGGTGCGCAACGGCACCTGTCTGAAGTGCGACACCTGCGGGTCCACGACCGGCTGTTCGTAAGCGAGTTTTGAGGTGACTTGTCCACTTGGATACCGGTAAGCTGCACGAAAATGTCAAGCCTGACGACAAAACTGAGACTGAACAATGAATTTTGTATTTCAGGATATGAACGGGCAAGCCAAAGTGCCAGAACAACAGAGCGTTGACCGAATTGATAATATCAGATCGGCATCTGACGCCTACTTTTCGGCAGATGTTGAAACAGATGGGCCAATACCTGGCCCATTCTCAATTTTGTCATTTGCGTTAGTCTATGCTGGATCGTTCGATGGAAAGGATTTTAAGAAACCCTCTTCTTATAATAAAACTTTTTATAGAGAACTTCAGCCTATTTCTGATAAATTTCAAATTGAGGCATTACAGGTAAATCGTCTTGATCGGGAACACCTCGTACTAAACGGAACACCACCGCAACTTGCCATGCCTGAAGCTGATGCTTGGGTTAGGAAGGTCGCTGGAGACGCAACACCCGTTTTGGTAGCTTACCCTCTATGTTTTGATTGGTCATGGCTGTATTGGTATTTTATCCAATTTTCAAATAATGGGTCTCCATTTGGTCATTCGAGATGCTTTGACATCAAGACAGCCATATCTGTAAAAATGGGTATCCCAATCGCAGGCTCTGGACGAGCGCAATTGCCAGCAACCCTAGTATCTCACCGATCACACACACACAACGCACTAGATGATGCTATGGAACAAGCTGAAATTTTTGCAAATGTCTTTTCAAAGGAATAAGTGATGCTAAATCAAATTTTGAAGCGTCGAGATTCTTCAATAAAACGTATTTCTAACCTACAAAAGAAGTTAAAGACGGCAGAGTTTCTCTTAAAAAATGTCGCATGCGTTTACGCAACAGGTTCGTTTGGACGCAAAGAAGCCGGGATTGATAGCGATTTAGATTTATTTATTGTGAGCACTTCAGAAAACTCCGCAAAATCAAATAAAATTTTTACACGCTTAGACGAAATTTGCTTGAAAGCAAAACTTATAGAAGCCACGCGCAAACTAAAAATTAACGAATTCGACGGAGATGGAAAATATTTAATTCATTATAATATTGATGAATTAAAAAATCAACTTGGGCACCCAGACGACGACGCACTTAACACTTTTACCGCTCGCCTTCTTTTGCTATTAGAAAGCTCACCTTTATTGGGAAGCGATGCTTACAATACTATTGTTGGTGATGTCATCGAAGCCTATTGTGAAGATTTTCCAAAACATCAAGACGAATTTGTGCCCACATTTCTCATTAACGACATATTACGTTTATGGAGAACCCTTTGTGTCAATTATGAAGCAAGAACAACAAAAGAAACTCCAGAAGCGCACACGAAAAGACGACAAAAGAATTATACATTGAAATACAGTCGGCTACTTACGTGTTTCTCTGGAGTATTGTTTCTTTTGTCTGTTTTTAGAAACAAATCAACTGTTTCTCCAGACGACATCAAAGATATGACTAAATTATCTCCAAGCGAAAGAATAGAATTTATAATTAGAAACAGCAACATAGAAAAAGCAAAAGAACCATTGAAAAATATACTAAATGAATATGATGAATATCTGACAATCAAAAGTGATGCCGCCAAATTCAAGGAAATATTTCTCGATTACAAAAGTACTCAGTTTTACATGAAGAAATCTTATGAATTTTCAAGATTATTCTTTGAGGCAATCGACATCATAGGGGATAGAAATCGTTTTCATCAAATTCTTGTTGTGTAATTTTTATTGCATTTTGTTGATATTAAATACAATTTTCTTATATTTCAGACAACTGGACGCGCCCGGCCGGCGCCGCTAGAACCGGCGCGTCCTGAACCGAGCGCCGCCATGACCGACAGCCACACCCTCGCCCCGCTTCTCACCCGCATCGCCGAGGCGCTGGAGCGTCTGGCCCCGCCGGTGCCGCAGACGCCGGATTTCGAGGTGGCCGACGCCTATGTCTGGTCGGCCAGCCGTCAGGCGCTGAGCCCGGTGCACAAGGTCAACCGCGTGCCGCTGGAACTGCTGGTCGGCATCGATCTGGTGCGTGACCTGCTGGTCGACAACACCCGCCGCTTCGCGCAGGGCCTGCCGGCCAACAACGTGCTGCTCTGGGGCGCGCGCGGCATGGGCAAGTCCTCGCTGGTCAAGGCGGCGCAGGCCTCGGTCAACGCCGCCCTGCCGGCCGGTGCGACGCGGCGGCTCAAGCTGGTCGAGATTCACCGCGAGGACATCGACACCCTGCCCGCCCTGCTGGCGGCGATGCGCGATTCGCACCACCGCTTCCTGGTCTTCTGCGACGACCTGTCGTTCGACGCCGGCGAAACCTCGTACAAGTCGCTGAAAGCCGTGCTGGAAGGCGGGCTGGAGGGGCGCCCGGCCAACGTGCTGTTCTATGCCACCTCCAACCGCCGCCACCTGATGCCGCGCGACATGATCGACAACGAGCGCGCCACCGCCATCAACCCCGGCGAGGCGGTGGAGGAAAAGGTCTCCCTCTCCGATCGGTTCGGCCTGTGGCTGGGCCTGCACAAGTGCTCGCAGGACGAATATCTGGCGATGGTTCACGCCTATGCCGCGCATTTCGGCCTCGCGCTCGACCGCGAGACGATGGACCGCGAGGCGCTGGAATGGTCGACCACGCGCGGCAGCCGCGCCGGCCGCACCGCCTGGCAGTACATCCAGGATCTCGCCGGCCGCCTCGGCAAGCCGCTCGACCTCTGACGCCTGCGCCCTTGCATCGCCGCCGCGCGCGGGCCACATCTAGCCGTGTGAACCGCCGGAGCCGCAATGCAAGTCCTGTTCGTCATCGCCGCCATCGCCTTCATCTACTGGGCGTTCCAGAACGGCTATCTGAAGACGGACAACGGCCAGATGGCGCAGCTGGTGCGCACCTTCGGCGGCTATGCGCTGATCGGCACGGCCATCTCGATGCTGATGTCGGGAAAATTCTACGCCGGCGTTCCGATGGGGCTGGTCGGCCTCTGGCTCTCGGGCATCATCAACATCCCCGGCGTCAAGAGCTTCACCAGCATCTTCGGCGGCCAGAAGACAGCCATGCTTGACATCGCGATCGACCCCGCCTCGGGCCGCATTGCCGGCACGGTGAGTGCGGGCACCTTCGCCGGGCGGGCGCTCGATTCGCTGTCACGGCAGGAATGCTATGCCCTGCTCGCCGATCTCGGCGCCGCCGATCAGGCCGGGCTCAGGCTATTCGCTGTATACCTTGACGGCCGGTTTCCCGGCTGGCGTGAAGACCTGCAAGGTGGTCCGCACGCGGGGGCGGGCCAGAAGGCGCGCCCGGGCGTAATGACGGACGAGGAAGCCTACAAGGTCCTTGGCCTTCGCCCCGGCGCGGACGAGGCCGCGATCCGGGAGGCCCACCGGCGGCTGATGCTGAAGCTCCACCCGGACGTCGGCGGTACGGACGCGCTGGCGGCGCTGGTCAACGAAGCCAAGGATATTCTGCTCAGGCGCCATCGCTAAACTCCGGCTACGCAACATCTACACCACACGCTTGTTTCGCGACGCTTTCGCCTGTCGGGGTCGTTGCCCCCCTCCCCGCATTCGCCGGGAGGTCATGTCGGATGCCTGCCTCAGATCTTCTGGGCAAAGCAGCTGAAGCCGTTCTTCTTGAGAGCCTTGCAGGCCGCTTCGGCTTCCCCGTTCTCGAAACCCGAGAAGCGGGCGCGGAACAGCGTGGCCTCACCCTTCTGCACCTTCTCGGTGAAGGCCGAAGCCTCGGCCAGAACCTTCGGGTTGGCGGACCTGGCCTTCGACAGGATGCCGCGCGCCTTGTCCTCGTCGTCGGTGGCGCCCAGCTGGATCACCCAGCCCGAGCGGACCTTGGCTGCCTCGGCGGCCGGCATGGCGGCAACCCGGGGCTGCGGCGCGGCGGCGATCGCCTGAACCTTGGCCACCTTGCCCGGCTCGACCCGCACCGCCTGCGCGGCCGGCAGGGCCTCATCCTTGGCGCTGAAGCCGGTGTAGCCGGTCGGCATCGGCTGGTTCACATCCGCCTCGGCGGCGGCAGTGTCGATGGCGTTGGTCACGCCGACCATGCCGGGGGGCACAAGGCGGCCCTGGCTCTTCTGCGACACGGGCTGCGGGCCCACGCTCCAGCGCATGGCCGGGCCGGCCGGGGTGGTGGCGGCGGCCAGCGCCAGCGGGGCCGAGCCCGGGCGGATCGGTGTGGTGGCGCCGGTGGCGACCAGCGCCATCGGCTGGCCGACGCGCGGCGAGGGAGCCACGGCGGCGGCGGGCCGCACCGGCGGCAGTTCGGAAATGACGGCCGGCTTGGGGCGGGCCGGCGGCTGCACAGCGGCCAGCGCCACCGGCGCACCCGGCCGGACCGCCGGGGCGGCGCCGCGGGCGGCGGGCTTGTCGTCGGCATCGTCGAGATCGGCGGCGGCAACCTCGACGGCCTTCGGCGTCATGCGGGCACCGGCATAGGCGCGCGGCAAGTGTTCATCGACCAGCGAGGCGACCTGCGCATCGCGCACCCGGCCGGACTTGCCGCCCAGCACCACGGTGACGATGTGGCGCCCGTCGGCCTTGGCCGAGGTCAGCAGGTTGAACCCGGAGGCCCGGGTGTAGCCGGTCTTGATGCCGTCCACGCCCTCGACCCGGCCGAGCAGCCGGTTGTGGTTGCGATAGGCGGCGCCGTCATAGTTGAACACGCGCGTGCCGAAATAGGTGTAGTACTTGGGGAAGCGGTCCTGGATCGCCCGGCCCAGCGTCGCAAGGTCGCGCGCGGTGGTGATCTGGTCCGGGTCCGGCAGGCCCGAGGCATTGGCGAAATTGGTGTTGCGCATGCCGATGGCGTGCGCCTTCAGGGTCATCAGCTCGGCGAACCGGTCCTCCGAACCGCCGAGGTTTTCGGCAATCGTGGCGGCCACGTCGTTGGCCGATTTGGTGACCACCGCCTTGATCGCGTCATCGACGGTGATCGTCTCGCCCGGCTGCAACCCCAGTTTCGACGGCGCCATGCGCGAGGCGCGGGCGCTGACCTTCAATTCCGAATCGAGCGTGATCCGCCCCTTCTCCAGCTGCTCGAACAGCATGTAGAGCGTCATCACCTTGGTGATCGACGCCGGATGGCGATGCGCATCCGGGTTGGTCGCCTGAAGCACCTTGCCGCTCTTGACGTCGACGACGATCGACGCATACGGCGGGCTGTAGGTCGACCGCTGATACCTGCGGCGGGCCTCTGCCGAATTGGTGATGCTCATCAGCACCGACGTGGCCACCACCGCAGACACAGCAACGCGACCGAATACGCCACTCACACGCATACCACCCATACTGAACGCCCCGTTTCAGGACCCCGGCCGCAAGCCGTTGCCCAGCACCGCACACAACACCGGTCGATCTGATGCCCGACCGTGAGCACAGCAACGAAGGTTAGGTCGGTTCGGTTACCCGAGACTTAATCGCGCCAAAAAATATCAAATGCCGCACAACCCGCGGCTGCACTGCCGCCGCACCGCGTCTTCCTCGAAAGGCTCATGCATAAAACCGCATTGCTGCAATGCAAAAATCGCCTTGACTTTTTTGTGCAGCGCAACAATATACGCCTCAAGTCAGTTCGCAGTCACCGCATCAAACGGCTTAAGGAGCCCCCCATGTTCAAGATCGAAGATTTCTCGAAGTTCGGCCTCAACACCGACGCGTTCACCAAGAGCTTCGCCGCTCAGCAGAAGTCGGCTCAGGCGATCGCCACCGAGACCCAGGACTTCGCCAAGAAGGCCTACGAGGCCGGTTCGGCCGCCGTCGAGAAGCTGTCGGGCGTGAAGACCCTCGACAAGGCCATTGAAATCCAGACCGATTACGCCAAGGCCTCCTACGAAGGCTTCGTCGCTTACGCCACCAAGATCGGCGAGCTGTACACCGACGCCGCCAAGGAAGTCGTCAAGCCGTTCGAAGCTGCCCTGAACAAGGCCGCCTGATCGGTAAAGACCCTGCTGCCGCTGAGGCCCTCCCCCTCGCGGCAGTCAAGACGGGCCCGGCGTCCTCCCCGCCGGGCCCTTTTTGCATCTGCGAACACCCCGGCGGTCACCCTGATCACGGCCCGCACGCGCGAAAGCGATTCACGGCCCGGCACAGGCTTGCGCTAGGCTGGACCGAAACCAGATTCGGGACTCGCTAGTGCCACCACCCTGGCAAGACCGCTCCGGCGCCCTGTCGCCCCTCCGCGCCGCCGCCCTCGTGCTGTGCGCCCTGCCGGCAACCGTCCTCTTGGGCCGCGCCCTGGCCGGACGCCTCGGCCCGCGCCCGCTCAACGCCGCGATTCTCGATACCGGCGACTGGGTGCTCTACCTGCTGCTGCTGACCCTGCTGGTCACGCCGCTGCGCCGCATCCTCAACTGGCCGCGCCTCATCGTCGTCCGGCAGATCCTCGGCCTCGCCGCCGCCGCCTATGCCGCAGCCCACCTCTTTCTCTATATAACAGAACAAAAATACATTATTTTCAATATTATAGACGAGATTTTTAAACGTTTTTATCTGGCTATCGGAGTCATCGCTCTGATCGGATTGGCGATCATGGCGCGCACTTCAGGCGAAAAAGAGGTGCGACGCCTTGGCCCCGAGATATGGAACAACCTTCACAAGATGATCTATCTGATTGTTCCGCTGGGCATTTTTCACTTCTACCTGAAGTCGAAGATCGAGGTGACACAACCGATCCTGCTGACCGGCCTTTATGTCTGGCTGATGGGCTGGCGCTGGCTCAGGCGGCACGACCTCGACTCACGTCCCGGCCTCGTCGGGCTGGCCCTGGCCAGCGCCCTGATCACCCTGCTGGCCGAGACGCTCTGGTATGGCCTGAAGGCCGGCGCCTCGCCCTGGGGCATCGTTCTGGAAAGCCTCGACTTCGACTATGAAATCAAGAACCTGTGGTTTGTTCTTGCAGCAGGACTCGCGCTGACGTTGTGTCAGGCTCTGGCCCACCGGCTGCGCGGCGCCCCGGGCGCGACCCGGCAGCGGCCATAAAAAAACCGCCGGTCTCCCGGCGGTTGCGCACTCCATGAACCCGAAGCGGGGCGGCTTATTCGCCCGGCCGCCAGGCCTTGTAGTCGCCGGTCGCCGACGGGCGCTGGCCGCCGGCCATGGTCGACCCGGACGGGCGCCAGGCCTCGGCGGTGCCGGTCATGTTCGGCTGGTAGGGCAGTTCCCACTCGCGCGGCTTGTAGCCGTCCTGCGTCGGCGGCACATCGGTGCGGTGCTGCAACCAGCCCGACCAGCCGGGCGGCACGCGCGAGCCATCGGCCTCGCCGTTGTAGATGACCCAGCGCCGGTCCAGCCCGAGCGCCGGATGCTTCACGCCGCCGCGCGTGCGATAATAGACATTGCCGAACTCGTCCTCGCCCACCCGCTCGCCGGTGCGCCAGGTGAAGAACCGGGTGCCGACGGTGGCGCCGTTCCACCAGGTGAAGATCGACTTGAAGATGTTGACAATGCTCATGGCCGCTCACGCATTCCGGGCGGCGGGCGCGCCGCCCCTGTTGGTAGTCATTTGACTCCTCGCCGCGCCCCTGTCCAGTGGTTTCAGGGGCACGGTGCTTGCGCTTTGGTCGCGATCAATCCTTGGCGCGCTCGACATAGGCGCCGTCCGCCGTCTGCACCACCACGCGGGTGCCGGCGGTGATGTGCGGCGGCACCAGCACGCGGGCGCCGTTGGAGAGGATCGCCGGCTTGTAGGACGACGAGGCGGTCTGGCCCTTGGTCACCGGCTCGGTTTCCATGATTTCCAGTGTCACGCGGGCCGGCAGTTCGATCGCCACGGCCTTGCCCTCGAACATCGAGAGGATGCAGACCATGTTCTCCTGAAGGAACTTCGACTGGTCGCCGATCACGTCGTCGGAGACGATGACCTGCTCGAAGCTTTCCTGATTCATGAACACGTAGCCGTCGGCGTCCTTGTAAAGGAAGGTGTGATCCTTGTCCTCGACGAAGGCGCGCTCGACCTGCTCGGTGGTCTTGTAGCGCAGCGAGATCTTCACGCCGTCCGAGATGCGGCGCATGTCGATCTGCGTCGTCGGCGTGCCCTTGCCGGGAAAGAAGCTCTCTGCGGTGATGACGGCGTAGAGCTGACCCTCGTGTTCGAGGATGTTGCCCTTGCGGACGTTGCTGGCGATGATTCTCACGGAAAGCGATCCTTGCTCTATTCGGCGCTGGAGGTTGGCGCTCCTTTGCCCTATCGGACGGTCTT
>Ga0209573_1003702_pt1 | contig 16253 bp, 12 predicted proteins | sample TNRBio252014_DNA_FD_185870 | JGI IMG/M metagenome (GOLD analysis project Ga0209573, IMG submission 185870) | Wastewater treatment Type I Accumulibacter community from EBPR Bioreactor in Madison, WI, USA - TNR Reactor_6/25/2014_ DNA (SPAdes)... | ecosystem: Engineered > Bioreactor > EBPR >...
CGCGATAAACAGGGCAAAATTATTCATCCACAAGTTGAATATCTGGCAGTAAATTATACAGGCTTTATTCCTGTTTTAATTGGTGCAGTAAAAGAACAACAGCATACCATAGATTCACTTAAAGATGTTATCAACGACCGTCTTTCTTCACTTGAAAAACGCCTCAACGGCTGCTGCAATGCGAACAATTACAAAACCGACCCCAATGATGCCAATACCGAAGGCAGCAACCGCCACACAGTGGAATTGAGCAACTTGCAATCAATCATACTCGACCAAAACGTTCCCAATCCTTTTGCAGAGCAAACAATTATCCGCTACCTCCTGTCCGATGGTATAAAAACAGCAGAAATCATCTTTCACGATGCACAAGGCAAGCAGATAAAACAAGCACAAATAAACACACGTGGCAGAGGCGAAATCAATGTGTATGCACAAGATTTAAGTAGCGGTGTTTATACCTACACCCTCATAGCTGATGGTAATGTAATAGACACAAAACGTATGGTGAAGAAGTAAAAGTCAGTTTTATTTTTCGAACAAATTTGTACAAAATAGATATAACAAAACTGAGAGGATTGAGTTACCAGTCCTCTCAGTTCAATCCTTTCTATATCAACAATAAAAATGGTACAAAACCTCTAAAACCTCCACACTAAAACAAACCGAACAATTCTGCATCAATGCGCTGAATAACTTCGCCTAAAGCATCTTTATCGTCAGCAAAATTCACCTTTTCTACATCAATAATTAAGATGCGACCATCGGTGTAAGAGGTAATCCATTTTTCGTAATATTCATTTAGCCTGCGCAGATAATCTAAACGCAAGTTATCTTCATATTCTCTGCCTCTGCGTTGAATTTGATTTACCAAAGTAGGCACTGATGCACGAAGGTAAATCAACAAATCCGGCTTTCTAATCAGGCTGCTAACGGTTTCAAAAAGGCTTCTGTAATTTTCAAAATCGCGCGAACTCATCAAGCCCATTGCATGGAGATTGGGGGCGAAAATAAAGGCATCTTCGTGTATTGTTCTATCTTGAATAACCGTTTCTTCCCCATTTTGAATTTCAACAATTTGCTTAAATCGCTGATTCAAAAAATAGACTTGCAGATTGAAGCTCCAGCGAGTCATTTCTTCATAAAAATCGTTGAGGTAAGGATTGTTATCTACATCTTCAAACTGTGGCAGCCAGCCATAATGTTTCGATAACAATTGGGTAAGCGTAGTTTTACCCGAGCCTATGTTTCCGGCAATTGCAATATGCCTAATCGGCAACTTTGCACGTGTTGGTGCAGCAGCCTTTTTGGCAACTTCCTGTGTAGCTTTTACTGATGGCTTAGTGGCTTTCTTCGCTTGTTTGGCAACTACTTTTGGGGCAGGTGCTGCTTTCTTTACGGCAACTACTTTTTGGGGTGCTGCAACTTTCTTTGGGGGTGCTGCGGCTTTTTTCACCACCACTTTTTTAGCCGGCACTTGCTTGGCTACTGCCTTTTTAGCAACGGGTTTTGCTACTGCTTTTTTCTTTGTAGAAGGTTTAGTTTTTGCCATAGAATATTGCTCTTGTGTCGAAAATATAAAAATGTTGTTTGCTTAAAACTTTTTAAAGCCAATTATTTCTCTCACATCGTTCAATGTGCGTTGGGCACTAGCTCGTGCCCGCTCTCCACCTTCGTCCAACACTTTTTTCAAATAGGCTTCATTGCCCGAAATTTCTTTAATGCGCTCACTTATTGGCGCAATAAATTTCACCATATCTTCGCCCAATTGCTTTTTGAAATCGCCATAGCGAATGGTGCAATTATTATAGGCTGCATCAAAATGCTCTACAGTATCTTTTGCCGAAATCAACTGCATAATGTCAAACAAATTTTGAACCGGCACCGATTTTTCGCTATTCATTTCCGTTGGTCCAGAATCGGTAACAGCACGAAGCATTTTTTTTCTGATAAGCTCCGGCTCGTCATCTAAAAAAATAACTGTGTTTTCGCCTTTCGATTTGCTCATTTTGCCTTCGCCATCTAAACTTGGGATGCTCACTAACTTTTCATCAAAACTAAAAGCTTGCGGCTCGGGAAAATAATCTACACCATATAAATAGTTGAAACGATTTACATAATTGCGGGTCATTTCTAAATGTTGCTGTTGATCTTTACCCACGGGTACTTTTACTGCACGATGGATAATAATATCAACGGCCATCAATACCGGGTAAGTAAGCAAGCCCGCATTTACATTATCGGGTTGGGTGCGCACTTTTTCTTTAAAAGTGTTGGCGCGCTCCAACTCGCCAAGATAAGCCAACATGTTAAACACCAAATACAATTCAGGAATTTGCGGCACATCGCTTTGGCGATACAAAACACATTTTTCGGGGTCTAATCCACAAGCCAAATACTCTATTATTGTTTGGCGCACATTGGCACTAAGATCGGCAGGTTTGGGATGGGTGGTAAGCGAATGGTAATCGGCAATAAAAAAATAGCTATCGTATTTTTCTTGCATTGCCACAAAACTTTTCACCGCACCGAAATAATTTCCGATGTGTTGCCTATTGGTTGGTCGAACTCCGCTAACTACAATTTCCATTTGAATATTTACAGAAGTACAGCTTTGCAGAATTACAGATTGAATTTCTTCGCAACTTGTAACTCGCAACTCCGCAACTAAATTCTATTTTTGCGCGAAGCTAAACGAATTATGAAGATAGACAACGCCTTGGTGCAACGATTGGCAGAACTTTCGAAATTAGAGTTTGATGCTGCTGAAAGCGAACGCATGCAAAACGATTTACAAAAAATTTTCGACTTGGTAGAAAAACTGAGCGAAGTAAATGTAGATGGTGTTGAACCTTTGATTTATATGAGCGATGAAGTAAATGTGTTGCGAAAAGATGAAGTGAAAGATACTGTTACTAAAGCAGAAGCATTGAGCAATGCTCCGCAAAAAGATTCCGACTTTTTTAAAGTACCTAAGGTGATAAAAAAGTAGGCTACTGCTTACAACACAACTGTTGAATGTGCTATTGGCGGTGCTGCAAACCATTGCTTTACTGTAGCCCAAGTTTCGCGAAACAGCACAGAGTTTCTATACTGCTTCAATTCATTTTCGCTATTCCATTCGCTTATGGTAAAAAATACATTGGCGTTAGATACGTCTTGCAACAAATTTACTTTTTGGCAACCTTCAAATGCCGCAATTAAAGCCCTTTTTTCTTCAAACACTTGTTTAAATGCCTCTTCAAATTCTGGTTTAAATGTTAGGCGAACAATTCTTAATATCATAAACTACTCTCTGTGATGAACATAAACACTGCGCTGGGCAGTAGGGTAAATAACCATATTGGTGATATTGACATGTGGCGGTGTGCCACAAACATACGCTACTGCATCGGCTACATCTTCGGCTTTTAATGGCTGGTAACCTTTGTAAATACTTTTTGCCTTTGTACTATCGCCATTAAAACGCACTAAAGAAAATTCTGTGTCTGCAGCACCCGGGTCTATGGAGCAACAGCGAAGATTGGTTCCCAGCAAATCTAAGTTGATGGCTTCGTTCAAAGCCTTCACAGCAAACTTGGTGGCGTTGTAAACATTTCCATCGGGGTAAACAACATGCCCCGCAGTGCTACCAATGTTTATTATGTGTCCGGCATTTCTTTCAACCATTGCGGGCAACATTGCTCTTGTAACATACAGCAAGCCTTTAATATTTGTATCTATCATCCGCTCCCAATCGCTGAAAATACCTTCATATATTTTTTCTTTTCCGGCTGCAAGCCCTGCATTGTTTACAAGAATATCGGGCACAATTTCTCTTTCCTGCAAATCGTTTGCCATTAAAATCACCTGCTCGCGGTGGCGCACATCAAAACAATAACTCAGCACTTTTACGCTGTATTTTTCTTGCAGCATTTCGCGGGTTACTTCCAATCTTTCTTCGCGCCTTCCGGTTATTATCACATTTGCTCCCAACGAAGCGAATCGCTCGGCAATGGCTTTGCCAAAGCCCGAAGTGGCTCCGGTTACCAAAACCCAGTTTCCATCAAATCTTGCCATACTTCTTTAAAATTTCGGTTTTAAGTTGTTTTTTTTCAATGATACTTACCATTGTGGCATTGAGCATCTTCACGCTTTTGCACACTTATCAACACTATAAAGCGCAAAACTTCAATTCTTTTTTTGAATTTCAATTTAAGCGATGTTCTTTTGCAACTTATTAAAAAATAAAACAAACACAGAATTTGAGTTTACCTATGCGCCCTAGGTTCAGAGGTCCTATTAAAAAGGAAGCTGAGCATCGTATCAACGAGTTTATTAAATCACCCGAAGTTCGCGTAGTTGGCGAAAATATTGAACCGGGCGTTTATCCTACACGCGAAATTTTAAACAAAGCGTTGGATATGGGTTTAGATTTGGTAGAAATTTCGCCAAATGCCGTGCCTCCGGTGTGCCGAATTGTTGATTACAACAAGTTTCTTTACGAAAAAAAGAAAAAAGAAAAAGAGTTGAAATCGAAAGCAGTGAAGGTGGAAATAAAAGAAATTCGCTTTACCGCTAATACCGATGAACATGATGTTGATTTTAAATCGAAACACGCAGAAAAGTTTCTACTCGAAGGCAACAAAGTAAAAGCAACATTGATGTTTCGTGGTCGCTCTATAGTTTTTAAAGAGCGGGGCGAGCTTTTGCTGCTACAATTTGCCAAAAAACTGGAAGATGTGGCAGTAGTAGAACAAATGCCTACTCTTGAAGGAAAGCGCATGATGATGACGCTTGCACCCAAAAAGAAAAAGTAGAATTATCCTTTCATTATTAAACATTTCGCGGGCGTGGCTTGTTAAAGTGTAATGCCTTCGTATATTTGCCTTCCTTTTTTTAAACCGAAAAGGAAAATACGGGAATAGTTCAATGGTAGAATAGAGGTCTCCAAAACCTTTGATCAGGGTTCGAATCCTTGTTCCCGTGCAAGTTTTAGTAATATAAAATGCTCCATCAAATTGGAGCAAAACATTAAAATGGAAAAAGTAAAATTGTACTTCACAGAAGCTTATGACGAGTTGCTACATAAAGTAACCTGGCCAACTTGGACAGAGCTTCAACAAAGTGCAGTAGTGGTTTTGATTGCTACTGTAATTATTTCTATCCTTATTTCTACAATGGATATTGTAAGCAAAATGGGCATGGAAAATTTATACAAAATAATAGTAAAATAAAGCGCCATGAGTGACGGAAAAAAGTGGTATGTGGTGCGCGTAGTAAGCGGACAGGAAAAGAAAATTCGCGAGCACGTGAAGATGGAAGTGGAACGCGCAAAGTGGGATCATATCATTACAAATATTCTTATCCCTACCGAAAAGATTTATACCATTAAAAACGGTAAAAAAACCATCAAGGAAAAAAACATGTATCCCGGATATATGTACATGGAAGTTGACCCCGCAAAAATCAACAACGATATTCTTGGGCAAATTCGTCAGGTGGGCGGTGTGTTGCAATATCTTGGCACATTGAGTCATGCCGAAGAATTGAAGCTTTTGGGCAAAGCTGATGAAATGTTGGATTCAACCGAACAAATGGCAGAGCCGTTTATATTGAATGAAGACATCAAAATCATTGACGGCCCTTTCAATGGTTTTATTGGCACTATTGAAGAAATAGTAACCGACAAGAAAAAACTAAAAGTAGAGGTGAAAATCTTTGGCAGAAAAACGCCCGTGGAAGTTACCTTTTTACAAGTTGAAAAAATTGCATAGAGCAACATTGAATTATAAAAAAAAGCCGCTTTGAAAATCAAAGCGGCTTTTTTGTTTTAGTGCAGTAGCACTAAAATTCATATTGCTTGTAAGCAATATTCATTCGTGCACCTACACCAAAATAGACAGTTTTTGAATCGCGAGAATTCAACTTACTGTCTTTGCTGCGATAAAGAAACTCCAAATCAACATACACATTGTGCCAAGGCTGGTAGGTAAATAAAAGATTGAAATAGTTTTGGGTTGCCTTTGCGCCATTGCCAACTTGGTTGCCATACACGCTGGTAACTGTTTGCGCAGTAGTTGATTTTAAAATATCGCCACCAAAATGCTGTTCTTTTCCGGTGGCGGCATCAATAGAATCTTCGCCATAAACACTGTAATAATACTTCGCCATTACATTCAGCTCAGGAATAATCTGATACCTACCCGTTAGTAGAAACTCGTAAAAATTTGCACCTAGCGGGTGAGCAAGCGGTTGATTGTAGTGTGTATAATTTGCCGTTACACCGGTTGTTGGGTTGGCATTGTGCGCATAAATAAATGGGCGTGCATAATTAAACTCCGCTTGCAGATCCAAATTCGGAATCAAATCGATGTATTTTGCCCCTACTTGAAATGCAAACTTATTGGCCCACCAGCCGCTGTTTTTTCTTAACTCGGCAAAGTTAAACTCATCAAAAACTACTTGGCTATACAACTGTAAATGATTGAAGGCATTGGCTTTGATATCAAATCCAATCAAAGCATTATCTGGCGAACCAAGCGACTGCTCTACCGATCGGTAGAAGATTATCGGATTCAAATAGTGAAACTCAAAATGGTTTTTGCGGTTAAAAATTACACCTTCAAAAAAACCAATATCTAAAAAGTGAGCAACATTAAAATTAAGGTGATGAAAAGCACCGTATTTTTTGGGCAATTCCTTGTCGGCACCACGCTTATATTGGTTCACCAACTCGGCCCAAATGGTTTGGTAATTGATTCGCCAAACACGCGTGTTCATTTTCAAAAACATATAAGGCGCACCAAAATCGCTTAGGTAAAATGAACGAATACCATTGCCAATAAAATTGCGATCGTAGCCAAATTGCAAATCAATATACTTTAGCACATTTACATTGATGTAACCGCGGGCTTCAAAAAAATCTATTCCGGTGTTTCTATATACTTTCCAATAACCATTACCTGGTATGTATTCTTTCTCGTCAATTCTATCGCGCACATACTTTGGGTTGCGCATTTGATTTTCGGTAATAGAAAAATAGAAACCAACACGCTGTTTGATATTAAAACGCAATTCAACACCGCGTGTATTCACAAACAAAAAATCTTTGGCATCGGTTTGCGCTCCGAATCTAAAACCCAAAATGGGATTGATTCTTAAACTGAAATCTTTTTTTACATCTACATGGCCAAGACTTGCCGGCTCGCGATAAAACACCCAAACGGGTTTTGGTGTGCGGCTTTTAAGAGTATCTAACCATTCGCTGTTATCGTTTATTAAATAAGTAAGCTGAAAACGTTTGCGCTTATTGAGGGAGAGATTAGAAAACCACATCGACTCGGCAATCTCGGCTACTGCTTGCCTGCTATATGGCTTTGCCGAGGTGTGCGCAATCGGCAATATTTTACCATAGCGAATATCCAACCTATCAACTATTTGATAGGCATCGCTGCCGAGTGGAATGTAAGTTTGCGATTGAACTACTGAAAAAACAAGCATTGCAAGTACAATGCCATAGAATTGTTTCATGCCGCTAAAAAAGATAATTTATTGGTATTTGCTTACTATTCAAGCACAGAAAACGGCTAAGGTGTTGAATTTGTTGTGCAGTTCAACTTGCTAAAAGCAGAATGACAGGAAACAACCACAAACCAATTGCGTAACTGTGCAAATTAGTTCACATACCGTTGCGACTTATAGAATGGTCGGGCAGCTTTTTTAGCTTTGATAGTGTAGCTTAAATTGATTTCGTGCGAACCCGATTGATAGCTCAATAATCTACCAAAATTCACATCGTAAGAATAGCTAGCAAATAGCCCTTTCCAAATATGAACGCCTAACAAAGCACCACCTGCATCGTTGCTGCGATAAATCAACCCGGCTACAATGCGTTTGCGAAATGTAGCGTTGATGTTTACTTCGGCTTGGGTAATAAAAATGCTGCTGCGTACAAATACCCCTGGTGAAAGCGTAAATTTTTCGCTTGCCACCCAATCGTATTTTGCATAAGCCATGTAATGGCGTGGCACTTTAAAAACAGTAGCATCTTTTTGCGACTGGTCGAGATGCGTAATAGCAAAACCTAAAGTTGTGCCCCAGCCTTTAAATTCTACCCCTAAACCTAAATATGCTTTAAAGCGACTTACATTGTCGTAAATACCGCTTTGGTCGGCATCTTGCTGATAAATCAACTCGCTGCCACGGGTAGAGCGATTCAAAAAACCTAAACTGATACCACCCGAAAGATAAGCTTTGCCACCGGCAAGCCGTTGAGAATACGCATAAGAAACACGGGCTGAAATACTGCGCTCTTTACCCAGCATATCGTGTACAAAAACCAAACCTACACCACCTTTTATTTTGGGTATGTAACCATAGGCATCCAGCAACTGAGTAGAAGGAGCTTCTTTGTAACCAACCCATTGCTGCCGCGCCAATGCACTGATATAAATATCGCGCGTGTTGCCGGCCACAGCAGGATTAAACACATGGCTGTGATACATAAAATGTGCAATCACAGGCTCGTTTTGCGCATTGGCACTACTTGCAAATGCAAGTACAAACAGCAGGGCGAAAATTCTTTGTTGAATACTTTTCATAATTCTGTTTTCTATAGTCAATTCTTAATCGTTTTTCAAAACCTGAAATGTTGTTCGTCTATTTTTTTGATGGCCGTCTTCATCTTTAGCATTCTTTACAACCGGTTGTGTAGAAGCAAAACCTTTTGAAGTGAGGCGAGTGGGATTGATGCCTTTTGAAACCAAATAAACCACCACGCTTTTTGCACGGTTTTCAGAAAGTTTCATGTTGTAATCTAACTTGCCGCGCTCGTCTGTATGCGAATTGATTTGCACCAAAGCCTCAGGAGTATCGTCCAACAATTTCACCAATTTATCTAAGCTTGGCTTCGATTCTTCGCGCAGGCTATCGCTATCGTAATCGTAGTAAATATCTTCAATCTTAATTTCTTCTTTTGGAATGCGCTTGATAGAAAAATCGTAATTATGACCGGTAGCTTTTGAAAATTCTTTCGAGAATTTTTCTCCCTGTGTAGTTAGTTTTTTTGAATCGCCAAAATAACCCGGGGCTATTACATTGATTTTATAATCTTGGTCTTTGTTCAAGTTAAAAGCGTACTCGCCATTAGCATTAGTAAATGTAGAATCAATAGTACCATCGGCAGCAGTCAATATTACTTTAGCACCCGCAAGCGGGCTTGTATTGTCCACATCGGTTACTCTACCTTTTACTACAAGATTTACAGGCGTTAAAAAGAAATTGTAAACATCATCGCCACCAGCCCCGCCTAAACGATTGGAAGTGAAATAGCCGCTTGTTTTTTCTTTATTGGTAAACACAATAAAAAAGTCATCATCGGGGCTGTTAAAAGGCAATTTCAAGTGCGATGGTTTACCCCAAACACCATCGTTGCTTTGTGAGGTTGAGTAAACATCTTGCCCGCCAAAACCCGGATGCCCGTTTGAAGAAAAATATAACTCATTTTCGCTTGCCACCGGAAAAACCTCATCCATTTCTGTATTTACATTATCGCCCAAATTGCGCGGCTCGCCCCACTCTTCGCCATTTTTGCGCATTACCCAAATATCACTTCCACCTTTGCCGCCTTCCATTTTTGCACAAAAGAAAAGCAACTTGCCATCGGGCGAAATTGCAGGATGTTGCATATCAACCGTTTGCTTAAACGAAAGTGCAATCAACTTTGGCGCGCTCCATGTTCCGGTGCTTTCATCGAAAGTTGTTTCGGCAATACTGCAAAAAGCAGTTTTCGATTTATTGTCGTTGCACTTATTAAAATAGCCGGTTTTGGTTTTCTCGGCATAAGTCAATACGCCTTCGTTAAATGGCGTATTAAGTGCTTCTACCTTCTTAGGCTTCGACCACATTTTGTCGCCCTTTTGATAAACAGAAACAAACACATCCGAAAAGGCTTCGCCATCGTACGCATATACTTTATCAGTAGCTTCCATGCGCGATGAAGTGAAGTAAAGCTTATCGCCAATAGGCAAAGCAGCATAGTCGTTAAAGCGACTGTTCAGCGATGTTTCGTTGTTAAGTGTATAAACATTGGGTTCGGGCGTTGTACTGAGTGCTGTATTGCAATTGTTCAACAATCGGGTGGCATCTTTATCGCCCGGCACTTGCTCTAAGAATGCTTGAAACTTCCCCTTGGCATTTTCATATTCGCCCAAGCGCATGTGTATGTTGCCTTGATGAAACAAGTAATTAGGATTTGCCCAACCACGTGCTTTGGCTTTATCATACCAACTCAAAGCATCTTTTAGTTTTCCGGTGTAGCGATAACACTCCGCTACTTTAAAAGTCATATCGGCTAAACCTTTGTTGCTTTTCGATTTGGCTATAAACTTCAAGTACATGGGCAATACCGTTGCATACTCTCTGTTTTCAAAAGCAGCATCTGCAATTTCTTCATCTGTTTGTGCTTGTGTTGCAATAGGCAAAAGAAAAAGCACCAACAAAAAAAGTATTGCCCGTGCAATAAACGATGGAATATATCTTGTGTTATTCATTGAATTGGATAGTTCGTATTTAGTTTGAATAGTTGCCATGGTGGGTGTTTATTATTCTTGAATAACCAAAACTGTTCCTTTAACCGTTGTATTTTTATCGGTGATGTTTTCCAACTCTACAATGTAAAAGTAGGTTCCGGGGGAAACTTTCTTGCCGTTGTAAGTGCCATCCCATCCTTCAATACCTTTATACAATTCTTGCCCCCAGCGGTTGTATATTATCAAATCGTAATCTTTCAAAAACACATCATTTCGGCCATCTTTATTGGGTGTAAATGCATTGGGAAAGTCAGCTACTTTTACCAAAGCGGTATCGGCAACGCTTCTACAACCATTATCAAAAGCAATAACTACAACAGTATCTTTATCGTTGAATTTTGCAGATGCATAAAAGTTTTCGAGGCCTTCTTGCACCAATGTACCATTCACATAAAACTCATACTCAGCATAGCCGTTAGGGTTTGCAGTAAACACGAGTTTCTCTTGCGGCAGAATTTTGTTATCTGCCTTATCGCTTGTAAGCGTAACTACCGGTAGCGCTTTTACTTCCACTTCAATATCTTTTCTTGCCTCAAGGCTTCGGCAGCCGCCTGTTGTGGAAGCAGAAACGTAAAATGTAGTATTTTCAAACAGTGCATCGGTGGTATAAGTATTGCCGGCTCCCAATTGATTGCCATTTAATGGTGCATCCCACCAAACTATTGCTGCCCCTTGCGAAGCAGTAGCTGAAAGTGTGGTTGAATCGCCATAGCAGATGGAGGTATTGGCAGTAGATAGATTCAAAACTGTTGGTGCTTTTACAACAGTTACGGTTACCGGAATTCGTGTGCCACTGTGTCTGCAACCAAATTCATTTACCGACTCTAAATAGTAGGTTGTGGTTGTAACAGGAGAAACTGTCAATGGGCTTACACCAACTAAATTTCCACCTGTTTCGACATCGTAAAAATTGTATGAAATGGTTCCACCCAACGAGTTGGTTCCGGTAAGAACTGTACTTGAACCCTCGCATATTGTAGCATCTTGCGCAGTGGCTGTAGGTACTGTTGGAGCTACTTTTACATTAACATTTAAAGTAGCCGGCAATGAAGAACCACAAGCATTTGAGGCAACCACACTAACTGTTTGCGCACCCGAAGTTACCCAATTTACACTAAGGCTGTTTGTACCTTGCCCCGAAACAATATTGCCTCCGTTGCTTACTGTCCATGTGTAAGTTGTAGCATTGGGCAGTGCAGTAATGGTGTAATTATCTAATCCAGGGCAAACATCATTTGCACCTTGAATGGTTGCCGACATTACAGGTGCCGGAGGATTTACTGTAACATCAATGGTAGCTGGAAGGCTTTGTCCGCAATCATTTTCGGCAAAAACAGAAAGTGTGTAAGTGCCGGGCGATGAAGCCCAATCTACCGTAATGGAAGTTGTGCCTTGCCCCGAGGTGATAGTGCCACCCCCCGAAATTCCCCAACCATAATTGGTTGCATTTGGCACAGCCGTAATGCTATAAATTTCGGTTGTGCTGCCACATGTTGCCAATTGCCCAACAATAGTACCCGGGCGATTTGGCGCAGCTGCTTTTACATTTACATTTACTGTTTTAGGAACACTATTACTGCATGCACCTGTAGCTACAACACTTACTGTTGCATTGCCTTGCGTTGCCCATGTTACCGAAATACTCGTTGTGCCTTGCCCTGAATTTATTGTACCATTGGTAACCGTCCATTGATAACCATTAGCATCTTGTACAGGCGCAATACTGTATGTTTGGGTTGAAGGGCAAACAGTAGTATCGCCAGTAATGTCGCCTACTACAGGCGCACTACCACTCAATACAGTTACGGGTAATGTTGCCTGCACACTCGAACCACAAACATTATCGGCACTTACTGTAACAGTATATGGGCCGCCCGGAGTCGCCCAATCTACATTGATAGATGTAGTACCTTGACCCAAAAGAATGGTACCGCCTCCACCACTAACCGTCCAAGTGTATCCGGTAGCATTTGCACTATTTTGAATAGTATAGGTAGATGCACCTTGACATGGTTGATTATTTCCAGTAATGGTTACAGGCGGTGTGGGTGTAGTATCAGAAACTGTAACGTTTAGTGATGTTGTTGCAGAACTTCCACAAACATTTTGTGCAGAAACAGTGATAGGAAAAGTGCCAGTACCTTGCCAGTGTACCGAAATTGATGTTGTGCCTTGCCCGCTCAATATAGTGCCGGGGCTACCTACCGTCCAATTATACGTTGTGCCATTGGTTGCCGCTCCTACTGTGTAATTGTGATTTCCTTTACATACAACTTGTGTTCCTGTAATCGCACCCAAGCCTGTTGGAGCAGCTTCCGTAACTGTAACCGTTTTAACGGTTGTACTGCTTGTACCGCAAGCATTGCCAGCAGTAACTGAAACATTGTAAGTACCGGCAGTAGTCCAGTTTACATTTACATTGGTTGTGCCTTGACCCGAAGTGATGGTACCACCACCCGAAACAGACCACGTATAAGTGGTAGCAAAGTTCACCGCAGTTATAGAATATGATTTATTGCTTGCACACACTGCGGTATCACCAACAATTACAGCAGGCGCAGCAGGTACGGCATTTTGTACATTTATGCTGAGTGTATTGGAAACATTACCGCAATCGTTGCTGGCAACAACCGAAACAGTGTAAAGCCCCCCGGGTGTTGTCCAATTTACATTGATAGAAGTAGTACCCTGACCAGAAGTTATAGTTCCGCCATTGTTCACACTCCATACATAACTACTTGCATTTGCCACCGGAGTAATTGAATACACTTCAACACCAGGACATGGATTGTTAGTTCCGGTTATTGGAGGTACTGAACTTGGCGGTGGTGTTTTTACATTCACCAAAAGTGTATTGTTTGCGCTGCCACAATCGTTGGTAGCAGTAACTGTAATGGTGTGCGGGCCGGCAACCGTCCATGCAATAATAGCATTTGTTGTGCCTTGTCCACCGGTAATATTTCCACCACCCGAAATTGCCCAAGTATAGCCTGTTGCACCCGGCACGTTATTGATTGAGTAATTGTGTACACCCGGGCATGGATCAACAGTACCCGAAATATTGCCTACCGAAACCGGAGTGCCATTCTTTACATTTACAGTAAAAGTGCGTTGCACTTGGCCACAGCTGTTACTTGCGGTAGCTGTTAAAGTGTATGGGCCGCCTGCGGTTGTCCAGTTTATAGTTGCCGTAGCAGATGTGCCACCGCTTGTAATAGTGCCACCACCCGAAAGTTGCCATGAATAAGCCGTTGCTCCACTAACTCCACCTAAAGTGTATTGCTGGCTTCCCGGGCATGGATTATTGTTTCCGGTAACACTGCCGCCAGTTGGTGGTCCGGGCTGCACATTAACCAGCAGTGTTCCTGTTTTTGTGCCACATGAATTGGTAGCTGTAACAGTAATAGTTTGTGCGCCAGTACCCGTCCAATTGATTGTAGCAGTAGTATTAGTAGAACTTGTTATAGTTCCGCCACCTGTTACAGACCAAACCACAGATGTTGCACCCGCAACTGCGCCAACAGTGTAGTTTTGACTTCCGGGGCACGGTGCAGTTGTGCCAGTAATAGCACCAACATTTGCCGGTGGCTGATTTACAGTTACTACTACCGAACCTCGTGATGCACTTACACATCCAAGGTTGCTGTTATCATCAGCTTCCACATAATAAGTTGTAGTGGTGGTTGGTGAAACGGGTAACGTAGCGCCACTACCGATAGATGTGCCACCTGATGCTTGCGTGTAATATCGGTAAGTTACATTACTGCCTCCAGAAGCCGTAAGTGTGGTTGATTGACCTGCGCAAATCGGGTTTGGATTTGCAGTTAAAGTTGGATTGGCGGGTTTGGGATTACATTGAATAATACGGCACTGAACAGCAGTGGTTGGAGTAATGGATGAAGCCGAAACTCCCCCTGCATTTCTTACGCTGGTGGTAACAATAGTTGGTGTAAATGCATTTACGGGCGGGTTGTAATTTTCCCACAAAAAAGCGGCATTTGAATGAGGACAGGTTGCGCCCGAACCCTGCGTGCCGTTTATATCTGTTTTGGTAATTCCAAAATCATACAAACCGCTACCTGCCGTATCCGCGCTCATTGTACTCATCAGAAAGCCCGAATCGGCAGCCTGAATACCCGAAGCAAAAATCGAAATAACTGAGTTGTAGGAACGTGCAAACAGCGGTAAACCGCTTGCTTTATCTGTTTTGGCAATCACCGATGTAAATGGCAGCGATGCCCCCGAACCGAAAACTGCATAGTTGCCATCAAATGTTTTCACAAGGGTGCTGTTTATCGGACCTGCTGCCGTAGTATAGCGACTGTTCGCGCCCGCAGATGAAACTGAATGACCCGAATTTGGCACACTCCAATGGTAAACAAAGACACTCAAATTATCAATGCCCGTCATTACAATTTCATTTCCCGAATCACGCAATACAGACCATGCCGTTTCGGAATTGCCGCTACCGAATCTTCTTGCCCATTGAAAAGTGCCTGCAATATTGGTTTTCACAACAACACCATCCGATTGCCCGTTTCCTGCCGTCATTGTTGAATAACCCACAAACACATAACCGTCAGAAACTTCCGCCACATCATACAACCTGTCATCATCATCAAAAGCGGTAGTGCGGAAAAATGTATTCATCCATTGAACAGTGCCGCTTGTATTCACTTTAAAACAAAATAATTTTGAAGAATCCTGCCGCGCTACTCCGCCCGCACCGTCAGGATCAACGCGCGAAGCCGACCCTGCCACCACAAAACCGCCATCGGATGCCACAATCACCTTATTACCATGAGCATTTGCTCCTGAAACAGGAATATACCTGTACTGCCATGTTATATTACCCGCAGCATCCAATCGCATCAGCAAACACTGTCCGTCTGCGATCCCCGTAACAATGTAACCGCCACCCGTTACATTTTTCATATCCGACAATTCTACCGAAGTAGCGAGCGAGCCGTTCCTGTATCGCATACTCCTTACATGATTTCCGTTTTTGTCAATTTCGGTGAAACCGCCCTGAGGACCAAAAGGCAAACTCGCATTTACTGTCATTGACGAAAACGCATAGTTACCCGCAGGATTCTGAAGTAAGCCCTGAGGATAATCCATCATGCCTACATTGTAATTGATTCTAAAGGTTGTTTGTTGCGCTTGAACTGAAAGCAGAGCTATACAAAAAAATACAACAGAATAAATTCTGTTGAAAAATGCGCTTGCAAAAGCCATATTGAGTGAATTTTTGCGGTGAAAATATTTATTTCTATAACATTTACTAACAATTTGGTTATAAACAATTTAGGCAACACGAACTATCTGAAACATCTATAACCGTTTTCTATTTTACCAAAGCTGATTTGTAACCATAAAGAGCTTCGCAAATAGTTTATTTGCGTTTTGATTGTTTTATAAAACGAAGTGCAGATGAAAGGAAAAATGTATTTAATACCTTGTTTATTGGGAGGTGAAGAAACTGCCATTCTCCCCGAATTCAACAAAAAGATTGTTGCCGAAATTGATGTGTTTGTGGTAGAAAATCTGCGCAGTGCCAGACGTTTTTTACGCGCCTTTGGCTACGGCAAAAACTTCGATACCGATGTAACGTTTTTTGAATTAGATAAACATGCTGCGAGTTTGAATTACAACCAAATGCTACAACCTGCATTAAAAGGA